>Ga0181533_1000037_pt1 | contig 150148 bp, 121 predicted proteins | sample PEATcosm2014_Bin_45_FD_119772 | JGI IMG/M metagenome (GOLD analysis project Ga0181533, IMG submission 119772) | Peatland microbial communities from MTU Mesocosm Facility, Houghton, MI, USA - PEATcosm2014_Bin11_60_metaG | ecosystem: Environmental > Terrestrial > Soil > Wetlands > Peat | place... | reverse complement strand
GTTCTCCGAGGTGTCATCCTGAGCGCAGCCGGGGTCCCCGGCAACGGCCACTTTTGCCGTTGCTGGGGTGGAGGAGCGAAGGATCTGCTGTTTGCGCGTGCTGAAAATAAAGCAGATCCTTCGGCGCGCAAAACCGGCGCGACCTCAGGATGACACTGCTACGAGTTTTTCAGCAGCCTCCTAGACCGGAACGCGGACGAAGAATTCCCAAGGATATTTCAACGAGGATGTTCGCTTGGATCGGAACATCCTCTTTGAGCATTGTGTTTGCCGTGGTGGTCGCGCCCTTGCCTCTCAGTGTCCACCGGCGAGCTTCTGCTTTACGCTGAGCTGCAACTTGGGGTTGATCGCCAGAATCACGAAGATGGCGCAGATCGACAGCAGCGACTCCTGAATCAGAGCGGCCGTGCCCCAGCCCAGTTTGTCGGCCAGCGCGCCCAGCAGGTAACCGGCAAAAGCGCCCGAGATAAAGTGCGTCGAGGTGAACAGGCCGGTTGCCCGTCCCACCATCCCCGGCCGCACGCTCCTCTGGAACAGCGCCAGATGATTGACGTGCAAGGTGCTGCTGTAGAAGAAAGCCTGCAGGAAGCTGAGCACGTAGTGCTCCCCGGGCGTTTTGGCCACGTTGAAGATCAGGTAGGTAATCACAGCCATGGCGCCGTAGGCGGTGAGGACGGCTCCGCGGTTGGAGAAGCGGTCGCCCAGCCAGCCGCCCAGCATCGGCAGCATGCAGCCGAAGCCGTAGAAGCTGAAGGCGGCGGCGGCCGTCGCCTGGCTGAAGTGGAGCTGCCTGACCAGGAAGCTGACGTACAGTCCCTGGTAGCCGTATCCCACCGTTCCCAGCACGAAGACCGAGGCCATCAGCAGCTTGATATTGCGGTTGAAGAAGATCTCTGGAATGTTCTCCACCACGATGGACTTGTCTTGCGCCTGAGAAATCGCCCGCTGTTCGCTGAAGTTCCGGGGAATGATGAACCACACGGCGGCGGCCATGACCAGGCCCAGGATGCAGAAGACGACGAAGGGATGTTTCCAGCTTCCCGCTGTCAGCGCGAGATGGGTGCCCCAACGGGGTCCGATAACACTGCCGATTCCATAGCCAATATTAATGCACCCTACTACGAAGGCCTTGTTCTTATAGAAGTAACTGCCCGCCGCAACATAGAGCGCCGCGATCTGCATACCTTCGCCGATGCCGGTAATGGCACGGTAGACGCCCATGTCGGCGACTCCGATGGCAACGACGGTCAGCAACGTAGCGACGGAGTAGATGATCATGCCAAGCGACAGGACGGACTTGCGGGACCAGCGGTCCAGCAGGTACCCGGTGGGGAAGCCGGCAAAGCCGATTCCCAGGTTAAAAATCGTCGCCAGAAATCCGCCTGTCTTCAGTCCATAGCCGTGGGTCTTGCTGATCAACGGCAGCAAGGTCGAAAAGATGGAGCGATCCATGGCGTTGGTAATATAGGCGGCGGAAAACAGCATCAGACACAGAACTGCCGGTGTTGTTGCCAGGCGCTTCAACTCCGAAGTCTGCGATGGGGCCGAGGTTGGGGACGTTCCAGCCGTTGACATTTCCTTACCTCCTGATGGGCTGCGTTCTCACTTCCCGTCGTAAACAAGTTGAAGCGGCTGAATTTTCAACTATCGCATGGAGGAAACTGCACTCATGGAATTTCATCCACAAGCGCAGTTCCTGTCCGTTGCAAAGCAGCTTAGCGGGCGGCCGCGCCGGAAGCCTGCTGAGCGCGCGTTCTGCCGGTCGATACATCCAACGGGTGAACATCCTTTACCAGTCTCTCGTCGAACGGGTACGGGGTAAAGATATCCGGCTCCCCTTCGGTCACCACCAGGCAATTCTCCAGGCGAACTCCGCCAACTCCCACGACACCCGCATACGGCTCGAGGTTGTACTGCATGCCGGGCTTCAGGGTGAGAGGCGCTTTGGCCGAGGAGGGGCTGAACGCCGGGGGCTCCCAGGGGTGCACGCCGGAACCGTGGCCGAGGCTGTCGAGCACATACGGGTAGGCGGCGGCAAATACGTCGGCATTCGTGTTGCCCGCCCGCGACTTGTCACAGGCGTTGAACAGCGCGTTGTAGCAGTTCATGTGCACGTCGATCAGTTCCTTGGTCGGCCTGATGTTGCCGCAGATCCAGGTACGGGTCAGATCGCCCCAGTAGCCGTTGAAGCACGCGCCGATATCGATGATGACCGGATCGCCCATGCGGATAACGCGGTCCGAGGTGTACCGTCTGTAGGGAGCGGTGTACGGGCCGGAGGCAACGATGTTGGCGCACTGTGTCCACTCGCTGCCCAGCGCGGTCATGACCTCCCACGCCTTGGCCAAAACCTCGCACTCCTTCACGCCCGGCCTGAGCATGTGGATGGCGGCGTCCATGGCAGCTTCGGTCATGACGTTGGCCATCTTGATGCAATCGATCTCGTCTTTGGTCTTAATGATCTTGGCCCTGCCGAGGATCTCGAGGCCATCGATGATCTCGGAGTTCGGGAAGGCCTTGGCGAATTCGCGGGTCATCACCGGAGTCCAAAGGTCGATGCCGATTTTCTTGCCCTTCAGGTCGCCCAGTTCTTCCTTCACCATGTCCGCAAAGAGCTGAATGCCAACTGCTTCCCGGAAATTGGCGCGCGGTTTGATCTGCTTCGGCGTCAGCCATGGCATCCTGGCCTTGCAGTGCTCATGGTCCATCGAAAACAGGAATGGCTCTCCACCCTTGGCCAGCACAACCGTGGCATTGCCCAACTGCGTGCTCGGGTGCATGTGGGTTCTGAATCCGGTTAGATAGCGGGCATCTTCGGTGCGGAACACGAACAAAACGTCTGCTTCCGACTCCGCCAACACTTTCTTCGCCTTCTGCAGGCGATCTCTTCTCATCCTGTCGAAATCGATTCTCTCTTCCCAATCGACACCCATCATTCCTTTTGACATGAACTACTCCTTTTCCTTGTTATTTATGCGGATGAATCTGCCATTCCCTGTTGCAGGGCGAATCCTTTCTATTGCGATTCGCTCAACTGTTATTTCACTTCCTGAACCAGCCCGCGGAATTCGTCCAGCGTCACTATCCCCCGATTCCTGGCGCCCCGTTTCTTGACTTCCGCCAGAAGCTCGTCGACCTTATCCGCCGGGACCGTCTTCCCAATCTGGTTCAGCGCATATTCAATCGATTTCTTGCCGCTCTTTTTGCTCAGGTAGATGTCGCGCGTGCGCCCCACCAGTTCCGGAGCGTAGCCTTCCACCGACGGCGGATAGACCATCAACTGCGCCACCACCGAGCCGGTTTCCTTTACCCACACCGTGTCGCCCACCACCGACTTGAGCGGCGACACAGGGATCCTGGTCACCTCCTGCACCAGCCGGCTCAAAGGATATAAATGGTCCAATTTGATGTTTGTCTTGACCCCGTACAGACCGGTCAGGGCCAGCGCCATGTCGGCGATGTCCGCATTGCCGCTCTTTTCTCCTAACCCGTTCACCGTCACGTGCACCGAATCGGCGCCCGCCTTCAAGGCCGCAATGGTGCAAGCCGACGCCAGTCCGAAATCGTTATGGCAATGAACCGCCACCGGAACCTTCAGCCAGCTCTTAACCTGGGTGGTCAGATAAAACATCGCTTCCGGGGTGGCCACGCCCAGGGTGTCCACCAGCACCACTTCGTCCGCCCCACATTCCTTCACCGCCAGATCATAAGCTTGCTTCAGGAAGCGCAGATCCGCACGCGAGGCGTCCACCGCGAAGAACGAGCAGTACAGACCTTGTTCTTTGGCGAACTTGATGCCGTTGCGGATACGCGTCAGCACCGTCGCTTCGTCCAACTCCCACGCCCGCATTTTGGCCGGACTGACCGAAATCTCACACACCACCGCCTTCACTCCGGTCTCCACGCAGGTCTTGACGTCGTTGACATTGCAGCGCGAAAAGCCCCAGATTTCCGCGTTCTTTACCTGCTTGACGATTTCAATGACCGCTTCTTTGTCTTCCAGCGTGCTGCTGGGGAACCCGGCTTCAATGCGGTCCACGCCCGCCTCCGCCAGGGCTTTGGCAATCCGCACCTTGTCGGCGGCGGCCATGCTGACGCCGATCGATTGCTCGCCGTCGCGCAGCGTGGTGTCATAAAACTTGACCTGCTTGGGCAGATTGACAAGTTCCTTCGTTACTTCCGGGACATCGTTATACGGGCTGAGCCACCATTGTTCTGACATGTCATCACTCCGTTAAGACTCGTTAGTTATCTACACCAAAACCTATAAGAAACTGTAAGAGGCGACCAGTATTTGCAGAGTCGCCCCGGTTAAGCAATCACTTTTTCACGGCCGGCACGGTGCGCGACACCGGCTCCAGCCCGGTCGCCTTCAACTTGGGTTCCACGCCCGGCGACGAAAGGAAATCGATGAGTGCCTTTGCCGCCCCTGGCTGGGGTCCATTGACACAAATGCCCGCCGCAAAAACGATCATGTCTTGCAGCTCCCCGGGCAACGGGCCAACGTATGTTATGCCAGGCACAGACAAGAGTTCGCTGGTCATTCGCACCGCGATTTCGGCTTCGCCCCTCGCGACGAACTCGCCTACATCCCCACCACCCCCTATCAACGTCGACTTTGACTTCACTTGGTCGGCTATTCCAAGACGCTGCAGCACCTTGGCGAAGTGGATGCCGCTCGCCGCGCCGTCAGCCGGATCGGAATAGGCGATCGACTTTGCGGCAAGCAGTGAATTCTTCAGTGCCTCAACCGTACTTATGTCCGGTTTGGGTGCGCCGACTCGGACGGCGATGCCGATGCCCGTGGCTGCGATCGAACGATTACTTCCTTCGACGACCTTGCCGCTCTTCACCATGTTTTGCACTGCCGGGGCAGTGGCGATTACGAGGTCGGCGGTTTCGCCGCCCGTGAGGCGCTTCACGAGGTCGCCCGTGGTGCCGTAGGTGATTGTGAGTTTGTTCCCGGTCTGTTTTTCAAACTCGGGGCCGACCTGGGTTATCGCCGTATGGAAAGCGTGCGTGCACAACACCTTTATCTCGGAACCTGTCATAGCCGATGGAATGGTTAACATTGTCAAGAGACTCCCGAACAGCATCGTTCTCAAAGTAATAGTTCTCAAGACTCACTCCTCTTCCGTCCATTCAGCCGTCCCTCACGGGAGTTGGCTGACGTAAGTTCGCAGCCTGCTTTGCCAGCCAGGCCAGATTCGCGGAAGGCATACCCCGCGAAGCAGCCGGGCAAGCGGGGTCGCCGACAAACGCTACTTTTAGCGTTTGTTGGGGTGACAGTCAGCCCGGCGGTGTTAGTATTGGGTACATCAACTTTGAAACCGCTCCAGTATATGCTCTCGCCAACAACTTCCAAGTTGCCTTGGGGTGGTGCGTGCGATTGAATCAGATTCGGAATACTTTCGCAATAGATTCCAGTTGCTTGCCGCAATCAGACCGCACTATTGGGGCAGAAGCGTGGGGACATTCCCGGACCACCCAGCTTGGCGCCAAACCGCATAAAAGCCCGTGAACAGAAAGCAGCAGCCCGGAGGAGAGTTGCGAAATAACCCGGGCCAAGATTGCCCCAACGCCGACCGCGATACTTCCAAATTAGTCAATGGATTGAATTCTCAAGCTTTGCAGGTGCGAACTGCTTCTTCTATTCGCCTCGCTTATTCGACCGAAGACGCTCGACCACGGCGCATGCCGAGACCCGGGGGCCGGCGCATTTTTCAGGCAACGGCGCCAAATGGCGTGGCATCTTGCCAGATACGAACTGAGCTTCGACAGCCGCTCGCTAACAAAGCAGCCTTTCAAGGTTTCTACGGCAAAACCAGGGATGCTATGTCCTTTTTCGTTTCGTTCAAGGTCACCGCTCCCTGATGGTCGCGTCGACTGGAGTGCTCTGGCTCCGGGATACATCATCCCTGGTTTTGCTATAACCCCACCTGCAAAGACGAAAAGGAGTTCTCATGACGAAAAAAGATCTTTCGAACAATCAGGGCAAGGTCAGCGCCCAGCCACGGCTTCACCAGAGCGCTCCCGAGATCCAGGCCTATGGCACAGTCAACCACATGCTGCCACTTGAGTTGGAAGAATCCGTGCGGCTGGAGATGACGGAACGCCTGAATCAATTGCTCGCCGATACGATCACACTTCGCGACCTCTACAAGAAGTCCCACTGGCAAGTAGCCGGTCCGACTTTTTACCAGCTTCACCTTTTGTTTGATAAGCACTTCGAATCACAAGCAGAACTGGTGGACGCTATTGCGGAACGAATTCAAATCCTCGGCGGAATCAGTCTCGCGATGGCCGCCGACGTTGCGGAAACCACGCAAATCCCCCGCCCGCCTCGCGGCCGCGAGGAGGTTCCGGTGCAACTTTCCCGTTTGCTCGATGCGCACCAGATCATCATTGGCGACTGCCGTGAACTGGCGCGCCGCGCCGCGCGATCGGGCGATGACGGAACCAACGACCTGGTAGTGAGCCAGGTTTTGCGGGGCAACGAAATGCAGGTCTGGTTCCTGAGCGAGCACTTGGTCAATATGCCCCTGGTGGAAGCGGAAGGCGAGCCCGCTTATCAACGCCGCAAGTCGGCTTAACCCGGAATCTCGCCTCCTTGCCGAAGATACTCACCGCTGGCGCGATCAGGCAAATCGCGCGAACGGTGAGTGTCAGCCACGCCGAAGAACAAGCTGAGAAGCATGTCCACGATGGTCGCCAAGACAAGGGCGGAGCTGGGTCGGGCCCAGATTTCAACTTACTAAGGATGATGGCGGACCCACTGCTCGGGGCATTCGGCTTACAGCGGGTGCTCGCGCGCACATTTCGGTTTTCTTAGCGAGCCCTTAGGAGCAGGACCGGAATGCTGACATTGTGTTGCACACGGCTGGCGGTTGTGCCGAGGACCAGGTCGGCCACCAGCTTATGCCCGTGGGTGCCCATGGCTAAAAGGTCGCAGCCTTTCTCGTTGACCCATTTGATGATTTCTCTTGCCGGCTCTCCGTAGCCGAGTTCCGCCGTAACCGGGATGCCGGCGGCCTCAAACTCCGCCTTGACCTTATCCAAGTAGGCCTGACTCTCGGCGATCTCCTCGCCTGCCGCGTTCTTGCCGTGGAATTGTGCCGCGGCGCCGGTTGCCACGCGCAAGAGGATCACTCGACTGTGCATGATGCCGGCAAGCTCTTTGATATGTTCGATGATCGGCCGGTCTGTTGGTGAAATATCCAAGGACAAGAGAATGGTGTCGTACATAATCTGTTCTCCGTAGCATCCCAAACTTCATCCACCGGTAATGACCTGCCACGCCGACTTCAGCGACTCGGGCAGGCCGTAGATATCCATCGCGGTAATCACGATAGCGCTGCCCCATCCGGCGATCAGCAGGAACCAGCCGCTCCTCCACGCTCCCATTCGTTTACGGGAGCTGGTGAAATGCAGAAGCGGGAACATCGCAAATGGCAATTGGAGGGCGAGCACAACCTGGCTGAGGGTCAGCAAGTCGTTCACGCTGCTATCGCCGCGGATACCTATGATCAGGACCGCCGGGAGGATGGCCAACCCGCGCGTGATCAGTCGCCGGATCCACGGCGAAACCTTCCAGTGCATAAATCCTTCCATCACGACCTGCCCCGCCAGTGTCCCGGTGATGGTGCTGCTTTGCCCGCTGGCCAGCAGCCCGACGGCGAACAGAATGCTGCCTGCGGCCGTGCCCAGCAGCGGGGCCAGCGTGAGGTACGCCACGCGAATCCAATCGGCGTCGTTTCCGAATTTGACCACCTGGCCACCGGCGACGGTCACGCTATCCTTCCCGTAGAACACCATCGCCGCGAGCACCATGATGGCGGCGTTGACGAAAAACGCGATCGACAGCGCAAGCGTCGAGTCGAGCGTATTGAAGCGGACGGCGCTGCGGATGGAACGCTCATCTTTCTCGAGCTTGCGGCTTTGCACCAGCGCCGAGTGCAGGTAGAGGTTATGCGGCATAACCGTCGCGCCAATAATGCCGATTGCCACATAAGCCATGCCCACTTGGCGAAGGCCGGGAGTGATGAGCGCATGCCCCATTTCCAAAAAGCTGGGAGCGGTCTGCGGGAGGACAAAGATTTCAATGAAGTAGCAGACCCCGATGGTCGCGACCAGCAGCAGCACCAGCGCCTCGACGGTTCGTATCCCGAAGCGCTGCAGGGCCAGCAATAGCAGCACATCCGTTGCCGTAATGAGGACGGCCCACAATAGCGGGATATGGAACATTAAGTTGAGCGCAACCGCGCTTCCAAGGACCTCGGCCAGGTCGCAGGCGCCGATGGCGACCTCGCACAGCAGCCAATTCGGCCAGCGCGTCCATCGGGGATACCAATCGCGGCAGCACTGCGCCAGGTCCTTACCCGTGACCACGCCCAAGCGAGCGGCAATCACCTGCAGAAAAATGGCCATCAGGCTGGCCAAGGCCACCACCCACAGCAGGCCATACTTGAATTGCGCACCGGCGGCCAGATCGGTTCCCCAGTTGCCTGGGTCCATGTACCCGACGCTCACCAGCAGGGCTGGTCCAACGTATGCTCGCCACTGCGCCCAGAAGCCCGCTTCGTGCGGGGGCACCTCCACGGTACCGTGCATCCCTTCGAGCGAGCGCTGGCTCGTCTGGACGGCGTCGCCATTGCCCGAGGCGGGCGCACCATCGCTGGCCGTCGCCTTGCCCGGACCTGATACGGGGTTGTCCATATCTCGCTTCAGCTCTGTACTACTCTCATGCGCGGAACCATCAACGTCGGCCTATCCGGAGAAGCAGATGTTGATCTGGATGTTGATCCCAAGCCAACGGAACGCTCTCGGTGGCGTCAAACATATGTGTCAGAATACGCCAGATGCGAGGCGTCTGGCCATGTGCCGGCCCGGCGACCCGGCAGGCAGGTAAAATGAAATATCGTAAAAGACGAGGCCGAACGGACCCACATTTGCCAACCGCTGGCAAATATGGGGCACCGTCCAGTTCAACACAGATGCCGACATTGCTCGTTTAAACTTGGCTGCGAGACGCGGGCCACCCTCTGCCTGCTCGCATCCTCAGAGGTAAATAATGGAGGAATACCATGGATGAGCCCGTACCCCTCTTGACCGTAGAGTTCCTCAGATGGATTGCCGCTCGCCCACGGACCTACGCCGAGGCCATGGAGGCCTGGCGGAGCAATTGCCCCAGGCATACCGTATGGGAAGATGCGCTCATCAATGGACTCATCCAATTCGAGAACGGCGTTACGATGAATCAGTGCGCGGTGATTCTTACTCCGCGGGGCAGAGCCATACTCGACAGCAAATTAAATGCGCAAGGCAACGCACCGTTGAAGACCTCTCAAACGCACTGCTGAAAGGCTGGTGCCGGGAGGGGGAATCGAACCCCCACAACCCTTTCGGGTCTGCGGATTTTAAGTCCGCTGCGTCTGCCAGTTTCGCCATCCCGGCCTTGGTGCTAAGCAACTGAGGTAGTACTCGCTGTTGCAAAAGTTCAGTATCCAGCAAAGCAGTCATCCCGGTTGGACCATCGGCTGCTCTGTCCGAAGAGATTCCAAGAGGTTCACAGGGTTTCGCCGTTCGCGCGCGCGCCAGAGCACCCTCAGTTTGACACAGCCGCTGCACTACCGCCAACCGCGGCTGCAACCGCGTTGGGGAAATTGCGGGTCCTAGCTCAACTCGGCGCAGGCGCGATGGATACGCGCGCAGGCTTGCTCCAGCAACTCCATCGAAGTTGCGATCGAGATGCGGACATAGGGAGACAGGTTATAAGCCGATCCCTGAACGACGGCCACGTCGGCGCAATCGAGCAGGTACATCGCAAAATCCTGGTCGTTCAAGAGGCGGCGCCCGTCAGGACGGCGCTTGCCGATCAGTCCGCTGCAATCCGGATACAGATAGAACGCGCCTTCAGGCTTGTGGCAGCTCAACCCGGGCACTTGGTTCAGCAAATCAAGCACGCGGTCGCGGCGTTGCTGGAAAGCGGCTGCACGCTCTGGGATGAAGCCCTGCGGGCCGTTGAGCGCCACAACGGCGGCAGCTTGGCTGATTGAACATGGATTCGTGGTGCTCTGACCCTGCAACTTGGCAATCGCTTTGATGAGGGCGCGCGGACCGCCGGCGTAGCCGATCCGCCATCCCGGCATGGCGTAAGCTTTCGAGACCCCGTTCACGGTTAATGTCCGCTCGTACAGCTCCGGTTCAACCTGGGCGGGCGTGAAGAACTGGCGGCCATCAAACAGGATGTGCTCGTAGATGTCGTCGGCGAGCACATGGACCTGCGGGTGACGCAGCAAAACCTCGGTCAGAGATTTCAACTCATTGCGGCTGTAAACCGCGCCAGTCGGATTACACGGCGAGTTGAGAATGATCCATTTCGTCCGGGACGTGATTGCCGCATCGAGTTGTTCGGCTCTGAGCTTAAAACCTTGGGTCTGAGGACAGGGGACCACTATGGGCACGCCCTCGGCAAGCAGCGTGATATCCGTATAAGAAACCCAGTGTGGAGCGGGGATCACGACCTCGTCGCCCGGTGCCAGGGTTGCCATCATGGCATTGAAGATGACCTGCTTGGCGCCAGAGCCCACGGTAATCTGATCCGGTTTATATTCAAGTCCGTTCTCGCGCTTGAATTTGCCGATGATCGCCTGCTTCAGCTCGGGAGTGCCGTCCACCGTGGTATAACGCGTCTGACCGCGATTGATAGCCTCAATGGCGCCTTGGCAAATGTGGGCTGGGGTAGGGAAGTCCGGCTCGCCCACGCTCAGGCTGATGACGTCACGTCCGGCGGCGCGCAGTTCCCGGGCGCGCTGCGTCACTGCCGAGCTTGGAGATGGCTTAATACGATCCAACCGGGGTGAAATCAAGGGCGCAACCACGAATCCGGCTTTCATTTTGGCCTCTCCATTGATCTTGAGCTGGAATGATCTCACCACAGAGGCGCGTTGGTTGTCCAAGCTTTTCGCCGGGGCGGGCCTGCAAGCGCTCCATTTGCCGCTTCTGTGATTTTGTGAGTTACGTCACCGCTGCCGGTGGCATCCCGATGATACCCTCCTGAGCCATCGAGTACCCACCAAAGTTTATTGCTGAAGGACTGCACCGAAAACGCAGTGGAGATATGCACAATGTCACAAACGGTTGAACCGCCTGCCGGACAGGCGGCTCCAGAGAAAGCAGCTTCGCCCAAGAAGTTCAGATTTCCCCTGGCCACCCAGATCTTTGTGGCGCTGTTCCTCGGAGGTTTGTTCGGCTACTTCTTTCCACGCCAGGGAGCGGCGCTCAAGCCGGTTGGAGATATCTTCCTTCGTATGATCAAGATGTTGATCGTGCCCCTGATTTTTTCCACCCTGATCGTGGGCATCGCCGGGGCCGGAAGCTTCAAAAAGATGGGCATACTGGGCGCCAAGGCGATGGCCTGGTTTTGGGGAGCGACAACGATCGCCATGGCCTACGGTCTTGTCATCGCCAACGTGCTTCGTCCTGGCGCCGGCGTTCCCATCATGCATGCGCAACCGCACGAGGCAATTGCGGCGACCAAAGCGATTACGGTGGTAGACCTGCTGACGCGCATGGTTCCGACTAACCCATTCGAAGCCGCGACGAGCGGCAATCTGCTGCAGATTGTGTTCTTTTCCTGCTTCTTTGGCATCGCAGTCGCAGCCATGGGTAGCAAGGGCAAAATCATCGTTGATTTTTTTGACGCCACCAAAGATGCAATGTTCTATGTCACCCGCTACGTTATTAAGCTGACGCCCTATGGTGTGTTCGCCTTTGCTGCTTTTACGGTGGGCACGTATGGCACAAAGCTGCTGCTTCCGTTGGCGAAGCTGATCGGGTGCCTCTACCTGGGACTGTTCCTGTTCGTCGTCACTGTTCTATGCATCGCCTGCGTGCTGATCAAGATCAATTTTTTCCAGATCCTACGAATATTCAGGGAGGCGCTGGTGATCACATTTACTACCGCGTCCAGCGAAGCGGCCATGCCCCTCACCCTGGAGAGGCTGGAAAAGTTCGGTGTACCGAAACATATTGCCGGATTCGTTCTTCCCACCGGCTACGCGTTCAATATGGACGGAGGCTCGCTCTATCACATTATGGCGGTGATGTTTATCGCGCAGGTCTACGGCATCCACTTGAGCCTGGCTCAGCAGGTAGTGATCTTTGTGACCATGGCGGTCGCTCAAAAAGGCGCGGCCGGCGTCGCCGGAGTGGCTATCATCATTATTTCGGCGATTCTCCCGACATTCGGCTTACCCATGGAGGGTCTGTTCATGATTATGGGCGTGGACCGAATTATGGACATGGGCCGCAGCGCGGTGAATCTGACCGGGAACATAATCGCCACGTTAGTGGTGGCTCGCTGGGAAAACGCGCTTCCGGATTCAACCATTCAGAGGGCATATGCGCTGGATTGGGATTAAGGAAGCAGTGGCCATAAGCTCCGTTTTGGCCCATCGGAGATGAAGTTATGGATATGCCCTATCTTCTGCAGCTTAGGGGTGAATTGGGGCGGGTAACTGCAGCAGGACAGGGCAGAAGGCGTATCGTCTGAGGCCGTGGCTTCCGGGAATCAACAGCGGCCGCCCTTTGCCCTCCTATTTTTCACGATAACTGCTTTATTAATTATAATTTACGGAGATTACACCGGGCCTTTTCCCACCGACGAACCCCGGCTTTGATGATCTCTTTTGGGTATAATTTGTTGCCCAACCTGCAAAAACATCGTAGAATGAGATGTTTTTGGCCGAACATATCAACCCATCAGTAAAGTTCCGGACAGACTGGCCGAAACTTTTTCAAGGCTCTCAGAGTCTAAAGAAAAAGATCCCAGACGCAAGATTCCCGGAAAACATAAAATCTGATCGATTTGATCGCAGAGGGTAGGACTGAGTTTATGGCAAAGAGACGCGGCAATCCTAATTGGGGCAAGCCGGAGCCGATTGGACCGGTGACTCCAACCATCACTGAATTCGAGCAGGTCGTTCGCGAATTCAAACTGCAACCTGATCAGTACATCCGCTCAACTCGTCTTCGCGAGTGGGCGCGTCGCAACAAGAATTCGAAATACATTCCCGAACCTCTTCTTGAGGCGTGGGGTTTCGAGATTGAATCAACGCTGTAGACGTACCCGCATTGGGTAAACACGCCGGGCCGCCATCTGCGGCCCTTCGGTTTTTGTGGGAAAGCCTATTCCGGATTTGAAGCATCCTCATCGATGCGTTTTGCTCCCGACCTATGCAGCCGTACTCGCAGCAGCTTTTGCCGGTGATTATCGCAACCAGTTTTGCTGCCGGGATCAATGTCTATGCCACTGTCCTGACGCTCGGTCTGCTGTCTCGTGCGGACCTGGTTTCACTCCCGCCGGCATTGAGTCTGCTGGATTCCTGGTGGACGATTGGAATTAGCGGGGCTCTTTTCCTGGTTGAAATCGTTGCCGACAAGATTCCCTATTTCGACGTTGTCTGGAATTTTCTGCACACCTTCGTGCGAATTCCGGTAGCCGCTCTGTTGGCCTATCAGGCCGGATCGCAGTTGCCGCCGCAATGGCAACTGGCCGCGTCGGCGCTGGGGGCGGCTGTCGCCTTCGCCGCACATGCCGGGAAGACGGCGCTTCGCATCGGTGTCAACGCCACGCCCGAGCCTCTGACCAACTTCATGGTGAGCACCGCGGAAGATGGCGCTGCCGTGGGTCTGACGTGGCTGGCGATGGTTCATCCCTATGCGGCGGCCATCGTGGCGATCCTCTGTATACTTGCGCTGGGGCTTGCGATCCGCTTGATTTTGAGAGGCTTACGAAGAGGGTTCGCGGCGCTGAGGCAGCAGGTTGAGAAGGTCTGAGCGAAACCTCAAGTATAGCAGGCCAAGACAGTTTGACGCTGACCCGCCCGGATGAGATATTAACCTGACTTTAATAATGCAAGCGCAGGCGTCTGTAACGCACCGGCGCTACAGGTTTCGATATCTCATGCGATTGATCCCGCGAGACACTCAGTTCTTCGACATGTTCGTGGAAATTGCCAACAACGTCGCGCAGGCTGCGACAGTTTTGCGCGACCTTTTTCTCAATTTCCAGCAGGTTCAGGATTCGGTAAACCGCATCAAGGAACTTGAGCGTCGCGGCGATGAAATGACCCACAAGGTCTATGTCAAACTGAACCAGACGTTCATCACCCCCTTCGACCGCGAAGACATCGCCGAACTTACTTCGCGCCTGGACGACGTTCTCGATCGCGTGAATGGCGCGAGTGACCGCCTTATTATCTACAAGATCGATTGCCCTCCAGCGGCTGCGGCGGAGTTGGCGTCGGTAATTGTGCGGCAAGCGGAAGAATTGTCCAAGGCAGTGGCGATGCTTGAGAAGCCGGACGGAATTCTGCCGCACTGCGTAGAGATCAATCGGCTGGAAAATATGGCCGATACCATTTGCCGGGGTGCGATTGGGAAGATTTTCGAAGAAGAAACAGACCCCGTGCGCCTGATTAAGAATAAAGAATTGCTTGAGGTCCTGGAGATGGCCACAGACAAGGCCGAAGACGCCGCAAACGTGTTGGAAACTGTGGTTCTGAAACATGCCTGACCACACCGACAATTCCCCGGCCATCGTCCATCCTGCATGCGCGGGCGCCCACTCCATCGCGGGCAGGTATCGCAGCTTTGAGGAAACCTGCCTGTGAGCTTAGATATCCTCCTGCTTGTTCTAACCGTCCTGGTCGCACTTACATTCGACTTTCTGAACGGCTTTCACGACGCGGCCAACAGTATCGCCACGGTGGTTTCCACGCGGGTATTGTCGCCCAAATTGGCCGTCGTCTGGGCTGCCTTCTTTAATTTTGCAGCTGCTTTCTTTTTTGGGACGGCGGTGGCCAAGACCATCGGCCATGGCATGATCGATCTGGAGATTGTGACGCAGTACGTAGTATTGGCTGGACTGCTGGGTGCCTGCGTCTGGGATCTGCTGACTTGGTGGTGGGGCCTGCCGACTTCATCCTCGCATGCGCTGATTGGCGCCTACGCCGGGGCGGCGATAGCGCGGGCCGCAATCGTCCGGGGTTGGGGCAAGGCCTTCGGAGTCATCATTGCGGGCGGCTGGACGAAAACCATCCTGTTCATTTTTATTGCGCCGGTTATGGGACTCGCCATGGGCTTCACGTTCATGGTCATCGTGTCCTGGATATTCCGAAGGAGCGCTCCAAGGCAGGTCGACACCTGGTTCCGCAAACTGCAACTGGTTTCGGCGGCTTGCTACAGCCTCGGGCATGGCGGCAATGACGCGCAGAAGACCATGGGGATCATCGCCGGAGCGCTTTATGCCGGCGGCCTGATGACCCGGTTTGACGTAGCCCACGACTGGGGCAAGTACCACTGGCCCATCATTCTGGCCGCCAACGCCGCGATCGCGATGGGTACTTACTTCGGAGGCTGGCGCATTGTCCACACGATGGGCTCAAAGATCACCAAGCTGAAACCCGTGGGCGGGTTCTGTGCAGAGGCTGCCGGCGCCATCACCCTGTTTGGAACCGCGCTGGCCGGCATCCCTGTGAGCACGACGCACACGATTACGGGAGCCATCATCGGCGTCGGCACCACGGTCCGGCTTTCGGCGGTTCGCTGGGGCGTGGCGCAGCGCATTGTGTGGGCTTGGGTGGTGACGATTCCGGCCTCTGCACTGGTCTCGGCCGCAGGTTACTGGCTCCTGCACCTGCTGGTGCGCGGAGCGTAAGCAGCTCCCGGCTCTCAGCTCCAAATTTCGATTGGAATGTCATGGCGACCGGAGCGAAGCGGAGTGGAGCCACCCTTTGTTTTCGGTAGCAGAAACAAAAGATGGCTCGACTTCGCTCGCCATGACAGTCTGATACTGAGAACAACTACCGTTTCGGCCGATACATATCGGTGCTGGTTCCATAGAAGACCTCGGCGGCTTCCATGATGGTTTCCGAGAGCGTCGGATGCGGGTGGATGGTCAGTTCCAGATCCATCGCGGTCGCTCCCATCTCGATTGCCAGCACGCCTTCGGCGATCATCTCGCCTGCGGAGAGTCCGCACAGGCCGATGCCAAGGATGCGCTCCGTTTTTGGATCGATCACCAGTTTGGTGACCCCTTCGGTGCGATCGAGCGTGACCGCCCGGCCGGAAGCGCCCCATGGGAACTTCGCGACTTTGATTTCGCGTCCTTCGTTTTTCGCCTGGGTTTCCGTCAGCCCGGCCCAGGCGATTTCGGGATCGGTGAAGACGACGGCAGGAATCGCATACGGCTCAAAAGACACCTTCTTGCCCGACATGTGTTCCACCGCGGTGCGGCCCTCGTGCGAGGCTTTGTGGGCCAGCATCGGCTCTCCGACCACGTCGCCAATGGCATAAATCGCCGGATCGGCGGTCTGCAACTGCCGGTTGACCTCGATGAAACCTTTGGGCCCGACGACGACCTTCGTTTTTTCCAGGCCGGGAATCTGCGAGTTCGGCCGGCGTCCCACCGAGATGAGAACCCGGTCGTAAACTTTCTCCTTCTCGCGAACGTCGCCCTTGAAGGTCACGCGAATTCCGCCGCTCTCCTCTTTCAGCGACTCGACGGAGGTCTTGAGCATAATGCTCTCGAACTGTTTTTCGAGCCGTTTGTGCAGCGGCAGAACCAGGTCGCGGTCGGCGCCGGGAAGCAGGCCGTCCAGCACTTCAACTACGCTGACGCGGCTGCCCAGCGCGGAGTAGACCGTCCCCATTTCCAGGCCGATATAGCCTCCGCCAACCACCAGCAGACTCTTCGGCACCTCTTCAAGGTTGAGGGCTCCGGTCGAGTCCATCACCCGCGGGCTCTTGATGGAAAGCGCCGGAATGGTGGCGGGCCGCGAACCAGTCGCGATCAGGATGCGATCGAAACTCAGCGTCTCTTCCCCGCCTCCGAGCTTCTCCACGCGCAAGGTCTTGGAATCGACAAAGCTGGCGCGTCCCTGAATGTAAGTCATCTTGCGCTGCTTGGAGATCATGCCAAGCCCGCCGGTGAGCTTGTTGACGACGCCTTCCTTGAACGACCGCAACTTGTTCACGTCGATCTTGGGCGCGGCGAACTCCACTCCCCAGGTCGAGGAGTGCTGGGCTTCGTTGATAACGGCCGCGACGTGCAGCAGCGCCTTCGAGGGAATGCAGCCTCGGTAGAGGCATACGCCACCCGGATTTTTTTCCAGGTCGATCAACGTAACTTTCATGCCGAGATCGTTGGCGAGGAAAGCGGCCGCATAGCCGCCCGGCCCGCCGCCAATTACGGCGAGGTTGATGGGGTTCCCGGCTGGCGTTGCCGTTGCCGGGGCGTTCGGCGAGGTATTCTCTGCCATCTCTTGATTTCCTATCCGGGGTCCCCGGCAGACGCCGACTTTGCGTCTGGTTGGGGTGGCTATCCTTGCACTGACAACAGGAACGGCTGTTCCAGGGCCTCTACGACCCATCGTACGAAGCGCGCGGCATCGGCTCCATCGATCAAGCGATGATCGTAGGAGAGGGAAACTGGCAGCATCAGCCGCGGCTCAAATTTGTCTTTGTCCTTGACCCACACCGGCTCGATGCGCGAACGCGACATGCCGAGGATAGCGACCTCCGGATAATTCACGATCGGAGTGAAGTACGTGCCCCCAACACCGCCAAGATTGGTGATGGTAAAGGTCCCTCCCTCCATGTCCTCGGGGGTGAGCTTTTTGTTGCGCGCCTTGAGCGAAATCTGCGCCAGCTCCACGGCCAGCTCGACGATGTTCTTGCGGTCCACGTCGCGAATCACCGGCACCAGCAATCCGCGATCGGTATCGACCGCAACGCCGATGTGAATATAGCGCTTGTAGATGACCTCTTCGCCACGCACATCGACGCTGGCATTGAACTGCGGAAACACCTTGAGCGCCGACGCTACGACCTTGAGCGCAATCGCCGTGACCGTCATCTTGCCGCCGGCGACCTCGGCCTTGGCGGAGAAGCGCTTGCGCAGCTCTTCCAGTTCGGTGATGTCAGCCAGATCGTGCTGCGTGACGTGCGGGATGGTATTCCAAGCCTCGGCAAGATGCTCGGCGGTCTTGCGGCGGATGGCGCGCATCGAAACTTTCTCGATGGGCCCCCACTTGGAAAAGTCCGGCAGTTGCGGCGCCGGACGCACGAATCCCGATCCCATGGCGGCTCCCGCTATGGCCGCGCCGGCACTGCCGATCACCGATTTAGCGTAAGCCTTAACGTCATCTTCCAGGATGCGCTCGCCCGCACCGCTGCCGCGCACGTTGTAGACGTCGACCCCAAGTTCGCGCGCCAAACGGCGAACCGCGGGAGAAGCCGGCAACGGAGGACGGTGCTCCGGTCCGGCCGTCTTCGTCAATTGAGCAGGAACGACCGGCTGCGGTTCTTCCCGACGAACATCGGGCGGAAAAGCCTCCTCCTCGCTCTTTCCCTCCAATTCGCGAGCACGCGCGTAGGTATCGCGGGCAGCTTCCTGAGTTCTGAAGTCCTGAGGCGCGCGGCCGGCATCCACGGGCTTCGGCTGCTCCGGTGGAGCGCCTGCCGACAGAGCCTCCTGAGCGGGCGCGGCGGTGGTGGACTCCGCCTCGGCTGTCGGGGTCGCTTTTGTTTCGGCGGTCTTGCCCTCCGCAAGAGTAAAGATCACCTGACCCACCTTGAGTTTATCGCCCTGCTTGACCTTGATCTCGCCGACTGTGCCCGAGATCGTCGACGGAACCTCGATGACTGCCTTGTCCGTCTCCAGTTCTATGACGGGATCACCTGCGTTCACCTGCGCACCGGGCGAAACTATCACCCGGACCAAGTCGCCCGATTCGATGTTTTCGCCCAGTTCCGGCAGCTTGAATTCGATCGCCACGATCAGTCCTTTCTTTTACGAAACCGCTGGATTTGGCTTCTCAGGATCGATACCGAGTTCCTTGACCGCCGTTCGCACGCAATCGGCCGTGATCTGGCCCTCGCGCAGCAGCCCCGTAAGCGTGGCCAAAACGATATGCTTGGCGTCGACTTCAAAAAAGTCGCGCAGCGCAGCGCGGCCCTCGCTGCGGCCAAAGCCGTCCGTGCCGAGCGCGACCAGCGGCCGCGGCAGCCACTGCGAGACCGACTCCGGCAGCGTTTTCACGTAATCGGAGGCGGCCACGAAAACGCCGGGAGCGTCCTTCGTCATCTGCGTAATGTAAGGCACGCGCGGTGCCTCGCCGGGGTGCAGCATGTTCCAGCGGGCGCAAGCATTGCCGTCCATGTAGAGTTGCTTGTAGCTGGTCACGCTCCACACATCGGCGGCAACACCGAACTTGGCTTCCAGAATCTCCTGTGCCTTCAGCACTTCGAGCAGAATGGCGCCGCTGCCCATAAGCTGGGCGCGCATTTTGGCATCCTTCTTCGCGGATTTCCTATACAGATACATCCCCTTCAGAATGCCGTCGCGTACGCCTTCCGGCATCTCTGGCTGCTCCCAGGGCTCGTTCATTACCGTGATGTAGTAGAAGATGTCTTCCTGCTCGACGTACATCCGGCGAATGCCGTCCTGGATGATGATCGCCAGTTCGTAGGCAAACGCCGGGTCGTAGGCCACCAGGTTGGGCACCGGATACGCCAGCAGTTGGCTGTTGCCGTCCTGATGTTGCAGTCCTTCGCCCGCCAGCGTCGTGCGTCCGGCAGTTCCGCCTACGACGAAGCCGTGCGTGCGCTGGTCGCCCGCGGCCCACACCAGGTCGCCGACGCGCTGCAATCCGAACATCGAATAGAAAATAAAGAACGGAATCGCGTTAATTCCGTGGTTGGCATACGATGTTCCGGCGGCGATAAAGGACGACATCGAGCCGGCTTCAGTAATTCCTTCCTCCAGGATCTGCCCGTCTTTAGCTTCCTTGTAATAGAGCAGTGTGTCCATGTCCACCGGCTCATACAACTGGCCCACGCTGGAGTAGATTCCGATTTGCCGGAACAATGCTTCCATGCCGAAGGTTCGCGCCTCATCCGGAACGATGGGCACAATCAGTTTGCCGAAGTCGTGGTCGCGAACCATTTTGGCGATCATGCGCACGATCACCATCGTGGTCGAAACCTTGCGGCCTGCGGTTCCCGTGTAGAACTCCTCGAACAGCTCCTCCTTGATCGGCGCGAGCTTCGGGGCGCGCACTTTGCGCTCGGGAAGATAGCCGCCCAGCGCCTTTCGCTTCTCCTGGAGGTAGGTGATCTCGGGGCTGTCCGGCGGGGGACAGTAGAACGGCGCATCGTGCAGTTGCTCATCCGGAATAGGAATGCCAAAGCGCGAGCGGAACCGCATCAACTCTTCATCGTTGATCTTCTTCTGCTGGTGAGTGATATTTCTGCCTTCGCCACTTTCGCCCAAGCCGTAGCCTTTGATGGTCTTGGCCAAAATCACCGTCGGCGATCCACGGTGCTCCAGCGCGGCCTTATATGCGGCATAAACCTTGATCGGATCGTGACCTCCAAGGCGCATCTTGGCCAGTTGCTCATCGCTCAGGTGCTCCACCATTTTGAGCAGGCGCGGATCGGTGCCGAAGAAGTTCTGCCGGAAGTATGCGCCACTGGAGACGAAGTACTTCTGAAACTGCCCATCCGTAACCTCGCCCATGCGCTTTACCAGCAGGCCATCGCGATCCTTGGCGATCAACGGGTCCCAATCGCTGCCCCAAATGACCTTGATGACGTTCCAGCCAGTACCGCGGAAATCGGCTTCCAGCTCTTGAATGATTTTTCCGTTGCCGCGCACCGGGCCGTCCAGGCGCTGCAGATTGCAATTGATGACGAAGATCAGGTTGTCGAGCTTTTCGCGGGCCGCCAAGGCAATGGCACCCAGGGTTTCGGGTTCGTCGGTTTCGCCGTCTCCAAGGAAGGCCCATATCGTGCCTTCCTTCGATTCCTTCAAGCCGCGGTTTTCGAGGTAGCGGTTGAACCGCGCCTGGTAAATCGCCTGGATTGGCCCCAAGCCCATCGATACGGTAGGAAATTCCCAGAAATGCGGCATCAGCCACGGGTGGGGGTACGAAGTTAGCCCGCCCTTCGACTCGCGGCGGAAATTTTCCAGTTGATCGCGCGAGATGCGGCCCTCAAGAAACGCGCGCGCGTAGATGCCGGGCGAGGCATGTCCCTGGAAGTAGATCAGATCCCGGTCTCCGTCCGGCGTGCGTGCGTGGAAACAATGATTGAACCCGACTTCATAGAGGGTGGCTGCCGAGGCGTAGGTGGAAATGTGACCGCCTATACCCTCCTCCACCTTGTTGGCGCGCATCACCATGGCAAGGGCATTCCAGCGCACCAGACTTTTGATTTGCCGCTCAACTTCCTGGCTCCCTGGAAACGGTGGCTGCTTCTCCGGCGGAATCGTATTCTGGTAGGGGGTCGTCGCCGAGAACGGCATTCGATAGCCGCTCCGGGCGGTATGCAGTTCGAGTTGTTGCAGGAGGCGGCCGGCGCGCTCGGGCCCATAGTGCTCGAGTATGTAATCAAGAGAGTCCAGCCACTCCCTGGTTTCCAGAACTTCCAAACCAAGCGCCTCAGTGTTTTCTCTGTTGTTCACTCGGAGATTCCCCTGATTGATTCAAGAACCTTAAATAATAACTCGAATGGGGTTAAGTATTCCAAACGCCCGGGAACTTATGGCGTAAGATGCCGCCCTCCGGAGGCGTAAATCCTCATGCCGCGTTCGCCGCGGAGACCCTGCTGCGCCGATAGTGCAACGGAGGCGAACGCTTATTTGGCCGGCAACACTACTCCTCTGCACTCTCCAAAGCCGATCCTCGCTGCGCCTTTGCGTTCGCAATATCCACGCAAGATGACTTCGTCTCCATCCTCCAGAAAGCTGCGCTGCTCGCCGCTGGGCAGGGTGATTGGTTCCTTCCCGCCCGACGTGAGTTCCAACAGGCATCCGCGCGCATCTTTGGACGGCCCGGAGATCGTGCCGCTGGCCAACAGATCGCCGGGACGAAGGTTGCATCCGTTGCTGGCATGGTGGGTGAGCATCTGCGCCATGGTCCAATACATGTCGCCCATGCTGGCGCGGCTCAGGCGCATCGGGCCGATGCCTAACTCCCGCATTTTGTTCGAGTTGAGCCATGCCTCCACGGTCAATTCGAGGCCGCCGTATTGCTGGTCGCCGGGGTCGTAAAGATGCGGTAAAAGACACGAATTTGCAGGTTCGCGAACGAACGCCAATGTCCGATAATGCGCAAGCGCTTCGAGCGTCACCACCCAGGGAGAGATCGTGGTCGCGAAGCTCTTGGACAGGAAGGGACCGAGCGGCTGGTATTCCCAGCTTTGCACGTCGCGTGCAGACCAGTCGTTCACCAGGCACATGCCAAAGATGTGCCGCTCAGCCTGCGCGATCGGAATCGGCTCTCCGAGATTGTTCCCCGGGCCGACAAAAAAGCCCGCCTCAACTTCGTAGTCGAGCCGTTGGGTGGGGGCAAATACGGGAGGCCGATCCGGATCGCTTCGCACTTGGCCTCGCGGCCTGCGAACCGGGGTGCCGCTGGGCAGCAACGACGAAGCGCGTCCGTGATATCCGACCGGCAGCCATTTGTAATTGGGCAGCAGCGGATTGTCGGGCCGGAACATGCTGCCGACTTTTTCGGCGTGATAAAGCGAAGCGTAGAAATCGGTGTAGTCGCCCACCTGGGCAGGCAAAAGCATTTCCACTTCAGCCATGGGGAGCAGCGGCACGCGTTCGCGCAGTCCGGCCAACCCCAACAAGCCAACAGCGGGTTTGTCGGGGACCCCGGCAGAGGCATCGTGCCGTAGCAGTTGGAAGATTCGCTTGCGGAGCGCGGACCAGTACCTGCCTTCGAGGGCCATGAGCCGATTCAACGCTCCCGCGTTGCAGGCGCTTGCGGCCTCGCATGCCTCATCGTCGGGGGAAAACAGGCCGCGCTCGGCGGTGGCGCTTACATCGAGCACTTGATCGCCGATGGCAACGCCGACGCGCGCCTCGCCGCCCCGCGCGGCGCGAAAAATTCCGAAGGGCAGATTCTGAACAGGGAAGTCGCATCCCGCCTGATTGGCGCTTTCGACCCACGACCGCATTGCGGGGTCATGCGTTTCGTTGGTGGCGGGAGTCATAAGAGTGACTTCCTCGTTGGAGTGTCATGCTGAGCACAGTAGAACAGATTCTGTGCTGTCATGCTGAGCGGAGCGAAGCATCCCAGGAAACCGTCCTACCCCGCGCCGCTCTGGGCTTTCGATGAAATCCTTGGGCTGCATCTTAGCCCCACACTGTGCTGGGATTCTTCGCTCCTCCACCCCAGCAACGGCAAAAGAGGCCGTCGCCGGGGACCCCGGCTCGCTCAGAATGACACCCATACATTGAGCGCGTGAATTTGGGTACATCATTCTAGTCCGACGTAAAGAAACTGCCCCACTCAAGCCAACGAATGGCTTGAATGGGCCACCCGTCCCGAGCCTCGTCGGGGACCCCGACGCGGGGCGGAACGTGGGGCACCCGACACCGCTTAGCGAGGCGGTTGGAAGTGCTTTTTCAAATCCTGCCAGCAGCGGTAGTACTCATGCTGCAATTGCGCCGTCTCCATCGCGTACTTGGTGGGCCGGCAGACGAAGCGCGCTTCGAACATAAAGGCCAGCGTGTCTCCCAGGAACTGCGGCTTCAACTCGGCGGCGCTGGCGCGTTCGTAGGTGGCCGCGTCGGGCCCGTGACCCGACATGCAGTTATGCAGGCTGGCTCCGCCCGGCAAAAAGCCCTCGGCCTTGGCGTCGTATTCGCCATGGATGAGGCCCATGAACTCGTTCATGAAGTTGCGGTGGAACCACGGCGGACGGAAAGTATGCTCGGCGACCAGCCAGCGCGGCGGAAAGATGGCGAAGTCGAAATTTGCCGTCCCGGGAATTTCAGAAGGCGAGGTCAGTACCGTGTAAATCGAGGGATCAGGATGATCGAAGCTCACGGAGTTGATGCAGTTGAAGTTTGCCAGATCATACTTGTAAGGCGCGTAATTTCCGTGCCAGGCAACGACGTCGAAAGGCGAATGATTGTACTCGGCCTCCCATAGCTCGCCGAGAAACTTGGCCACGACCCGGTAATCTTCATCGCGATCTTCGTAGGCAGCGCCTGGCGTCTGAAAATCGCGCGCATTCGCCAGCCCATTGGCGCCGATCGGACCAAGGTCGGGGAGCCGCAACAGCGCTCCATAGTTCTCGCAGATGTAACCTCGCGCCGGTGTCTCCAGCAGCTCCACGCGGAACTTTATGCCGCGCTGGATGACGCAAATCTCGCCGGGCGCGACTTCCATGTTGCCGAATTCAGTTTGAAACAGCAGGCGTCCGAGCTGCGGAACGATGAGCAGCTCTCCGTCGGCGCTGTAGAAGCAGCGATTGCGCATGGACTGGTTCGCCACGTAGACGTGAATTGCAATTCCGCTGTGCGCGGCGGCATCGCCGTTTCCCGCGATGGTGACGAGGCCGTCGACAAAATCCGTCTCTCCGGCGGGGAAGGGAATCGGGTCCCAGCGCAACTGGTTCGGCGAAGTTACAACTTCGTTGAACGGCGCAGTGCGCAGCAGCCCGTGGGAAATTTCGCGGTAGGGCTTATGCATGACCGAGGGACGTATGCGGTAAAGCCAACTGCGGCGATTAGCGGCGCGCGGAGCGGTAAACGGGGTTCCGCTCAACTGCTCGGCATAGAGTCCCAAAGGAGCGCGCTGCGGCGCATTCTGCCCCGAGGGCAAGGCGCCGGCGATGGCTTCGCTGGCGAATTCGTTTCCGAATCCGCTGTGATATCGGAGCTGTTCAGGCATGGTGCTTGGCTTGGTAGTCGCCATCTCGTTCTTCGTTCAGTTCCAGAAGCCAATGTTAAATGTTAGATGAAACAGCAAATCTCCTCAGGGGGCCGTCCCTGCCAGCCCACTCGAAGGAACTACCCCAGGTTAGCGCCGAACAGCACGGCGCGGAACCTGGGGCACCCGGCCATCTTTGGTTTCTACTACCGAAAACAAAGGGTGGCTCCACTCCACTTCGCTCCGGTCGCCATGACATCCTCTCGGGAATTGCGACTACAGATTGCCCCGGCGGGCCTGTTCGGCTTCGATGGCTTCGAACAGCGCCTTGAAGTTGCCTTTGCCGAACCCCCGGCTTCCTTTTCGTTGGATGATCTCGTAAAACAGTGTCGGACGATCCTGCACTGGTTTGGTAAAGATCTGAAGCAGGTACCCCTCCTGATCGCAATCGACAAGTATCCCGAGATTGCGGATGCCATCGAGATCTTCCGGTATCTGGCCCACACGCGACGGCAGCGCGTCGTAATAGGCATCCGGAACGCGCAGGAACTCCACCCCCTGGCCGCGTAATCTGGCGACGGTCCGGATCACGTCCTTGGTTTGCAGCGCAATGTGCTGCACGCCCGCTCCGCAGTAAGCTTCCAGGTACTCGTCGATCTGGCTTTTGCGCTTACCGGCCGCCGGCTCGTTAATGGGAAACTTGACGGAGTAGGAATCGTCGGACATGACGATCGACATCAAGGCGCTGTACTCGGTCGAGATGTCCTTGTCATCGAAGCTGACGAAGCGGTGAAATCCGAAGACGCGGCTGTAGTACTCGGCCCAGTGATTCATCCTGCCCAGTTCAACATTGCCGACCATGTGGTCAATGCGCAGAATTCCCGCATCGTCGCCCGGAAGGTTTGAGCTGACGAAGCCGGGCAGAAACGGTCCCGAGTAGTCCTTGTAAGAGATCAGCGAGTGAATCGTGTCGCCGTAGGTCTGGACGGCGGCGCGGCGAATTTTTCCATGCTCGTCGGCGAGGTCGTGCGGCTGTTCCTCGGCCTTGGCGCCGCGCTTGACCGCTTCCTCAAACGCCAGGTCGGCGTCTTCGACGTGCAGGGAGATATCGCGCACGCCATCACCGTGGCGGCGAAGATGCTCGCTGGCAGGGCTGTTCGGGTTCAGGGGCGTGCTCAACAGGATGTCGGCCTTGCCCTGGCGCAACAAATAGGAAGTGGACTGCCGGTTGCCGGTCTCGAGCCCGCTGTAGGCCACCTGCGAAAAGCCGAATGCGTTGCGATAGTAGAAAGACGCCTGCTTGGCGTTGCCGACATAGAACTCGACGTGATGGATTCTCTTCAGCTTTAGCGGATTCTCCATCGGTTCACTCCGTCGGTACGGTACGCCACCCCACTACGCGCGAAAGCGGCGCGCAGCGGGGACCCCGGGCTGGAGCCGCGCCCCCTTCAAACCCGAGTTGTGAGACAGCTTGCACGCTCACCATGTGAAGTACACCGGTTTTACACTACGCGGCTTTAACGTTGCCTTCGTCACGCAGCATGGAGCGCAACTGCTGACGAAGTTCGGGCGTGTCCTGGTGCCCGTGGGATTGGACGGCATGCTGCACGGCAATATTCAGCACCTCGTCTTCGCTTCCCGAGATAGCGACGTCGCAAGCATTTTCGCTGGGGAACCAACGGCAATCGATGACTTTGCGATTTGTGGCCATGACTGACTCCTGTGGTGATGTTGATGAGGCTTGGCTCCGGGTTACAGCTACTCCGGAGCCGCTCGAAGATGTGATGCTATCGAGTGCACTCGGGAGGCAAGCAGCCATCGGATTTCATGCCTGCCTATTCATCGCTCCATCACTCGCTGACGGCGACATGAATCAAGGACGCCGCCTCGCTGTCGAGGTGCCAGTAGAGCAGCCCGTTTTCCGGTTCGACCATGGCGGCCGGGTAGCGCAGTTCGGGATTTTCGCCCTGGAAGAGTTCGCGCAGAATTGCGGCCTTCCTCTCGCCAGAGACGAGAAACAGCACCTTGCGAGCGTTGTTGATGACCGGGAAAGTGAGCGTGATTCGGGGCGCCTTGAGCTGTTCCACGGTGTAGCCGAGCACCAGGCGGCTGGCTTCATGCAAAGCCTCGGTGCCTGGAAACAAGGAGGCGGTGTGTCCGTCCTCGCCCATCCCCAAGAGCAAAACGTCGAACTGCGGAACGCCCGCGGTGACAAAACGTTTTCGTAGTTGCGACTCGTATTCTTCAGCCGCGGCTTGCGCTCCCAGCTCGGCATGCATGCGGTGTACATTGTTCTCGGGAAGCTGGATGGAGCGAAGCAGTTCGCGTTCGATCATGCCGAAATTGCTGTCCGGATGGTCAATCGGGACTGCCCGTTCGTCCACCTGGAACAACTCGATGCGGCCCCAGTCGAAACGCTTGCGCCACGGATCGCCTGCCAGCAGGCGAAAGAGCGCACGCGGAGTCGATCCACCGGAAAGCGCAATGCTGCAAACACCGCGGCCGGCGATCGCCTCACCGCAGGCGGACAAAATCCACTCCGCCGTGCCGGCGACCAAAGAATCTTTGTCGGGATAAACCTTAACATGCCGCATTACCATCGGAATCCCCCACTGGCGGCCGTCCGGAAACTCACGCCGATTTGGCCGGCGCCGCTTGGACGGGCAGCTCACGGCCGAGCACAGACCGGTACATTGCTCTTGCGAAGCCCTCTTCGGCATTGCTGCCGGTGACCGCCTTGGCTGCCGACTTCACTTCGGTTGAGGCCTGTCCCATCGCAATCGAAAAGCCCGCCCGGATGAGCATGGGGATGTCGTTTTCCATGTCGCCAATGGTGGTTGTCCCGGCGAGCGGAATCCGCAATTGCGTGCAAAGGCGCGCGACGCCCGAACCCTTGTCGCCACCCGGAGGGGTGACATCGTAATAGTAGGTTTGCGAACGGGTGGCCGAAACCTTGCCCTGCGCCCTGGCATGAATCAGGGCTTCGCAGCGCGCGATCACCGCGGGATCATCGCTGACCGCCTGCACCTTGACGACGCGGTCGAGCAGAGGCTCGAAACTCTCCACGGGCGTTGGCCGGAAGCGCACCGTATTCGACTCGCGCTCCACGTGGGCGGGCCGGGCCGGCAGCACGAACCAGTCGTCATCGGTGTAGACCCAAGGAGAGGCTCCGGCCTCGATGGCGGCCGCGATTACGTGGCGGGCGATCCGCGGCTCAATGTAACTTGCGAACAGCAGCTCCCAATCCGGAGAAACGATAGCGGCTCCGTTGAAAGCGGCGAAGGGCTCACGAAGATTCAGCTCCTCGATAATCCACCGCATGCCGCGCGGAGGACGGCTGCTGATGGCCGTGAAACGAATGCCGGCGGCAAGAACATCGGCTACGGCTTGCTTGGAGAGAGCGGTGATCTGCTTCTCCGGAGTGAGCAGCGTTCCATCGAGATCTGAGACCACGAGCGTCGTCATAGGCTTGATAGGCTTGCGCACGAACTACGGTACTTGCTCGCCAGCAGGCGCCAGCTATGGCCACTGTGCCGGAGCAAATCACCGGCGGCAGCCGGACCTTCGCTGCCCGCCGGATAAAACTGCAATTCCGTGGCATTGTTCGCCCACGCATCGAGAATGGGCGTAATCAGCCGCCATTCGGCTTCGACTTCATCGTGACGCGTGAACAGAGTCGCGTCTCCGCGTATGGCATCCAGCAACAGTGTTTCGTAAGCCACCGGCGCAGGCACGTTGAACTCGCGTTCGTAACAGAAGTCCATGTGCACGGTCGAGGTCTGCATGGAAGTTCCCGGCACCTTGGTTTCGAACTCGATCGAGATGCCTTCGTCCGGTTGAATTCGAAGCATGATCACGTTGGGTTGGATGCCATGCTTGGCCGTGCCCGCGAACAGCGCCTGCGGCGTAGGCTTCAGATGCACCGCAATTTCGGTCAGCGAACGAGCCAGCCGCTTGCCGGTGCGAACAAAAAAGGGCACGCCCGCCCAACGCCAGTTCTCGATACGAAACTCGACGGCTGCGAAGGTCTCGGTACGCGACTCGGGTGAGATGCCGGACTCCTGGCGGTATGCCGGCACCTCGGAGCTGCCGATCTTGCCCGCCTGGTACTGCGCGCGCACGGTCCGGCGCGCCACCTCTTCCGGGCTCATGGGCGACATGGCGCGCAAGGTCTGCACCTTCTGCTCGCGCACGTTTACGGCGTCAAACGCCACAGGAGGCTCCATCGCGGTGAGGGTGAGAAGCTGGAGCATGTGGTTGGCAACCATGTCGCGCAGGGCTCCGGCCTCCTCGTAAAATCCAGCGCGTGTTCCCACCCCGAGCGTTTCCGCCCCGGTGATCTCGACGAACTCGACGTAGTTGCGATGCCAGATGGGCTCGAACATCGAATTGGCGAAGCGGAACACCAGGATGTTCTGCACCGTCTGCTTGCCGAGATAATGGTCGATCCTGAACACCTGCTGCTCGTCGAAGGCGCTCACCACGGTCTGGTTGAGCGCGCGCGCCGAGGCGAGATCGCGTCCGAACGGCTTTTCAACGATGATGCGCGTCCACCCCTTGGCAGCGTGGGAGAGGCCGCTGTTGCCAAGGTGACGAATAATATCGGTCACGGCGGATGGGGGCACCGAAAGATAAAAAAGGATGTTTGGCTTGGCCCCTTCGGCGCCCAATTCGTTGATCTTGGCGCGAAGCGTTTTGTAAAACTCCGGGCCTTCCATCGCACCCGCGAGATAGTGGAGACGTTGCGCAAATTCCTGCCAACGGTCTGGCGTGAAGTGATGCGAATCCTTCGATCGCTCCGTGCCGTCGCGCAGCATGTCGCGGAACTTCTCGTCGCTCAACGGGGAGCGCCCTACGCCAATCACTTCAAAGTCGGCAGTCAGCAGACCATCGGTCACGAGGTCGAAAAGCGCGGGAACCAGCTTTCGACGGCTGAGATCGCCGGTTGCGCCAAAGATGACAATAATGCAGGACTCCACGGCCTCCGTATTAGCCGGCTCAGAAACGTGATCAATCGTGATTTCAACGCTGCTCATATATCTCGACCAGAACTGGTTGCATAAATGCGTTTTTGTAAGAACCGGCAATTTCCTCAGGGGCTAAAGCCCGCGACATTCGGCTCTGGATGGCGCGGCTAAAGCCGCGCCCTACCCAAAACCATTCCTGCCGCGCGCCCTACCTGACACCATTTCTGCAATCGATTCCAGCGCCGCAAAATCGCTTGCACTCCGCAAATCCAGTTTGTACATCCCGTAGCCGACCCGCAATCACCCCGCACAACTACCCCAGGTTAGCGCCGGACAGCCAAATGAGCCGTTTGCTACGAATGTCGCAGCTTGACCAAACCGCGCGGCGTGTCTCAGAGGAGTACACGGCGGCGCGGAACCTGGGGCACCCGACGACACCCTGCCGCGACGTTCCACGCCTTCGGACTAATCGGCGGCGGGGACGGCGAGCCTCTGCCAATCGCTGTGAACAAAACCCTCCTCGGGACGATCGGCGCGCTGGTACGTGTGCGCTCCGAAGTAGTCGCGCTGCGCCTGCGTGAGATTCTGCGGCAGCCGCGCGGTGCGATAGCTGTCGTAGTATCCCAAAGAGGCGGTCATGGAGGGGACCGGTATTCCGTGCTCGATGGCAAGGCGCAGAGTCCATCGCCAGTTCTGCTGCGCCTGCTGTATCCTGGTGCGGAATTCGGCGTCGAGCAACAGGTTCGCCAACCGCGGGTCGCGCTCGTAGGCCTGCATGATTTCGTTCAGGAACTCGGCGCGGATGATGCAACCGGCCTTCCAGATGCGGGCCATCTCCCGCAGATTGATCTTCCAGTTGTAAGCCTCAGAGCCCGCCTGGATCAGGTTCATACCTTGCGCATACGAGCACACTTTGGACGCATAAAGCGCGTCGCGAATGGCAGCGACAGCCTGCTGGCGATCTCCGTCGAAGCGCGCCTGCGGGCCGGCCAGGACGCGTGCTGCGGCCACGCGCTGGTCTTTCATGCTGGAGAGCACGCGCGCCTCGATGGCGGCGGCAATCGTTCCCGCCGGGACGATGAGGTCGAGCGCCATCTCGGCAGTCCACTTGCCGGTGCCCTTTTGCCCCGCCTTGTCCAGCACCACATCGACCAGCGGCTTGCCCGTGCGCGGATCTTTGACGGCGAAGATCTGCGAAGTGATCTCGATGAGATACGACTTCAGCGAAGTCCGGTTCCAGTCGTCGAAGATGCGGGCAAGTTCGTCGGCGTTGAAGCCGAGCGCACGATGCAGCAAGTCGTAAGCCTCGGCGATGAGTTGCATGTCGCCGTACTCGATGCCGTTGTGAACCATCTTGACGAAGTGACCGGCGCCGTCAGGGCCAACGTGCGTGACGCATGGACCGGAATCGCTGCTGGCCGCGATGGCGGTGAGCACGGGCTCAAGCTCGCGGTAGGCTTCCAATTCGCCGCCCGGCATGAGGGAGGGTCCGTGGCGCGCGCCTTCTTCGCCGCCGGAAACGCCCATGCCGAAAAAGCGCAGCCGGTTGGCGCGCATTTCCTTTTCACGGCGTTGCGTGTCCTTGAACCAGGAGTTTCCACCGTCGATCAGAATGTCGCCCGCTTGCAGCAGCGGCGAAAGCTGCGCGATCATGCTGTCCACCGGTTCGCCAGCCTTGATCATCATCAGGATGCGGCGCGGCGTGCGAAGCCCCTTGACGAACTCATCGAGCGACTTTGCACCAGTGAACTTCTTGCCGGCATTCTGCTGCACGAAGCGCTGGGTCCATTCCGTCTCCAGGTTCCAGACGGCGACGCTGAAGCCGTGCTCTTCAATGTTGAGAGCAAGGTTCTGCCCCATTACGCCAAGTCCGATCACTCCGAAATCACTCACGGTCGCTTACCTCTCTTCAGATTGAAACAGCCTAACGGCGGTCCCTCAGCGGCTAAAGCCGGATAATATGCGGTCAGGAACGGCTAAAGCCGCGCCCCTTCAAAACCGAGTTGTGAAACGATCTTGGCATTCACTAACCGTCAGATCGAAACAGCCTTGGCCTCAACCAACCGTTGCAGATTGCGGGCCAGCGTGTCGAGGTCGTTAAGCACGTTGGCGCCGAGCCGTACGGCTAGAACGCGGCGCTTGTGCTGCGCCAGCGACAGCAGATCGCCCAGCGCCTGAGCATCGGCCAACACCGCGAAGCCGGCTTTTTCGCCCGGAATCGGCAACTCGCCCGCTTCAACGGCCGGGGTCCCCGACAAGCCCGCTGTTGGCTTGTTGGGGTGGGTGGCGGTGATCTGCAGAAAGACTCCCGTGGCCGGCCCGCCCTTGTGGAACTGCCCCGTCGAGTGCAGAAATCGCGGCCCGTAGCCGGTGGTAACGGCGACGCGCAATGCATTGCGAAGCGCAACCTGCAAGCGCTGGATACGCGCATCGGTTTCCGCATTCTCAGGCAGATATTGCTGGATGGAAATGTAATCATGCGGGCGCACTTGCTGGACAAATGCTTCGAGCGCTTTTTCCTGCTCCGCGCCCACGCCGTTCGCCAGCGAAATACGGGTGACGCCGGGCACATTTTCGGGAAGCGCGCCGTCCTTGTCGAACTGCGCCAGCAGCCGCCGCGTGTTGTCCTTCGATTCCTGCACGTTGGGTTGATCGAAGGCGTCAATTCCGAGCAGCGCGCCGGCAACCGCGGTGGCAAACTCCCAAAGATAAAATTCCGCGCCGAGATCGAGCGGAGACTCCAGCTTATGGCGTATGACAGGATGTCCAACCCCCTCCAGGCGCTTCAACTTGCCCTCAATCGCCGGGTCCGCCACGACATGAATGTAGGCGAAGACGCGATCATTATCGTAGTTTTCGGGCTGGCCCAAGGGTTCACCGGCAACCGGCAGAATGCCCTTTCCTTCTTTCCCCGTGCTCTCGGCGACAAGCTGCTCAATCCACAGACCCACGGAGGCGACCGGTTCGGAGGCGATCAGGGTAAGCTTGTCGCGGCCCTGCCGCGCGCAACCCGCCAGCATTGCGCCAAGCCGGACAGCGGGATTGTCTTGCGCGGGAACGGATGCGCCGCACGCCTGCACCATGCGTTCAGCCCGTTCGAGCAGCACTCTGACATCTCCGCCCATGACGGCAAACGGAACCATGCCGAAGAAAGATAGCGCCGAATAGCGTCCGCCGATGTCGGCAGGATTCAGAAACACTCGCCGGAAGTTGTCTTGCCTGGCGTCGGCGACTAATTGAGTGTCGGGATCGGTGATCGCCACGAAGTTGCGGCCCGCCTTGTCTCCGAGCTTCTCCTTCACACGCGCATAGAAATAACGGTGAAACATGCGCGGCTCGGTCGTGGTGCCCGACTTCGAAGCCACAATGAACAGCGTCTTCTCGACCTGAATCTTCTGTTCCAGAGCGCGCACCGCTCCGACCACTGTGGAATCGAGCACATAAAGCCGGGGATATCCGGCGAGGTTGCCGAAGCTGCGGGCGAACACTTCCGGGCAGAGACTTGACCCTCCCATGCCGAGCACGACGGCGTACTCGAATCCCTCGCGGCGGATCTCGGCGGCAAATGCCTTCAGATCCTCCGCGTTCATCAGCAGCAACTTGGCGACGTCAAGCCAGCCAAGCGCATTGCCGATGATCTTCTGGTGCTCCGGGTCAGACTTCCAGGTGGTGGCGTCCTTGCTCCAGATGCGCTTAGGAAGATTATTGTCGCCGGCCCGGCGGAGCGCGGCGTCAATCGCGGATTTCACATCTCCAGTGCTGTCGGAGCGGCGCGCGCCGGTCGCCGCGAATTTCTTTCTCTCCTCCTCGACTGCGGCGAGCAGGCTGCGGAAAGAATCGGCAAAAGCCTTCACGCCCTCCTGCGTCAGCTCGTCGGTAATCTCCTTGAAATCGATGCCGAGCGATTTCAACTGCTCGAAGACGCGCTTTGCGTCGGCCAGGCCCGCTTCCAGCGTCGGGGTGACCTCGCCGTGATCGAGAAAGGCCTTCAGCGTCTGGGGAGGAACGGTGTTTACCGTCTCCGAACCAATCAGCGAATCCACATAATAGACATCGCTGTACTTAGGGTTCTTGGTGCCGGTCGAGGCCCACAACGGACGCTGCACACGGGCATTCAACTTGCGCAACTCGGCGAATCGCTTGCCATGAAAAATCTCTTTAAACGCCTCGTAGGCGAGCTTGGCGTTGGCAATCGCAGCCTTGCCGAACAGCTCGCGGGCAGCGGCGTGCTGTTGCGCCCGCGCGGGATCGTCGAGCACTTTCTGCAAACGCTTTTCCGTCGAGACATCGATGCGGCTCACGAAGAAGCTGGCAACCGAGGCGGCATGGTCGATTGGCTTTCCTTCGGCGATGCGCCGCTCCAGGCCGCGAATGTAGGCTTTCGTGACTTCGCGATAGCGCTCAACCGAGAAGATCAAGGTGACGTTGACATTGATGCCCTCGGAAGTGAGCTGCTCAATCGCGCCGAGGCCCTCCTTGGTCGCGGGAACCTTGACCAGAACATTTGTCCGATGCAGCTCACGGTGCAGCTTGCGCGCCTCATTCATGGTCGCCTCGGCGTCGAAGGCCAGCTCCGGCGAGACTTCGATGCTGACAAATCCGTCACCGCCCTTGGCCGCCTCGTAGACCGGGAGGAAGAGATCGGCCGCGGCGGCAATGTCTTGGAGCATCAGGGCCTGGTTGATTTCCGCGGCGGACTTGTCTTCGCGGGCCAAACGCTGGATGGTGTCGTCGTAGGCGTCGCTTCCCGTGATTGCCTTCTGGAAGATCGTCGGGTTCGAGGTCAACCCCAGAACCTCGCCTGCCTCGATCATGCGGCGCAGCTCTCCGGTGGTGATCAGGCTGCGCTCCATTTGATCAAACCACAGGCTCTGCCCAAGCTTCTTCAGTTCGCTCACTCTATTTGTCATGGCTCTCTTTCACACACCAATTGTCTTCTATCGTATGAATCTTATCCAAACGGCGCACGTGACGCTCCTCGCCGGTGAAGCGGGCGTTCAGGAACGTGTGTACCAGATCAATCGCAAGGCTTGGTCCGACGACCCGCGCTCCCAGGCAAAGCACGTTCATGTTGTCGTGCTCCACTCCCTGATGCGCGCTGTAAGCATCGTGGCACATGCAGGCACGTATGCCGCGAAACTTGTTGGCCGCCGCCGTAACCCCGACGCCGCTGCCGCATACTAAAAGTCCGCGCTCGACTCTGCCGGCCTGCACGGCTTCGGCCACCAGTTTGGCGTAATCCGGATAGTCGTCCGGCACGTCGCCTCTGTCGGCGCCGAAGTCCAGCACTTCATGGCCGGCCGTTTGCAGTTCCTGCACGATCATTTTATTCAGCGGAAAGCCGGCGTGATCAGCGCCGACGGCGATCTTCATACCCGTGCCTTTGTGCGCTCCAGTACGCTGAGTGCCGCCTCCACTACGTGCTCAGGGGTGAAGCCAAAGTGTTTGAACAGATCCTTGGCCGGCGCGGACGCGCCGAAATCGTCGCGTCCGATCGCCAGACCATCGGGTCCCACGTATCTCCACCACGCCATGGTTGAACCCGCCTCCACCGACACCCGGGCCGGGATGGAAGCGGGCAGAACAGACCGCTTGTACGTCTCGTCCTGCTCCTCGAAAATTTCCCACGAGGGCATGCTGACGACGCGCGTCCGCACGCCTTGTTGCTCCAGCTGCTCAAAGGCCGCCACGCACAATTGCAATTCCGAACCCGTGCCTATCAGAATCACTTCGGGATTCTTGCTCTCTATCAGCACGTAGGCCCCGCGATGCAACCCGGAGGCGGATGCCATGCGGCTGCGATCATAGGTCGGAATCGCCTGGCGGGTAAGCGCCAGCGCGGTTGGACCCTTCGCCGAGCCGATGGCGTAGCGCCACGACTCCGCCGCTTCGTTGGCATCTCCCGGCCGAATCACCGTGAGACCTGGAATGGCGCGCAAGACTGTCAGGTGCTCAATCGGCTGGTGCGTGGGACCGTCTTCTCCAAGGCCGATCGAATCGTGGGTGAACACATAGGTGACGGGCAGGCGCATGATCGCCGCCAGCCGGATGGGAGGGCGCATGTAATCGGAAAACACCATAAAGGTTGAGCCAAAGACTCGCAGCCTGGAAAGGCACATGCCGTTCAGGATGGAGCCCATGCCGTGCTCGCGGATGCCAAAATGCATGTTGCGCCCCGCGGTCTGGCGCTCGAAGTAAGGCTCGGTGCCGATCACCGTTCTCGTCGAAGGCGACAGATCCGCCGCGCCGCCCATCAACCAGGGCAGATGCTCGGCGATGGCGTTCTCGACCTTGCCTCCCGACTCGCGCGTGGCCATGCCTTTTGCGTCGGCGGGAAACACCGGAATCTTGCTATCCCAGCCTTCAGGCAGGCGGCCGGCTTGCAGCGTCTCCCACTCCGCGGCCAAGTCTGGAAAAGCCTTGCGGTATGCCGCGTACTTCTGCTTCCATTCCTGTTCCTGTTGGGCGCCCCGGTCCATGGCCTTGCGCATGTGGCTTTCAACCTCGGGCGGGACAAGAAACGTCTTATCCTCGGGCCAACCGTAGTTGCGCTTTGCCGCCCGCACCTGGTCTTCGCCCAGGGGTTCGCCGTGGGCTTCCTTGGTGTCCTGCCGTTTGGGCGCGCCGTAACCGATATGCGTCCTCACCATAATAAGGTTCGGCTTCACCTGCTGCTGATCCGCCCTGGCAATTGCGGAACGCAGCGAGTCCAGGTCATTGACATCGTCGACGCTCAACACGTTCCAGCCGTATGCCTCGTAGCGCTTGCCCACGTCCTCGGAAAACGCCAGTTCAGTGTCGCCCTCGATGGTGATGTGGTTGTTGTCGTAGAACATGGTTAGCTTCGAGAGCCCAAGGTGGCCGGCCAATGAGGAAGCTTCACCGGAAACGCCTTCCATGAGGTCGCCGTCGCCGCAGATGGCGTAGACGCGGTAATCCACTATCGGATGGCCCTCACGATTGAAATGGGCCGCCAGCCAGCGCTGGGCGATCGCCATTCCGACCGCATTGCCGACGCCCTGCCCGAGCGGGCCCGTGGTCGTCTCCACGCCCGGCGTCAAGCCGTGCTCGGGATGCCCCGGCGTCTTCGAATCCCACTGCCGGAATTGCTTGAGATCCTCCAGCGTCAAGCCGAACCCCGTCAGGAAAAGGACGGAATAGAGCAGCATGGAAGCATGCCCGTTGGAGAGAACAAAGCGGTCGCGATTGGGCCAATCAGGGTTGCCGGGATTGTAGCGAAGGTATTCCTCGAACAAGAGATAGGCCAGCGGCGCCAAGGCCATTGGAGTTCCCGGATGACCGCTGTTTGCCTTCTGGACCGCGTCCATCGACAAAGTGCGAATCGTGTTGATTGCAAGTAACTCCAGATCCTGCTGTTTGGTCGAACTTGCCATGCCTCTCCTCGTGCGCTTGCGATATCACTGGACCGGAAAGAAACCCCGTTGGCTACGTTCCCAATCTCCTTAGAACTACGTTGATCACTGTAGGATTCTTGGAGTGCTGCGTCAAATTTGAGCCTGCCGCGGCAGATTTTCCGCTGCCGGGCAGGGACCGGCGAGCTGCTGAAAAACAACTTCCGGGCAAGGCGAGTCCACAACAATTTGTGCTCTTCACTCCGACTTACACGTCCTGCAAGCCGCCTCAACTCACAAAACCCGGAGCATTGAATTTGCATCGAAACTCGTTAGGCGGTTGAAGGGCGTCGCTAACAGTGATGCAAGTTCGCTTGCGCGGGAAGCATCCTGTTTTAGTGACCTTGTCCGGCAGCTCTCCCAGGCTGTTTGTCTGAATAGCCGGGCCAGCGAGAGTACAATCGGCAGCATGGACGCCAATAACATGGCAGCTAGAGAGACGAGTCCCTCGGCAAAGTCCACCGTACCCAAACCGTTGAGCCCAAGAACCGTGCGCGTACAGGCGGTTGCATGTAGCTTCCTTTGCGGATCAGGAGGAGGAGTATGAAAAGGCTTCTGGCGTTGGTTGCGATCGCGGTATTCACGTTTCAGTGCGCTGGACGATTGGTCGCCCAGTCGTCCCCAACGGACGCGCCGCAAGGGGCGCGTGCCCACAAGATTCGCGTTGCCATCTTCGATTTTGACTACGGTACCGTGCATAGAGACGTCTATTCGCTGTTTGGGTCCGACATCGATGTCGGCAAAGGCATCTCCGACATGCTGGTCACCTACCTGGTGAAAGATGGGACCTATTCGGTAATCGAGCGAAAGGCCCTCGATAAGATTCTGGCGGAACAAAATTTCTCCAACAGCGATCGAGCGAACCCGACCAGCGCCGCGAGGATCGGCAAGATACTCGGTGTCGATGCCATTATTGTCGGCAGTGTCACGCAGTTCGGCGGAGAGAATAAGAATACAAACGTCGGCGGCGCCGGAGGCAGATTCGGCGGCTTTGGGGTCGGCGGCTTTGGCCATAAATCATCGAAGGCCAATGTGGGTATCGACGCCCGGATTGTGGACACCACTACCGGCGAAATTCTGGCGGTTGCTACCGGCAAGGGCGAATCGAAGCGCGAGAGTACGAGCCTGCTCGGCGGCGGCGGTAGTTGGCGCGGCTTTGGCGCCGGTGGAGTCAACTTCGGCAGCAGCGATTTTCAGCAAACGATTATCGGCGAGGCAACCAAGGCCGCCGTCGAGCAAATGAGCATAGAGGTGATCGCGGGCAACGGCAAACTCCAGACTCATACGGTCGTCGTGCAAGGGGTGGTGGCGGCGGTCGATGGCGGGCAGGTTATCCTGAATGTGGGCGGCAAGGCGGGAATCAAGGTCGGAGATCAATTCAGCGTGGAGCGCGTGACCAGAGAGATCAAAGACCCGGCGACCGGCCAGGTGATTCGGCGTCTGGCAACTCCGCTTGGAGTCGTGCAGGCGACCGATGTCGATGATCTTTCCGCTGTCTGCCGCATTGTCTCCGGAACCGATTTCAAGCCCGGCGACGCCGTAAAGACCTTGGCACAGTGAGGCAGCTATCGGGCTGACGGTGCTGGCTACACCTCTCTCGACTTCTCTTCAAGAGAAGGCCGCATCCGCTTCACGGGCTGCAAGGAACGCGGCGAAGCTGAGACTCCGGCGCGCGCAATGGTTGCGCATGCCGGGCAGACCGGTTGCGCCGGCCACAAGGTTGTGATTTCAGCCAATGCCTGACCGTTCGCAGCCATCAGTGCATGCGGCATGAGAAGGCAAACCAGAGCTGGTTATTGACTGCGACCCTGTAGAGCGATAAGATCATCTTGCGGGGTGGAGCAGTCTGGTAGCTCGTTGGGCTCATAACCCAAAGGTCGAAGGTTCAAATCCTTCCCCCGCAACCAAAAAGCTCCTTAGTTTTCAACGGCTTCCAATTCAGGCGATTGGGAGCCGTTCTCGTTGCCTGTTGTTAAGCTGTGAGAATTCTCAGTTTTTCTCACCGCTTCCGCTATCGCTGCCCCAAGTTTTCGGGCCGCTTCGACGTTTCGCTCCCACTCCGGTTGACCGCCGTAGACATCCAGCGTGAACGAACCTGTCAGCGCATGGCCGATCCGCTCCTGAATGACTTTCAGCGGAACCCGTAGCGAGTCCATCATCGAGACGTTGAAGTGTCGGAACGCATGAAACCCGGCCTTCGGAATCTGCAAATCCTCCAGCAGCGGATTAACACGGTCAAGATGAGGCTGGAGCAGCCTTCGTGCATCACGCTTCGTGATGTCCTGGATCAAACCGAGAGTTACTTCTCTCTGATGTCGCCTTTCGACACCCTCAGCATCAAGGACATATTCCGCATACCCTCCAAGCCATCTCGTATTTGTCTTGTTCGGGTACACGGTTCCTTTCTGGAATCTTCGACGTGCCACGGTATTGCCTTTCCGTGCAGTCGAATCAATCGCCACTTGCTCAGACGCTTGAAAATTATCATTGTTTGCTTGTGAAATTACAACGTGATGGGGAGCCGCCAAAAGACACCACTGCCTTCATGGTGTCCCGGCAGCGTCTCATTCCAGGAAATTGGTAAATTAGGGGTTTGCCCTGCGCTCTTTCGAACTACGTATCACCGTTATCTGCTCAGTTAGATGCGCCGAAGGTGCGGACCTTTTCAGACAAACGGGCCTTTTTCCAGCTACTCCGAATAACGGTATGTTTGGGTCTACTCTATATAGTCTAGCTAGTGCCGAACTCGGCAGCATTTTCTCCGGCTCGTGAACGCAAGAGCGCAACACTCGAAGGGTTCATCACGATCTGGGAGCGTGATTATCTGGCCCTCTCGAAGCGATCCACGCAGAGCGCAGTCCGTTCGCAGATGAAAGCCTTGAAAGCGGCTTTCGGCAAGAGAGACATGCGGCAGATTGGCGCTGGTGATCTGCAACGCCTGATCGCCAAGATGCAAAAGGATGGCTACGAACCGAAGACCATCCGCAACATGTGGTCAACGGTGCGGCTGATCTGGACTGCTGCACACGCCCAAGGATACGTTGACGCTGTGCTCCCCAAGCCGAAACTGCCCCGGCTACGCAGGAAGAAACCGAAGTTCTTCAGCCTTGCTGAAGTCGCAAGCATGATTGCGGCTTCGAAAGGCGAACACAAGGTTTTTCTCTGGCTGGCTGCGGAAACAGGTCTAAGGTCTGGAGAACTTGCCGGGATAAAGCTGACTGATGTTGACGGTGATCGTCTGACCGTTAATCAATCGGTGTGGCACGGCAAGGCACAAACACCGAAGACAGATAATGCGGTGCGAACGCTTGCTCTGTCTCCCGAACTGGTAACGCTGATTTGGGAACAGATCGTGCGGCAAAAAGCCAAGCGGCTTGAAAAACTCAAATGGCAGAAAAAAGGGCTGGAAAACAAAGAGCATGAATTTCTGTTCACGTCTGCCGATGCGACACCGTTGGACATGAATTTGTTTCGCAAGCGGCATTTTCATCCGGAGAGCAGCGCCCTGGAGTGGATGCTCTTGAGTGCAATCAAGCTGAGCACGTTTCTGCGGAAACAATCCAGAGCCTTAGCGAGATTATGGGATCGGCTCCCCCGAAAGCCAAGCCTGGAGCTACCGCTCCTGCTCACATCTGTAATGAAGGCTGCCGTTTGCTAGGTTGCTCCATACAAGATGCATTGCAAGCTGCTGCACGAGCTGCCGCTGCTGCTATGGCTGCTCCATCGCAGACCGCTGCTGAGGCCGAAACAGAGAGCGAACCTGCTCCTGTAGAAGCTGCTCAGACGCAGACTGTCTCCGTTGATAATACACCGCCAGTGGGAGCAAGCAGCGATAGTAATTCAATCGTTAAACCTTCAGCGAAGCTGCCTCTCAGAGATAATCCATCTGATGCAGAAGTCTCAAAATGGTTGAAGGATATTACGTCTAAGGGAATTACGATCACGCCGGTTGCGGACCTGGAGGGCCAAACTCTCGACTATTGGAAGGCCAAGGCAGCGATAACGGTTAAGAGGATGATGGAGCTTTATCGTGGTTTCAGTGTCACCCTCAGCCGTGAAGCCTCTATGCAATTCGACAACTTTAGGGATCGGTATCTTATTCCGATGCTCGGCAAGATTCTCTATCACGATCCTGAAGCGGTTAAAGCCATAATTGGCGAAGATGCTGCGATCCTCTTGGATAATTCCGAACCTCCCGCCAAGCCCGTTATTGATACTAATACACAGCTTCTAACAGAACTGAAATGGCGTGGTAAAACGTGGGCACCAGCGGCAGAGCCAAGATTTAGTGGACACTTTGGCAATTCCTCCGACTTGGAAAAGCGGAAGGAGTAGATGAGAAATTACAGACGCAGGCCCGTAAGACGCAGCAAGAGAAACAATTAACTCAAACGAAAGGTACGTCGCCATAGGCGACTAAGGAACTAATATGGCATTCGAAGAGCGTAAGCATTTATCAAAAGAACAGCAGCAACAGATAATCAAGGACAATGAAAAGTGGATATCTGACGGATTTGGGCAGGTTGACATGAGCGGATTCCCCGACTTTAACAAGCTGCCTCCAGAAGAAACGGCCCAGCCCCATGATAAGCACGGATTCAATAACGTGGATTTTGGTCCATCGATCAAAGGAATCCAAGAGTATGTAAACCGACCACCAATCGAAGACTTAGAGGAAATCGCTAAACGAACAAACGATCCAGAGTTAGCGGATCGCATAGCTACGCAAAGAGCGGGAGACATTGCCGCTCAGTTTGTAAATAGCACACCGGATTACGTAGCTACTGATGAAAACTTTGAACATATTGTAGATAAAATCTGCTTTACTCATAATCAGATTGCTCTAACGAGACTGGATACTCGCCAAGCCGTAGTTGAGCTATACATACTTGGCTACTGGACCGTGGAAAATCTTCAGGCTGCGTTCAAGGAATTGGTTGAAGCCGGAAGTATGGAGATGCCAGAGGGACATCTGTACAACCTGAATCCAAAACAATTGCGTAAATGCGAATTGCTGGCTACCGTTCCCGGCAGATTGGGTGAAGCCATTGAAAGTTATTGCCGGGGCCGAATTGGTGAAGACATTTACGATTGTATGACGGTAGCCGAGAAAGAGGACGTATTAACTGACCCCTCATATCGTGAGCTGTTCTTAGAAGCAGCAACATGGGCGTTCAAGCAAATCGAGCCTAACGTAACAGACGAAGCACTTGAATTCATAATCCCCCCCGGCTACAGGGCAGGTATCCAACAGTGGCCGTATTTAAGGCTATTTATGAACAGTATCTAAAGCAGCAGGATTCCCGATACCGGGATTCAGTGTTGGAGCAGGTATCTCCCGTGACGGAACGGAATCTTGATGATCTGACTGATGCCGAGATTGAGGACTTAAAGACCCGAACTCTCAGGACGTGGACTAAGCAGATCAAAAATCCCAAGAAAGGATCGATAATTATTTAATATGAGCAACAACAAAAACAATCGAGAGCAAGACAAATTAATAAACATGCACGATAACCAGATGAATCCCGGCCTTGCCAAACCGAAAGACTTCAAGGCGAAAACCCATGCTGAAGCCGTTAAGATCGAGGTTCCGTTGCATGGACAATGCGGGAATAGCAGGGCTGAATATGAGCGGCTGGAGAAAGAAGGCTCTGCCGATGGGAAGAGTCCTGATCGTAAGACTCCAGATCGCAATGATGTGAATAATCGCACTCCCAAGGCACGAATCAGTGCCGAGACAGCGCCTCGTGGCGAAGACGAATAAATATACGGGGGTTGAACGGTTAAGAAAAGGCGTAAACAACGAAAATTGTCGCTGAGGTTCTCCCTCAGCCGGTTCGTAGCAGACGAATACAACGACTGATCCCAGCCTTGAGAGTACATTCCCAAATCGTCACATAGCGCCATCAAGCCCATCGAATCTAATCTCAGCTCGTTGAACATCTATGGTGTTTTTCCCATCCGCTTCTTCCCGCATCCGCTTGTACACGAACCCGATTTGCCGCTTGCCGCTGCCCTGCGCTTCACGGACCTTAGCACGATGCGTATCGTTCATCAGCGAGAGCAGATATGCAGTTTCCTTGCGGGTGTGCCAATTTACCCCGGTGGGCTTCCGTTCAATGATTTTGGCAAGAGAGTGCGTTCTTCCGGATGGAACTGCAAGATTCCACCATCGCCAGAGGGACTTCAGGCTGGCGGGAAGACGACTGTACGCATCCGACAGACTCTTCGGTGTCCACGCAGGAACAGGTTCTTGACGAAAGTTGCCATCACACGCAACTTCTGCGTCCACCGCAACCACAAATACACGTGGTCGAGATTGGGGTACAAACCACTTCGCATCGATCACCAATGCGCCGAACTGCATATTCAGAGCAGCCAACGCCTCGCAAAGACCGACAAATCCTTCGCGCTGATGCAGCAACCCGATTACGTTCTCAACCACGATCAGCGGTGGGCGTGAACCGCGTTGGAATTGGTCACACATGATTCGCCAGAAGGCCCAGAACACTCCACTGCGATCTGCGGAGATGCCTCGCCTCCATCCGGCAAGTGATAGGTCTTGGCATGGGAACGAGGCCCACGATAGCTGGGTGTTGTTGGGCAGATCGGTGCCCTTGAAATTAGCAACATCCCCAAGGAAAAAATGGTCTTCACCGAAGTTTGCGGAGTAGACCGCACCCTTGCGAGGGTCAATGTCATTCGCCCATACGCATTCCCAGGTCGGACTGAGGCCGAGAGTGGCGAGTCCTGCACCAGCGAAAAAATCGTAAAAACGCAAAGGGAGCATTTGTGAATAGCTGATTATCGCTCAACCCCGGTTAAAAGACCGCAATAAAAAAGTGCGAGACTGACAGCGCGTTGGATCGCCCTGAGCATCGCCAAGCAGTGCTCTCATTTCTCCTTCGAAAATGCCTTCAGGATGCTTTTGCGGGAAGCGTCCTTATCCAGGTTTACGTGGTTGGGAGCCTATTTTGGCGAGTTCCCACGCATCACGGATGCTAGTCCTTCCTTCCGTAAATGGTTCCTTTCGCCACACATGGAACAGGAACAAAGACAACCTGCGTCCAAACGCCAGTTGTGCTAGCTTCCATTTCCACATTGTCCCTCAGTCGAACCTGCGGTGATCGCGAATCTTATCGTAGCTCACAGCGAGTTCTTGGCCGAGGCGCATGTCCGTGTTGACGATGGGTTCTGAATCGAGCTTCCCAAAGACGAGCCGACGCTGGTCATCACTGTCATCAACGGAGAGCCACATCCACTCGCTCTCCCCTGATTTCTCATTCACAACCTCGATCTTGACGTGATCGCCCTTCGCGTATTTGCGCATGATTTCCATGAGGACTAAACACCCACTCCCAAAGAAAGTCTATCGCTGAATCTCCTGTAGCACCATCTTTGCCAACTGCACTGAATCCGCAATCGTCGAAATGACTTTTGGGGAGCGCACAATCGGTTCCCCACGGAGCCGGATCGCAGCGACGATACTGGCCGCAATCAGCAACGCCCCGTTTTCCTTCTGCGAATCCATACCGAAACATGGTAGGCGAATAAAAGACGAAAGTCAATCCGGCTGATTAATATCACTTCCTTCAATTCCGTGTTGCTGGTGATGGGGGTCAGGAATACCATCAGGTCCATGTGGCAGAGCCATCTTCCCATCGGCGTTGAGCAGGAGCCTTCCAAGGCTCCAAAAGAACGTGCCTCACTTACCTCTATTCTGCAATTCCTTGCAGCACTGTTTGCATTTCTGACGGGGGTTGTTGGATTTGGTTGGACCAAGAACAACCCGACGCTGACGAAGCTGCTGTTCGTGTTGGTGGGCGTTGCCCTCTTGCTTTGGCTTGCGTTGCCAAGAATCCGCACAGGCGTGAAGCGGCTGATTCAGAAACACCGGGGAGAACAATTTGTTTGTAACGAACAGGCAGGATTCAATGATCTGCTACGCAGATTCAACAGATTCGTGTCGAGAGACGATTCTCGCTCCATCATTCCGATTCTTCAATCGGGCATTTCGTTCAACATGGAAGCGATAGTGCGAATCCCCGGCGTAAACGGGGTGAACTACATAGGCAGGTGGCTTACCTGCTTTGAACGGAGACTGGCTTTCCCTGTCAGAGGTATCGTTTCATTCATGACTCGGTGTCAAGAATTCACCATAATCGTTGACGAATTTAACCGTGAGTACGTGGGGAAAGCGCAGAAGGAACTTGAAGCCGGAAAGCCAATTCCCGATCAGTACATTCACGATTTGGAACAGTTTCGGGAAGACTTCCACGCTTATTTGCGAGAATTTGAGCAATGGGCAGATCGACTTACGAACGAGTCCCGTAAGCTCGTCAATGACGAAGAACTCGTTTGGACATCTTTGGTCAGAACGTTTCCTCGTGTGAAATCGTTCAGGCGAAGCTCTGGTTAAACTTCACCCGGTTCCGTGGCATTCAGCATCTTATCCCACAGTGGTGAGCGGCAAGCGGCGCAGGGGTAAACGAAATGCCCGATCAGAAACCCAAAGTTCTGGTGTCCGATAAAGAACCGCTAATTGCCGACACACTGGCCATTTTTCTCAACCAGCATGGATTTGACGCTTGCGCCGTTCACACCGCCACGGATGAAGTGGAGATGGCTCGTTCCATTCGCCCCGACCTCATTATTGGTGAGGTCATCATGCCCGACATGGACGGAATTGAAGCTGCGATTATCATTCGGCGGTTTCTTCCGCACTGCAAAATTCTTCTGTTTTCCGGACATTCGGCTGCGGCAGACCTGTTGGAGAGCGCACGAGCAAGAGGCCACGAGTTCGAAATCCTAGCCAAGCCAGTTCATCCTTCGGACCTGTTGGCAAAGCTAAGAGAGGATTTTGCGCCGATCAATCTCGAATCGAGACCCGTTGCCGTTCCTTACGTGGCTCCTTCGCCGACTCCAGGACCAGTTCGCACTAAAACGCCAGCGAAGGCCGTGAGGCTTGCCCCGAAAGAACGGTTCACCCCATTCTTTGCGGTGAAGCTCATCGGCCTCTATGCCATCTTTCTAGCCAAACTTATTGTTGTTTTGGTGGTTGTATTCGGGATTCTTGCTGTGATCGGATACGGCATCGATCAAGTAATTGTCTCGGCTCGTCCACACTTACAGCGACAGCACTACGAACCAGAGCCGCACGATGATGTCCGGTTTCGGTTGCTGAAAACCTAAAGCATTATTGGAAAACAGCCTGTTCGCCTGTGGTTAAGCTGTGAAACTTTCAGGAGCAGCTAAGTCCCGCAGCTTCCAGTGATTAGACTGTGAAAATGAGCTTCTGGGAGGGGTTTTCGCCCCTTGGAGCGATTGATTCTAAAGCACTTATGTACTATGGTCCAAGCTCATAACCCAAAGGTCGAAGGTTCAAATCCTTCCCCCGCAACCAAGATCTGCTACAAAACACGGCAGTTACGGCGGGGCTGGAATACACGGCCCCGTTTTCTTTTGCAAAATGTCCGTGTTCTGTCCGTGTTCTCAATTTAGCCTCACTGAATCCTGCCTGCCGTATTGCAGCGGGGCGCTCTTGCTGTTGCGCGCTGGCTGTCAGGTAGTCTCGCGTGCGCCGCATCGAATCTCTCAGGTCCGCTTCACTCACTATATTGTATCTGTCTCGAAAATCGAGCGGGTCATGGGTCCGCTGATGCTCATGGCATCGCTCCATCCCGCTCGCTTTCCCTTGCGCCGTTTCGGGTTCTGTTCATACCCCCTGGGGCTGCGGAAGCGATCTGCCACCAACAGGCCGAGGCAGATGAATATGGCAACACAGAGCATCAGCGCGGCGCCAAAAACGATCTGGTTGCCAATGCTCTCGACATCCGCCATCGTAATGGCAAATTTCAGCACTAACAGAAACATCACGGTATTTGCCTGACTCCGGTGGCCTGGCGGAGTTGTTCGAGTGAAAGCAGGTAGTTTGCAAGCGCCTGACGATAGGCAAGCTGTGTCGCTCGATATGTGCGTTCGGCGTCGAGGAAGTCCAGTAGAGCAACCGCGCCTTGGCGATACGCGAACTCGGCGATATCGCGAGAGTCCTGGGATTCCTTGAGATAGCCGGAATGGTAGAGGTTGACGATTTCTTCGCTGCTCAGGACGCTCTCGAATGCGTTTCGCACATCCGAGAGGACGGTTTCCCCGGCGGCCTTCGAGGTGAACTCCGCCTGCGTCTGCGCGAACCTGGTGCGCGCAATTTCTCCCTGGTTACGGTTAAAGATGGCGAGCGGAATATTAAAGAACATGGAGCCTGTGCTGGCTGCGGACACGTGGGAGTAGTTAAAGGAAACATTCAGGTCCTGCTTGCCATTGGCTTTCGCCAGAGCTACCTGGCTCTGAGCCGCTGTCACTCCGAGTTGCGCCGCGCGCAAATCCGGTCTCTGCTGCAAGGCAAGCGCCTGCAAGTCATCGATCCCGCTCTTCAGCGGCCGATATTCGAGAACGCCTTCGACATCGTAATTACGAGGAACGGCGTCATAGCCGAGCAACTGTCGCAGCGAAGTCAATGCTTGCGCCTTGGCGAGGCGGGCGGAGTTGACGTCCGTTTGAAACTGCAACAGTTGCACCTTGATCTTGAGGAAGTCGCCTTTGCTGATGTCGCCGCCCTGGAAACGGTCTTCATTGATCCTGACCGTCTGCTCAAAGCTCTTGAGGTCTTGCAGCGCGAAGGCAAGGTTGGATTCCGCCAGTAAAACGTTGATGAACTGCTGGGCCACATTGAACCTGAGCGCGCGTTCCATGTCCGCGATTTGGGCTACGGTGACGTGCGTCTGATCGCGGGCCGCATCCTGCCTGCGCAGCCGTTTGCCGCCACGCTCAATCAGGTAGCCGGCTCCGATATCGAACTGCTGCAAGGTGTCGAGCGTGTTATTCGAAAACAAACTCGGGTTGAAGAACGGAACGAACTGCGAATCCCACGACAGCAGCGGATTAGGACGCAAGCCGGCGGTCACTTCCTGCGCCTTGTTTTGATCGATCTGGGTTCGCGCTGCCTTGATCAAGGGATTGTTTGTGAGCGCTAACTGCAGGGCTTGTTCCAGCGTGATCGTGGTGGTCTGGGCGGCGGCTGCACCGCAAAGAGACGCGATAACACAGAGCAAGAGGACCCAGGCGTAAACTCGAAGGCCGCGCAATGGCATGGCTGGCTTGGTTGGCGTCATGGCTCGATGTCTCCTTCCGGCTCCGGCAAGATGTCACCCGGGCGTGCCATCCAGACATAGAGGGTGGGCAGCAGGAATAAGCCGATGACCAGGGCAACGAGCAAGCCGCCGACGATGACGATCGCAAACGGGCGCTGTGAGTCGGAACCGATGTCGTGCGACATTGCCGCCGGGAGCAGTCCAAAGGTTGCTACCAGCATCGTCATGAGGATCGGACGAAGCCTGAGCGTAGCCCCGTTGATGGCCGCAGTCAGCACGTTTTCGCCCCGGGTGCGAATCTGGTTGATGTATTCCAGCATGATCACGCCGGTCTGCACCGAGACGCCGAAGAGGGCGAGGAACCCGATTCCGGATGAGACGCTGAAATGTGTTCCGGTCAGCCAGAGCGCGAGCAGACCTCCGAGCGGGGCCATGCTGACGTTGATCAATACCAGCAGCGACCATTTAAAGGATCTGAACATCGTGAACAGGATCATGAAGATCAGCAAGACCGTCAGCGGAATGATGATGGCAAGCCGGCGATTCGCGCGCTTCTGGCTGGCATACTCGCCGGCCCAATCCAAGTAGTACCCGGTGGGCAACTTCACCTTTTCGCGCACATTGTTCATCGACTCCTCGACCGTGCTGCCGAGGTCGCGGCCGCGCACGCTGTACTTGATAGCGATGTAACGTGAGTTACCTTCGCGATAGATCATTGACGCGCCATCTTCCACCTTGACGTCACAGAGCTGGCCGAGGGCAACGCGTTCGCCGGACGGAGCGAGAATGCGAATATTGGCGATGTCGTCGATGGTTCGGCGAAACGGCTCCTGGTAGCGCACGACGAGGTCGAAACGCTGTTCGCCCTCTAGCACCTGGCTGACGGGATTGCCACCTGCGGCGGTCTGAATAGCGTCCTGCACGTCGGCGACATTGATCGCGAAGCGATCCGTCTTCTGGCGGTTGACGGTAAGGTTGACGTTGGGCTGGCCGAGAACGCGGAAGACTCCCAGATCGGTGATGCCGGGGACCTTGCGCATCACCTCGGCGATCTCGTTCGCCTTGTTTTCAAGTTCCTTGAGATCGCTACCGAAAACCTTCACGGCCAGTTCGCCTTTCACTCCGCTGACCGCTTCCTCCATGTTGTCGGCGATCGGCTGCGAGAAGCCCCAGGTGACACCGGGAATCTTCTCCACTTCCTCGTCCATGGCGGCGATCAGTTCTTCCTTGTCGTCGTGGAATTGACTGCGCCACTGGCTTCGTGGCTTGAGGTCGACGAAGTATTCGGTGTTGAAGAAACCGGTCGCATCTGTACCGTCGTCGGAGCGGCCAACCTGCGACACAACTTGCTTCACTTCCGGGAAGCCGGCAAAAACTAATCTCGCCTGATTCATGACCCGCGTGCCCTCGGTCGGGCCTGTGCTCGGGTCGAGCGTTCCGCGTGCCCAAATGGCTCCTTCATCGAGATGCGGCAGGAACTCGGAACCGATTACGCCGCCCAAAGCAAGATAGAGAGTCAGCACACCGGCAAGGCCCGCCATGCCCAGCGTTATAGGACGGTGTGTGATGCACCATTCCACCGATCGGCGGTAGTGAGCTGTGGTCCACGCCAGCACCGGATTGCGCCATTCGTGCGTCCCACGGCGGAACAGATAGCTGGCCAGCACGGGCGCGAGCAACATCGAGAAGACAAGCGAACCAAGCAACGCGAAAACGACAGTCCAGGCCATGGGCGTGAACAGGCGTCCTTCAACGCGCTGCAAGGTGAGAATCGGCAGGTAGGACGTAATAACGATAGCTCGGGCGAAGAACACAGGCCGCTGTACTTCGTGGGCGGCCAACTGGATTGTCCAACCGATGTTGTGCTCCTGCGCTTCGGGCGCCTCGAGACGGCGCAGAATATTCTCCACCATCACCACGCAGGTGTCGACGATCATGCCGAAGTCGAGTGCCCCGAGCGAAAGCAGGTTGGCGGGTATGTGGCGCAGGTCGAGCAGAATCGCGGCAAAGAACAGCGAGAACGGCATAGTCAAGGCCACGATGAAGGCGGAGCGGACGTTTCCCAGAAAGAGAAACAAAATAAGGACGACCAGAGCAATTCCTTCGCTTAGATTGCGAAGTACGGTGTGCGTCGTGTAGCGCACCAAATCATCGCGGTTTATATGGGGAACTATTTTCACGCCCGGCGGCAAAATGCGCTGGTTAAGTTCTTTGACCTTGGCGTCGATGGCCGCCAGTGTGGCTTCCGCTTCGGCTCCCTTGCGCATCTGCACGATGCCTTCGACAGCGTCATTGTTGTCGACAACGCGACCATCTTCATGTCGAATGGCCTTACCGAGCCGGCCAAGGCGGATCTTTGGTCCTTGGGTCACCACGGCGATGTCGCGAACCCGCACCGGCGTTCCGTTCTGTGCTTTCAGCACAGTCGCGCCGATGTCATCGGTATTCTTCATCAGTCCGACGACGCGAATGTTGTAGGCTTGCTGGCCCTTCTCGATAAAGCTGCCCCCGGCATTGACGTTGTTGGCTGTGAGCGCCTGCTCGACCTGTGCAATGCCCAATCCGTATGAGACCAGCTTGTCGGGGTTGACCTGCACCTGGTACTCGCGCGTCTCACCGCCAAAACTGGAGACGGAGGCCACGTTGGGTGCCGACATCAGGAATTTGAAGACGACCCAATCCTGCAGCGCCTTCAAATCCATCACCCCGTAGCGCGGGTTGGTGCTGACCAGGGTGTAGAAGTAAATCTGGCCGACCGGACTGAAATCGGGGCCGATCTGCGGATTCAATCCGGTCGGCAGATTGACCAGCGTCAACTTTTCCAGCACCTGTTGCCGGTTCTGGAGGTTTTCGCTGTCATCATCAAAGATCACGGTGATGAACGACAGCCCGGCGAGCGACAACGAACGCAGATGCGTCATATGTCCGACGCCGTTGAGCTGCGTTTCGATGGGAATGGTGACCTGCTGCTCGACTTCTTCTGCTGCCCGGCCCGGCCATTGCGTAATAACCCAGGCGTACTTGTCGGCGACATCCGGGTAGGCTTCCACGGGCAGCCGGTGGAACGAGATAATGCCCCAGATCAGCAGTAAGATCCCGAGACTCAGGACCAGCATCTTGCTCCGGAGCGCAAAGTCTACGATGTGCTTGATCATCGGTTATTGCGACTCCGAAGCACTCGAAAACTGGAGAGCGTTGATCACCACCTTGGACTGGACATCAAGCCCGGCCATCACCTGTTGAACGTCATCAGGCAACACCGGGCCAAGTTGCACCTCCTGCCGGCGGAACTGCTTGCCGCCCATGGGCACAAACACCCAATCCTTGTCATGCATCCGGATGACGGCCGAGGTCGGAATCACCACACGAATTTGTGACTTGACCGACCGGAACGACGCGGTGACAAACATTCCGGAGCGAAGCACCCTGCCTGGATTGTCGATCTCGATGCGCACCTTTGCCGAGCGGGTTGCAGGATCGAGCACGCGACTGATGTTGCTCACCTTGCCGTTGAACGTGCGATCCGGAATGGCGTTCGCACGGATCTGGGCGATGTCCCCGACGTGAATCCGCATCAGCACATCTTCATAGGCGTCACACAGCACCCACACGCGAGAGAGGTCGGCGATGGTAAACAGGTTGGGGGAATTATCCATGGAACGCACGCCGGTGCCGCCAGTTACGTTTTGCTCGACAATGGTGCCGGAGATAGGCGCACGGACATCGAGAATGGGAGACGGGTGCATGGGATCGGCCCCAAGAATTCGTACCCGTTGCTCGGCCGTCATGAAGTCGACCTTGGCCTTTTCTTCAGTATCGTGCGCGAGTTCAAGATCCTTTTGCGCGATGGCTCCTTTGTCATATAACAACTGCGACCGCTGGAGCTGTTTGCGTGCGAGCACTTCGTCGGCCTGGAACTTCTGCAGATCGGAGAACGCCGAGGAGACGTCCGGGCTGCTGATTCGCACCAGTATCTGGCCTTTTTGCACGTCGTCGCCGAGGCGCACGCGGATGTCCACCGCGCGGCCTCCCGAAAGCGAAAGCACCGGCACCGTCCGATTGACATCCGGAGTAACTACCCCGTTGACGTGAAGTTCATCGAAGACCTGCCGTGCGCTGACATCGGCAACCGGGAAGCGTTCCGGAGCACTCATCTCAATCACGTTCGGGTCCGGAGAGATGATCACCTGCGTTTTGGCCGGCTCGGAGATGGCCCGCGAACACGCCGTACTGCCAAACAGCGCCAGCAAGCTGATCGCAAGGAGAAGAGCCATCCGGCTCCTCGCGGCAAGCCGTGACAGACTATTTCTGAACTGGCTGGATAAGTACAGCTTCGACATTAAGCCCCCGCGTGCCGGCAATTTTGTTTTCAGCAGCTTGTTAAGAAGCCGGATTCTTGTCTTTGTCTGAAGAACTCGCCGCTGATGCCTTCTCCGGTTCGTCCTTGATCGCATCCTTGAATCCGCGAATTCCTTCTCCCAATCCTTTGCCCAGATCCTTCAGCTTGCTGGGGCCGAAAACGAGCAGCGCGATACAGAGAATTACAAGCAAGTGCATTGGTTGGGCAAGACCTTCGAACATAACGACCTCCAAAACCGCACCCGAACCGTGAGTTCAGGTGCCGAAACTTGATGATCTCCAACTTGGAAGAAAGCGAGAAGGCTATCTTTTGGTCGCCAGAGGCTATCTTTTGGCCAGCCCCAACCTATCTTTCGGCCATTTTGCTCAATATTAGGTTACGGCGTACCTTGTAATTTGACAACATACCTCCAGAGGGAAACATGCGCCTCCCGACCGCGCTTTCCATTTATGCTCCCGAAAACCGTACGAGGCTGCTGTTCCTCGCGGCCGTGCTTGTGGTGGTAATCGCGCTGGTCGACTGGCAGACAGCGCCGTATATTTCTCTAGGGTTTCTGTATTTGTTCCCGATCATGATTGCCGGCGGATTTCTTTCGCGCACGAAAATCGTCACTCTTGCCTTCTTGTGCTCGCTGCTGCAAGAAGAGTTCAGTAATCTGCCTCCCGCTGATGCCATAACCCGGCTCGTGCTCTCCTCGGCCGGCTTTGTCGGTACCGGGTTATTCATTTCCGAACTGCTTCGAAATCGCCGAATTGTTCTCAAACATCTGCAAGAACTGGAGGGCCAAGTCCAACTTCGTCGCGAAGCCGAAGAGCAGTTACGAGTGCTGGTTGAAAGCAGCCCCGCGGCGATTATTACCGTGGACTCGGAAGGGGCGATCGTTCTCGCCAATGAGGCGGCACAACATCTGCTGGCTCCTGGCGGGCAGCAGCTTCCGGGAAGAAATGTTCATACTTACTTGCCGGCTTTGCTCGCCGCTGTCCAATCCCGGCGCCCACAGGGTTTCCGCACCAGCCTGCAATGTCGAGGCAAGCGCAGCAATGGCGAAGTCTTCCTTGCCGGAGTGTGGTTTTCGACCTACCCCACGCTTTCGGGAAATCGGTTGGCGGCAATCATTGTTGACCTGTCGGAGGATCTACGTAACCGGGAAGACCTGAGCCTCGACTACCTCTTGAAGAACACTCGAATCCTGATGAGCGCCGTCTCCCACGAGATCCGCAATCTCTGTGGCGCGGCATTAGTTGTGCACAAGAACTTAGCCCGGGTGAACGCCCTGCAAGGGAATGCCGACTTCGAAGCCCTGGGCACACTGATTCAGGGCCTGGAAAAGCTTTCGTCAATGGAGTTGCGCAATCCAGCCGAGCAGGCTCGCTCCGCAATTGAGCTGGCACCGTTGCTGGATGAGTTGAGAGTATTGTTGGAGTCGGCGTATCACGAAGCCGATATGGAACTGGGCTGGGCGGTCGAAGATTCGTTGCCTTTGGTGTGGGCAGATCGCTACGGTCTAATGCAGGTGTTCTTAAATCTGGCGAAGAACAGCCGGCGCGCGATGCAGAATGGTACGGAGAAGAAGCTTACGGTTAGCACCTCGATGCAGAACGAAACAGTAGTGGTGCGGTTCGAGGATACGGGTACTGGCATCGCGAACCCGCAGAATCTTTTCCGTCCGTTTCAGCGAGATGCCCAAGCAACGGGACTGGGTTTATACGTCTCTCGCGCTCTAGTCAAGAGTTTCAGCGGCGATCTCGTTTTTGAGCCCCGCGATCGAGGTTGCTGCTTTGCCGTAGTGCTGCAAGCAGTGGGTGCGAAAGGTCATTGATGCCTGAGGAGAGTCGAAACGCGCGCATATTGCTGGTAGATGACCACGCGCTGTTCCGGGAGAGCGTGGCTCGATTTCTGGATGAAGAACCCGGCTTCGAAGTGGTCGGAGGCTGCGGAACCGTTGAGGAAGCGCGGAAGATACTGCAGGAGAAGACCGTCGATCTCGTGCTCTTGGACTTCGACCTCGGCCAGCAGGACGGTTTGGATTTCATGCGGGTCGCTGAAGGCCTTCGGTTTAAGGGAAAGGTTTTGCTTGTCACTGCTGGGCTTAATGACGCCGATGCAGCAAACCTGTTAAGAAAAGGGATTGTCGGCATTTTCCCGAAGCACAATTCTCCTGAACTCCTTTCACAGGCAATCCGCGAGGCCTTATCGGGAAAGGCGTGGTTCGAACAAAGCCAGCTTCAGAAGATTGCTGGGAGCGCGATTTTGGCAGGGGATGAACCAGCCCGCTCTGGCAAGCTCACGGAGCGCGAACGCCAGGTGCTCTCGTTTGTATTTGACGGCTTGGCGAACAAAGAAATCGCTGATCAGCTGCAGGTTTCCGAGAGTTCGGTTAAAGGCACGTTGCAGCAGCTATTTCAGAAGACAGGTGCCCGCACGCGCGGCCAGCTTGTCCGAATCGCACTCGAACAATTCAAAGATCAACTCTGAAATGGCAAGAGTGAATGAATAACTCTCACTTAGCGCCTTCCGCGATGTCGAGATTCAATGTGACTCGCTCGCCATTGATCAGTACCAGTCCGGAATTGATCAGATCCTGGACGCTACAATCGTAGCGCGCGAAGCACTCCATGGCTTTGAAGGAGAAGTAGAACTCGACCGCTTGTGGATTAGGACTACTCGCCTGCTTAACCGTTGTGCTGAAGGAAATTCCGTCGAAATCCGACACGTTTGGGAAATACGCAAGCGTGGGGCGCACGAGATGCGCTATGTGATCATCGAACGCAAGCGCGGCCCGCTTGTAGCGCGAAGCTTCCGTCGCAAGTTCCAGCCTGGTTTCCACTGAAAGTTGAAGATATGCGCCTCCGTGGAAACCGATGAAACTCGGCGGCGCAAACGGAACCCAATGGGCCTGGTCTTTGACGCCGTCGAGGAGGCGCGCGATCGGGTCCGCGTATGACAGATTGAGACTCGCAAGCGTTTGCGGCAGCACCAGCCGGTTCATAGGTTCTGCCTTTACCAGCTTCTCGGAAACCGGAACGCCGGCGGACACAGGAAGCGCCGATCCGGCCCCCGTCGTCCCGCGTTGGCGCTGGCGTTTATCATCCCGGGCTTTCTGAATTTCCTCATCGGGAGGCCTCTTGCCATTCACCCACAGGTCGAAGGGTTCCGCGTCCACAAACACTTCCGAGTCGAGCAGAGCAGCTTGCACCTGCTCCGGGTTGGCAGCGGCGATCATGTGTTGCGCCGCCGCTCGCGGAAAGACGAACATCATGTTCTCCGGATTCTCGGCCGACATGCCCATCACTTTTCGTTTGACGTGGTGCGAAACTTCAATCGCGAACGAGACGAAGCTGTCGTCCGCGGCGAAAAGCGGCTCCGCCGAATGCAGAATCGGGATCACCACATCTTCCATTGTCTTTTTGACGCGCTCGTTCTTCCCCATCAGTTCGCCGGAGTACGCGGCGAAGTAGTTTCCCGTGATCGCCAGCACCGTGTGTCCCTGGTATTTTTCGAAACGAATCGAGCGCTGATCCGCCCTGATCTGCCGCTCTTCATCGATATCGAGCACGCGGCTGAAATAAAAGTGGTAGGGGAATCGGTGCGCTTCGAGTTCCGCCCCAATCGCCTTCAGTTGCGGCATGTATTTCCGCTGTAACGCGCGAGCATTGCCGTCCTTCACTTCCTCGGGCAGCAAAACCTGCGCCCCGGCTGCGGTCGTAAGCATCAGCAGTAGAACTGCGATGTAGCGTCTAATTGGCTTTGGCATAGACAATTCCCGCCGAGCGATAAGGTGGATCAGAGACCGCTCGGATATAGGCAATCAACGCCTGAATATCGCTTTTGCTCAGCGTGTAGCCAAATGGCGGCATCTCCGCGGATCTGCTCAGCGCCGGCCCGCCGTGACTGATGATTGCCGCCAAATCATCGTCAGAAAGCTTGTTCAAGGCTTCTCCCTCGCTGAACGGGTGCGGCTTGGTGCTGAGATTGTCATAGTTTGAAACACGCTCCGGCGTTGACTCGCTATCGTGGCAGCGCGAGCAGTAACGATCGTTGAGCGCTCGTCCGAGCGTTCCCTGGTATCCCAGGGCAATCTCGTCGCCCTTAACCTCAATGCGTTTGTTCGAGGCATCTGTCGTGTAGGCGGTGAGGCGGTACCGGCCCGCCATGCCGCCCAGGGTGACGGTTGTGCTCACCTGTCCGCTGGAATCGGTGATCGCATACGGTGGGTCGAAGCTGACCCCGTTCGCCCCGGAAAACCACACTGGCGCTCCAGCCACGCCGTTGTTCTGCGCGTCGTTTACCTGCACGACAAGCGGTTGATCGAGGATCGATCCCACGGCGCCGGTCTGCTTGTCTCCTCCGGAAAGCACGATTGCCGTTCCATATGCGGTGGGCGCCGCGGGTGCAGGCGCTTTCGGCTTCTGCGAACAGCCCACCAGCAGTGTAAGAAATATTGCGATTGCGGCCCGGTGCTTCATTTCTTCGCCGCCTGCTTTCCGCTGGACTTCAGCGACGTGAGGAATGCGGTCAGCGCGCGCGCCTCCTCGTCTGTCATGTGCTGATTCGGTTCGAGCGTCCCCGGACGCAGCGCCTGCGGATTCTTTTCGTACTGGTAGATCCAGGCGGGCGTGAGCCTCGATCCCACCGACCAGAGCGCCGGCCCGATGTAGCCCTTGTCGTTCTTATTGTCGATAATGTGGCAAGACTGACATGCAAACTTGCCGTAGTAGAGCCGGCGGCCCTGCTCGCGCATGGCGGGCGTGAATTGCGACTCCGTGATGGAATCACGATCGAAAGCGGGTGTCTGATAGACCGTCATCATGTAGTCCGTCAGCGCGTTGATTTCGGCGTCCGTGAGGTTGAACTTCGGCATTCGCCGGATCAGCGCCGGACGCAGCGTATTCGGGTTCTTGAGAAACTCCACGAGCCACGCGCGCTGCACCGAGCTGCCTTCCCAACTGAGATCGGGGGCCATGTCGCCGCCACGACCGTTGATGGCGTGGCAACTGAAGCAGCGCAGGTCGTTAATCAATCGCCCGGCTTTTCCGGCCGGCTTGTAATCCGACTCATGTACCGCGGCAGTGCGCATCGCGGCAGGCTGTGTCTGCGCTCGATCGGTTTGAGCGAGCAGTGCCGTAGTTACCGCGTCGACTTGCTGCGGCGTCAACGTATATTGCGGCATCTTGAGTCCAGGCCCGAAGGCACGCGGTTTCCTGACCTTAGCGGCAATATAGTCGTGGATGGTGTGGCTTACGCCGGGGGCGAAAGCAAGCTGGGCGAGCGCCTTGCTGCCGATGCGCGTCAGCTCGGGCGCGAAGTTTTCAGGCTTTTTCACTCCATTGATCTCGTGGCAAGATGCGCAACCGTACTCCGTCACCAGTTGCTTGCCGTGCGCGATCTGCTGCGGAGTGGCGTCCGTGAGATGAACGTTGGCGAGAAAGTCGGTGTCCGCCTTCGCCTGCAGGAAGCCGGAGAGAATCGCGATTTCTTTGTCGGTGAAGCGATAGTGCGGCATCTTGGTCTCCGGGTCATACTCGCCCGGATTGCGCAGCCATGCCTGAATCCACTGCGGCTTGACTTTGGTGCCGATCTTCGTGAGTTCCGGTCCCAGGTCGCCGCCAACCAGATTGCCCGCCGCTGTCTGCACGGCGTGGCACGAAGCGCAGAAAGATTGCCCGTAAAGGCTCGCTCCGGCGGTCGGGTCAGCGGTTGCGACCGGTAAGGCAGCCGCATGCGAGGCGGGAGCCGGCGTGCTCTGTGCGATCAGAAAGGCCGATATGTCACTCGCGTCAGCGTCGTTGAATTGAAAGTTCGGCATGGTGGCTGTGGAGGAGTACACTTTCGGATCCTTGATCCAGGCGAATATCCACTCGCGCGTAGTTTTATCGCCAACGTGAACGAGTGACGGTGGATGGTCGGTTGGGGATACGCGCGTGCCGTCCGGCAATTTAACCGTGTGACAGTTGACGCAACCGTAACGCTTCAGGATCTGTCTCCCGGCATTCAGTCGCGGTGTCCCTTCCATCGCCGACAAATGACACTGTCCACAGCCAGCCTCAATGTACTTTGCCGGCAGAATCGGCTGTTCCCAAGCGAGCGTGCTGTAATGCGCCTCTTCGACGGTGGTGGCGCCGCCCTGCCCACGGTGACACGGAGTGCACCCGAACTCATTCAGTGTATGTGGAATGGCGGGGTGCTTACGAAAGGGCTGCGTAGGTACGTCCGCCAGGCTTGTTTCCCGCACTCCGGTGTGACATGTGGTGCAGCGGTCGGTGACGCCCTGCTCGGGAAGCCATATCTGCTGCACGCCAGGTTCGAAGTGCTTCTCCAGCGTGGCGCCATCGGCGCGCGTCTTGAGAAATCTGCGGTACTGCCGCTGGTAACGCCGCCACTCGTTGAAGTGGTCCTTGGCGGGGGCAATCGCAAGCGAGATCAGCAGCAGCAAACTGACGGTGCCAAAGGCACGCGCACTGTCGCCGAAAAACATGCGCCGCAAGCGGTCGAATGTGTCCTTTGCGCCGCTCATCTCAGCTTCTCCACGGGAGCACCCATGACCATCCTGGGCCGCGGAAGAAGGTGCCAACTGCGGTCAGCACGACCAACTCGAAGAGAAACCAGGTCATGACCCAAAAGGAAAGCGGCTTTGACACCAGCCAGCGCCGAAAGCCGGTTGCGTCTGCTGGTTTCGTAAGCGCCGCGACGATCATGAAGACCCCGATGATCAGGGTGGGCACCAGGGCGACGACGACATCGAAAACGGCGAAAAAAATACTGAATGCGACAAACACCGCGGCAAAGATCCGCAGGCGAAGCGTGCGGTGACGCAGAAACATCCCCTCCGACTCGATGTTGATATTGAAATATGGAATGACAATGAGGGCCATGACGACCAAGCCGGGAATCAGCACGCCGGCCACGACCGGCGGAAAGTAGTGCAGTAGCTCCTGCAATCCCAGGAAATACCACGGCGCTTTCGCGGGATTCGGTGTATGCAGCGGGTCGGCAAGTCCTTCGAGCGGGGCATCCCAGAACAACGCAAGCAGGACAAGAAAGATGGCCAGCAACTCGACCGCCGCCGCCACGCGCAGGAAGGCTTCGGGGTGCGTCATCACCAAGTCTTCGTCCTTCGCCTTTACCTGCGGCGAGGTGCGCCGGGTGATGAACGCCACTCGCATCGGCGTCCTCTGGGCATTGGAATCGACACCAACAACGAAATCTTTGTCACTCATTGCTGGATGGCCTCGTTTTCAGTCCCGCTGGGGATCAAAACCGATTTCGGTTCGGGGCCGGGGTAAAGACCTCCATCCTTGCGAATACGCCAGAAGTGGATGGCGATCAGAACGATCAGCCCCAGCGGAAGAATCATGCAGTGCAGCACGTAAAAGCGCAGCAGAGCGTTGGCGTTCACCTGGTGTCCGCCAAGCATGAGAAACCGCATCTTGTCGCCGATGAGCGGGACCGCCGAAGCGATGTTGCTGCCCACGGTTACCGCCCAGAATGCGAGTTGATCCCAAGGCAGCAGATAACCCGTGTAGCTCAAAAGCAGGGTTCCCAGCATCAGGAAAACTCCGATGACCCAGTTGAACTCGCGCGGGCCGCGATACGCGCCGCGATAGAACACCTTGAACATGTGCGCAAAAACCAGAAACACCATCGCGTGCGCCGACCAGCGATGCAGATTGCGCAGGAACACACCGGAAGAGACGACGAACTGAAGGTCTTTCATGTCGTCATATGCCTGCGGCGCCGAGGGGTGGTAGTACAGCATCAGCAGAATGCCGGTAATCACCAGGATGGCGAACGTTCCAGCACTCAAGGCGCCGAGAAACCAAGTGACGTTGAAGGCCAGCACACGCTTCCGAGCCTTCACCGAGAACAGGTGAAGGAAGACGTTTTGCTGCACCACCATTGCCCGGTGTAATTTGCTGAACCCTGGCCCGCTGCGAAACACTGACCGCCATGCACGGCTGCCGCGCGCAGCTTTCAGCAGGTCATCCATTGATTTCGGCATCGTCACACCCTGACCAGTTCGCGGCCGGTGATTATGTTGGAGCGATCGACCATCAGGTCGCCTTCGTCGGAAACCCACATCTTGAGCCTGGGCAGCGGACGCGGTGCAGGCCCGGCGATCTTCGTCCCATCTTTGTTGAACTTGCTGCCGTGACACGGGCACGCAATGATTCCCAACTCCGGCTTCCACGCGGTAATGCAGCCGAGGTGCGTGCAGATCGCGGTGAGCGCATAAAAGCCTTCGGCCGCGCGAACAATAAAGATGCCGGCTTGTGGATCGAGCGTGACCGAGTCGGGTGCATACAGGTCCGCTTTGCCTACGTTTACCAGCGGCGACGGTTCGTAGAGCACATTGGGCGAGAGGAACTCATAGCCGAACGCCACCGTTCCACATGCGGCCACCGCGACAGACCCCACGCCAAGTTTCACGAAGAACTGGCGACGGTTCAGGCTATCTTCTTGCTTAGCCGGTTTCTTTGCATCTTCAGACATATAGGTTCATCTCCCTCGCCGGCCGCCTTCTTGCAGATACGTGGTCAGATCCATCGATTGAATCGAGATCAAGCCAGTTTTTTCAGCGGGAATAAGGCTGTAAGCCTCCATCGTGATCGTGTCTGCCGGACAGCGCAGCGCACATAGGCCGCAGCGGATGCAACGGGTCTCGTCCTTCAACATCACCGAGCCGGTGATGACGCCAAGTTCGTCGGCTGCGATATCGCTCAATTCAACGCCTAGAACTTGAGGTTGGGTGTTGATGGCTGCCAGCGCCTCCGGCGTGAATTCGAAACGGTCGAGTGAGACCAACTGGAAACAGCTCTCAGGACAAACATCAATGCAGCCGCCGCATAGGACGCATTCGGTGCCGTCCTGCTCATTGCCTTCCTGAATGGTGTTGATATAGCAGCGCAGGCAGCGGCGAGCCTCGGCCATGGCCTCTTCGGCGGTATAGCCCACCTCGACTTCGGTGATACCGGTGCGACGTTCGACCGGCAGCATCGGAATCGGCGGCCGATCGAGCTCCATATAATCCTCAAGCATTCGGTGGCGGCTCAACACTTCAATTTCGATCAGCGGTTCGGGGTGCTTGCGGCCACGCAGGAATTCGTCGATTCCAACCGCGGCCCGCTTCCCGTCGGCGACACTGTCGATGATCAGTCGAGGACCGAAGGCGCAATCGCCTCCGGCGAATACGCCGGGAGCAGTCGTCATCAGCGACTCGCGGTCGACCACGACCAATCCGCGAGGCGAGAGTTGCACGCCGTCCTCCGGTCGCAGGAAATCGAGCTTGGGCGCCTGCCCGATCGCCATGATGACCGTGTCGCACTCAATGACTTTCTCGCTGCCCTCGCGAAACGTGGGAGCAAAGCGGCCGTTTGCGTCGAAAACACTCACCGTGTCGAGTGTTTGCAAACCGGCGACTTTGCCGTTTTCGCCGACAATTGCCCTGGGACCGAAGCCGGCGTGAATCGTGACTCCTTCAGTTTCGGCTTCCTCGATTTCTTCGATCGCCGCCGGCATCTCCGCACGCGTTTCAAGACACACAATGTGGACTTCGCGCGCGCCCAGACGCAGCGCCGAAAGCGAAATGTCCACCATTTCATGGGTCGCAACAGCAGCGACGTTCTCTTCCTTGGGAATAAACTCGTCCGTGGCGCCATGTTCGCGCAGCACCTCGCGCGCAGCCGAACGTGCCACATCCATCGCGACGTTCCCGCCGCCGACTACGACGACGCGCTTGCCGATGGTGAACTTGTAACCCAGGTTTACGTTGAGCAGGAAATCGATGCCCTTGTGAACGCCGTCAAGGTCTACGCCGGGGATGGTGAGATCGCGGCTGCGATGCGCTCCCACGGCGACGAGCACCGCATGGAATCCTTGCTCCCGCAATCCCGCGATCGTAAAATCACGTCCGGCCGCCTGATTCAACTTCAGCTCGATGTCGCCGGTTTCAAGAATCTCGCGCACCTGCGCCTCCACGACAGCGCGGGGCAACCGGTACTCTGGAATCCCGAGATATAGCATTCCTCCGGCAACCGGCGCCGCCTCGAAGATCGTGACCGAGTATCCCATCAGCGCGAGATCGTGCGCCGCAGACAGGCCGACCGGTCCGGCGCCGACAACCGCAACTTTGAAAGGAAGCTTCTCCGTGGGTTGGGGCCGCGGCACTCCGCCGGAACGCGATTCGGGTCCGTAGTTTTCGGTGAGGAAGCGCTTCAACGCGCGGATGGCAATCGGCTTGTCGATGGTGCCGCGGCGGCAAGCCGTCTCACAAGGATGGGCGCAGACACGGCCACAGATGCTGGCCATGGGATTGGGATCGCGTGCGAAACGATAGGCCTCTTCAAAGCGTCCTTCGGCGATAAGCGCAACATAACGGCCGGCATTGGTGTGAGCGGGGCACGCCATCATGCACGGAAAGTTCGTGTTGAGCCAATCCTTGTCGACCTTCTTGTTGAGGAAGCGCTTCTGTATCACTCGATTGCTCTCCGAACTTCTGAATGTAAACGGGAGTGGAGCAAACACTCCCGTTCCCCTGCACTACTTTGAAAGGGCGAAGTCGGCCTTACCGGAACCTGACACCGTCACCGGTTTGTTTTGCGTCTTCATCCCCTCATGCCAAGCGGTCGCAGTGTAGCTGCCATCGGGGACGTTATCGAGCTTGTAGTTTCCCGAAGCGTCCGTCTCCGCGAAGTAAGGCGAAGGACTCACAACGATATAGCCCGACATTTCCGGATGCACGTTGCACAACAGCGGCGCCACTCCGGACTTGTCGAACTTGAAGGAGCGCTTGTCGCCTTTCGGCCAAGTGCCAAGATTATGGCCGGCCTTCTTGTCGCCACCGACGGAGGGCCAGAAGACGTTGTGCTGCACGGTGTCGCTATTGAGAAAATCGACGGTAGTTCCTTGCTGCACGACAAGAACGTGGGGTTGGAACAGCAATCCCTTTTGATCCATCACAGGGTGCTTGTCGGGCGCCGGGAACGTCTTGCCGGCAGCATCGAGGTACACCACGGACTTGCCGCTCGCGCCAGAGACTTTCCCAGTGACAGTTCCGGCGGCTGCCGACAAGCAGAACGCGATAACAACGCTCACAACGGTGAACGACGCGCGCTTCATTGATTAGACCCTCCTAAGGTCGGGCTCCGCCTCTCGGCGAAGGTCAATAAACCCACTCGAGTCCAGCCGTCGCCGTGTTGGTACGGAACGGCAGAACAGGCGCAACGGGAGCACCGGTAATCGGGTTCACGCCGGCGGGGATTTGCTGGCGCGGCCGGATCTGGTACTCAAATGAGGTTTTGATGTTGGCGTGAATGAGGAACTGCACGCCCGGAGTGAAACGGTTACGAGTTTCAGAAACCGGGCCGAAGAACGGGGTTCCTATTGTGCTTGTCAATCCGTTCACGTAATCCGCATGTGAGTTCACGGCGTCATAGCGCATGATCAGCATCGTCCACGGCAAAACCAGGTAATCGGCCTGCAGAAATCCTCCAGTGAAGGTCGATGGGCTGCCGCGCACAAAACCAACAACGGGCGCTGGACTTGCCGGGAACGGAGTGCCGCCAGTACCTACCGGAAGAAGGTTATGGTCGTGGCCGAACATGAGAAGCCCGAACAGGTTGAAAGTGCGATAGTTGAAGCTGAAATCGCCGCCCACGCGATAAAACGGCTCACGCGCCGTCAGCACCGCCGGAGTCGTGAGATCGCTTGCCACGCCGACCATGCGGTTCACCGAACGCCCGTACTGGTAAAACGTGCCCAGAGACAGATACGTATGATCGCGCGGTCCCATCTTGCCGGCGGCTTGCACGGCATTGCGGCTTTCTTTATCGCGCTCAAAATTGAAGCGGTACATGAAGTTGGCGTAGAGATCCTTGAAGTTTGAATCGGACTGGAAGCCAACGCCGCCGTTGTTCCCGCCGGTCGCAGATGGCACGAAGTTTGTATTCGCGATATTTGCTCCAGCGCTGGTGTTTTGATTCACCACCGCGAACGAGTACCAGTAGCCGCCAGTGTGATGGCCGCCGCTGATCTCAATACCCTGTGCCGCATCGGAAATGGCGGACTGGTTGGCAACGTTCTGCAGACCCGCGGCTCCAAAGTTGCTTTGCGTGTAGACATCCCATGGACTGATGTTCCAGGACCGCGCCTGGCTGAACGGCAGATCGAGTTCGAACTGTCCCACCCGCAAACTGAGCGAATCCTTCGGCAGGTGCATCAGGCGGCTGACATTGACAAACCGCAGATAGGCATCACCCAAGCTGCCGTTCGAGTTGGCGCCGGAAACGCTGATGTCGTCGTCCACCCAGAAAGCGATGTCGCTGCCGAAATTGCCCGCAGTGAAGATGCTGAAAAAACCAGTCTCAAAGTCCGTGCGTGGCACCGTCGCGGGAACCGCCGGAACAAAAGTCCCGGTCGAGGTCTGAGCGGGATTCGGTGCGACCTGGAAGTTATTAGCGTTCTTTCCGACAACCTGGAAGAAGGTGTTCATGCGAAGGCCGATCGGTGGCTGGCCGGGGATCTTGCCGGGCCAGATGGAGTGCGGCCAAAGCTCCGCCTGCGCCGGCGCCCCAAGCATCACCGGCGGAATCTTGACCATGGATTCATCGTCTTGTGGGAATTTGAATCCGGCATCTTTGAATGCCTTGCCGAAATCGTTGAGCTTCGGGAAGTCCAGGTGGCAGGTACTGCATGAGGTGTTGTATTGGCGCGAGAAAGCCGGAATGGCTTTTGCCCGGCTGGGTCGCCAGAATGGAACCAGAAGAACCAGCACGGCTGCGATATACAGAGACCAATCGAGAACCCGTTTATTCATGAACGCCACCTCTAAGCCGTCATTGAACGCGATGCGCTTAGTCGCAAACCAACGTAATGCGCAGTTTGACGCTGACAGAGAATCCAGTGTTTGCTGGCTTTGTCACAGACGCTTGTGACATTCATCACAGGCAAAGGTGATGAGTGTAGCACGATTCAATCCGTCTGTGGCAAATCGACGGCAGAAAATTGTGCAGCACGGGAAGCAGAGCTCCAGAAAAATTCGGCCTACGTGAGATGCTGAACGGACAGCTCTAAATCTTGATCCATAGGGAAAACAAAAATCGATTTCGGGGCGAGAACGGTCACACGGCGGCCTTTGCTGCTGTGACTCAGCGAAATCGAAATCACGGTAAAGCCGACAGAGGAGAGGGGAGGTATGCTTGCTCGAGGGGATAGGAGCTAGTGAGAATAGAATCTGCGCAAACGGCCTACTTCGCCACTGGTTTCAGCCGACAGGCCCAATGCATGGATTGACCGCAGCTATCGACGAGGGGGCCTACCCCGAAATACTTGCGCAGTGAATTGAATCAAACACTTCCGGGCGCCGACCAGACGGCGCCCGTTTTATTGTTATGAGCGCCTATTGCAAGTTTGCGCCGCATATTATCCAGGTTCTGGAATAGAGTCTCATTATTGGAATAACGATTTCCCCGCTTGTTCACGGAGGACAAAAGAATCCTTCGTTTTTCCGCAGTTTCAGCTTTCTCTGCCACGGCCATTACCGCGAAAAGAAATGGCTGCTTAATTGCTCTGCGAATGATGTGCTTCTTGCGAGCCAATGCGAGTCGTTGCCCTATCCGGGCTTTGCGGGTCGCCGCAGTTCTCGTATCCCGCTAGTAATCCAAATCTTGGTTGCCGGAATACACCCCGAAACTGGTGTTAGCGTGCAAGCGGTTGGAGAGACTTTAGCGGTAAATAGGCATGGCGCCTTGATCGGCACAAACTCGGGACTGATGTCTGGCATGCGCTTATCCTCAGACAACGTCCCGAGTCGCTCTAAATGGCTTTCCTAGAGCGTGTTTCAAAAATAGTTTGGCCTCCTCACATCAAGTACATATGTGTGAGGCAGGGTGAGAGTCCAGGCAACAAAGCCGAGGCTCATGAAGGGAAGAGTTATGTTACGTGAACTGTTTTGCGGCTGTTACCACCTATTCTCGTGGCCGATAAAGCTGCCGGACGGCACCCATTATCAGGTCTGCCTCCGTTGCGGACAGGAATACGGCTACGATTCGGACCGGATGCGGAGAACAACGGCACTCACTTCTCGTGTAACTGAGACTCGGCTCTCGAACAGCTCCGTGCCCTGCGCGGGTCCTCACGGTATGCATCCTCGTGAAAACGCTCAAACGCATATCACCCCTCAGGTCGAGGCCGGTCAAGTTCCCTTGTCCTCTCCTTCTTCTCCTGTCTTCAAGCCACGGGGTGGACTTGATTCGAGAGTGGGTTCATCATGGTCTTGGTCTTGTGGATATGAGTAATAACGAACCCAGTGGTGGTGAAAGAAAGCTTGTGTACATCCCCATTATCCACACTCTGGCGGACATGGGGCGACTCGGCTCGTCAATACAAAGTGCGAAACTCTCGGCGCTTGGACGGCAGGGTTTGGCACGCAATGCGGCGGCGGTGGAGAAGATGTGGGAGGAGATCGAACGAGTCGTCGGGAAGCTGCGAGTGAGCCCCGGGAGCACGCGGGTCTATCAGGACGGATTGCCGGTTTGCGGACACGAGCAGGAGATTGTTTCGGAATTGGCGGAGGCCGGAAGCCGGAACCACAGGTTGCTTTTGAATCTTCAGTCTCGCGGCGCGTTACTGATGGGTACGGAGTCTCCCGAACTGTTGCTTGAAGAATACCAACTCGCCAGCGCCGCATTGGCGGGACGAGTTTCCGATGCGAAGATTCGCCGTGATCGATTACGCGACACGCTGCTGGAGAGGCGGGACCGTTATATTGCCGATCGCATCAACCGGACCTTGGGTACGGGGGAGACGGGCATCCTTTTCATGGGGATGCTCCACGAAGTCGCAAGGTCACTGAATGCTGATGTCCTGGTGGCTTATCCGCTTGGGTCTCCTCCCGTGAGGTAAGAGGCGATGCCGGAATGGGGTTCAGGGCAGGATTGCGCAGAGCCAAGGACGCACGCCTCCTCCAGGTTGATTACAAGACCCTTCATTCGAAAGTGAAGGTGTATGAAATTCAGATCGAGGGAGAACAACCACATGACTAAGAAACACAATGAGAAGACTTCCGAAGGCGGCTTCGAGTTAGGGCTTGGCGGGATTCTCAAAGGCCTCGGGGATATGGCCGAGAAACTTGGGGAGCTGGCCAAGACCGGCGAGCAGCTATCCCGAACCGGTGAGATCCACGGGCCGGGCAAGGAAGTGAAAGGAATCTACGGGTTCACCGTCAAGGTGGGACTAGGAGACGACCGGGCGCGCGTCGAGCCGTTCGGCAACATTCGCCAGGACCGGGAATCCGGGCACACCGTTGTGCAGGAAGTTCGCGAACCCGTTGTCGATGTCTTCGAGGAAAAGGATCATGTATTGGTGGTGGCCGAGATGCCTGGCATCGGCGTGAAAGACGTGCAAATTACGGTGGAGGACGACCTGCTGACCATCTCAGCCGAGCGCGGCGACAAGAAGTATCGCAAGGAGGTGCTGCTGCCTGCGAGCTCTACTCGCGAGAAGACGCAGGTCACCTGCAACAATGGAGTAGTTGAAATCAAGTGTAAGAGATGAAAAGCCCGAACATGTCCACAGAGCGCATCGAAGTCACAGTTCTCAAGCTCAAAGTCACCGAGGCGTTGAGCAAGGACGTCGGGCGAGGGATTGCCCGCCTGGGTCCGGAAGACCTCGACAAACTCCAGGTCGCCATCGGGGACCCGGTCGAAGTGACCGGGAAGCGCGGGACTGTCTGCAAGGTGATGCCCGCGCACAAGGAACTTCGCGGGCAATCCCGAATCCAGATCGACGGACTGGTGCGTGAAAACGCCGGAGTGGGGCTGGACGAGTTCGTGCAGGTGCGGAAGACCAGTTGCCGCCCAGCCGAGCGGGTTGTGCTCGCCCCGGCCAACGTCCAGCCATCCGGGCGCGACCTGGATTATATCGGCAGTTTGCTCGACGGCCTGCCCGTACAGGAAGGAAGCCGGATCCGCGCAACGCTTTTTGGCAGCCGGTGGGTGGACTTCCGGGTAGAAAACACAACCCCGAAAGGCCCAGTCTGGATCAATCCAACCACCCAACTGGTCATCGGCAGCCCGCAGCAGGCCGGGGAAGCGGCCGCGCGTTCCACCTCTTACGAGGACATCGGCGGGCTGAAGCCGCAACTCCAGCGCATTCGCGAAATGATCGAACTGCCGCTGCGCTATCCGGAGGTCTTCGAGCGGCTGGGCATCGACGCACCCAAGGGCGTACTGCTCCATGGCCCGCCAGGCTGCGGCAAGACTTTGATTGCGCGCGCTATCGCGCATGAAACCGAGGCCAATTTCTATTCGGTGAGCGGTCCGGAGGTCATCCACAAGTTTTACGGTGAAAGCGAAGCCCATCTCAGGAAGATCTTCGAGGAGGCTACGCGCAAAGGTCCCAGCATTATTTTTCTGGATGAGATTGACGCCATTGCGCCGCGGCGCGAGAACGTGGTGGGGGAAGTGGAAAAACGAGTTGTGGCGCAACTGCTGGCTCTGATGGACGGGCTCGCGAAAAGGCGACAACTGATCGTAATCGCCGCCACCAACCTGCCTAACATGCTCGACCCGGCTTTGCGCAGACCTGGGCGGTTTGACCGGGAAATTGCCATCCCCATTCCCGACCGCTACGGGCGCGAAGAGACCCTTGCCATCCATAGCCGCGGCATGCCGCTGGCTGAGAATGTGGCCATGAGCCGCTTGGCCGAGATCACCCATGGCTTTGTGGGCGCGGATCTGGAAGCACTTTGCCGCGAGGCAGCCATGATTTGCCTGCGTCGCATCATGCCCGACATCGACTTCGCGCTGGCACGCATTCCTTATGAGCAGCTAGCCAAGCTCGAGGTCCGGATGGAGGATTTCCTCGATGCTTTGCGCGAGGTCGAGCCTTCCGCAACGCGCGAAGTGTTTGTCGAGGTGCCGGACGTGCGGTGGGAGGATGTGGGTGGCCTCTCGCAAGTCAAGCAGCGGCTCCTGGAGGCGGTGGAATGGCCGCTCCAGTATGCGGAGCTGTTCAGCGCCGCCAACATCCGTCCTCCCAAAGGAATTCTGCTGACGGGGCCGCCGGGCTGCGGAAAGACACTGCTTGCCAAGGCCATCGCCAACGAAAGCAAAGTCAATTTCATTTCTGTAAAAGGTCCGGCGCTGCTGTCCAAGTACGTGGGAGAGTCGGAACGAGGCGTGCGCGACATGTGTCGGAAAGCCAAGCAAGCGGCGCCGTGCATTATCTTCTTTGATGAGATCGACGCGCTTGTGCCGGCACGCAATGCCGGCGGCTCCGATGCCCATGTCGCCGAGCGCGTCCTGAGCCAGTTCCTCACCGAACTCGATGGCGTCGAGGAACTGAAGGGGGTGCTGGTGCTGGGCGCGACGAACCGGCCGGACATGCTCGATCCGGCCATCCTGCGCCCGGGGCGCTTTGATGAGATCGTCGACATCTCCTTGCCCGACGAGGAGAGCCGCCGCCTGATCTTTGAGGTTCATCTGCGGAGCAAGCCACTGGCACCCGGAGTGAGCGCCAGTAACCTCGCTGCAACCACGCATGGTTTTAGCGGCGCCGATATTCAAGGTGTGTGCGCTAAGGCGGCTCTGTGCGCAGTGCGGCGCGCTGTGACACACAGGATCGGGAACCCGGCGGACAACGCGGCGGTGATCATCGAGCCTGGCGATTTGGAAACGGCTCTGAAAGAAGCAAAGTGAATGAGTAATAGCGAGACGGCTTATTACTTGTATTGCCTGACACCTCGCGTATGCGATATCAAAGCGTCCGCGATCGGGGTGGATGGGCAACGTCCGGTCTCTGTGAGCGCTTGCGGGGGAGTTGGCGTAGTTTTTAGTGAAGTAGGGTTGGGAGAGTTCTGTGGCGAATCAGCGGAAGCGCGCCTGCAGGACTTGGCTTGGTTGGGACCGCGGGTTTGTCGCCATGAAGCTGTTATCGAGGAACTCATGAGCCAAGCGCCAGTGCTGCCGGCACGTTTCGCGACCCTGTTCACTTCCGTCGACAGCTTGAAGCAGTCTGTTCTTGAACACCGCAAAGCAATCATCGGATTCTTCGCTCAGCTCGGCGACAAACAGGAGTGGGCTGTCAAAGGGTTGCTGAATCGCGCTGAAGCAGCACTGAGGGATCAGCATGCGCCGGAAAATCGAGTGCTGGCCGCTTCCCCTGGAGCTCGATATTTCCAGGAAAAGCGCATCAAGGCCCAGTTGGAACGGGACTTCAATCTCCGGCTGAAAGACTTCTGCCAGCAGGCGGCGGCGGCACTGGGAGAGCAGGCCAATGATTTCCGGGAGCGCAAAGTAATAGTGTCAGTTGCGGCGGGAAGTGACGCCGAGATCGTATTGAACTGGGCCTTTCTCCTCTCGCCGGCAACGATCGAAGATTTCCGCGTGCGGCTGGATCGGTTCAATAGCGGCGAAGCGTTTCCCGGCTTGATGCTGACGCTGACCGGTCCGTGGCCGCCCTATAGTTTTGCTCCGGATCTTTCCGGTGGCGCGAAGGCATGAAGCTCCTTCTTTACTGCATCGTCCAGCAAAACTTGGACGAACCTCTCCAAGAACCAGGAATGTGTGTCGTGGCGGCTCACGGATTGGCGGCCGTGGTTTCGCGGGTAGAGGAGACAAGTTCGGCGCCCAGCGTTTCCTCCGTGCTGGCTTTTGAGAAAGTAGTCGAGACTATTCATGCCAGACAGGCTGTCATTCCTCTGCGGTACGGCTGCCTGATGGAAAGCGAATCGGCAATCATCCGACTATTGGAAGACCACCGCCAAGAGTATGAGGCGCTCTTAGGCCGACTTCAAGGCTTGACTGAGATGGGAATCCGCGTCCTATGCCCAGCACGCCCAGAGATTCTCCCCGGGTTACCGTTGTCTCCCGGCGCCGCATACCTGGCCTCCCTGCGAAATCGCTACAGTTCCGGGGATAGCCTCGCTCCGGAGGAAGCTGAGCTGGCCGATCAGATCACCGGTTTGCTTTTCGGTTGTTATACAGAGCAGCGAAGAGAAATCTCGCCGGCTGAGCAGGGACGCTTAATCTCGCTGTACTTTCTGACGCCGAAAATCGACGTGGAGCGCTTTCGAAATAAGGCCCGGCAAATCTGTCCTCCCGGCGGCACGAAATTGTTGTTAAGCGGTCCCTGGCCGCCCTACAACTTCGCGTCTTCTCCAGCCAAGTCTCCCAATGAGTTCGGAATCGCATCGTTACTACAGTGATTCAATCAACGGGCGAACTACAGTGATTCAATCCTCTGGCGATGCTCCGGAGCACGGAAGTATGCATCGTTGCAGTGAGAATCCAGATTCCAGAATCCATTCCAGAAAGCTCCATGTGATCGCGACTGGCCGTCTGTAACAAAGAGCATACCTATAAGAATCTTGGGATTTCTGTCAACGCGCATGTCTCTATGCCAGAGAGCGGACACCCGGTTTCGTGGATTTCATGCCCGAAACCGCACAGAGGTCCGGAACAGAGCTGTCCAGGCTAACTGTCGAAGTCGCCGGATATTAGCCAGCTTGCGTAATCGCGTGGATCAATAAGACTGGTATATCGCTGACGCGGTCATGCAGCCGTTCAACACGAGTGAGCGGACCAGAGTCCACCGCAATATCTTATTAGTTTTCGAGAAGGATAAATCTCCTCATTGGCTACCCACGTGCTCTATTACGTCCCGAGGGGTTATACGTGAAGCCCTTTCAAATAGGAATGAACACACAATCACACAAAAGGAGAACGAAACATGGCGAAAGTAAATAAGTCCACGGATTCCTCGAGCTTGGCAGAAGTTGTTGACCGCATTCTGGACAAAGGCATCGTGATCGACGCCTGGGTCAAGGTATCGCTGGTCGGCATCGAGCTGCTCTCCATCGAAGCTCGCGTTGTGATCGCTTCGGTCGAGACGTATCTGAAGTACGCCGAAGCCATCGGTCTGACTGCCAGCGCCGCGCAGCCGGCGTAGTGCAGCGCCCAACATGGTTCCCGTTTCGTCCCGGTCAGAGGCCCTCAACAGGGGCCTCTCCCGGGTTGGGAGTCCAAAGGTACCCCAAGAGGTCACACGAGGTGAAAGGAGCTGATGCATGTTGACAGATGATATGACGCGCTTGTGCGGTGAAATCTGCGCAATGCGCAGGATGCGCGGCAGCATGATGAGCGAGTTGCAGCACGGTGCCACGGAGCGGAAGCAAACTGTTGCGGAGCTCTGCGCGCACATTGGCCGCGCTCGCACGACGATGGCGAAGCGAACAAAGCATGAACGCGTTGCTTTTCTGAACAACCTGAAGCGTTCGGTTAGCGCACAGCGGCGAGATATGCGAAACGACCTGGCGGGCGCTCGCAGAGCCTGGGCCGGCAAAAGTGCATAACAACAATCGGCAGGGACCGAAGTTCAAGCGGGCTGGAGCAATCAGTAGCCGCTCCTATGCAGGACCTGTCGGCAGGTTCGCTGCGCGGGTGGCTAAGTCACTTGGATAAGGCCCCCGCCAGCGGGCCGAGACGAGAGTCACCCGAGGGGAGGACAGAGGTGGGTATATTGACTGAATCCATGACGCAGTTGCGAGACGAGATTGTGTCCGCGCGCCATGCCCGAATGGCTTTGCGAGGCGACCTGGTCCGCCAGACTAACGAGTTGCGCACGCGGGTTTCCGCTTTGTGCGCCGGTTTTGCACGCGACCGTGCGGGCGCCCACAGCGCTTGGTTTGGTCCGACGCTTTCCGAACGTCAGACTGCGGAGAGACAACAGCAGCGCAGACTGGCGATGGAAGCAAGGGCAACACAGCCACCTGCGACACGGAAAGCGGAGCCGCAGAGGCACGAGCCCGCCGTGCGTGTCCCGTCACCGACTGCGCAACCGCCTGTTGCGCCCTTGCCGCGGGCCCCGAGGGCGTCGTTCAAGAGATCGAAGAAGCACTGATTCTTGCCAATAGAAAAGTGAGCATACCAATGGTGGAAACAGAGAGCAGAGAACTTGGGAGTGTGGTCCGCGTGCAGCCACAGGGGGACGATGTCCTGCCTGAGGCCAGTGACGGGTTCGTGGCAACCCCGCATATTCAGGCTTTGGCCGAAAGGGCGCTCGCGTACCTGGAAGTCGGTTATGCGGTACATTTTGCCGGCGCGGCGGGGACGGGTAAAACCACGCTGGCTTTTCACGTGGCGGCCAAACTGGGCCGTCCCGTCACTCTCATTCACGGCGATGATGAGTTTGGCAGCTCGGATCTGGTCGGTAAGGACGCCGGCTACCGCAAGTCCAAGACGATCGACAACTACATCCATTCCGTCTTGAAGACTGAAGAGAACATGAACACCCTATGGGTGGACAATCGCCTCACCACGGCTTGTGCCAACGGCAACACCCTGATCTACGACGAGTTCAACCGCTCCCGCCCCGAAGCCAACAACGCCCTGCTGAGCGTGTTGGAGGAGAGGATTCTGAATCTCCCCTCGCTGCGGCCGAGTGGCGCCGGATACCTGGAAGTGCATTCAGACTTCCGCGCGATCTTCACCTCCAACCCGGAGGAGTATGCCGGGGTTCACAAGACCCAGGACGCTCTGATGGACCGGCTGATCACGATCAACCTGGGCCACCTCGACCGCGAGACGGAGATCCAGATTGCGATGGCCAAATCGGGTTTGCCCCGCGGCGACGCCGAGATCATCGTGGACCTCGTGCGCGAGTTGCGAGGCACCGGCGTCAACAATCACCGGCCGACGATTCGCGCCACTATCGCGATCGCCAGGATTCTGGCCCACCGGCAGGCACGTGCGAGGCTGGACGATCCGATATTCCAGTGGGTCTGCCACGACGTTCTCACCACCGAGACGGCCAAAGTTACGTGCGACGGCCAGTCGCTGATGCCGGATAAGATCGACGAGTGCATGGCCAGAATTTGCGGCGCTGTTCTCAAGCCGCGGAGAAAACAGAGCCGGGACACCTCGGCAGGCAATGGAAAGGACTGATGTTATGGCCATCCCCACGAAAGGTGTAAACAACATTCGCACTCTCTCCGGCCGGGTAGACCAAGTCTCCTTGCCGTACCGCAGCTACATGCAGATCACCTGCCTGGAGATGGAAAAGGCCCGCCGGAATATGGAGCGCAAGAGCGCCAGCGAGCGGATCGCGCTGATCGACGCCCGTCTCGAACAGATCGAGAAGACCAAGCAGGAACTGTTACAGGCTGTAACCACGTCGGGCCAGGGGGGGGCGGGCCGCGATCTGAAGCCCGCGGCTCGGCGAAGCGCGGGTGGATTCAAGATCCGCTACTGAGGGAACAAGACCATGCTGACGGTCAGGGCCGCCGCCCATATGCCCACAAACCGACACCGCAGAAGCTTCCGCCTCTGCCCCTCGTCTACCGGTGCGTCACCGGCGCGAGTCGGCGTATCCCGCCTGCTGCGGGAGTGGCGTCGGCTGCTAAACGCGGAGTCGCGGCGTCTCTGGCTGGAGATTCGATGGCGATCGCACCTGCAACAGGTGCGGTCCACGCGAGTGAGGAGGAGTTATGAAAGGTGACCTTACGGCTATTGCTACCGGCCCGGGTCAGAAGTCAACTGTGCCTGTGGAAAGCGGAAGGAACTACATCTACGCCATCGTGGCGGGCAGCGAACCGCGGTCCTATCGATCTCTGGGCGTCGAGGGGAATGATGTGTATACCATCACCGATGGCCGCGTGAGCGCGGTTGTCAGCGGCTTGGCTGGTTCCAAGATCCGGCCGGCGCGCGCCAACCTGGCGGCCCACCAAGCAGTGCTCAAGTGTCTGATGACCGACACAACCCCGCTGCCGATGGCCTTCGGCACGATTGCCGCCAGCCCGGAGGGTATCCGCAGAATCCTGGTCCGGAATCATCACGCCTTCGAACAACAGCTCAAACGGGTGGCCGGCAAAGTGGAAATGGGGTTGCGAGTAGCTTGGGACGTACCAAATATCTTCGAGTATTTTGTCAACACGCATGCTGAACTGCGCGTGGCGCGGGATCGCCTGGTGAACGCCCGCCACGAGTCCAAGGCTGCCGTTCCCGAATCTCAGGAAGAGAAGATCGAACTGGGCCGGATGTTCGACCACCTGCTCAATGATGACCGGGAGGCCCACGCCCGGAAGGTGCGGCACGTGCTGGCCCCTGTGTGTATGGAATTCAAGGCGAACCTTTGCCGCAAAGAGCACGAGGTCATGAACCTGGCATGCCTGGTGCGGCGCGACGCACAGGAGGAGTTTTCCGCCGGTGTGTTCGAGGCAGCCAAGCTGTTCGACAACAATTTCACCTTCGACTATAGCGGCCCCTGGGCGCCGCACAACTTCGTCGAACTCGATCTCAACCTGGAGGAGTGAATGCTACTGGTGGACGATATCCTCTTTTTTCCTGTTAGCAGCATTCTCTGGGTCTTCCGGGAAATCAGCAAGATCGCCCATGAGGACCTGGCTGGCGAAGCCCAGTCGATCACCGAACAACTGAGGCTCCTCTACATGCAACTGGAAACCGGCCGGATTAATGAACAACAGTTTGATGCCGAAGAGAAGCTCTTGCTGGACCGGTTGGACGCAATCGATCGCCGTCTGAAAGGCGAGGAAGAATCTGAGGAATCGGACATCGCGGCGACCGCGAACGAAACTAGAAATGGGTGAGGGAGAAATCGGCGTGAGCGCGCGGATGCCATTATTTTTCGACAAGCAAGGCCTCCAGCTCCTGCTGTTCGGCGGCAAGGGCGGAGTGGGCAAGACGACCTGTGCCACGGCGGCTGCACTGCGCATGTCCGCGCTCGCCCCGAGCCGTTCTTTTCTGTTGGTTTCCACGGACCCTGCCCACTCCGTACGGGACAGTCTGGCAGGTCATGTTCCCTCAGGCAATCTGGAAGTGCTGGAGCTTGACGCGCAGCAATACCTCACTGCATTCCGCGAGCAGAACGGCCCGATGCTGCGGGAGATTGCCGCCGCCGGCACTTTCCTGGACGATGAGGACATCAATCAATTCCTGAGCCTCTCCCTGCCCGGTCTTGATGAGTTGATGGCCTTCTTCGAGATTTCCTCCTGGGTGGAGGCCCGCCTGTACGACTGCGTCGTGGTGGATACGGCGCCTAACGGGCACACCATGCGCTTGCTGGCCATGCCCGAACTGATTCGGCGATGGGTTGGCGTGTTGGAGGCGATGCTGGCCAAGCGCCGGTACATGCGGCGGGTGTTCAGCCGGGATGGCAGCCCGGACCGCCTCGACCTGTTTGTCAACAAATGGAAATCCTCGCTGCAGCGAATGGAGAGTCTGCTGCGCGACCCCGCACGCTCCCAATTCGTTCCCGTCACGATTGCGGAGCCGCTCGGCGTGTATGTAACACTGGGGTTGTTCAAGAATCTGTTGGGCCGGAAGATACCGGTATCGGATCTGATCGTGAATCGGCTCCATTTCGAGAGCGATTGCCTGGCCTGCTCGGCCGCCGCCTCGGTCGAGCAGTTCCAGATCCAACAACTCCTGGCTGGGATTGATGTCCCTTGTTCAACCTGGGGAATTGAGCTGTTCGCGGAAGAGGTTCGCGGGCTCGAGCTATTATCCGGATTCTGGGAACACGCGCGACAGATCTCTCGAACACCAGTGAGTTCGGCCAGGCCTGGCTTGTCCTACGAGCCGGCCGTGTTGCATCCGGCTCCGCCCCCGTCTCCTAAGATGAAGTTTATGCTGTTTGCGGGCAAAGGCGGTGTGGGCAAGACGACGCTCTCGTGCGTCACTGCCGTGCGGCTGGCCCGCGACTTCCCCGAGAAGCGGATTCTGCTTTTCTCCACCGATCCGGCCCATTCGCTCTCCGCCTGCTTGCAAGTGGAAATCGGCCCCCGGCCGACAGTGCTTTTCCCTGGCCTAACCGCCATGGAAATCGACGCGCAGGCGGAATTCGGGAAGCTCAAAGCGCGTTACGCCGAGGACCTTAAGCGCTTTCTCGAGTCCGTATCGCGAGACTTCGACCTGACTTTTGACCGTGTGGTTCTCGAGAAGATGATGGACATGGCGCCGCCAGGGCTGGATGAAATCATGGCGCTCACGCGCATCATGGATTTTCTGAGCCGGGACAGCTACGACCTTTTCGTTCTTGATTGCGCACCGACCGGCCACCTGATTCGCTTGCTGGAACTCCCGGAGCTCATCAACGAGTGGCTGAAGGCCTTCTTTAACCTCTTTCTAAAGTATGCGCACATCCTGCGATTGCCCGGATTCGCCGAGGAGCTGGTGGCGACCTCCCGGAACTTGAAGAAACTCCGGGAACTGCTCCAGAATCCAGCCGCCTCCGTGCTGTACGCGGTGAGCATCCCCACCCGCATGGCGCTGGAGGAAACCGAGGATCTGGCGGCCGCGTGCGACCGGCTGGGCATTGCCGTCCCGCTCGTGTTCCTGAACCTTATGACGCCGTCGGGCGATTGCCGCTTGTGTTCGAGCCTGCGGCGAAGGGAGCTGCTGGTGGCGGAGAGTTTCCGGCAGGTATTCCCTGAGAAGCAACAGACGCTGATTTACAGACAGCCGGAGATCGCCGGGCTGGAGCAACTGGAGAAGTTTGGGCGGCGCCTGTACCAGCCCGCCGTACAGGAGATGGTCAGCCGTGTTCACGCCTGAACTATGCGCGCTGGAGGAAAGCGAACGCGTTTCGATCTGCGAGGTCCTTGACCGTGTGCTAAACAAGGGCGTCGTCGTGGCAGGTGAGGTGACCATTTCGGTCGCCGACGTGGATCTCCTGTACTTGGGTCTGAATCTGGTCTTGACCTCCATCGAGACCGCGCAAGGGAGCCTGGCGAACGGGCAAGCAGCCGCCGGTTTGGCACTTGAGATCGGAAAGGGGAAGACCAATGAATCCAGTCGGTACAACGCGGGTCGAGTCTGAATCGATCCGGGACTTTGCTCTCGTGATGCAGCAGGATGGCAGAATCCAGCCGCGGGTGCCGCACAACGGAACTCCGAGCCGGACTCGCCTGGATCTGGACCCGGACCGTCTAAAAAACGGACTCGGACAACTCGTCCTCACCCTCATCAAGCTCTTGCACGAAGTGCTGGAGCGCCAGGCGCTCCGGCGCATCGACGCCGGCTCGCTCACCGAGCAACAAATCGAGAGGCTGGGTCTCACTTTGATGCGTCAGGCGGAAGAAATCGATCGGCTGCGAAGAGAGTTCGGCCTCGAAGAGCAGGACCTGGATCTCGATCTAGGGCCCTTAGGGAGGCTTTTCTAGCAGAGGAGATTCAATATGCCCCAACAGGCAGTTACGCACGCGTTGCAGAGTTCGACTCTGTCCGATGTCCTCGAGCGGGTACTGGACAAAGGCGTTGTCATCGCCGGCGACATCAAGATTAAGCTAGTGGACATTGAGTTGCTGTCCATACAGATCCGCCTGGTGATCTGTTCGGTGGACAAGGCCAAGGAGATGGGTATGGATTGGTGGGTTAACAACCCAGTCTTTTGTAGCCAGGCTCCTCAAGGACAACTGGAAGCTTCTCTTGCCAAGATCGACGAGAGGCTGGCAAGGCTTGAGGCTCCCTCACCGAGAGAGGCGGTCATGGCTTGAGGTTCACTGGCCCCGTGCCCGTCGGAATACAACGTCGACTACCGTGTGATCTGGCCTAACGGCATTGTGCGATGGCCCACCAGACGGTGCCCGTTCTACTAGCAATGAACTCCTGCAGCAATGAACCGGGCTTTTGCAGTTCTAGAACCCTTCGACTCAGTCGTTAAAGGGTCTTCCATTTGTCAAAAATCCGCTTGATCTCTTTTTCGGCTGCTGCTACTGCCGCTTCCGGGGTCATTTCGTCCCGTGCGGCCTGGGCAAACATGGTCGGCACTACGAAGGTGTTCAAAACTTCCTCGGTAGCTGCATTGGCGTATCCCGGATAGCCAATATTGGTTGTCCAATCGGAGGCATTAGCCAACACCTTGTACTTATCGGGCGGGTCGGCCTTGTCATCATGGGAGAGCTGCCGGCCCAGATTGGGCACGGTAGAAGGGAAGCACGGAAAATTGTAGAATTCGCTGGCCTGGAAGGCTTCTCCAAAGGAATCCATGTAGTCCACCAGGAACTGTTTCGCCCCCTCCTTGTTTCGTGCGAAGTTCCAAATCGCGTAGCAGTCTGTCACGTGCGCGGGGGCTATTCTCTTAGCCGGTCCCTGGAGTGCCGGCTGGATGGCGAGCCTCCCACCAATCGGGAGCCGTTCCCTCTCGGCCTGGCGAGTGATGGAAATAGGATGGATCGCATACGAGGTCCTGCCTGCCAGCGTCGACTGGCTTGCGGAAGGCGTGCTCCAGGTGAATACCTCCCGCGTTTGTGACTCCTGGAAGAGCGCGCGCATGTACTTGACGGCATCCACCGTCGCCTTGGAATTGATGGTCACGCTTCCGCGCTCATCCTGCTCCGCGCCGCCAAACGACCACAGCAGAGCGCGCAGGGCCATGTTCGAGTCCACCTCTTGCGACAGTCCCAAGCCGCATGGATGTCCGGTGCGTTCTCTGATCTTGCGGGCGCCAATCCGCAGCTCGTCCCAAGTATCAGGTCCGTTGGGATAACCGGCTTCGGCCCACCAGCCCTTGTGGCAGTTACCCGGATCGGGTGCATAGGAATCGGAGAATGCGAAGTACTTCTTCGTCTTGGGATTCAGTGTGGAGCGATGTGCCAGCGGGATTGCCTTTCCGTGTTTCTTCTCCACTTCCTGGTAGATCTCGGCGTGATCAATCACCTGCTTCTCGTAGCCGGCGGGCGGCGCGAGAAACAGGAACAGGTCATGTCCCTGGCGGGCGGCAGCTTCTTTCGCGGCGCTGGCATTGATCTCCTCAATCGCCATATGGTCGACGATTACTCGCGTGTTGTGCTTCTGCCCCCATGGTTTCGCGAAGACATCGTCGAACCACTTGTCGTAGCCGGGCACAAAGTGCCGCCATTGAGCTATCGTCAGCGTCTTTTGCTGGGCCGCGGCTCTCTCAGGAAAGAGGAATGCCGGTCCGAGCCCCACCGCCACTACCTCAGCGCCGGCAATCGTCATGAATTCCCGACGCGATACGTCCCTACTCTTATTCTTCATGCTTCTTCTCGCGTCGATTGGCGCCAACACCTTTTGCAAGGATCTGCGACACTACGACTTGAGCACTGTACTGTTTTCCACGCGGAGCGTCCGCTGTCATTACGGTGCAACCACCTCTCGCCCGCGTGGCACAACATCTTCCCTTGTCTTACTTAACAGCCTGAATCTGACTAATGAGCTCCTTGTACTCCGGATACTTGGCGTAAACCGGTTGCACGGCCTTCTGGAATGGAGCCTTATCGGGTTTCAGGAAAACCGTCCCCTTAGCCTTAAGTTCGTTCATGGATTTCTGAACCAACTCATTCCACAGTTTCCTCTGCTCGGCCACCGAGTCTTGAGCAGCCTGCGCTATGAGCTTCTGGTCGGCTGGCGATAAGCCATCCCAGACCTTCTTGCTGATGAGTAAGACTTCAGGCACCATGGAGTGTTCATCAAGAGAGTAGTATTTGGCGACCTCATAATGTTTACTTGTCCACAGGCTGGGTGGGTTGTTCTCCGCGCCGTCAATAATGCCCGTCTGCAGTCCGCTGTAAATCTCACCGTAGTTCATCGGCGTGGCTGAACCGCCCAGGGTGTTGACCAAATCGACGAATATCTTGCTTTGCTGAACCCTGATCTTCATGCCCTTCATGTCTGCCAGGGTCTTGATTGGCTTGCCCTTCGTATAGAAGCTGCGCGCGCCGCTATCATAGTATGCCAGTCCCACCAGGTTGCTGCTTTCCATGCCTTTCAGTAACCCTTTGCCGATCGGTCCATCGAGCACCTTCCACAGATGGTCCTCATCGCGAAACAGATACGGCATCGAGTACACGCCCATTGCGGGAGAAAAGCTCACCAGAGGCGAGGCATTGATGCGGTTGAAGGCAATCGTGCCGGCCTGGGTCATTTCAATCGTCTCTTTTTCCTGACCCAACTGTGCCCCGCCATACACCTGCATCTTAATGCGGCCGTTTGTACGCTCGTCCAACAGTTTAGCCATATACTTCATGGCCATGGTTGTTGGATAGTCTTCGGGCTGAATATCAGCAGCTTTAAGAACGATTTGACTCGGCGCCGCAGGAGCCTTGGGGCCGGAGTTGCAACCAGCCGCAACCAGTGTAACGAGGAGACCAACCAGAATTCCGAGGATAATCCACTTATTCATTCTCATAACACATCTCCTTGTCTCAATTTCTCTATTATTGGTGGCGGCCAAGACTCTGGCAACGTTGTTCACTTTGATACGGCTCTTCTGCAAGTCAACTGCTGATTCCAACAGCGCATTCACCGACATGAACCCAGGTGTATTAAGCCCTGCGGGGAAAACGTCTTCAGCCACGTAAGCCTTTGATTAATCGTTGGTTATGGCGGTTATGACATTGACGAGTACCCACGAATTGCAGTCGGCCAAAGCAGGCGAGAAGGTGCGTTACTGCGCCACTTGAACAATACGACCCGGCGTATCCCGCCGAAAAGGGGTGCAAGATTCGCAGCATCGGACGTTCAATAAATAAGTCGTCCCGGCCTCCAAGGAAAAAGTACCAGGAGATTCGACAATGTCCTCATCTCGCACATTCAGGGTAATCAAGTAAGTTCTGCCCCATACAGCGTTGGGCTTGATACTGATTAGGAAAAGTATGAAAAAACTCATTGGTTTGTTGTTCGCCGGTCTACTTTCGATGGGGGCCTGCGTCATGACCGGCTCAGCCTTCGCGCAATCGGGGCTGAAGAGCATCGAAAGCTATATCCACGCCTTTGTTGAACGAAATGGGTTTTATCAAAAGAGCGGTCCTAATGGCGAGTTCTACAGCGAACGGGATCACATCGTCTTCGACGGCTGCAACGTCACCATACACGTGTTGACGGTGGGCGCCGATAAACCGCCTTACACGAGAGAATCCGTCAACCTCGACGTTCTATTCAATCTCAAGGATATGAACCCCAAGGTTGTCACCAGTCCCAAGGACTTGAACGACAATACGCTCCCGAACAACAGGGAGTGGGTCATTCTCAGGACTGCGGACGGGTATCGGTCGATAGCGATTCGGCGTGGGACATCCATTGCGAGTCCGATCTCCGTCTTCCCGATGCAGGGCGGTGTGAACGACGCAGAGAGCCAAAAGCTGGCTGACGCATTCAGTCATGCCATCGCGATATGCAGCCAGAAGTAGAGAGAAACCATCAAGCAGATTATCGGTATCTGCGCCGGCGGATCGCAGCGTTGTTGATCCACTGCCTGTTCCCTGGCGGCGGCAGGTCTGATCAGGCTCGCTGCTCAAAGTCCGGTGCCCTCTCAGCGAATCCACGCGGCGAGCGCCCGCCGGAACTCCTCCGGGTTTTCCAGGTTCGGAAGATGTCCGGCCTCTGGTATCTCTACGAATTCGGAGCCACCCATTGCCGCATGCATTTCGCGCATTACCTGCGGCATCACTCCATCGGCCGCTCCGCACAGTAAGAGCGTGGGAACGCGGATCTGCGGGAACGACTGACGAAAATCGAATTGCTGCAAAGCGCGCGCGCAGGCGATGAAGCCCTCGGCCGGCGTATCAGCGATCATGCGCCGCACCTTATCAAGCACCGGCGGATTACCGGCGACGAATGCCGCCCTGAACCAGCGCTGGACAGTGGGCTGGACCAGCGCCTGCATCCCTTGCGACCTGACGACCGCAATACGCTCCTCCCAGAGTTCGGCCGCGCCCGCCGGATTTACCCATGGACCGTCGCAGGCTATCACCCGATCCAGACGCTGTGGGTGCAGCGCCGCGAAGCGCAGTGCCGTCACGGCCCCCATTGAAACCCCCAGCAGCGTTGCGCGATCAATTCCAATAGCGTCGAAAATCGCCAGTACGTCGCCGACCAGTTGGTCGAAAGTGCAGGGAGTGCTCGGAACCGTTGTTCCTCCGTGGCCGCGCTGGTCGTAGCGCAAAATCCGGAACTCATTACCCAAGGCGGCCACCTGCTCGTCCCACATGGAGAGGTTGGTCGCCAACGAATTTGAAAAAACAAGCCATGGCCCCTGCCTGCGTCCATCAATGCGGCATTTGAATCCGAGTCCCTTGGCTTGAAGTTGGAAGCTGGAACCGGGGCTGAGCATTGCGGCCTCGGCTTCTGATTTGTCTGCCATTCTGGCTCCTTGCGAAGCTACTGCGGAACGAGCACTTCTCCAACTATGCTACTTCCGGAAGTAAGGGGCGTGGCGGTCGGAGCAACGATCCTTGCGGGCCAAAGTTCTACCTCCCCATTCGTTGGTTTTAGAGTGTCAGCAGCGAGCGGATGAGCTCACGCATATTGCTTACCTCTTCCAGGGCGTTCACACGCTGGATAAGCTCTTCCGTGCGCTTAGCACCAAGCACAGGCGTCATCAGATCCCGCGCCTTCGCGTTCATGCCCTCCGTATCCACGGGATTCTCCTTCGTGCCCGGGGGAAACCGCGTGAAGTGGCTTACGGTGCGGCCGTCGCGCAGGGTCACTTCGACCAGTCCGCTGCGTGGCGCGGCGGGGTCGTTCAGTTTAGCATCTCCGACCACCTGCACGCGTTGCATGACGGCGCGTATTTGCGGGTCGGCCATGTGCTCGCGCGAGTGGCTATTGGCAAACGAGACGGCGCCGTCTATCAGGGCCGTGGCGATGAGGTACTGGCAGTTGACGTCTGGCATCGGACTGTTACTGACAATGCCGGGCCCGTCCTCCGGCAGCCGGACAACTATGCGCTCGACATTGTCGGCGCGCAGTCCATACTGGCGGCGAAGGGTAAAGAACGCATCCAGGGGGGCCTGGTTGGGGTAGCCCACGGAATAGGTCTTGATGCCCGTCTCCGAGACAAAATACCGGCTGCCCAGATCGGCCATGATCGCCTCGGGGTGCGGCTGGGAGGAAAGCGCCTCGATCGCGTTGTGCCTTCCGCTCAGTACATCGCGGACACCGGTAAATCCCGTCTGGACCATGACCACAGCAGTCACGCCGTTGCGGGCGCCCATGCCGCCGATGTCAAAGGCTTTCTCAATGTGATCGGGATCCTGGACCCAGCTCCAGAGGCCTGACACCTGCTGCGCGCCATAGGAAAGCGCATAGCGCATCCCGGTTTCGTCCAGGCGAGCCAGTGAGGCCGCCGCTGCCATGCCGCCCATCGTAGAGACGGGACACTCGATGCCGCGGTGACCGCCGCGCACCAAGTCCGGTCCAAGAGCGACGACGAAACGACAACCGACATCGTAGCCAAGCGCCACCGCCCTGATCACCTCCATTCCAGAGCGTTGCTCGCGCTCCGCCATGGCCAGCGCGGCAGGAACCACGCCGGAGCCCGGATGCGCTTTGGTTAACGGGTCGACGTCATCGGTTTCGTCCGCGTGCGCGAACATACCATTGACCAGCGCGGCGTTGATGGCGGAGGTCTTGATATCGGTGGCAAGAACCGACGCTTCCGGCACGCCGCCTTGCGCGCGTACGAAGCGGATGGCCAGTTCTCCGGGCTTGAGACGCGATCCCGAAACCATGGCACCCATCGTGTCCAGGACACGATGCTTAGCATCCAGCAATACCTTTGGCGGCAGACTGCGCTCCCGGGCCGTCACCATGTAGCGCGCTAACTGACCGCTGAGATCGGCAGCAACCGTCGGAGATGACTTCGCAGGCGCTTGGTTGAGGGGGAGCCCCGCAAGCATTGCTCCATTTGCCGGAAGCGCTGAGGCTGCAATGAGTCCACCTGCTCCCTGTAGAAGACGGCGGCGCGTTAGAACGGAGCGCTCTTTTTCCTCAGGCATGTCGTTGCGATTGTCTTCCACCTGTTCCTCCCTCAATTAATATGGAATGTGCGTCCTGGCCGCCATACTGTTTGTTTCAGCCATCGTGGATAATACACAATATGACCAGCAGAGTCCTGACTTTTAATTTGAGCGCCATTTTTCTGTTTCGATGGCGGGGTCTGCCTTCCCAGAGACGCTTCAGCATAACGCTCCGTGGTTGAGGGAAGATACGCGCGGGTCTGCAATGACACCTCGCGTAGGAGAGGGCATGTCCGGAAAAAAGAGACTCGTACCTTTACCGCTGCAGATGCTTTTAGGTCTGTTGCTGGGGATAGTCTTCGGCTTTGCGCTGCCTGGAACGGCAGCCAAGTTAATGCCCATCGGTACCGCATTCGTGCAAGCCGTCAAAATGATCGTCGTTCCGCTCGTATTCACGGCGATTACGCTTGGCATCTACCAGATGGGAAATCAGTCGCGGGAGTTAGGCAAGGTCTCGGGCATCAGCCTGGGTTTCTTCTTTGTGGCGACGACTATCTCTCTCTTCATTGGTCTCGGTCTGAACTCTCTGTTTCGTCCAGGCTTGGGCGCCAATCTAGCGGCGGGCGCTAACTTGCCCAAGAACATCAGCACGACGCTGGACTGGACGAAGTTTTTCCTCGATATGATCCCTTCGAACATTGTCGCGGCAATGGCCGGCGCAAACCTGCTGCCTGTGCTGCTGTTTGCCACCATGTTGGGCCTGGCACTCGCGTCTGTTGGGAGCGCAGCCAAACCGGTGGTTGACGTGTTGGAATCGCTGATGAAAGCGGTGTTCAAGATGACGAACTGGATCATCTCGCTTTCGCCGATTGCGATTTTCTCGATCATCGCATGGTTGTTTGCGACTCAGGGCATCAAGACCCTTGTTTCATTGGCGAAACTTGTCGGAGTAGTCTACCTCGGGCTGTTCATCCTGCTGATACTCCTCTGGATCGTTCTGAAGGTTCTTGGGGAGAGCCCGTTCAAGGTAACCAAAGCAGTCAGCGAGCCCATCATTCTCGGTTTTGCGACCCGTTCGTCGGAAGCCACGCTGCCGCTGCATATGGAAAAGCTGATCGCGATGGGAGTGCCCAAGGCCATCGCTTCGGTTGTGCTGCCACTCGGCTACGCATTCAATCGCGACGCTTCCATCATGTACTTCGGCGTTGCCGTGGGCTATCTCGCTGATGCCTATCACGTCCCGATGAGTGGGCCGACGCTGCTTTCCGTCATCATTGTGACTTCGCTGGCAAGCAAGGGCAGCGCCAACGTGCCGTCTGGCGGACTCGTCGCCATCGCGATGGTTCTAACAGCGATCGGGATACCAATCGAGGCACTGGCTATCATCGCCGGTGTCGACGCATTCCTCGATATGGGCCGAACGGCCATGAATGTATTCAGCAATACCGTCACCATCAAGGTGGTCATGAAACTGGCAGGCATTCCTTACGAGCCGGTCGCGAGCGACAAGTTGGCCGTCAAGGATGCCATCGTTGCCGGGTAAAGCCCCACGCAAGAGGAGCGGAAATGAAAGACCTATTTGCAGCAAAAGGCGCTAGAACGATTGTGGATAAATGCGCCTTCGTGAAAGAAGGAGAGTCGGTCTTCATCGTGACGGATTTCGAAACGTTTGCGGAAGCCAAGCTAATCGCCGAAGCTGCCGTCGCCGCTGGCGCAAACGTCACCATGGGATCGATGTCTACACGAGAGCTTGATGGGCAGGAGCCGGAGAAGACCCTGGCGGCCGCCATGAGGGAAGCGGACGTTGTGCTCATGGCGGTAAGAAAATCGCTGGCTCACACAAACGCTTCTAAAGCCGCATTAGCTGCTGGCGCCAGAGTGCTTTCGTTGACGGCAATCTCGATGGAACTCCTCGCTTCTCCGGCCTTTAAGGCTGATTTCAAGAAGGCGGCTCCGTTGTGCGAGAAGTTCAGTGACAAGTTCACGAAAGGTGAGTGCCTTACGATTACATCGAAAGAAGGCACGCAGTTTACGGCCAGCATCAAGGGCAGAAAGGGGAACGCGCATAAGTGTCTGGTGGAAAAGCCAGGCCAGTTCTCCGCGGCGCCGAATATCGAAGCAAATTTCTCTCCGGTTGAAACAACCAGTAATGGGGTATTCGTGGCGGACGCATCGATACCCTACTTGGGGATAGGAGCACTATCTTCCCCAGTAAGGTTTGTCATCAAGGACGGAGCGGTAGTCGAAATTCACGGCGGGCATGAAGCCGTGAAGATCAAAAGAATATGGGAAGAGCAGAACGATCCGAACGTATACAACATTGCGCAAGTGGCGGTCGGACTTAATCCGGAAGTTCCAGAGGCAATTGGCACACTCGGGTGTAACTATGATGAAGGAGCCTTTGGAAGCATGCACATTGGAATCGGCACCAGCACCAATCTTGGCGGAACCGTAAAGGCGTCGACGCATTTTGACGCGGTTATGAGTCGTCCAACGCTGACGGTCGATGGCGAGATTCTGATTCAGGACGGCGTTGTTCTCCTGAAGTGAATCAGTATCTCGCGATCAGTTACCCGGGCCTTCATGCCCCCCGCAACCTCGCGCTCTCGGTTACAGAGCTATCAGCTAAGTAGTTTCCGGGTCATGTGCAGAAGAATATTGGTACCGTGAATCATCGCTGACCGGTCGAATTTCATCGTCGGATCGTGCAGCCCCGGGCTTAGGTTGCAACCAAGGCCCACGTAGCCCGCTTTCACTTTTGGCCTTGCCTTCACGAAGTTGTGAAAATCTTCGCCGCCAGGGGTCACAATCGGGTCGAGCAATCCTTGTTCGCCCAGCACCGCACGGATCGCGTCCCGGGCAAGTTCAATAATCTCCGGGTGATACTCTGCTCCAGGAACTCCGCCCTTTACAGTTGTTTCGGCTGTTGCCCCCACGGTTGCGGCCCCGGCTTTAATGGCCTTTTCCGCTTTATCAAGAAGCGCGTCCATGGCAGCGTTCTGCTGAGTTCTCAGGTCCAGCGCCATCTCAGCCTTGTCGGGAATCACATTCAGGGCCGCTCCACCGGCATGGAGCTTAGTCACCTTGCAGGTCCAGGGCACCACGGGATTGAGGTGGATCGCATTTACCGCGTTGACGACAGCCGCAGCAGCGTCAATGGCGTTTATCCCCAAGTGAGGCCTGGCGCCATGGGCGGTACGACCGTTGATTGTCGCTTCCATAATGTAACTGGAGCCGTGGTACAGAGCCGGCGTGGCTTGCCCGGTCTTCGCTTCCTGAATGGGTCTGAGGTGGATGCCGATCACTACGTCCACGTCATCAAGCGCACCAGCTTCGATCATCTTGAGCGCACCGAGAACCGTTTCTTCGGCTGGCTGGAAGAGGATTTTCAGCGTGCCCCGCCGGATACCGGCTTTCGCTAGTTCTTCAGCGGCAGTCAACACCATGGAAGAGTGCGCATCATGTCCGCAGGAGTGAACACAGACGTCTTTCCCATTCACTGTGTATGCCAAAGCATCCATGTCAGCTCGCAGTGCGACTGTCGGACCGGGTTCTTTTCCCTTCAGGGTCGCGACGATGCCCGTACCACCGACGCCGGTCATCACAATAAATCCGGCGGCTTTGATCTTTTCCGCCAGCCATGCCGACGTCCGGTGCTCGGCAAAGCCAACCTCCGGCATCGCATGCAACGCATCGTAGGTTGTCTGAATTCGGACTTCCATATCGTTCATTCCGGGTTTTCTCCTTCGCGATTCTTATGCGAACAATCGCATGACAAGCATGGCAATCATCGCGTTGAAAATACTGATTCCAAACAGCACTGGATAATAGCGGGGATTTACTCCGGCTGTTCCAAGGCAGCGGCCCATGTACTGAACTTGTGCTCCCATGAGAAATATCGCCGGTAGCAAAATTGTCACCTGTGTTTTGTCCAGAGCATTTGCCGCATAAAGACTTGCCGCCACCCCGGCGCCCCCCGCCATGGACATCCAGGATCCGATCAACACCACGGCCGCTTTGCCCGGCAATCCGAAAAGAGCCATCACCGGATTGAAAACATTGCCTAGGATGTCGAGCACGCCGGAAACACGGAGAACCTGGATCAGCACATAGGCCATGAGCACGTTGGGCACGATGCTGTTGACCCCGACGTTCCATCCCTTGCGGGCGCCTTCTACGAAAATGTCTGGGAGTGTTTTCTTCTGCTCTGCCGCCATTTCAGTTCTCCTTCTTCGCGAACCAGATCAAGTAGAAACGCATGATATTGGCGCCGACGACCTTCAGAACGAACATCAACGCCAACGGCACGACTATGGGGATGGTGATGAAACTAAAAAGCGCCGCGCCTATCGCAAGATAGTTGGTGATTGTGCCGCCCGCCGAAAATTGGAAAGCGGCAAAAATTGTTTTCTCTTTTTCAGTTATGCACTCGGTTTCCCTCAACATGCGCGTCATGCCGGCTCCGGCATCGGTGCTCTGGAAACTTGTAACCATGGCCAGACCTGTAATTCCAGGAATGCCCAACAGCGGACGCAGAAGTGGAGACAGTAATTTTTGAGCCGCTTTCAAGCCGCCGAGATGATCAATGATCTCAACCACGCCAAGCGCACACATGACTGACGGCACCAGACTAATAGCGAACATGAAGCCATCACGCGCGCCAAGACCGCCTTGTCCCATGAAGGTTGCCTTGGCGGCATCCTTCATCGTGCCGAATGTTCCGGCTACCGTGTTGAAGTCGAATGCGATGAACCAGCCTTTTTGGCTGGAAAGCAGGCCCGAGAAGAAAATGATGGCGAATACAAACGCCACATAGCCGGTCCAAGGAACGAGGGGCTTTGGCGGTTCACGAAACTCTCTTTTCTCTTCCGACACTGACGCATACCTCCTCTAACTGGAATCTCCATTTTCAGCGCATGCAGTGACATCTGGCCTGAACAGATTCATCTGAACAGGAATCTCTTTTGTCAGTTCTGAATCGCTCGATTGTACCGCTCGTGAGCGGTTTGGCAAGTTCGAAGCTCCTTGGTAGCTGACAGCGGCGTCGGCGAACTTCAAGGAACTATTTATGAAAGGGTTTAGACCTCGGAAGCTGGTCTGGGCTGATGAATAGTTTGTATTTAAGATAGATTATGTCCAGGAAGGAATAATGTCATACACAATCTTCGTTACCGCTCCAAAACTTGCGCAGCCGGCGGTTGACCGCCTGAAAGCAGCCGGCTGCCGGATGCTCTTTATGAAAGACGCGAACAGCGTGGCCGAAGTCAACCACATCATGGCCAGCGAGCCGGTGGACGCAGTCATCTCCAGGACGGTGAACCTGACGGGAGATGCGATTCGGGCATGTCCAACACTGAAAGTAATTTCAAAACACGGAGTCGGCGTCACCAACATCGACGTGGAAGCCGCGACCGAACGCGGCATCCCGGTATATGTGACTCCGGCGGCCAATGCGCAATCCGTCGCCGAAATGACAATTGGCCTGATGCTTGCGACGGCTCGACGAATCGCTTTTATGGATCATGAACTCCATGCCGGAAGGTGGACGCGTGTTCAGGATGGGCTGCAACTCTCGGGACGCACTCTGGGAGTGATCGGATTTGGGCAAATCGGGCAAAAAGTCGCTCGTGTTTGTCTTGCGCTGGGCATGCGGGTTGTTGCCTTTGATCCTGTGCTCGAAGGAAAAAGTCCGATGGCCGCGGTCAGCGTAGCTTCTTCTCTGCCGGAAGTGCTCAAGCAGAGCGACGTGGTGAGTCTGCATGTGCCGCTGCTCCCGAGCACAAGAAACATGATCGGCGCCGCCGAACTGGAGATGCTGCCTGCTCAAGCTATTCTCCTGAACACGGCTCGTGGAGGCGTTGTCGATGAGGCCGCACTTGTGGCCGCCCTGAAAGGGGGAAAACTGTTCGCCGCTGGTCTGGACACGATGTGCCAGGAGCCGCTGCCGGCTGACAGTCCTCTGGCTGCGTTGCAGAACGTCGTGTTGACCGCCCATGCCGGCGCTTCCACAGGCGCGGCATTAGTTGCGATGGCTGAGGGAGCTGCATGCAACGTATTGCAATTCCTGCGCGGCGAACCGGTTGACCCCGCTGCTTGCGTCAACCCCAAAGTCTTGTAACCGGTACAGCGCTAAACTCCAGGAGATTCAGGCAAAGCAGCGATTCAATTCGCGGGAGCTTCGACCACCGACCGTTCAGGATTGATTAGGAATGTCCAAATCATAGCGCCCGTGGTGAGAACAGCGGCGGAAATGATAAAAGGAACGACCCATAGTCCCCTATCGAATAGAGTTCCGTAGACGACCGGAGTGAGAGAAGAGGCAAACGCTCCCGAACAATTCATGATGGCCGTCACAGTACCGCTATACTGACCTCCCACGTCCATGCAAACCGCCCAGGCGGGCGCTACTACCATTTCCAGACAAAAGAAAGATGCTGCCAGGCAAAAGATGGAAACGGCCGGGCTGTGAGTCAGGGCGGCTGGCACAACGAAGACTCCGGCCAGAAGCAGTCCGGGGGCTGCAACGCTACGGCGCGCTAGTTTTGCGTTGCCTGTTCTCTTCAATAAACCATCCGTCAGGTAACCGCCCGCGAGGTTTCCAAGCATCCCCGCTAATAGAGGCAGCGCGCCAATCAACCCCACATGCTTAAGCGACATGTGACGATATTCACGCAGGTAAGTGGGATACCAGGTCAAATAGAAGTTCGCGCCAAAAAAGTTACAGCAGTAGCCGAGTGCGATGGCCCACATGTTCGGCGAATGTAGAATACGGCGCCAGGGCACCTGCGGCTGCTTCGGTGCAACTGCCGTTTTCACGGCACCGTCCGGGTTGACGCCTCGAATTTCCGCCAGTTCGGCCAGATTTACGCGCTTGTGTTCTTCCGGATAATTGCAATAGAAAAGGTGGAAAGCAATTGCCCCGAGCAGCCCGAGCCCTCCGAAGATAAAGAACACGGCTCGCCATCCGAATGCGAGCATGATGGCGGCCGCAACGGGTGGGGTAAAAGCCACGGCAAGGCGGCTGAAGAAATGAGTAATTCCCTGGACGCGTCCTCGTTCAGATTTTGCAAACCATCCCTGCATGCCGCGACTGGCTACTGGAAAAGCACCCGCTTCGCACGCTCCAAGAAACAGACGCGCACTAAGCAGGGAATTGAGGCCCATCGAGAGACCGTTTATGATCGGCGCCAAACCAACGCCATACATAATCACCGTCAGTACCTTCTTCGGTCCGAAGCGATCTCCAAGCCATCCGACCGGTACCTGTCCGGCAGCGTAAGCCCAGGAAAAGGCGGCCAAGACTAATCCCATTGCGGTCTTGCTCAACCCAAATTGTTTTGCGATTTCCGGTGCCGCAATGGAAAGATTGCCCCGATCCATATAGCAGATTAGATAGATCGAGCTGAACAGCAACAGTATCAGCCAACGGAATCTCGTTGGCTTCGAAAGTGTTGTGGGGTCGACAATACCTGGATCAGGCTTGCTCGCCTGTTTCGCGATCTGCGTCATGAGATTGCTCCGCGCAATTTGTTCGGATTGAGCCCTTTCCGAAGGCCGCAACCGCATTGGATTTGGGTTTCAGCAACTTACTCCAGGTATCCCAGCCAGTCAAGCAATCGCATGCTCACGCTTCAGTCTTCGCTGTGTGGGCACGCTACTAGAGTTTCCGCCAGTGCAAGAACTAAAGCGGTGCAGAGAAACTTCAAGGGTCAAGCGGCACTGCGATGCTACTGAGATTGAGTGGGAATCGCTCTGCCGGCCGCCGCCGCGCCATGGCGCACGGCCTCCCTGTTCAGGTCAAAAAAGAGCGACCGGCGCCAGCGCACAAAGAGTACGTGGGCGCGTCTTCATGGCTGGGCCCCTGTGCTTACTGCCGTTGTCGCGGCCTTTCGAGTACCAGCGGCTACCGGCCTGTGACCAGCGAATGGGTGATTGCGTGCACCGAGAGTGCGACTCGATTCTGCACGCCCACCTTGCGTAGCAGCTTGGCGACGTGCGCCTTCACTGTCCTTTCTTCGATTCCAAGTACTGATCCGATTTCCTTGTTTGCGCGACCGGCAACAAGCAGTTCCAGCACTTCTTTTTCGCGATCGGTGAAGACCACCCGGCCGGCGGGGAATATCCTTCCGGGAGAGGAACTAACCCGCTCAATGAACATCGAAAGCACACGTCGCGGCGCCCATACTGAGCCCTGATGCACGATGCGGATCGCCTGGGCAAACTCGGCGGCGGTGGCAGCCTCGTCGATGTAGCCTTTGGCGCCCCCCGCGACGGTTTTCAGGATCATCTCGTCGTCGGCGCCCATGCCCGTGACTACGATTCGCAGATCGGGCCGTAAAGCCTTCAATTCTGCCATCAAATCGAACCGGTTCTGCGTGCCATGGCCGCCAATCAGGATTAAATCAATGTTGCTTCTGGTCGCGAGTTCGGCCGCAGTCACCGCGTGAAGCTCCAGATCGGGTTCGGAATCGAACAGTGCGCGAAAGCCGACGAAACGCAAAGGATCGCTCTCTACAACCGCAATGCGAATCGGAGGCTTTTTGGTGGGAGCGGGTTTCATGGTTCCTCCAAGTCTCTGAAGCATAACCTTTTAGCGCGCAGTTACAAGGTAATGTTTCATTGGGACCCAGCCCTAAAGGACATGCCCCGAAGGACGCGCGCTTAAAGCCAATGACGTTTCCATGCTTTGGCTGAGTCTTTCCGGCAACTTGATTTGCCCAGCCCTGCGCTTCGCTGTGACCGTCGATCACGTGTGGCAGAGCGGATACCGTCTGGCAAAGAGGCACGGCATCGCTTCACTTTTCGTGGGCAGATGCGCGCGTTCGATGCTCGCACCCAAGCCTTCCCGATCTTGAACTCGGCACAATTCAGTCGCGTCCGTCATGGCAGCAGGTTGCTCACTTGGATCAGATTCTGAAGGCGAACAGCGGGTCACGACAGAAGTCCACGCATGCTCCCGAATTGATATGATCCGCGTGCCTGAAGGCGAAACCGCATCTGAGAATGCTCTTGCCTCCGTATCAAGGAAGGTGGCGCGTTTCTTTGTTGATCTTCTGAATAACTCATTGTAAAAGGTTGAAACAGCTTTCTTGACGATTTTCCCGCCGTCCTGAACCAGCGGCGGAAGAAATATCAGGTGAAACGGATGAGTAACAAGATAATTCTCACAGTCGCTCCCACGGGGAATGTCCCTACTCGGGAGATGAACCCCAATGTGCCGCTCACGCCGCAGGAGATAGCCGCTCAGATCTATGAATGCTGGAGCGAAGGGGCTGCCGTAGCCCACATCCACACAAGGGACAAGAATGGTCTCCCAACCTCGGACGTTGCAGTCAATCGCGAGATTCTAGCCGAACTGGACAAGTACCCTGACTGCGATATCATTCGCCAACTATCGACCGGTGGGCGCGCCGGCAAAAACTATATGGAGCGCGGCCAGATGCTGTGCCTCTGCCCGGAGATGGCCAGTCTGGCGACTGGTTCATCCAATTTTCCTACCAGGGGGAACTTCAACGATCCGGAAACCGTCTCCTATCTGGCCAGTGAAATGCGCAAATACAAGATCAAGCCGGAGATTGAAGTGTTTGATACGGCGATGCTCTGGAGCGCATTCAAATTGGCGGAAAAGGGCGAGGTATTTACCCCATTGCATATCAACCTTGTGATGGGAATGAACGGCTCACAGCCTGCCTCCGAAAAGGCCCTCCTTTATTTGTACGACCACCTGCCGAAAGATTGCACCTGGGGTGTAACGATTATCGGCAAGGAGCACGTCAAGCTGTCAGTGATCGCCATGGCTCTCGGCGGACACGTTCGGGTGGGGCTTGAAGATAACATCTACCATGTCAAAGGAGTTCTCTCGACTAATCTAGGTTTGCTACGCCGCATGAAGCAGATAGCACTGGCTATTGGCAGGGAACTGGCCACTCCGGCTGAAGCCAGGCAAATGCTTGGCCTGCCCGCCAGACTTATAGCAACAAAAACGAAGAATCAGGTTGCGCAATCGTAGAAGACGTGAGCCCAAGACTAAGAAACTCACTCCTGACGCTTGCTGTTGGTGTGGACGGGCAACGGCCTACCTAACCGATTCCCGTATGGAACTATATTGAGTTAACCGCAGGACTGAGCGCCCGTTATTGATGCGCCGCATCATTGAGTTTATAAATAACTGCTATATCAAAATCGAATATCACAAATAATTTCGCGGTGCTATAAATGGACTCCAGTGCCGAGGAACTGAGCGGTTCAGCGCTGGAAACAGGAAATTCCCGGTAACACTCGAAAACATACGGTTTGGGAGGTAAGTTTGTGGGCGGCTACATGGAGAAGTTGGCGTGGATAGACCTGAGCACGCAGACGGTGAAGGTCGAAGAGTTGTCGGAGGAGATTCGGCGTAAGTACATCGGGGGTACCGGGCTTGCGGCCTACATCTTTCGGCAAACCTTGTTTCACAAGATCGATCCGCTGGGACCGGAGAACATTTTGATCTTCGCCACCGGCCCCTTGACCGGAACCGGCATTCCGACCTCCGGACGTTATGCCGTGGCCGCCAAGTCGCCGCAGACCGGAATCTGGGGCGAGGCCGACAGCGGCGGCAGATTCGGCGCGGCGCTCAAGGCCGCGGGTTACGACGCCATCGCCATCCGAGGCCGGGCTTCGTCGCCTTCAGTGCTAACGGTCATTGGAGGAGAGATTGCGGTGGTCTCCGCCGAGAACGTTTGGGGCAAAGACACCTATGAGACATTTGACATCCTGACGGCAAAATATGGCCCCAAGTCGGCGGTGGTATGTATCGGGCCTCCGGGCGAGCGTCTGGTTCCGCTGGCGAACATCATGAGCGAAGGTTCGCACGCCCGGGCCGCCGGACGCTGTGGCATGGGTGCGGTGATGGGCTCAAAGAACCTGAAGGCCGTGGTGGCCGATGGGACGTTAAGAGTGCCGATCGCGCACCCCAAAGAACTGCTGGAGGCCATCCGGGCGCTGGCTCCGGGGATGATGGAAAAGATGAAGCGCGTGGCCGACTACGGCACTCCCGGCGGCACTGTCGGCGGCGCCGTCATCGCCGACCTGAGCGCCAGGAACTGGACGGACGGCGATTGTTCAAAGGCCGTGGAGTGCCTGAGCGGTGAGAACATGGTCGGCCAGTATGGCGCCGGCAAGTACCACTGTCCGCCTTGCTTCGTCGGCTGCGGGAAGAAGACTCGCATCCCCAAGGGGCCGCACGCCGGAGAGATCTCGGGCGCGCCGGAGTACGAGGCGATTGCCGGCTTCGGCCCGCAATGCGGAATCTACGACTGGAATACCGTGATCGAGGCCAACGACCTCTGCAACCGGCTCGGCATGGATACGATCTCGGTCAGCGGCTCGGTCGCCTTCGTCTTTGAAGCCGTCAGCAGAGGACTTCTCCAGAATCCGGTGTCGGGGCCGAAGCTGGAATGGGGTAGCGGCGAGGGGGTGCTGTCGCTGATCCGGCAGATTGCCGAGGGCGAGGGCGTGGGGTCGTTGCTCCAGGGAGGAGTTCGCAAGGCGTCCGAACGGCTTGGTCCGGAGGCCGAAAAATTCGCGGTCCAAGTGAAGGGACTGGAGGCGCCGTATCACGATCCCAGGGCGCTGGTCAGCCTGGCGGTGGCCTATGCGACCTCGCCACGCGGAGCCTGCCATCGGGGTTGCACGCACAACGTAGAGCGCGTTCCCCTTCCGGGCCTCGGATATCCGGCGGCCTTGGACAGGTTCGAGCAGAAGGGGAAGGGCAAAGCGGCGGCCCTGGTTCAGAATTACGCCGAGCTTTTCAACTCGCTGAAGGTGTGTCAGATCGCCATGCGCGTCTATGATGTTCCGATCCTGCTGCAATTGACGAATTACGTAACCGACTGGGGGATGGAGGCGGCGGAGTTTCTTATGGCGGGCGAGCGGAGCCTCAACGTAAAGCGGATGCTGAATATCTCCTGCGGGTTGAGCCGGGCCGACGATACCTTGCCGTATCGCTTGGAGCACGAGCAATTTCCCACGGGAGGGGCCGCAGGCAAAGTCCCCGACCTGCCGAAGATGCTGGACGAGTACTATGAGTTTCGCGGCTGGGGGAGCGACGGCGTCCCCGGCGAGAGCAAGCTAAAGGAGTTGGGACTGCTATAAGCAGCCATCTATGCAAAGGATGATTAGAAAAGGGGGGGAGCGGCGACTCCCGCCGAGCTATCCGATCGTAATAACCTGCCGGCCGATACACCTTCCCAGTCTTAGCTCTTCGAGCGCATAGTTTACTTCCTCAAGCGGATACGTCTTACTTACTATGGTTGCGCTGAGGCTTCTCCGGAGCCTTCGCGAATTGGGTTCAGCTCTTCCGGAAGTAGTAAATAGAAAAGGCGAGCCCAGTCACAATCACGATCATTCGCATAAGTTTGGAAGGAAGCCTGCGCGAGAAGGTCCCACCCAGATAACCGCCCGCCACCGCCATTGCCAGCATGAACAGGCCCTGCTTCCAGTAAATCGCGCGGGCCACGATGAACGCCAGAACGGAGATCCCGTTGGCGACCACATTGCAAAGGACTTTCAGAGCGTTCACCTGGTGCAGGTCGCTGACAATTCCATAGACGGAAAAGATCGCAAAGATCATGACCGCCGAACCGGCCCCGAAGTAGCCGATGTAGAAACTCACCAGGGTCATCCAGAATAATGGCCAGGGCGTAAACGAACCATGATTTCCGGAAGATACCAGGCGGCGTGAGCGCGACTGCTCCAGCCAGTTGCGAGCCAAGCTGCTGAGAGCAAACAGGACGGTGCCAAAGAACATCAGCCACGGAACCATGCGCATGAAAGTTGTCTGGCTGGTATTCAAGAGCGTCAGGGCGCCTGCGCTACCGCCGGCTACGGAAGTGAGGATCACCGGCATAACCAGCGATCGTACGGCGCGTAATTCCCGGCGCAATGCCATCAGGCTGGCTAGCTGCCCTGGCCACAGCGCGAGGCTGTTGGTGGCATTCGCATTTACCGGAGGCAACTGCAGTCCCAACAGGGCGGGAAACGAAAAAAACGAACCGCCGCCGGCCACGGCGTTCATAACACCGCCCACGAATGCCATCGCAGCCAGCAGGCAATATTGGCTTATGCGGATTGGAGGCAGCACCGGCAATTGCAGGAAGATTAACGGCAAGAGTATTCACCTCTTGGCTCGGCGCGGGCTGGGGCCGGAAAGCCGTCCCATCCGAGGTTCTGTTCCGTACTAATCTCCATCCAACCCAGTAAGCGACCATAAGTCAAGAAGCTCAGCGCGTACCGTTTGAGCAACCACGCAGGCTTGCCGTGCTTCCTCAACCTGAATGCGCAGAGCCGTTCTTACTACCTGGGCCTGATAGCGCGCGATGCAAACCTCATGCTTGTTAGCGGTAACGAGGAGTGATCGAATAAATGTAGTCCCTGGATTGGCTACTGCTTAAGATAAGGCTCTACATTTTTGCGCAGGTCCTTGCTGGCATAGTGACCAACGACTGCATCCACGGCCAGCGTATCCGCGTCAGTCCGGGACAGCCATGAACTGCTGGTATACAAGATGACATTGCTGATGATGACTACCTTGCCCAATGTCAGGTTGGCATTCCACTCAGCAACCTGCTTGATAAGAGCGGCGGGAACCTGTGCGCCTTTCGGAAGTTGGCCGAGAAGGAAATACAGTTGGATGACTTGAAGTTTTTCGTTATTCGGGTCATTGCCGAGCGCAGTCAGAAAGACCTGGAATCTGTCTGACTCACCTTCTTCAACGGTAATTACGGCAATATATCTTCCTTCCTCGGCCTTGGTGAAGGGGATTTCGGCGGCGGCGAATAACGCTTCCAGCTTCTTGCCGGGCGATTGCGATGGCTGCTGTTGTGCTGCCTGTTGCTGTGCTGCGGCGGGTAAAACCGGCCACAGGAGCGCACAAACGAGGGCTATTATTGCCAGCTTCCTCATGTCCTTCTTCCTTTTCTTGGTTTGACCAATTTTCACGATCTAAAAACCGACTTTTCTTTTCGGGACCTGGCTGATCACCAACTGGGTAACCTTGCCGCCTTGGCTGAGCACTGCAATCCCCAGATCAGAATAGAACCGATAGTTCAAATCCGGGTCTACAAGCTGGCGGAAGTCGTAATCCGTATCTCCCAGTAAACGGTCCAACTCCGCATTCGTCATTCCGATTTTGAGCTCGACAGTTTTTGTGCCCAGTCCCATTTCTCTTACGCGGAGCGCCGGCGCCTTGTCACCTGAAAGAATGATAGCAAGCACTTCATCGGTTGCAATCACCTTGATGCCTTGATTCGGGTAGTCGAGTTGCGCCAGGTTTGTGCCGCGTATCACGGGCATGCTAGAGCTCTCTGCTCCCAGTTGTCTCCTGGCGTCAGCCAAGCTTTCGCCTAGAGCAATCTGAGCCTTGCTGATTTGCAGAGCAGCCACCGGCCGGAAGCGGACAGCCGTCTGCGAAAGCAGCGCACTCTCCGATTTGGCCGCTGTCCCTGACTGCTTGCACAGGGTGGCATAGCGTTGATACGCAAGCTGCCACCATGCCTGCGAGGGGCCGGGTTGTCGCAGGTAGTCCTCGAGTTCTCCAATCGCCAGGCGTTGCCGCTGGCCATCCGGCGACTGGGCCAAGAGGAGCGCTCGGTTATATGCGAGCGCGTTCGACACAGGGCCTGCCCCGCGCAACGAACTAGTGGTCCCCGTCTTCAAAGAAGCTTCCACCAGGCTGAGCGTGCTCATCGCCTTCGCGCTATTTCCTTGTGCCGCGTAAGCGACAGCCAGGTTGATGTCCTCGGCCAAGCGGGAGATAGGGTCAAGAGAAGGGTCCTTGTCCGCCAGTTGCGACGCTTCTTCCAGTAATTGCGCCGCTTTTCCGGGATCTTTTCCTGCCGGCCGGAACAAGTAAGCAATGCCCAGATTCGCCTTAGGCAAAGAAAGATTGGGATTCAGCCTAATAGCTTCCCGTAAAGCTCCTACTGCGTCCCACCACATCTCTTCATTGATACCGCGTACCTTTCCTTCCAGAGACTTTGGGCGGCGATAAAACCCACCCACTACAATCTGCCCCACGTCAAAGCGACGCAGGTCCTCGCTATCCAGTGAGTCAGCGTACTGCATAAGCAGGGCATAGCCGAGATTAGCCCAAGCCTCATAGGAGGCGGGAAAGTCTTTTGTCACTTGCCGGAAGGCGCGCTCCGCCAAAGGGTAGTTCTGCACCAACAGAAAGTATGTCCCATTGTCGAACGAACTCATGGATCGCCATAAGCCCGCCTGTTCCTTGTCCAGTTGGGAAATGCGGTCGTACCAGGAAGGGTGGTCAGCCGACAAGCCTTCGAAGGAAGAATAATTCAGCCCAAGGTCAATCATTCTTCGAATAGCAGAGAGCCCGCCGCGAAAAGAATACCCTGCGCGAATAGCAAGCTCCATCCCCTTACGGTCGGCGGCCAACTCCTGCTCGCGGGTAAAGGTCGCCCTCAGGAACTCGGTGTTTCCGCTGGATATTGCTGTGTGCCCCAGGATGTGGTGCGCTAGCTCATGGCCCAGCACGTACGCCAGGCGATCAGGATTGCCTTGAATCACCTGCTGGATAAGTCCGTAGTAACAGACCACAACGGCCTGTGCGCTACCGTTCTGCTTGCGGAGTGCCGCATAGGCGTTGATGTCCTTCTTGTCGGGAATCTCCAATGTCGGCGGCCAGGGTATAGCACTCTGGAACGGGACAGCAGCCAACAACTGCTTGAATACCTGCTGCGCCAAAGCGCTATCGCTCTCACTGATCTCGGCGCTTGCCGGCGTGGAAAGGCCAACCATGATGGACAGCAAAGCCGCCAGGCAAAGCCCGCGGAACAGTTGGCTGCCTTTCTTGCCGGCTTGGAACACTTTGCTCTGTAACACGTTATTGTCCGCCATTATTGAATACTGCGCGGATCAGGCTGCTTGGCGCCGCGAAGCTTCGAAGCATTCAGGCCAGGTGCGCTGAAGTCGCGGAACACTTCCGGCTGGCCCTTTGCAGGCGCCAATAAACTGGCTTTGGATAGACTAAGCCCAGGATGCACTTTCCCCGAGGTTGACGGAAGGTTCCCATCTGCCAGAGCCGCCGCAATATCCGTAGGTGGCGCCATGCTGAGAGCGTGGTGGTTAATGGCAAGTGATTGCACAAACGAGGTGGGCTGAAGTGGCGCGGGCTGAACGCCGGCCTGCATCAATGGGCTCGATCCCTTCACCATCGAAGCGGCCGATTGCGCGCTTGCAGAGGGGTTCTGGGCCGCGGCCAAGCAAGGACCAACCACCGTGGCGAACGCAACCAGCACAACTAACGGTACGACAAAACTCTTTTCACGGAACATCGAGCTTTATTCCTCCCATTAGAGAACGGGCTCACCGCAATAACTTGCAAACAGAATCTGAAGAGATTGGCATGAACTGCAGCGATAGTAAAGCGAATCGATAGAATGGGACAACAGTGTTGTTAGAAAGAACGAAGGCAAATTCCTCTATTACACAGAATATAAAGGGGTTGGCGGCTCCGCTGCGCTATCGGTTCGCCGCCATCTGGCGGACAAAAACCGGCTCTGCGCGCGTGGCGGCATCTGGGACGCTCGCCGCTGTGCGGAAGGTGTTATGAATTTCGTGCGGGCGGCCAAAAAGATCGGGGCCGCGTTAGCGACCCCGCACAACTGCTGTGAGCGACTCACAAACCAATTACCGCGGCTTTGCCGGAAAATACTTACTGATGCAGCGTCCAGGTGAAATTGCCGTCTGGACCACAGTAGAAAGATCGTGGTCCCCAAGTGTTATAGCTGCCGTTTGGGAAATCGGCGCGACCGTACAGAGTCGTGCTGCCAGCTCGAGCATTAACAATTCCTTTACCCCAGGGAGAAACCTGGCCACGGTACGTGCCGTCAACGTAAACGTTGACATACCAGGGAGACTCATTGGCAGCCGTCACCCAGCAATCAGTAGGACCGCGCTGTTTCTGCCCGCTTTTTGGCAACGGAGCAGGAGTTTCCTGAGCATTCGTTGCTGCCTGATTCTGGTCTTGCTTGATGTTTGGATCCGGACCGGCCCCGCGACTCTTCGGCGACGGTTTATCTGCTGCTTTCCCAGTTGCCGCTCCTGCTGGGGCGGACGCGTTGGGCGCGGTCTGCGCGCTCGCTAATAGCCCTAAAACAACTACGAGGGCTACAACAATCCCTGCCAACCTATGATTCATGTTTCTCCTTTCACGGAACATCGAGTTTCTTTCCTCCCACTACAGAACGGCCGCACCGCAAAAACTTGCAGACGTAATCTGAAAAGACTAGCATGAACGCGGCGGTAGTAGCGGCGGCATTGTCGGAAAAACTACGACGAACTCCTTGCATTGCACGGAATACAAAGAGTTTAACAGCGCCGCTGCGTTATCCGCTCCACGCCATCTGGCAGACGAGAATTACTCGCGCGCGTGCCACAAGCGCTCGCCGCCGTACGCGTCTCGCAAGCGCGTAGTGCCATCGTCAGCGACGGTTAACAAAAGAGCATCGCCGCGTGTGTGACCTACCAGTCTATTACTCCGCGGCAAGTGATTGACATCGATATTCGTGAATTGGTAAAAATCACGCGACAATTTAACTTCCTTTTTCCCGCAACTCGCGACGGATTACACTGTTGAATACAGAATGAGGCATCGGCATGTCGAAAAGCTCTGACCGTGCTCGCCGCGAAACAGCGACTATCGTGAATTGCGTGGTTCTGCTTATCTTGTTCTTGGCCTTAACCGGTAGTGGCTTTGGTCAAACCCGGCGTGCGGTTCTCGTTGGAATCGACAACTATCGGCCAGCGACGGAAGCCGAGAAGCTAAGGGCGCGCGAGCAGGGGATCGCGAGCCCTGGACGGGGTGACTATGCGTTCGGCGCATTAGACGGAGCGGTGAGCGATGTCGAAAGCATGCGCGATGTGCTGCTGCATACGTTCGGTTTTTCCCCGGACAACGTCCACGTTCTTAGCAACGAGGCAGCCACGCGTCAGGCGATTCTTGAGGCGATGCGGAAGTACTTCATCGAGCAGGCGCACGACGGAGATGTGCTGTTTTTCTTCTATGCCGGACATGGTTCACAGGTCAGGAATTCTGCCTCCTACAAGGCAGATAAACAAGACGAAACGATTGTTCCCTGGGATGCAAACGCAGGCGTTTGGGACATCCGTGACAAAGAAATCGCGAGGCTATTCAATGAAGCGCTCGATAAGCACAAGGTGGTGCTCACCGCGGTTTTCGATAGCTGTCATAGTGGATCGATCGCTCGCGGATTAGCCAGCCCGGTTAAGGTTCGCAGCATCCCGGGAGATACTCGTGATGCTAAAGATGATTATCATCCTACGCCTCCGGAGGACAGAGGGGCTCTCGTCATCTCGGCAGCCCAGTTCAATGAGTCGGCATCGGAAGATTCTGAGCAACACGACGGCAAGAGTATCCCGCACGGTGCCTTCACGCTTGCACTGGTCCGGACGCTGAACCGCGTCTCGCCGAACAGCCCCGCAAGAGATGTGTTCCGTATGACTAGGGTGGCACTCCACGCCGCGGGATTTGCACAAGAACCTGTTATGGCCGGGACGGAAGATCGTTTTACAAAAGGTCTTTTTGGCGATCTGAGTGGTGTATCCGCCTCCCCGAAGTTGTTCGTTCAGAACATCACGTCAGAGGGACAGATCGTATTGGACGGCGGCTACTCGCTTGGGCTTGAACCAAAAGCGGAACTGAAGAAGGTCGAGAAGTCGCGCGGCTCAGAGGTTAGAGTGCGCATCGTGGCGGTGAACGGGCTCAGCAGCAGCGTGGCTGAACCTTTGAATAAGGCAGATCTGGCATCTATCAAGAAGCTGGATGCTTTCGATGTCGATCGCTGGTCCTTTCCTGGCGGAGCAAAGCTCTCCGTTTGGCTTCCGCCGTCCAACCTGCCGCTAAGTGAGGTTCAGAAGGCTGCGGTGGAATTTGGCAAACTGAAGCAAGATTTAGCGATCAAGTGGGTGGATGATCCTACCGAGGCGACTCCTACCCACATCATCAGTTGGACGGGAAGAACATGGCAGTTGCAGACCCCGACGACGACCGTGGAACTGTCGGCTCTAAGTGCGAAGTCGGTTGCGGCACATCTGAAAGCCGACAAGTCGTCCGAGATTCGGCTGTTCCTCTTCCTGCCTCCTCCTGTTGAATTAAAAAACAAGCTACCCTTGGGACCCGGCTCCGAAAACAGCGCCATCGATGTGGCAACGAGCCCAAGCAAAGGTAAGTATTGGCTGGTGGGAAGATTCTCAGGCGAGGCAGTAGAGTATTCATGGGTGCGACCGAACACTACTCGCGCTGGGGCTGAATCTGAAGATCTTCCGCTGCTGGTGCGCAGTGAGTGGTTGAAGATGGGAACGGCTAATGACAACCGCATTTCTGAGAAGCTAGTCGACCATCTTCAGGGCATTGGCAGGGTGGTGGGTTGGATGACTCTTGCCTCGCCGCCTGACGACGCTGGCTTCCCATACGCGCTCGCACTTAGGGACTCCGATACCGGTGCTTGGATTACAGGCTCGGAATTGGAAACCGCGCAGGGTGCCGATAGCGAGAAGTCATCGCGCATTGCGACGCCGATCGTGAAGGGCGGACAGCATCTCGAGATCGTCTTGAAAGCCGACCTGAACAAGCTCAAAGGATTCCAGCAGCCTCGTAAGGTCTACGTTTTTGGTATCGACTCGTTCGGCGGGTGCATGCTGTTCTTCCCGAGAGGGGCGGATGACCAGCGAAATCTCATACCAACCAGGAATGCCGATGAAACGTATGATAGGGAAATCCCAGTGCGAAAAATCACTGTCGCAAAACCCTGGGGAGTAGATAGCTACATTATGCTCACGACCGAGCGGCCGATCGGCGACTTGACCGTGTTTGACTGTGAGGCGGTTCGGACTCGAGGGGCGGGTGCTGTTAGGGACACGCAGAATCCCCTGACCGACCTTCTACGTCGCAATGGCAGCACCACCAGAGGGTGGGATGATGCGACCCCCGCAACTTGGTCCATCCAGCGTTTGCCGGTGCGAAGTATTCCGCCCGGTAACTAATAGTAAGGCTGCTAGGAAATGCTTGGAGCTTGTTTCATAAACCGTAACAGAGGGATTGGCGAATCCCCTCGGGGGCTAAAGCCCGCATTCTTGTTGGTTCTGGACGGCGCGGCTAAAGCCGCGCCCCTTCAAAGAACTATTTATGAAACAGGCTCTAGGGAAATAGCGACTAGCAAGCGGAGTTATTGAGTTTGCGCGATCGATTTGTGGAGAATCGGGATGTCTGATAGGTGGATGGTCTGGGGGCATTTCTACTCCAACACGCACAACCACGGGGCGTGTCTGGGACCCCGCTTGAGCCCTGCGTTCAGTATTGTTTTCCTTATCCTGGCCTTTACCACGTCAGTTTCCGCCGCAGCACAATCCCCGCGAACCCAAGGTGTGGCATCCGGCCCAACAAAAATGCAGTACCCCGCCAAATTAGAACCGCGCAGGGCCGTGGAGCGGAAACTTGCGGGCGGGCAGGCGGACGAGTTTACCATTGACGTTCAGGCTGGCCAGTTTTTGCGTGTCGTTGCCGAGCAGAAGGGAATCGATGTTGTCGTCTCCATTATCGATCCGGATGGCAAGACGCTGGTTGCAGCAGATCGTTCGAACGGGAGCTTTGGCCCGGAAGCAGCTTCGATAATCGCCAACATCGGCGGTACTTACCGCGTGCGGGTGGCGGCAGTCGAAATGACTCCGCCGGCCGCCACATATGTCCTAAACGTAACCGACTTAAGACCGGTCACCCCGCAGGATTCGACGCGTATTTCCGCTGAACGGGAGCTGTTTGAAGCAGCCGTCGCCCTTCACGGCGATCTTACCTCTAAGAAGCGCGCTATAACCCTGCTTCACACTTCGGCCAATCTGTGGCAGCTTCTGCGGGACCGCCGCGAGGAAGAGACTTGCCTGCACCTGCTCGGCTATACCCATTATTGGCTAAGCGAAAGTCAGATGGCGCTGGAATACCTCGAACAGGCATTGGCCATATCGCGTGAGATCCGTGACCGCGTTGGCGAAGGCACTAACCTCAATTACATCGGTCTAGTCTACTGGGCTCTGGGCGACTATAGGAAAGCGCTTGAGTATTACGATCTCGCGTTGCCGATAGAACGCGAAACAGGTAACCGGAGAATGGAGGGCACGACACTCAGCAACATAGGTCTCGTGTACTACTATTTGGGTAAGTCTCATAAGGCACTGAGCTACTATCATAAGGCGCTACTTATTGAGCGAGCCGTTGGCGATCGCATTATGGAGATCAAGACGCTCAGCAACATAGGTTGGGCGTACAGCGCATTAAACGATAAGAAAAAGGCTCTGGAATACTATCACCAGGTGCTGCCGCTTGCACGAGGAGCGCAAGACCAATTCGACGAGGGCAGAACACTTTCCTACATCGGCCAGATCTATAGCGACTTGGGCGAAACGGAAAAGGCTCTGGAGTATTATCAACAGGCGCTGCCGATTGAACGTGAGATGGGAGACCAGTTCGGAGAGGCCAAAACCCTCGGACGGTTAATGTATGTGCTGGAGCAAGCCAGGAACTTCCCCCTGGCCATATTCTTTGGCAAGCAGGCTGTGAACAGCTATCAGCAACTACGCCGTAACATCCAGGATCTGCAAAAGGAAGTGCAAAGTAGCTACCTTGGCATTATTGTCAGCACCTATCGCCAATTGGCCGATCTGCTGTTAGTCGAAGGCCGCCTGCCCGAGGCCGAGCAGGTGCTGGGCATGCTCAAGGAACAGGAATTCAAAGAGTTCACCCGCGGCGCGGCCGCCACGCCTGGCAGCGGTCATGTGGCGCCGCTAACCACCAACGAGCAGCACGCCGAAAGTATTCTGGTACAGGCGCTAGAATGGCAGGGGCTGCGCCGCAACGCAAACCGCACCGCCGAGCAGCAGTCGCGCTATAAAGAACTCTCCGCCGCACTCGACATTAATAATACCGCCATGAGTGGTTACTGGCAGGCCTTGCAAGCGGTGCTGCCCGCACGCCATGCGCGCCAACCGAAGCCTGAGGCCTCCGCCGCGCAAGAACTTTTAAAGGGACTTCCCGCCGGCACACTCGTCATCTACACCTTGGTGCTCGACGACAAGCTTGAATTGATCGTCGTCCGCCCCGAGATCATGGTACACAAGACCGTAGCACTCAAGCGCGAAGAACTTGTTGCCATCGTCCGGCAGTTCCGCGAAGCCATCAGCCGTCGTGAGCAGGGCGAAGCGCTGCTTGTACCCGCGCGCAAGTTGTACGACGCGCTAGTTGCCCCGATCGCAGCGGAACTAGACGCCCTGCAAGCTAAGATCGGTCGCGAAAAAGAAATTACCATAGCCTGGTCCCTGGACGGAATTCTGCGCTATGTGCCTATCAACGCTCTTTACGATGGCAGGCGCTTTCTTATCGAACGTTTTACGAACGTAATCTTCACTCCGGCGAACACGAATCACCTCCAGGAGCGACCGAATGTCGCTGCCTGGAAGGCTCTAGCGCTCGGGGTCTCCAAGCAGTACGAATCGAACTTGAATCTGTTGCCGACTGTACCAGACGAGTTACGCAAAATCGTGCGGGATCAGCAGGACGGCGAATCGCACGGGCCGCTCCCGGGACGCATCCTTCTGGACGACAGCTTTACCGAACAGGAAATGGAGCGTCAGCTTGAGCAGGAGTATCCCCTGGTTCACATCGCCAGCCACTTTGTCCTCCAGCCAGACAGCAGTAAATCGTACCTGTTGCTGGGCGGCGAGGAACAGGGCGGCAAGGGATACCAGTTGCGGTTGAGCGAGATTCAGACACGCCAGAACCTGAGCTTCAGCGGAGCCGAGCTTTTGGCGCTATCGGCCTGTGAAACCGGCCTTTCCAACTCTACGGACGACGGCAAAGAAGTCGACAGCCTGGCTGAGATTGGGCGCTCCCGGGGAGCCCGGGCGGTGCTCGCCACTCTGTGGTCGATCGATGACGCCAGTACCGGTAGTCTAATGGCTGACTTCTACCAGCGCTGGACAAGCACGCCGGGACTGGCCAAGGCCGAGGCACTCCGCCAGGCACAGCTTGCGTTGCTGAACTCTGGGCGAGCGCCGAACAAGGGTACTTCCGCCGAGCGCGGCTTTAACCCGGACGGCAACATGCAATCCGATCAACATGGCAAGGGAAGCAAGAGTTATTCGCACCCCTACTATTGGGCGCCGTTCGTGCTGATGGGTAATTGGCAATAAACTGAAGCTGGAGCCAAAAAAGCAGGGCCGCTGACGCGCGGCCCTACTGGTTGAATCAATTGGCCTAAGTTAGGCTGGATGGTTTCGGCGCCGGAGGAGTGCCTTGAGTCAGGCTGAACGGCTTCGGTGCCGGCGGAGTGCCTTGAGTTAGGCTGAACGGTTTCGGTGCCGGCGGAGTGCCTTGAGTCAGGCTAGATGGTTTCGGTGCCGGAGGAGTGCCTTGCCCAACGGCGACCGCCGTTGCCCCCACAAGAAGCAGCGTCACAAGAAGCGCGAATACGTATCTCTTCACTTGGACCCTCCTAATTGATTCTAGTGAGAGTCTCTGCTTGTTGTCTAGAAGAAAACTGCTCAGGCGTTCACGGCCTCCGCGTTACGAAAGTAACGATGCTTCCGAAGAATAGCCCCACGCGCCGAGATCGGATGCCACCATCTGCCATCATCCCATCCGCAAGTGCGCACTTCGGATTGGGGAGACAGCGGTGGCCAGCAAGCCTATTTGGTTTGAAGATCAAGAACTTGGCACGGGTTCAGTTGGCGGCAAGAGTCGATCCGCAAAGCATTGCAATCACATCTGCCGCGTTGTAAGCCGTGCTCCCGTTTGGCGGCAGAAAGCGCGTGATTCCCACCAAGTCATCACCGGCGGTGACCAGGCCTTCTTCAATATGGCCATCCTGACGTACCTGAGACTGGCCGATATTCGCCAGCAGAGCGTTGCAAATACACTTCCTCCCCAGGGTCTTGTCCAGCGTTCCAGCCTTGCGGGCGTAGTTATTCTCCGGTTCCGCGGAGCATCTGTAAGCAATGGCGCCGTTGTCGGTGGTGTAGGCTTCGCGCAGATACCCAAGGTCGCAGAGGCGAACTCTTGCCAAGTACACCTGCGCCTCCGACCCCGAGCCCTCCAACTGTACGACCTTGAACGGGAAGCCCGTTGGCGAGCATAGAGGATCAGTGAACACCCTCGCTTCGCCGGCGGCGACCTTTTGCAAAATCGCCTGCTTGTAGTCATCCCGCAATCCCGACTCGACACAGAGCGCAAACGCGGTGCCCACCTGCACCCCGGTGGCGCCAGCGGCCAGAGCTTCACGCACTTTTTCAGGAGTGCCATATCCCCCGGCAAGCCAGAACGGGACGCCCAGTGCGCATAATGCATCGAGATCTACCCGGTCGCGTTCTCCGTAGATCGGTTCGCCCGTTTCGCTGAGTTGCAGCTTGCCTCGGGGCGGCGCATTGTGGCCACCGGCGGTGGGACCCTCAATGACCAACCCGTCGACCTTTCCATTGGCCTTTTTCAGCATAGTTACCGCGAGCGTATTTGAGGCGACGATCGCAAGAAACTTTGGCCGCAACAGCGGCGGAAGCTCGTGTTCCATGAACTCCCGCGGAACAAAAGTCATGGTTGCGTCAGCCGCGTCAGGCGCACCCGCGACTTGCAGGGGGTAGGTTGCAGGCTCAAAATTGACAAAACGATCGAGAATGCCTGGGATCTTGAGGGGAATGCCGGCCCCCATGATTACGTAATCGACGCCCGCGAGCATGGCGCCAAAAATAGAAGACAGATGCGGTAGCTGGATTTTCTCCAGATAGTTGATACCGACGGCATTGCCGTGTCCTTCGCGTGCGAGAAAGACCTCGACAAAGTTGGCCACGATGCAAAGCTCGTCGTATTCACGAGAATTATTTTTGGTCAACATGGGCACAGGTTTATATGGCGCATGCGCGGCTTTGCCGCCCGGAATGTGATATTTCCGCCATATCCGTTCCGCCGTCTCGGACAAAGGACAATGATCGAGACCCCGCCGCATGTGGCCGCCGGGGTCGCCGTCTTGCAATCGTCTTGCAAGGATGTGGGCCAGAGCGGTTCCAGAAACAACTCCCAGTTGACCGCGTTCGGAGACGGCGCACGCAAGTCGCCAGTTGGAGACGCCCGCGCCCATCCCGCCTTGGATGATTAATGGATGATGGCTCATTGAATACACATAGGTTAACCCACGGAGGAGTTGATGTTTGTGTCACACTTTCGTAAAAGTTCCGGGCTGCGAGCCCTACTTTGCGTAGGGGCACAAAAGTGCCTAATTGCTGCCGCCGGTCATTCTAAGGATAACGTCGGCAAGATTATTTTTCGAGCGGTTTTTATGCTACATCAGCGACAATTACCCGCACCCCACGCTGCTCCGGGTTCAGCGCGCATCTTGCGCCGACTGGCGGCTAGCTCGAGCCCCCATACTCCCCCTTCAGGAAGATTTAACCTCTGCATCACAAGAGTGGCGTAACCTGATGGATTCGAAGATTCGGTGCGGAACAAATCCGGAGGAGCATGAGCAAACAATCCCGCGTCAGCCACCCGATATACAACCTTCTGCCCACGGAAGTCGAGGGATTCGATTCCCTGGCGGAGCTGGCCCTGAATATGCGTTGGTCGTGGAATCATGCCACCGACGAAGTGTGGCGGCAGCTCGATCCCGAACTGTGGGAGATCACGCATAACCCCTGGGTTGTTTTGCAGACGGTCTCGCGCGACCGGATCGAGCGCGTGCTGGCCGATGCCGTTTTTCGCAAAAACGTCGATAGCCTGGTGCAGAAAAGGCGGCAAGCGCTGGAGGCGCCAGTGTGGTTTCAGCAGAATCATTCACGGAGCCCCCTGAGCTGCGCCGCGTATTTCAGCATGGAATTCATGTTGAGCGAAGCTCTGCCCATCTACTCGGGCGGGCTTGGCAATGTGGCCGGCGATCAACTCAAAGCCGCCAGCGATTTGGGCGTGCCAGTGATCGGAGTGGGGCTGTTGTACCAGCAAGGCTATTTTCGCCAAGTGATCGACAAGGACGGAGTGCAGCAGGCTCTCTTCCCCTATAACGATCCCGGACAGTTGCCGATCTCGCCATTGCGCCAGGCAAACGGGGAGTGGTTGCGGTTGGAGATCGCGCTGCCTGGATACTCGGTCTGGCTGCGCGCCTGGCAGGTTCAGGTCGGCAGAGTGAAGCTATACCTGCTGGACAGCAATGACGCGGCAAACTACCCCGTTCATCGGGGGATTACCAGCGAGTTGTATGGCGGCGGTCCGGAGCTGCGCCTCAAGCAGGAACTGCTCCTAGGGATCGGCGGATGGCGACTGCTCGGTGCGCTCGGCATCCAGCCGGAGGTCTGTCATCTGAACGAAGGGCATGCGGCGTTCGCCGTCCTGGAACGTGCCCGCAACTTCATGGAAGAGACTGGGCAGCCATTCGAAGTCGCACTGGCGGCCACGCGAGCGGGAAATCTGTTCACCACCCACACGGCAGTGGCCGCCGGCTTTGATCGTTTCTCGCCGGCACTCATCGAGCAATACCTCGGTCTTTATGCCGCGCAGAAGCTCGGCATCACACTCCACGACTTGCTGGCCTTGGGCCGCCAGAACCCGAGCGACGCCTCGGAGAGTTTCAACATGGCCTATCTGGCAATCCGCGGCAGCGGGGCGGTGAATGGCGTGAGCCGCTTGCACGGGAAAGTCAGCCGGCACCTCTTTGAGCCTCTTTTTCCCCACTGGCCAACGGACGAAGTGCCGGTTGGACATGTGACCAACGGAGTGCACATGCCGACCTGGGACTCGGCCCTGGCGGATGATCTTTGGACGGAAGGCTGTGGGAAAGATCGCTGGTTGGGGACGACGGGAACCCTGGAGCGCGACATTCGCCGCGTCAGCGACGCCAAACTCTGGCAATTCCGCCTCGCCACCAGCAAGTCTCTTGTGGAATACGCTCGCGAGCGATTGTCCAGGCAACTGACTTCCTCAGGCGCGCCGCCGGAGAAGGTCGACCGGGCGAAACATCTGTTTGATCCCAATGTCTTGACACTGGGCTTTGCGCGGCGCTTCGCGACCTACAAGCGGCCAAACTTATTGCTGCACAATCCGGCGCGTTTGCTGCGCCTGTTGGCTAATCCTGAGCGCCCGGTGCAACTCATCATCGCCGGCAAGGCCCATCCGGAGGACCGGCCGGGGCAGGCATTGATTCATGAATGGATAAATTTCATCCGCCAGCCAGAGGCCCGTCCCCACATCGTATTCTTGAGCGACTACGACATGCTGTTGACGGAGCACCTGGTGCAGGGCGTGGACGTCTGGATCAACACCCCACGGCGACCCTGGGAGGCAAGCGGAACGAGCGGTATGAAGGTGCTCGTCAATGGGGGCATCAATCTCTCGGAATTGGACGGGTGGTGGGCGGAAGCATACACGCCTGAAGTGGGGTGGGCATTGGGGGACGGTCAGGAACATGGCGACGATCCGGCCTGGGACGCTGCTGAAGCGGACGCCCTGTATGACCTGCTCGAGCGGGAGGTAGTCCCGGAGTTCTATACCCGGGATGAGAACGGCATTCCCACCTCGTGGGTCAAGCGGATGCGGGAAAGCATGGCGCGGTTGACACCGTACTTCTCCGCCGATCGCACGGTACGCGAATATACCGAGCAGTATTACCTGCCGGCTGCTGCCGCCTACCATTTGCGCATTGCCAATAAGGGTGCAATCGGCAGGGGAGTGGCCGATTGGCGGCACGGTCTGGAACAGAAATGGGCCACGCTACACTTCGGCGACGTGAAGGTTGAGACCCGTGGCGAGCAGCACGTATTTGAGGTTCAAGTCTGTCTCAACGACCTTGATCCCGAGGCGGTGCGGGTAGAGCTTTACGCCAACGGCGTCATGGGGGTTGCCGTGCGGCGGGAGATGAAGCGCGTTCGCCAAATGGCCGGCGCGCCGGGCTGCTACGTTTACAATGCGGCTGTGCCCGCGGCCCGCCCGGCAGCGGACTATACGGCGCGCCTGATACCGCACTGCGACGGCGTTGCGATCCCACTGGAAGACGCTCAAATTCTGTGGCAACGATGATCCGATGGACGAAAGAAAAGACGAGAAAGGAAGCGACGGCAATCGCCTGCGCGAGTCATCCATGAAAGCAGCTAACCCACGTATCCTGACGATCAATGGCGGCTCGTCGAGCATCAAGTTCGCGCTGTTCGAGGCCGGTGACTCGCTGCAACGGATTCTGCAGGGCGGGATTGAGCGGATTGGACTGCCGGAGGCCACCCTGCGGGTGAAGGGCCTGAACCCGGCAGACAATTTTTCGCGGTTAGTGACGGCGCCGGATCACACAGCGGCGGTGGGCGTTCTGATGGATTGGATCGAAGAACGCAGCGGACGCGATGCATTGACCGCGGTGGGGCATCGCGTGGTGCATGGCGGGCCGAAATATAGCCAGCCGCAGCGAATCACCGCGGAAATGGTTGAGGAGCTGCGTCGGCTCAGTCCATTCGATCCCGAGCATCTGCCGGAGGAGATTCTGTTGACCGAGGCGTTTCATCGCCGCTTTCCCGAGCTGCCCCAAGTGGCGTGTTTCGACACGGCTTTTCACCATGAGCTGCCGCGCGTGGCCCGGTTGTTGCCGATCCCGCGCCGCTACGAAGCGCAGGGGGTGCGGCGGTATGGGTTTCACGGGTTGTCATATGCGTTTCTCTTGGGAGAACTGGCGCGCCTGGCGGGACCGGAAGCGGCACAAGGCCGGGTCATCCTCGCCCACCTCGGCAATGGCGCGAGCCTGGCGGCGGTGCGTGAGGGCAAGTCCGTGGACACGAGCATGAGTTTCACCCCGACCGCCGGGGTGCCGATGAGCACCCGCTCCGGCGATCTCGATCCTGGACTGGTTTGGTATCTGGCGCGCACCGAGGGCCTCGATGCAAAGCGGTTTAATGAAATGGTCAATTTCCAGTCCGGACTGATTGGCGTGTCGGAGACGAGTTCCGACATGCGTGACTTGCTCGACCGTGAAACCGAGGACGTGCGGGCGGCTGAAGCGGTCGCGCTGTTTTGCTACCAGGTCAAGAAATGGATAGGCGCATTCGCGGCGGCGCTCGGCGGGCTGGACACGCTGGTGTTCGCCGGCGGCATCGGAGAGAATGCGCCCACGGTCCGCGCCCGGACTTGCGACGGGCTGGGATTTTTGGGAATCGAACTCGAAGAAAAGCGAAACGCGGCGAATGAGGGCGTGATTTCCGCGGCGGCCAGCCGAGTCACAGTCCGCGTCATGCGCACGGACGAAGAACTCATGATAGCCAAGATAGTTTGCCGCGTTCTCGGACTTGGCCGAAAAGAGGAGAATTGAGCCATGGAGACAAAAACTCTTTCCCCCGAACTGCTCCACAAGATGGATGCCTACTGGCGCGCCGCCAACTATCTCGCGGTCGGCCAGATTTATCTCTACGACAATCCGCTGTTGAAGCGTCCGCTGACGCTCGCGGATGTGAAGCACATGCTGCTCGGGCACTGGGGCACGACCCCCGGGCAGAACTTCATCTATGTGCACCTGAACCGGATCATCAAGAAATACGACCTCGACATGATTTATGTCTCCGGCCCCGGGCACGGCGGCCCGGCCGTCGTGGGCAACACATACCTCGAGGGCACTTATAGCGAAATCTATCCCAACGTCAGCCAGGACGAAGCCGGGCTGCGGAAGCTGTTTATTCAATTTTCGTTTCCCGGAGGAATCCCCAGCCACGCATCGCCGGAGACGCCCGGTTCGATTCACGAGGGCGGGGAACTGGGCTATTCGCTCAGCCATTCGTTCGGCGCGGTGTTCGACAATCCCGATCTCGTCGTCGCCTGCGTGGTCGGCGATGGCGAGGCGGAAACCGGACCGCTGGCCACGGCGTGGCATTCGAACAAGTTCCTTGATCCAGTTACCGACGGCGTGGTGCTGCCGATCCTGCATCTCAACGGCTACAAGATTTCCAACCCGACCCTGCTCGCCCGCATTACTCGCGAGGAATTGGAACAGTTGCTCCGCGGCTACGGGTGGACGCCGTACTTCGTCGAAGGTCACGAGCCTGGGCTGATGCATGAGGCCATGGCCGCGGCGCTCGACACGGCGGTGGAGCAAATCAAAAAAATCCAGCAGGACGCCCGCGGCAGTCGTCACTCGGGGGGCAACTTCGCACGTCCGCGCTGGCCGATGATCGTGCTCAATTCACCCAAAGGCTGGACGGGGCCGAAGATGGTCGATGGCCTGCAAGTTGAAGGCACCTTCCGTGCGCACCAGGTGCCGCTCTCGGACCCGGCCACTCATCCTGAACACCTCAAGCTGTTGGAAGACTGGCTGAGAAGCTACCGGCCGCAGGAACTCTTCGACGAGCAGGGCCGCTTGAAACCGGAACTGGCAGAACTTGCGCCCAAGGGCGAACGACGCATGGGCGCGAATCCGCACGCCAACGGCGGCATTCTGCTGCGCGACCTGCGGATGCCGGATTTCCGTGACTATGCGGTCGACGTGCCCGCGCCGGGGGTGGGCGGCATCGGAGACACGCATGTGCTCGGGCCTTTCCTGCGCGATGTGGCGAAGCTGAACAGTGAGCAGCGGAACTTCCGGGTCTTTGGCCCTGACGAGACGCTCTCTAACGGCCTGGAAGCCCTCTTTGAAGCGACCAACCGCCAATGGGACGCCGCGACCGTGCCGAACGACGAGTTTCTCGCGCCCGCCGGACGCGTGATGGAAATGCTCAGCGAACACCAATGCGAAGGCTGGCTCGAGGGCTACCTGCTCACCGGGCGGCATGGACTCTTCAACTGCTACGAAGCGTTCATCCACATCGTCGATTCGATGTTCAACCAGCACGCCAAGTGGCTGAAGGTCACGTCACACCTGCCGTGGCGGCGGAAGATCTCATCGTTAAACTACCTGCTGGCCTCGCATGTCTGGCGCCAGGATCACAACGGATTCACCCACCAGGACCCCGGTTTCCTCGATGTTGTCGCGAACAAAAAGGCCGAGATCGTGCGCGTTTATCTTCCGCCGGATGCAAACTGCCTGCTCTCGGTGATAGACCACTGCCTGCGCAGCCGCCATTACGTCAACGTGGTGATCGCAGGCAAACATCCGGCGCCGCAGTGGCTGACGATGGACGCCGCCGTCAAGCATTGCACCGAGGGAATCGGCATCTGGCAGTGGGCCAGCAACGACCAAGGCATCGCACCCGACGTGGTCATGGCCTGCTGCGGCGACGTGCCCACGCTGGAAACCCTTGCCGCCGTCTCCATCATGCGCGAGCATCTGCCCGACCTGAAAATCCGGGTGGTCAACGTCGTCGACCTCATGAGGTTGCAGCCGCAAACCGAGCACCCGCACGGGTTGAGTGACACGGATTTCAACGAGCTCTTCACCAAGGACAAGCCAGTCATCTTCGCCTTCCATGCCTACCCGTGGTTGATTCACCGGCTGACCTACCGCCGCGCCAACCACGACAACCTGCACGTCCGCGGCTACAAGGAAGAGGGCACTATCACCACGCCCTTCGACATGACGGTGCTGAACGATCTGGACCGCTTCCACCTCGTGATGGATGCCATCGACCGCCTGCCGCAAACCGGCGAGAAAGGCATCTACCTGAAGCAGCAGCTCAAGGACAAACTGATCGAGCACAAGCAATATATCGACAAGTACGGCGAGGACCTGCCGGAAATCCGGAACTGGAAGTGGAGCAACCCCAAATGAATGCGCAAGAGCCTATCGACGCCGCGAGGAATCCGGTCGCCGTAACATGAAACTGCTGGCGCCTGCTAAGATCGCAATCATTCAGAGGTGGAGATAGTGAAGAAGCTGATTGTCTTTGACCTGGACGGTACCCTTGCCGAAAGTAAATCATCTCTCGATGCCGAAGTGTCGGCACTGCTGCGTGACCTTCTCGGCATCGTCAAAGTGGCCGTGATTTCCGGCGGCGGTTGGCCACAGTTTGAAAAGCAACTGCTCTCCAATCTTCCCCACGATGGACGCCTGGTGAACCTATCCCTTCTTCCTACATGCGGAACAAAGTTCTTCCAATACACGGGGGATTGGAAGAAGCTCTATTCGGAAGATTTCACCGCGGATGAAAAAGAGAAAATCGTCAGTTCTTTGGAGAAGGCCGTCGGGGTCGCGGGCTTCAAGGTCGAAAAGCTCTGGGGAGAGGCAATTGAAGACCGGGGAAGCCAGATAACATATTCCGCATTAGGTCAGCAGGCCCCCTTGGCGGAAAAGGAAAAATGGGACCCCGATTTCGCGAAGCGGAAGAAGATCAAAGCGATCCTTGACACGTTTATTCCCGAGTTTTCCGTCCGACTAGGTGGCTCGACATCCATTGATGTCACCAAGCCTGGCATTGACAAAGCTTACGGAATCAGAAAGCTGCGAGATATCCTGGGAATTTCATTGCGAGAAATGATTTTTATAGGAGATGCCTTGTTCGTGGGAGGGAACGACTATCCGGCTATAGAAGCAGGTGTTGTTTCTATCCCGGTTCGAGGTCCCAATGAGACGAAACGGGTCATCCAAACAATCATCGCTTGCTTAGATGGCGATCAGCAAGCGTGACATTGTGCTGGGCGAAGCCGCTCTGAGGAGGAATACCGGTGAAGACGACAGTCGCGATTGTGGCGATGGGAGAAATGGGGGCCGGGGTCGGTCGAGCCCTGGTTGAAAGCGGAGCGCGCGTGATCACCTCCCTCGATGGCCGCTCCCAGGCGAGCGCGGAACGCGCCGCCAAGGCCGGCGTAGAAGTTGTGCATGACGATGGTGCGCTGGTTGCGCAGGCCGATTTCGTTTTCTCCATTGTGCCGCCCTCCCGCGCCGCCGAGCTGGCGGAGCGCCTGCTGCCGCGGATTCGCGGCGTCGAACGTAAGCCGGTGTTCGTCGAGTGCAACGCCGTGGCGCCCGCAACGGTGAAGCAGATCGCCGCGCCTTTTCAGACGGAGGGCTTGCCGTTTGTCGATGCCGGGATCATCGGTCCGCCTCCGGCTTCCGGCCGTCCCGCTCCCCGGTTCTATGCCTCCGGCGGAGCAGTCGGCCGCTTCGAGGAATTGCGGAAGTTCGGCATGGACGTGCGGCCTCTGTCGAGCGAGGTCGGCGATGCTTCGGCACTGAAGATGGCATACGGCGGAATCAACAAGGGTTTGCAGGCACTGGGCGCGGCGTTGATTCTGGGCGCCGTGCGCAGCGGAGTCTCGCAGGCGCTGTGGCAGGAGATGCAGGACAGCCAGCCCGCCGTGCTGCAACTGCTGACCCGTGCTTTGCCCAAAATGTATGCGAAGGCCTACCGCTGGGTCGGTGAGATGGAAGAGATAGCCAAGTTTCTGCAACCGGAGACTGGCGGCTCCGAGATGTTGAGCGGCGCGGCGCATCTTTACGAAGACATCGCCCGCGACTATGCCGGTGGAGCACACAAGGAGCGGATCGCGCTGCTGACTGAATTTCTTGAGCAAGGCGCGCGGCAGAAGTAGGACAGCGCCCGCTTCCGCGGTTAACAAGCTTGCACTGCCAGGTTAGAGCTGCTGGAATCCCCACTGGAATCTGCTGGAAACAGCCGTCAGAATCGCCGGCCAGAGCCGTTTCAGAAGGTCTGGCGTGTGAGACTGCCTTGCACAACGTTTTGGCTTGACAGCAACTACTCCCGAACACAGACTTCCAATAAGAAGATGCGGCTGAACTTCCATTCAATTTGGCGCGGTGGAGCGGTTTTATTGGCTGCGCTTCTCATGACTTGGCCCGCCCTTTGTAACGGCTATCCGCTGTTGTTCCCGGATTCAATGTCGTACATTGCGAGCGGCCCCCCCGTGGCGCGGGCGCTGTTCCTGCATAATTTCTCGGTCTACTATGGCATGCGGTCGTCCATTTATTCCCTAGGCATTTTGCCATTCCACTGGAGCATAACCCCGTGGCCCATCGTCGCTCTACACGCCCTGCTGACGGCATATATCATCTGGCTGGTTGTGCGATCGATCCTGCCTCGGTGGACGCTAACACATTACTTTGTGCTTGTCGTGCCGCTCGCCCTGTTAACCGGCGTGGGCTGGGTCGTCAGCCTGCTCATGCCGGACATCCTGGGCGCCGTGCTGTATCTCTGCATTTATCTACTCGTGTTTGCCCCAGAGACCCTCTCTCGCGCTGAGCGCCTGACCGTGGTCTCGATTGCCTGGTGGGCGATGGTGTCCCATGTCACGCATTTGATATTGGCTGCCGGGATGTGCGTCTTGTTGAGTTCGCTGCTGATTTTTCTGCGCCGCTCGGCGCGCCTGCGATGGAGAGCCGTCGGCGGAGTGGCGATGATTGTTTTGGCTGCGGTTGCAGCCCAATTCGCGCTGAACGCGTATCTGTACGGCAAACCGTCGCTGAATGGCGAGCGGCTGCCGTATCTGACGGCCCGTATCGTTGCCGACGGACCGGGGCGCTGGTATTTGGAGCGGCATTGCGCGAATGTGAAACTGGCCATGTGCGATTATGTCCATGGTCTCCCCGACAGCCCCGACGACTTTCTCTGGAATGCGAATGGAATCTGGCAAAACGCCTCCCATGAGACACAAGATCTAATCCGTCAGCAGGAGACACGCTTCGTCATAGCGACTCTGCGCGCGTATCCACGTGAACAGTTGTTTATCTCGTTCCGCAGCTTCCGGCAACAGTTGATGACCTTTGGCTTAACTAACGGTTCAGACGCCTGGTTTTTGGAGGCATTAGATGGGGTGCTGCCGGGCTCAGGATCGCGTTATTTGCAAAGCCGACAGGCGCAGCGAACTCTACCTGATGAGTTCTTTACATCGGTGCAAAAATGGACGGTCATTGCGTCAATCGTTTTGATGGGTGTTCTTGCACCGTTTGTGTGGCGACACCTGTCTCCCCGGCTCGTGGGACTCACTGCGGTGATTTTTTTCACGGTCATCGCCAACGCATTTGTCACTGGCGTGTTGTCGGAGGTCGACGGCCGCTATCAGAGCCGCGTGATCTGGTTACTACCCCTGCTGGCGGGTGCGTTCGTGCTGGAATGGCTCGATCACCGTTCCGCCAAGGTCGCCTCCGAGGCGAGCGAGGAGCGAGATTGTTTCTGCGTCGGCGCGACGGATCGCTAAAACAGAGAGACATCTTCTAGCGCGGCTAATTTCCGACTCTCGCAGCCAACTTGGAGTGGTCACCGCAGGCGAAGGCTCGGACGAATTTATTTGCAACGATCGGGGTTGTTCGCCACACCCAACTTCGACGGTCTGCCCAAACATAGTCCAGGTCCGTCGCGACGAGCACATCGATCGACAAGGCGCGACAGACGGAATCCAGGTCCTGAATGGTATTCGGAATTCGATAGAGGCTAAAGACACGTCTCATTACTTCCATGCAATCGCGCGGATCACCCCCAAGTTTCACCCCACAGCCGGGCACTGCGGCGACTCGCTGGCGCTCGTTGTAGAACGAGTGCTCATTCCAATGCAGGGACAGCGGATTCTGCTGGACAATGATGTTCTTCGGCAGCTTCTCATTGATGGTTTCGTAAAGCTCTCGGATGGCAAACTGCCTTTTACCCAGATTTGCGTCGTCCTCAAGCCAGTCCGGCGCCATCACCTTGCCCTTTTCGACCCCGATGGCATAGGTCCGCAAACAAACAACCTGATAAAACGTTCCGATCAATCCGAGAACCAGAAAAGCAACCAACCATGAATGGCGTATCGTCAGCGGACCAGTCGTCGGAGTGCAAACGGGTTCATCCCCAGCTCTGTACAACCAGCTTTCCACCAACGGAATGGCCCAAAGCAGTGTAATGAACTGGAAGGGCAGAAAAGCCCTCCACCCTAAGTCGTTGGGATTCCCCAGCACGGAAGATTGCATGAAGGTCGCGATGAGCAGGCTCACCAGAATCATCACCCAACTGGCCTTCTCCGCGTCCGAGAGTGGCAGAACCTTACGGCGGATATCCCGCAACCGGAACAGCGCGACTGCGCCGAACAACCCAAGCTCAAAGAAGTAACTCAAGGGAAGAGCGAACAGGGATACCGCTTGATATGCCAGAGGGGACTTTACGCCGAAAAGCCGGAGAACGACATCCGCCGTGTAAAACGGCCTGATACCGAACACCGCAAAACCACCCGCCCCGGCTGGAGCCAACAAGGTCTTCAACAACGGCAGCGCAAGGCAAACAGCAAGCACTCCAGAAAGACTCAGCAAACCCGCCACCGGCCATTTCTGTTCGTGGAGCGTAACCAGCAACCACACCGCCATGAATACCGCAAAGGTGAAAGTCACGAAAACGGAGAGCCCACAGGCGGTAGCAAAGGCTGCCCCGGCAATCACAATGGCAATGATTTTGTCGCGCCATGAAGTGGAGCGGACGTTCCACAGCAGTAAGAATCCCAGCAGGCAAACAACAAGGGCGGAAACGTGATGTGGGTTCCAGAGTACGCTATCCATCCAGGAGCTGACCTGTTCGTTCCACCACTCCATGTCGCCCTGTATCTGAAGCGGCACAGTCACATATTGTGCGGCAGTGGGGATGATGTCCAACCCGGTGACGGCCAATAGAGACATGCCGATCACGGTCTGCCGCCGCAGGTTTGCCAGTCGCCCGAGAAAGAACTTCAAATACAGCGGGATCATCGACATCAATCCGATAGCACACCACGGCGTGGCACCCCACATGGCGTGGAGCGCCCGAATGCCGAACAATCTCACTGGAAGACTGCAAAGAAGCATCCAGAAGTAGTGGTAACGCAGCGGAACCTCTCGTCCCGGATAGAAGAATGGATTGAATCCCGGCGGGCCTTTCTGCGCCAGTGCTTGCGTGATCGGGACACGAACCCCGTAGTCGATTGCGGCCACGCTCGAGTACAAGCGATGCTGGATCTGCAGATCGACAAGGCTAAGAAGTACGACCAGGCACCAAGCCGCAACAATTCCAAGCGCAATCCATGTGTAGCGCGAGACTCGCAGCTCAGACCAGCGAAACCCGCGCGCCTGAAATACCAGGACGACGGGAAAGAGCGCCCAGCAGCACCCGTAGATGAACCATACCGCACCGACGGAAGCGCTCAACCAAACCAGATAAGTGGCAATCGGGCAGACTGCCAAGGAGAGCGGAGTGCTGAGCAGCACTTGTTCGCAGAACGACCTCCGCCTGAAATCGAGGACATGCAGCAGCCAGCCCAGCACGTATCCCGGAATGAAAACGAAAAGCGGCATCAGAGCGAAAGCTTGTGCGCTAAGCAGTAAGTCGGATACCGTGAAGTTAGTGTGCACGAGCGGGCAGAACTCCTTCTGATGCAGCCGTTCGGGAACTCCGGATTGAGTTCCAATGTACTACGGAAATACCCCACAGCCTAAGTTCAAAACGAATTTCCGCAGACCAGCTTGACGGCAGAGCAGGCGCGCGATCATCATGCACATTTGCATGTCACGGCCACCTCTGCAACCTTGTGGTTGGTGGTGGAGACACTTCGGTTCGAGGACAACTAGTGTGGGTGGACACGCCACTCGATTCATCGAGCGGATCTTCTGAGCTATGGTGACATTATGACCGAGCGCCATACGACCGAACAGCCGAATGCCGATCTGGCGCATAAATGGCCGCTGGGGAGAACGCCAAGGATCTCCTTCCCAATCCCGGAGCGCATGGACGCACTGACAATCCATCGCGATTGCTATGGGCCGCCCGCCGAGGTCATCCTGTTGGAAGAGGTCGCCGTTCCCAAGTTGTATCCCGAGAAAGCGACTCAGGTTTTGGTCAGCGTTTTGGCGTCGGGACCAAACTTCAACACGAACTTCGCTGCCTTGGGACTCCCGGTGCCGGTGTTTGGGCGCGGGGACAGCGCTACCGTTCACATTCCCGGCAGTGACGCCCTGGGCATCGTCGTGGATGCCGGTTCGGCGGTGAAGACGATTCGAGTCGGCCAAGCAGTCATCCTGGATTCCTGGACTTCGCGAAACATCCGCGGCTACGAGACGCATGACGGCTTCAACGCGCAATTCGTCCTGGTGGAGGAGCAGCGAGCGCTTCCGCTGCCCGCAGCTTTGAGCAAACACTCGCCCGAGCAACTTGCGGCGCTGCTGCTGACGTATGGCACCGCTTACCGGGCGGTGGTGGAAAGGCTGTCGGTTCGCCCCGGCGACTCGGTTCTACTCATGGGAGGCGGCAAGGGCACCAGCTTCGCGGGTGCGCAGACCGCCAAGCTGCTCGGCGCTCGGGTTATCCTGCTGGGGTCTAGCCCGGAACTGGGGCGATCGTTAATCGACCGCGGCATTGCCGACGCCTTCATCGATCGGCGTTCTTTGCCGGCGAATGTTTTTGGAGGCATCTCCCCGGACACTGATCCTGAAGCCTGGCTGCGACAGACTGAGCCTTTCCGCCATGCTGTTTACTCGGCCAACGCTGGACGGCCCGTGGATAGAATCTTCGAGCACACAGGCGGCCGCAACTTTCCTCTTTTGGTTTCTGCCCTGGCGGAAGGCGGGGCCCTGGCCTTCTTCGGCGCCACCGGCGGTGGGCGCAAAGGAGAATACAAAGAAACATTCTTCTATGAGGGCCGGCGCTTCATCCTGGACGCCCGTTGGGTCTGGATGCGCCAGAAGCAGATCATCTTTCGCAAAGCCTCTCCGCGGACGATTTTCTCGGAGATTCGGCTGCTACCGGGGCGCAAGGGGTTGATCTGGGGAGCCGATGCCTACGCCGTTTCGTTTGTGCAGGCTGCGCTCGAGCGCGGGGCAGACGTGGCGGTGATCGCTTCACACACCCGCGAGGCGGAGGGGATTGCCGGGCTGGTTCGGTTGGGCATTCCCGAGTCGCACATTATTGACCGGGACGAACTCGTGCTGCCTGAGGACATGCCCGACCCACTTACTGAAGACGGTCGAGCGAATCCCGACTACGGGCCCGGCTTCATGAATGCTGCGCGGGCCATTGGGCGCGCGCTCTGGCAGGTGTTCGGCCCGCAAGTGAGTCCGGATTTCGTGGTGGACCGGCCCGATCAGAGCACCCTCCACTTGAGCACCTTTCTGGCGCGAGACTATGACGAACGCGACGAGCAGCCGTGTGGCTGGGTCATCCTCAAGGGGAACTCGAACCTGTCAATTCTCGGCTCCCACATGTATCGAACCGGCCAGGCCCGTGAGGTAATTCGACTGCTGACCGAAGGGCGCATCGTCATGGAGCAGGGGGATCTGGAGATCACGACGCTCCAAGGCCTGCCGCAGATCCAGCAAGCAATGCTTGACGGCCGAATGACGAAGCCGAAAGGAGTAGCTCTGGTTCAGGCAACGCATGCCGAACACCCCATTGCGGAGTATGAGCGAGCCTATCTGGGCGAGCCACTACGCCTGGCCAACGAAGGCGAGGGCCGCTACCTGGCAATCGACTGGTGTGACGGTGTGGCGCTCGTCACGTTAGAGCGTCCCGCGACGTTGAACGCCTTGAGCGAGGATCTGCTCGCCCAGATCGAAGCGGTGGTCGATGAGGTTGCGAGTACCGGCGCGCTGGATGGGCGCGCAGCGCGCGCGCTGTTGCTGCGGGGTTCTGGCCGCGCGTTTATGGCAGGAGCCGACATTACAAAGTTCGTGGGCGCAAGCTGCGAAACGATCGCAGCCTTGGCCGCAAAGGTGATTGGTGTCTATGTCCGTCTGGAACTGCTCCGGGTGCCGGTGGTTGCGCTCATAGACGGCTTCGCGCTCGGCGGCGGCAACGAATTGGCAATGAGCGCTCACTATCGAATCGTCACTGAGAACGCTCTGATGGGGCAGCCGGAGATCAAGCTTGGCATCATGCCGGGGTATGGAGGCATGCAGCGGCTGCCACGTCTGGTCGGGCCACGGAAGGCGCTCGAGCTGGTTCTCAATGGAGAACCGGTGGACGGCCGCAGGGCTGTCGAGATCGGTCTGGCCGATGCGTTCTGTCCGGCGGCAACGGCTTTGCGAGAGGCTTTCCGGGTCGCGCGGGAGATGGCAGAGGGCCTGCGCCCCGTCCCGCGCCGCAGTTGGGAAACGATTACCGCAGACCACAAGAAGGAACTCGATGAACTGATGGCATTGACGGAAGTTGCCGGCCTGTTGAACATCGCGGCGCCTGACACAACAACCGCCGCAGACCTGATAGCGGCCCGGAGTTATGCTGCTCGAGTGGCACTCGATGCATTGCAGACGGGCTACAAGCAAGGGTTTGCCGCGGGGCTGAAGAACGATGCCCGGCTCTTCGGGCAGGTGACGAGTTCGCCTTCAGGCCAGCACTGGGCTGGACGCTTTCTGGAAAAAGACCCTCGCCAGTCGGCCTTATTAACGCTACTGACGCCCCGGTAGATTGCTTCGAGGCGCGAATCCCTGCTCGCGTAGGTATATCCAGACATGTCAGACTGTCATGGCGAGCGAAGTCGAGCCACCTTTTGTTTCTGCTACTAAAACAAAGGGTGGCTCCACTCCGCGCCCGAATAGCTTCTTGCTTCTCGAGTGCAGTGTCGGGTACGCAGCTCGGCTGCTCCGGCCACGGGCGTTCGGCACTCCGGTCGCCATGACGGCCTCTTTGAAATGTGGATACACCAACAAGGAACTGTCCTAAGCGTCCGTCCTACACTTGAATCAGTTCCTCAGTTTGAAGTTCAGCTTTCCGCAAAGCCGGTTTTACTTCCCAATTCCACTTCCAGATCGCAAAGATCGGTGGATAGACAACCAGCTCCATCAGGAACGAGGTGAGGATTCCGCCGATCATCGGGGCCGCGATACGCTTCATGACGTCGGCGCCCGCACCGACCGACCACATGATGGGCAACAGGCCGAACAACATGCAGGCCACCGTCATAACCTTCGGGCGAAGGCGCTTGACCGCGCCATTCACGATTGCCTCGCGCAAGTCGTCCCAGCTGCGCATCAGTCCTTTCTTCTGCGCCTCGTGATAAGCGAGATCCAGGTAGAGAAGCATGAAGACGGCCGTCTCGGCGTCAACTCCGAGCAACGCGATCAGCCCGACCCAGACGGCAATGCTCATGTTGTAGCCGAGCAGATACAGGAACCACACGGCGCCGATAGCGGAGAACGGAACCGCCAACAGGATGATGAACGTCTTCACCGCCGATCCGGTGTTGAAGTACAACAGCAAAAAAACGATGAAGAGCGTAATCGGCACCACCAGCTTCAGCCGCTCGCGTACACGCTCCATGTATTCGTACTGGCCGCTCCAGACGAGCTGATATCCGGCCGGCACTTTCACTTTTTCCAGCACGACCCGCTTCGCGTCACGCACGTAGCTGCCAATATCTCGACCGGAAACGTCCACGTAGACATAACCGCTCAGGCGGCCATTTTCGTCGCGAATCATGCCCGGCCCGGTCTTCATGCTGATGTCGGCGATCTGTGCCAGCGGAATCTGCGCGCCCGATGGTGTGTTGACCAGCACGCGCTGCAGCGCGCCGACATCGCTGCGGTAGTCGCGCATATAGCGGATATTTATGGGATAACGCTCGCGACCTTCAATCGTCGTGCTGACCTGGTCGCCACCGACGGCCGACATCAGCACGTTCTGCGCGTCATCGATGGTGAGACCATAACGTGCGAGTTGGTCGCGCTTGAGATCGAAATCCAGGAAGTATCCGCCCGCCGTGCGCTCGGCAAAGACGCTGGTCGTCCCCTGGATATCTTTCAAAGCCTTTTCGATCTCTTCGCCGACTCGTTGAATCTCGCCAAGGTCGGAACCCAGCACCTTGATCCCGAGAGGCGTCCGGATTCCCGTCGTCAACATGTCGATGCGCGCCTTGATGGGCATCGTCCAGGCATTGGCAACGCCGGGTATGGCCAGCGCCTCATTCAAACCGCCCGGGCCATAGATCAGCTCCTGTGTGGTCTTGTGGTCCGGCCAGAAGCGCCGGAAGAATGGCTGTACGCGGTCTGGCGCCCGCTTCGAGTACCAACGCTCCCGCTTCGGCCACCCCTCATGCGGCTTCAATACGATGACGGTTTCCATCATCGAGTAGGGAGCTGGGTCGGTTGCGCTCTCCGCGCGGCCGGCCTTGCCAAACACGCTTTCAACTTCAGGAAAGCTGCTGATGATCTTGTCTTGCATTTGCAGCAGGCGAGAGGCTTCGGTCACCGATATACCCGGCAGGGTCGTAGGCATGTACAGTAGCGTGCCTTCGTCGAGCGGCGGCATGAATTCCGAGCCGAGTTTGAAGAACACGGGCACGGTAATCGCCATGGCCAGCACGGCGCTGCCAATCGTCAGCCAGCGGTGCTCCAGAACGAATTCGACCACCGGGTGATAAATCTTCATCAACGGACGGCTGATCGGGTGATTGTCTTCACTGTGAATCTTGCCCACCAGAATGGCATTCACGATCTTGGCCAGCCACTTGGGACGGAACTTGTAGTTGTCCATGTGGGTGAAGAGCAACCGCATCGCCGGGTCGAGCGTAATCGCCAGTACCGCGGCGATGATCATCGCGAAGTTCTTAGTGAAAGCCAGCGGCTTGAACAGCCGGCCTTCTTGCGCTTCCAGGGCAAACACCGGCAGAAATGAGACGGCAATCACGAGCAGGGCGAAGAAGCTTGGTCCGCCCACTTCCTTTACCGCGGAGACGATCACGTCCCGGTAGCTGCCCGGCCGGCCATCCGCTTCCCAGTGCTCCAGTTTCTTGTGCGTCTGTTCGACCACGACCACGGCGGCGTCCACCATGGCGCCGATGGCGACCGCGATGCCGCCCAGCGACATGATATTGGCGGTCATTCCCGACATCTGTATCGGGATAAACGCCAGCACGACCGTAATCGGAATCGTAACGATGGGGATGATGGCGCTCGGGAAGTGCCACAAAAAGACCATAATCACCAGGCTCACCATGATCAGTTCTTCAATCAAGGTGTGCTTGAGGTTGTTGATCGAGCGGTCGATCAGGTCCGAGCGGTCATAGGTATTTACAATCTTCAACCCTGGCGGTAATGTCGGCTGAATATCACTGATCCTCGCCTTGATGCGCTCGATCACCTTATGAGCGTTCTCGCCAAAGCGCATGATCACGATGCCGCCAACCGCTTCCCCTTTGCCATTCAGTTCGCCGACACCGCGGCGCATGTCAGGCCCGAATGTGACAGTCGCCAGATCGCCGACTCGCACTGGCGTGCCGCTCTGCGGATTTACCATGACAACGATATTGCGGATGTCTGTGAGCGATTTGATATAGCCACGACCGCGCACCATGTACTCGCGGCTGGAAAACTCGACCAGCCTGCCGCCGACATCGTTGTTCGACTTCTGGATCGCGTCTGACACCAGGTTGATCGGAATCTTGTAGCCGAGCAGTTTGTTGGGATCGATGTTGACCTGGTACTGCCGCACAAACCCGCCGACCGGCACAACCTCGGCGACTCCAGGAACAGACTGCAACGCATAACGCAGGTACCAATCCTGGTACGAACGCATCTGTTCGAGGCTGTACTGGCCGCTGGTATCGACCAATGCGTACTGATAGACCCAGCCGACAGCGGTGGCATCTTTCGCCAGCTCGACGTTGACCCCTTTGGGCAGCCTCGCAGTCACCGAGTTCAGGTACTCGAGAGTGCGCGAACGCGCCCAGTAAATATCCGTGCCCTCGTCGAAGATGATGTAGATATAGGAATATCCAAAGTCCGAGAAAGCCCGGATGTCTTTCACCTTCGGCATGCCAAGCAGCGCGGAGGTGATCGGGTAAGACACCTGATCTTCCATGATGTCAGGGCTGCGGTCCCACTTTGCGTAGACAATGACTTGAGTGTCGGAAAGGTCCGGGATCGCATCGAGCTTCGTGTCCTTCATCGAATGCCAGCCGAGCACGGCGGCAACACCGATAAACAGGAACACGAGGAATTTGTGCTCGGCGCTAAACTCGATGATCTTGTTAATCATTGTGGCCTCGCTTCGGGCATCAGCCGCCACTCGGTGATCTTGTTGATCATTGGTACCTCGCTTGGGCCATAAGCTCCGGATAGCTCAGCAGCACGCCGCCATTCTGGCGGATGAACGCTTCCGCATCGCTTCTTTTCTCGAACGTAAACGCCCCCGGCGAGCACCGGTCGAACGCAAGATGATCGGAATGTTTGCTTTCGTCCATTCGCGCCATGTCGTGCGTACAGGCAACGGCACGACTGTCATCGACGTAGAATGCTTTGGCTGGGTCGATCGTCTTGCCCGTGGGATAGTCGTGCGCTTCGAGCAAACGCACCGGCTTGTGCTGCTGGTTCGCCTCGGTTACGGCGCAACGCGCACAACATACTTGCTTCTTGCGTCCGGAAATCTCGGCCGTCACGCTGAGATGGGGATCGAGCGGCCGCTGGCAGAAGCCACACGTCTTGTTCGCGCTGGATTCGGCGAACCAGTAAGCGGCGCTGCCCATGACCAGGAAAATCGCCACGAGAACAATGAGGGTTGTACGCTTTGACGCTTTCGTGTTTGCGCGGCTTTCGCTCATAGTCTCTCCTTATTGCATCTCGCCCGTGGCGCTCTTCATGCGGCTTTCGGAATCGATCAGGAAGTTGCCGGAGGTCACGATCGTCTCGCCGGCTTTCAGTCCGGAAAGGATCACGACATTGCCTTCGACCGCGGGGCCAAGCGTTACTTTGCGCGGTTCGAAATTGCCGCCTTCGCGCACCACAAACACGGTCTGCTCGTTGCCGGAATTGAGCACTGCATCCTGCGGAACCAGGATTTTGTTGCCGTAGTCAACCTTGATCTGGACATCGCCAAACATCTGCGGTTTCAGTTCGAAGTTGGGATTCGAAATGTCGATCCGCACCTTTGCCGTATGCGTCGTCGGGTCCATGGACGGATAGATATAGCTAATCCGTCCGGAATAGGTCTTGCCCGGGTAGTAGCTCAGTTGCAACTGCGCTTTCTGGCCAACCTTCACAAAAGGCAATTCGTACTGATAGATGTCGGCCGTCGCCCAGATATTGGAAAGATCGGAAACGACGTACAGATCCATGTCCGGCGTTACCGAAACATTCGGAAATACCTTACGGTCCGTTACAAATCCCGTGATCGGCGAGTGGATTGTAATCGTCTTGCTGACTTCGCCCGTCTCATCCAGCTTTTTGATCTGCTGGTCGGAGATATCCCACAGCTTCAAACGTTGCCGCGCGGAACGAAGCAAGGACTGTGCTCCCTGCGAAACTTCCTGGTATGGTGCGCCGCCGAGTGTTTGCTCGCCACGCTTGGCAATCAGGTATTCCTCCTGCGTGGCGACCATGTCTGGGCTGTAGAGCGTGAAAACCGGTTGGCCCTTCCTCACAAGCTGGCCCACGAAATCGACGTAGACCTTTTCCACAAATCCGGGAACCTTAACGTGAATGTGGGCAATCCTCCTCTCGTCGGGAACGATCTGCGCCGTGGCGCGTATGTCGCGCACAACCGGTTTCTGCTCCACCGTCGCGGTCCGTACGCCCATCACCTGCTGCTTGCCGGCCGCGATGTTGACGGTTCCGGCCGCCATGTCCTGTCCGCCGTCGTTTGCGTATTTGGGCACCAAGTCCATGCCGCAGTCGGGTGCCGTGCCTGGCTTGTCAGACTTGTAAGCCGGGTGCATGGGATCGTACCAATAAAGAATCTTGCGTTCGCCCCCAGCCTTCGCACTAGACGCACCCTGCCCTGCACGCCCGGTGGGTTGCTCGTCGGCGTACTTCGGAACCAGGTCCATCCCGTCCGGCGCCTTGCCCGGTTTGTTGTAGGTATGCTGCGGGTTCATCGCGTCGTACCAGTAGAAGATCTTGCGCTCTCCGCTTGAGTTCGCGGCGCTACTGCTGTTCTGGGCTGAGTGATCGTGCTGGAACGCACCAAGCTTTTTGCCAAAGAGCAACATCAGCGAGATCGTCACTACGGCGACGAGTGCGAGAATCCGGAGAATATTATTTCTTGATTTCATTTCTTCACCGCCTGTGCCTCTCCGGCAGCGACCGCAGTGCTGGCTGGAGAGTTAGGTTGAGAATCTTGTGACCTGTCCGCCGCTGCCGGCGCAAGATCGACGCCCACGAGGCTCTCGATCTGCGCCAAAGCCATGTTGTAATCGGCGACCTGCCGGTAGTAATCCGTTTCGTAATTGAGAAGCGTGCTGAAGTTGCTGAGCACCGTGAGGAAATCGTTGCCGCCAACCTGGTATGCCGACATCGATGATTCCAGCGTCAAAGAGGATTGCGGAACCACGGCTTTCGTGTAGAGATCGGCGAGGTCCCTCGCCGCCTTCGCCGCCAAATAGGCCTGCGTGAGTTCGAATCGGGTTTCGTTGGCACGATCCTCGCGACTCTTCTGCGCGGCGATCACCTCTTCCTCGGCCTGCCGCACGCCCTCCCGTTGCTTTCCTCTGTAGAAGACAGGAACATTGATGGTGAAAGTCGCTCCCTTCATGTCCGGCATGTCAGGGCGTTGCTGGTACATGAACCCGACGCTCAAATCAGGCCGATACTCTTTTTCGGCGAGGTTCACGGCAATCTGATTGCGTTCGACCATCCGCTGTTCACGCTGCAGCATCGGGCTGTTCTTCTCGGCAAGCTGGTAGAGATCGTCGAGCGAGCGGGACGATGGTGTCAGCGCGACATCAGCCGCCGGGGGAAGCGGCGATTCCGGCGGGCGGGCCATCAGCACGTTCAACCGCGCCTGCGCCACTGCCCGCTGCTGTTGCAGGATCGTGATCTTCTGCAACAGCATCGAGACCTCCGTCTGAGACTTCAGCACATCCTGCTGCATAGCCTTGCCAACGCGATAGCGCGCCTCGGAGATCTTCGAAAGCTGCTGCAACAGCTCCTTGTCCTTGAGCGCAACCCGGAGAGCCTTGTCGTAGTAGAAGTAGTCGAAAAACGTCGCCTTCGCCTGACTGGCGACTTTGCGCCGGACACCCTCTTGATCGGCGGCGGAGGCCTCCATTTCCTTGCCGGCGATTTCTCCCTTGAGCCTTAGCTTGCCGGGATAGGGCAGCATCTGCATCGCGGCGACGCTGCGATAGCTGGAGGGATCGCCTTGCTGGGTGCTGAAAGGAGTGGCATTCCCCATCCACCCGACGGAAACCTGGGGATCGGGCAAAGCCCGCGCCTGTGAAATTTTTCGTCGTTGCGCCGCCACCATGTGCGCCGCGCTCTGCACTGCGGGATTGTTCGCCAGCACTTCGCGGACGACAGCATCGAGAGTCAAAACCGTGGCGACCGGTTGAGTCTGATCGGCAGCCGCGGGGTTCCCGGTAAGCGCCGCCTTTTGCGTTTGCTGGGGTGACGGCTGGCCTTGCGCTTTCGCCGGATTCTCTTCCGCTATCAGCGGCGTAGACAGCAGCAATAGCAGGACTGAAAGAAGTCCCCTTGAATTCATGGAGCTAGCTCTCCTATTCGCTAAAGACGATGGGATATGACCGCACTACGTCAGCGAAGAGAGGCCTAGATCAGGAAGGTACAGAGAAGAGCTTGGTGCGAGCCGAGATTGGGTAATCGGGATGGTGACTTGTCGTCAGCGCCGAACCCGGTTGTTGCCAGAAGGGCTATGGTCGAGAGCGGCGGCGTGATTGAAGCTGTTGCACTTGGAGCCTGGAGTTCCGCGGTGCGGATCGGCTTCCCGGAATAAAGATCGCAGCATGACGAGGCTGGATTCTGGCTTTCAAACTGCGTTGTCGGAGCCGCTTTGCCGATCGTCATCATCGGACAACCGGGCGGGCAGTGCATGCCCGGTTCAGCTTTCTCGGGGCATGGCGCGGCAGCCAGCACGGGAATGCTCCCGATGGTCATTACGAGCAAAAGCGCAACGAATTTGAGTAAACGCCCCATGCAACTTTACGTATTCTACGAAACTACTGTCACCAAAAGCCGTGACGAATGTCACCCATGCAATGGAAACGAACCAATCAGCAATGTACCCTCTCCCCGGTCTGCGGGTCAAGATCGTCATTCCCATCATTTAGGAATGCCTTGAAATCGCTGAAGATTTCCAGGGCGGGGATGTCGGGCCGGGAAGCGTACCGGGGACCGGCTACTCTGGAATCCGGGTAAATCCATGATTCTACGGGTCCCTGCACGGAGCCGGAATTAAGCCAGCACCCGAGATTGCATTTCTTTCCGGATTGGTGTACGCTATTTATGTTTGGCTAAGTTCGCTTTCAGCCATGTTGAGCTGGTCCCGCCGATTCATCTGCGTCACCCACTCTCAGAGCAAACGATCTCAGCAGAAACAAACGAAACATACAGAAACAAAGGTAAAACAAAAAGTGGAACAAGGAACAGTGAAGTGGTTTAACGACGCCAAGGGTTTTGGCTTCATCAGCCGTCAGAATGGCGAGGATGTATTCGTCCATCACACGGCAATTCAGTCGAACGGTTTCCGCAGCCTCCAGGAAGGTCAGTCCGTGCAGTTCGATGTCAAGCGCGGCCCGAAGGGCTGGCAGGCAGAGAACGTACAGGTTCTGTAAGACGCAGGCCTAAAAATCAGAGCCCGAAGCTGCAAAGCTTCGGGCTTTTGCTTTGCGGGTGCCCCATTCAAGCGAAGCTTGGGTGGGGCCTTCGATTGATGAATATCAGGCGGGAACTCCTCGGGAATGATCGAGGAGCATATTGCGCAGATTGCCGTCGCCGTCGAATTCCATGTTCCGGGCCGCACCCAGAATCTCCAGCATCAGGTTCTTTGCGATCTCCGGCCTGAGGTTTTCGCTCAGTGCAAGCGTCCCGAGTTCCAGCGTGTTGCGGATCCAGCCCACGGTGACTTCACTCATCTCGAACTTGCCGACCGTTGGCATAATGGCCTGCAGGCACTCGCGATCCGTGGGCAAATGGATCGGCGTGCGAATGCTCGCCAAGCCCAGTGATGTCAGCCCGTTGATGCGCGTCGGTTCCCAGTTGGTTTTGTTTACCAGGCGGTCGGTAACAATTTCGGCCATCCCCAACCCTATCGAGTTGCCATAGCTCAGCGGGCTGAGATCGCGAATGAAGATGCGTTCGAAGCTGTGGATATAGGAATATGGATTGCGCTCGGCTTCGAAGCCGCGGTTCACCACCTTCCAGTCCATGCCGCCACCGCTGATGTGTTTGCCGATCTCGTCGATGACGAGGACGTCGAGATCGACGGGAATGGTCCCCATCCACGACCGCGCCAGCGCCAGGTTTTCTTGTTCGCGTTGCTCCATGTTGCCGGCGGTGACCGCATCGAGTTTTGCCGTGTGGTGATAGGCATCCTCCAGAATCGCCAGCCCTCCCACGATCTTGCCCGAGTTCAGCACCAGGCGGCCTACGCTGCGGATGACATGTTCCAATCCCAGCTTGTACCCGTACATGTGATAGCGCCGCGCACCGGCGAACTTGCCGAGACCGATCGCCATCATCTTGAACAGGCCGCTTTCGATTGTGCCGCTAAAATCGGTGTGCCATTTTGTGCGGTTAATCAGCATCACGCCATCCGCGTCGTAGGCGGCGCGATCCATGAAGGCTTCGATGTTATCTTGCGTCTTACCCAGCGACACCACTTCCAACTGGCTGACGACAGGACACCCCATGTGCTGTTCGTCCACGCCGTAGTGCGCCAGCACATCGGCCTGACCTTCGGCGGTAGCCGCTCCGTGGCTTCCCATCGCCGGAATAATGAACGGGTGCATGCCGCTCTGCTTCCAGTAGTCGACGGCGGCCCGTACTATGGTTGCAATGTCGTTGATCCCCCGGCTGCCGACGCCGATTGCCACGCGGGCTCCCGGCCTTAATTGCGACGCAAAGGGCGAGGCCGCAAGCTGGCGCCGCACTTCGCCGGCGACGTCCGGAATCCGCCGGTCGGGAAAATTCTGGCGAACCAGCAACATGCGAGGAAAGCTGAAGGAAGACATGTCAAGAACTCCTACCGGGCTGGCGAGCCCCGCTCGCTGGGGTGATGCTACCGGCAGCGGCCTGAAGGGCTGGAGACCGGGTTATGCTCGATTCGCGCGGCCTCCCAGGTATGCAGCGCGGACATCCTCATTATCCCAAAGTTCGTCCGGTCGGCCCTGCATGACGAGGTGGCCCGTCTCCAAAACGTATCCGCGATCGGCAACCGAGAGCGCCATATTGGCGTTCTGCTCGACCAGCAGCAAGGTTGTTCCGTTGCGGCGGATATCGGAAATGACCTTGTAGACCTGCTGTACGACCAGCGGACCAAGGCCCAGCGAGGGCTCGTCGAGCAACAGGATCTTCGGACGGGACATCAGGCCGCGCGCGATCGCGACCATCTGCTGCTGTCCTCCGGAGAGCATCCAGCCAAGCGCATTCTCGAAACTGCGCAGTTCCGGAAAGATATCGAACATGCGCTCGGCATCGGACTGAAGTTCGATGCGCGTAGAGCCCGGGCGATTCGCCCCGCCGAGAATGATGTTCTCGCGGACGGTCAGCCCCGGAAACACTCGCCGACGCTCCGGGACATGGGCGATGCCAAGCCGGAAGATCGACTCGGGAGAATGTCCGGAAATCGTCTGGCCAAGCAAGCGCACGGCGCCGGCCCGCGGTTTCAGCAGTCCCGAAATGACGCGCAGAGTGGTGCTTTTGCCTGCGCCGTTGGCGCCAAGCAGCGCGACGATTTCACCTTCGTCGATGTGAAAAGAGAGTCCGTCGAGGGCCGCAACCTTGCCGTATGCGGCGGTTATATGATCAAGCTCGAGGAGCCGCATTTTCATCCACCTTTCCGAGATAGGCTGCGACCACGTCGGGATTGCGCAGCACGTCTGCCGGCGCTCCGTCGGCGATGTGACGGCCAAAATTCAGCACCGTGATGCGGTCAGCGACCCGTTCCACCAGATGCATATCATGATCGACGATGACGATGGTCAAGCCATGCCCCTTGAGCCGCTGCAACAGCAGAACCAACCCGTCCTTCTCCGCATGGTTGAGGCCCGCACCGGGCTCATCGAGCAGCAGCAGCTTGGGGTTTCCGGCCAGTGCGCGGGCAATCTCGACCAGGCGCTGGTGTCCATAGGACATGCTCCCGACTACCTCTAAGGCGCGAGGGGCAAGCCCGACGAATCCCAGTGCGGCCAAGGCGTGGCGCTCCAGGGCAGCGGCGCCCCCTATCGCATTGCCGGGGCGCTCGGCGCCAACCTTAACGTTGTCCAGCACATTCATGTCCGTGAACAGGCGTATGTTCTGGAACGTGCGGCCGAGACCATGGCCAGCCCGCTGATGAGGCTTGAGATGAGTAATATCTTCTCCATCGAAGTCGATATGCCCGGCTGTCGGCCGATAAATCCCGCTCAGCACGTTCAACAAGCTGGTTTTGCCCGATCCGTTTGGGCCGATGAGGGCGTGCACGGTGTTGCGCTCGACCTCCATGTCAACCTCGTCAACCGCCTTGACCCCGCCGAAATGCTTTACCAGGCCGGATATTTTAAGTGTAGCCGGCCGTTCCTCACGGCCGCCCGGGTGGCCCAGCGTCAGCGGCGGAATGTCGCCGGTCGCCAGCGGCTTGATGGGATAGAATTTCCGCCAGATGGCCGTAACGAAGCCCAGAATTCCGTCCGGCATGAAGACCATGATGAGAATCACGGCACCGCCGTAAACGGCCAGGTAAATGGTCTTGAGAAAGCGCAGCCACTCGGGCAGCATGGTCAGGAGTCCGGTGCCGAACACCGTCCCGAATGGGAAACGGGAGCCACCCAGCAGAGCCATGGTGAGGAACACGACCGACTCGCTGAAGCTGAACTGATCCGGGCTGATGTAGGAGAACCCACCGGCAAAGAGGCCGCCACCAAGCCCCCCCAATAGCGCCGAAAGCGTAAAGGCAGTGACCTTCGTTCGATACGTGTCCACGCCGATGACACCGGCGGCGAGTTCGTTGTCGCGTGTAGCTCGCATGGCGCGGCCCAACTTGGTTTTGCGTAGATACCACACGAGGTAACCCACAAAATAGAGGCCGGTAACGCAGAGACCAAGATAAGGACCGCTCTCGGCAAAACGGGATGGGCGGCCGATTCCGGAGATGCCGTCGGGGCCGTGCGTGAACTCAACCCAGTTCGTCAGCACCAGGGACAGGATCGTCTGGAAGCTGATTGTCACCATGGCGAGGTAGTGGCCGCCAAGCCTCAACGACATGAGACCGAGCGCCGCGCCGGCCACGCCGGCAACCGCCAGCCCGACCGCCAGAGCAACCCAGAATGGCAGACCGAAGGTTGTGGTGCCGAGTGCCACGCCGTAAGCGCCGATGCCGAAGAACGCGGCCTGTGCCAAGTTGATCTGCCCGCTGTATCCGAGCACGACCGTGAGCCCCAGCACCGCAATCGCATAGGTCGAGGCTTGCATCAGCAGATTGAGCGTGTATGCCGGGAAGGGCGTCAGGGTGACGAATGCGATGGTGGCCGCAGCCGCGGCGATATAAGCGCCAGTGCCGAAAACCTTGCCCTTGGTAATCCCCGCATTGGAGGCCGTTCTGGAAGTTCGGTCGCTCATGCTTTCTCCGCAATCCTTTCGCCGAACATGCCTTGTGGTCGGAACAACAGAAACACAAGCAGAACGAGGAACGCAAAGGCATCCTTGTAAGGCACGGAGATGTAAGCCGCGCCGAAGGTCTCGACCACGCCAAGGGCCAAGCCTCCGACAACCGCCCCGGTTACGTCGCCGAAGCCACCGATGATGCTGGCGGCGAATGCTTTGAGCGCGATGGATGAGCCCATGCCGACTGAAACAAAAAGGATCGGCGCAACAAGAATCCCGGCGAGCCCACCCAACACAGAACTGTAGATGAAGGTGATCATAATCATCAGGGCCACGGGAATGCCCAGCATGCTCGCCATTTCCTTGTCCTGCGAGGTCGCCTGCATCTTCTTGCCGAGCAGCGTGCGCTCGAAGAGCAGATACTGGAAGCCAACCATCACGATGGTGACGGCAAGAATCATGAGGTATTGCGTATCGAAGAACACCGGCCCAACGCTGAAGCCCTGCGATTCGAAGATGCCCGGCAGGGTCTGTGGCTGGGGGCCGTAGGCGGCGAGCACGCCATTTTCCAGCAGAATCGACGCGCCGATCGTGCTGATGATGACCGGAAGGAAGCTGCGGTTGCGGAGTGGATAATAAACCCCAAGGTTAAATAGTGCGCCAAAAGCGGCCATGGCAGCGACCGTGATCAGGATGCCAAGCCAGTAGGGCAGCCCGAGATTGATTAACAGCACTGTCATCGAGAAAGCACCCAGCATGGCAAAATCGCCCTGGGCAAAATTGACCACGTTGGTCGCACGATAGATCAATACGAACCCCAGAGCCACGAGCGCATAAATACTGCCAATGCCAAGTCCGGTGAAGAGAAGTTGGAGTGCAGTTCCCATAGGCCACCAAAAAGCGGGCGAATAGCGACTCGCCCGCACGGTTCAATGCGTTTATGCGCTTCTGCGCTGGCTGCGATCCCTTTCAACCCGCGGCGCGATAGGACGCCTCGGGGAAAGTTGAAACATGTTGGTTAGTCTTTGAAATCAATGTGCTTGTCAAACACAATCGTTCCGCCGACGTTCTTCACCACGTTATAGCCGTGCAACCCGTCTCCATTCTGGTCGAAGTTGTAGGTTCCTTCGGCGCCTTTGTAGTCCTTGATCGCGAGTATCGCCTGCCGGATCTTCGCGGGGTCGGTGCTCTTGGCGTTGTTGATGGCCAGCGCCAGCACGTGCATGCCGTCATACGCCCAGGCGCTGAAGTGATCGGGCCTCACCTTGTAAGCGGCTTCGTATTTGGTGGCGTATGCCGTGGCGGCGGGGCACGATTCCCGGTTAAAGTCGGCAACGGCGAAAGTGCCGTTCAGCGCCGAACCCGCAAGCCGAAGGGCGGTGGTGGATATATTGGTTGCCGAACCAACCCAGGGCATGGTCACGCCCACTTGGCGGAGCTGTTTCGCCAGGATGCCAAGGTCCGTTTCAAAGGGAACGTAGCTGGCCAGGACATCGGCTCCGGAACGCTTAACGGCCAGCGCTACAGGGGTGAAGTCCTGCGAATTGTTGGTATAGCCTTGGATCAGAACCGGCGTGATGCCCATGCTCTTCAGGTTTTCGACCAGGGCCTTCATGCCGCTGGTGCCAAAGGTGTCCGTGGAGTGCACGATCGCCCATTTTTTCTTGCCGAGCGTTTTGACACCATATTCGGCAATCACTCGGGCCGAATAGGAATCGTTTGGCCGGAAGCGGAAGTACCACGGATTCCCCATATGGGTAAGCGTAGGATCCGTCCCGCCAATCATTACCGGCTTGCCCACCTTCAACACGTCGGGCGACATGGCATTTACCTGTGTGCTCCGGATTGAGCCAAGGAACCCGACGATTTCCTTGTTGCCGACCAGCTTGCTGAACGCCATGATAATGCCGGGGTTGGTCGTCTGATCGTCTTCAATGATCAATTCGACCGGTTTGCCGAGAACCCCTCCTGCCTTGTTGATTTCCGCTACGGCGAGCTTGGTGCCCTGTATCTGATAGCTCCCTATCTCGGCGGATGGGCCTGTGAGCGGCGCGACCACGCCGATCTTGATCGTATCGGCTGCTTGCAGAGTCAAGCCGCCGACAATCATCGCGGCGGCGAGCCCGAACACAGCAAAAGTAATCCATTTGCGCATGGTTTATCCCTTTGAGGTTATGAATTTGCAAAATTGCGGCGAACAGAACAGATATCAAATTTCCACCGTCATGTAAAGGTCGCAATCACACTGCACGGATCGATCCTTGGTTGCAGGATTGCCGTATACCCCACGAAGTAGCCGGGTTTACGGGGCCCCCGGCAAACGCTTGGCGTTTGCCGGGGTGACATCCAAGCCCGGCGCTGATACTTAGGGGTACACCGACCGTGGAATTGCGCTAGTCAGTAAAATCTATGTGCTTGTCGAACACAATAGTTCCGTTATTGTTCCTTACAATGTTGTAGCCGTGTAGTCCATCCCCATTCTTGTCGAAGTTGTAGGTTCCTTCGGCGCCTTTGTAGTCCTTGATCGCGAGTATCGCCTGCCGGATTTTCGCGGGGTCGGTGCTCTTGGCATTGTTAATAGCAATCGCGATCACATGCACCGCGTCATAGGACCAGGCGCTGAGAAAATCAGGCGCCACTTTGTAAGCGGCCTCGTACTTGGTTGCGTATGCCCGCGAAACAGGGCTTGAATCCTTGTGGAAATCGGACACCGCGTAGGTCCCGTAGAGCGCAGGTCCGGCAAGCCTGAGCGCCGTTATGGTTACGGCTGAAGGCGAACCGACCCACGGGATGTTGACGCCGAGCTGCCGGAGCTGTTTCGCAAAGATACCCAGATCCGTTTCATAGGTCATATAGGAGCACATGACGTCAGCTCCCGAACGCTTGATGGCGAGGGCCACGGGTGTGAAGTCCTGCGATTGGTTCGCGTAGCCTTGCACCAGAACCGGCTCAATGCCCAGATTCTTGAGAGCCGCCGTTAGAGCCTTCATGCCGGCAGTGCCGAAAGCGTCGGTGGAGTGGACGATGGCCAGCTTCTTCTTGCCGAGCGTATTGACTGCATAGTCGGCGATCACACGGGCCGAGTAGCTGTCGTTCGGGCGATAGCGGAACAGCCATGGGTTACCCTGGTGCGTGAGTTCGGGATCGGTACCGCCGATCATCACCGGCTTGCCCACCTTGAGCACATCGGGTGAGATGGCCATCATCTGGGTGCTGCGGACGGTCCCGATGAAAGCTGTGATGTCCTTGTTGCCCGCAAGCTTGCTGAACGCCATAACCGCTCCGGGGTTCGTGGTCTGATCATCCTCGGAAATCAGTTCGATCTGTCTACCCAGTACCCCTCCGGCCTTGTTGATCTCTTCGACCGCGAGTTTTGCTCCCTGCATTTCATAGCGTCCGGCCTCGGCAGCGGCGCCGGTGGTCGGCGCTACTATACCGATCTTCAGCGTATCGGCGGCGTGGAGATTGACGGTGCTTACAGCCATTCCGGCGGCGAGCCAGAGCAGGGCGAGAACTGACAGCTTGCGCATGATATTTCTCCTCTTGAGATTTGCTTGACCCGTGGACGATGAGGCGAGTGCACCAGAGATATCAGATGTCTGTTGTTCTGTAAAGTCCAAAGTCTGCCGACTGCGCGATGTAAGCGGTCCGGAACGGGTGTGGTCTCGCGGCATTCGCTAAGTTGCCGCACAACAGAGCCGCTTAACAGGGCGCGGAAAGCGCGCTCGCCGCATTCTCATACCACCGCCGCCGAAGGCCGGTTTTTTCAACCGCTCGCGCCGGCCTTACAAAGCTCTTACATGTTTCTTCCCAAGGGTTTACAGCAAGTCTCCGCGGATTGTGTTCACATGGTCCTCGTGATCAAGGAGTGGATTCAGCATGCATGAGCCAAGGGTGATTACTTCGGTTAATCAAGTGCCGCTCGTTCGAGAAGCCAGGATTAAGACCGTGATCGTGGATGACTCAGCCCATTACCTGGAAGCGCTGTGGTCTCTGCTGGAGTTCGGGAATTTAGTCGAAGTAATTGGAACAGGGATGAGCGGCATGGACGCGGTCTGCGCGGTCGCCGACCTTGATCCCGACCTGCTTCTGATGGATGTCCACATGGATCCGATGAGCGGTCCTGCCGCCGCCATGGTCATCTCTGAGATGTATCCCAGGACGAAAGTGATCTTGATGTCGGCGGAGGACTCGCAGCAACTACGCGCGGAGTGCCTTTCCTGCGGGGCACACTCGTTCGTCTCGAAGGCGAACTTCATGAAAGAGTTTCCGGTTGCCGTTGACCAACTGGGTCTGCGCGGATGTCGTCCGACGGCGCACTGAGCGACAGCTAAACCACCGTGGTGCCTGCATCGCGGCAAACAAGTCTGCGCGAACCTCAATAGATAGAAGATCAGTAGAAAAAATGAAGAAGGAGAACGAATGAAAAGAGCAATGACGGCAGCTTTGATCGCGCTTGCGGTGGCAAGCACGCTTCTGATTGCACAGACCCCGCCGCCGAGCCCGGCAACCATGGTGGCCCATCGCGTGGATTTCATGACGACGGTGCTGAATCTCACCTCCGCGCAGCAGCAGCAGGCGACGACCATCTTTACGAACGCCGCGGCCGCCGAATCCGGGGTGCACGAGAGCCTCAAGACTGCGCGGCAGAGCCTCAAGACCGCCGTCACCAACAACGATAGTGCGGGGATCGACCAGGCAGCGGCTACGATTGGCAGCCTGACGGCCCAGCTAACCTCGCTCCAGGCCAAAGCCAATGCGGCTTTCTATCAGATACTCACCGCGGATCAGCAGAGCAAGTTGGCGAAGCTGGAATCCCAGCACGGCCCGGGCGGTCGTCCTGGTCCGCCTCCAGGTGGTCCCGGCGGACTCGGTTTTGCGCATTGATGAAGCAGGGCGGGTATCAACATGCCTGCCCTTTTCGTGCGCCAACTTCATCTAACCGTTGCTGACCCGATTGTTTGCTTCATAATGGATTGCGCGGTATTTCATGGTTGCAGAGCTGTGTTTTCATGAAGTCATTTCTCAAAGTCCGGTTCTCGTGGTCGGCCGTTGTCGCGGGTCTGGCGGTAATCCTGATCGTGCTCGCCGTGCTGGAGTACCGGTGGAGCAGAGACGTCAGTGAGGCGGCAAGCGTGCGGATGCACGCTAGTTTACAGGCCTCGATCATGGCATTCCGGCAGGATCTGTACCGTGAACTTGCAGGTATCTGCCTGCCGTTACAGCTCATCCCGCCAGCCGATGCTCGCGATCGCTGGCCGCAGTATGCGCGGCAAGTGCAAACCGCGCAACACGCGGCGGCCGTGCCGCAGATGGTGGCGAACGTATTCGTGTGGAGCACCCGCGCCGATGGTTTTTCTCAGCTTCGACGCATGGATTCCGGTAGCGGGCGTTTCGAAGCCGCCGAATGGCCGGCGTCGTTTCAGCAACTGCACGAAACCCTGCGGTCGTTTTTGCCGGACTCGGCTGCGGTTGCTTCGCGGCCGGCTCCGTCGGATACTTCACCGAATCCTCGCTTGGAACGTCTGCGTGGACCCGGTCTGCGCGCGCCGTGGGCGTTTGCAGAAAGCGTTCCAGCGCTCGCGTATGCGGCGGTCGCTCCGGATGATGCGAACCATGCGCAATCGCCCACTGTGGAGCGAACGATTGATTGGGTCATCATCGAATTGAACGCCGGCGTGTTCCAGCAGCACGTGTTGTCGGAGCTTGCGGAACGGCATTTTAGCGGCCCTTCGGGCTTTGTTTATCGGGTGGCAGTTCTCGGCGGCCAGGGCGGCGGCAGCGTCCTTTATTCTTCGGATTCGGATTTTGGCAAGCCCGGCAGTGGTGCGGCGGATGCGGTTATCAACCTCTTTGGCCCGCCCTCCGGCTCCATGGGGCAAGGGCTTGGCCCTTTTCTCGCGCCTCCCGGACGGCCGCAAGATGGAGGTCGTTTCAGGGGTCCGGAGTTTCGCGCGGGTTTTTCGGGCTTGGTAAGAATCGAACCGTTGCGCCTGTCGCCCGACGACAGGGGCTGGCAACTCGTCGTGCAGCACCGTGAAGGTTCATTGGAGGCGGCAGTGGCCGCTTTGCGGCGCCGGAACCTGGTGATTGGGTTCGGCGTGCTGCTGGTGATGGCGGCTACCATGGGAATCCTGATTGTCACCACGCACCGCGCGCAGCGTCTTGCGAAATTGCAGATGGACTTCGTGACCGGCGTCTCTCACGAATTGCGCACGCCGCTGGCGGTCATATCCTCGGCGGCGGACAATATCGCGGATGGAGTGGTGGACAACAAAGAGCAGTTGATGCGCTATGGCAAGGCGATCAAAAGCCAGACCCGCCAACTCATCCAGTTGGTTGAGCAGATCCTGCTGTTTGCGGCTACACGAGAGAACCGGTATCAGTACCAACTGCGCGTGCTTGAAGTGCAGGAGATACTGGACGCCGCTTTCGGCGCCACCGCGGGGCTGATCCACGCAGCGGGAATCGAGATCGAGCAACAGGTCGAACCGGGGATGCCGCAGACTGTCGGCGACCTGGCGGCTCTTTCGCAGTGCTTGCAGAACCTGATCACGAACGCCGTCAAGTATGGCGGCGCGAATCGCTGGCTCGGGGTCCGTGCCCTGGCCGTAGCGGCCGACCATGAGATTCAAATCGCGATCGAAGACCGCGGAGCCGGCATTTCCGCCGCCGACTTACCGCACATTTTCGAGCCGTTTTATCGTAGTCCTTCCGTCACTGCCGCGCAGATTCGCGGCACAGGGTTGGGGCTGCCATTGGCAAGAAGCATTGCCGAGGCCATGGGCGGGCGGCTAACGGTCACGAGTGAGCCGGGGAAGGGCAGTAGCTTTGTTTTGCATCTGCCCATCGCGGGCGCGTTGAAGCGCACGGGCGTGGAAGAGACCTTGCCAACGGAAGCGAAGATGGTTTAAACACTAAGCGTAGTGTCCCAAAAGTTTGTGACATAACTCAGGGTGTCATGCTGAGCGAGCCGGGGCCCCCGGCGACGGCCGCTTTTGCCGTTGCAGGGGTGGAGTAGCGAAGCATCCCTAGAAACTGTCCCACCCTGCGCCGCTCTAAGCTTTATGATGAAATCCTTAGGCTGTGGCTCAGCCGCACGCCGTGCTGGGATTCTTCGCTCCCTGTGGTCGCTCAGAATGACAAACAAAGAGTTACTATGAGAATTTCCGGGACAGGACTCTAGCATGGACGAAAGCATCCTTTTGGTTGAAGACGAAGAAGCATTGCGCATGACGCTCAGCGATCGCCTGCTCAGCGAAGGCTACAAGGTGGATTGCGCGGGAGACGGGGAAGAAGGACTGCAATGCGCCATGCAAGCCACCCACGATCTCATCATTCTGGACATCATGCTGCCGCGCAAAAACGGATTCGACGTCTGCCGCGATGTTCGGCAAGCCGGACTCGCAACGCCGATCCTGATGCTGACGGCTCGTGGGCAAACGGTCGACAAGGTCATTGGCCTGAAACTGGGAGCCGATGACTACCTGACGAAGCCGTTCGAAATGATGGAGCTGCTGGCACGAGTCGAAGCCCTGCTGCGGCGTGGACGAAAGAGCGCGCCGGGGCCGAATGCAATCTGCCAGGCCGGATCGCTTCGCATCGACCTGCGCGGTACCGAGGTTACGCGAAACGGCAGCGTCGTCAACCTCTCGGCTCGCGAGTTTCAGCTTCTGCGATACCTCGTCGAGCGTCGCGGAGCAACCCTCTCCCGCGAGGAGATTTTGAAAGAAGTGTGGGGCTACAGCGCGGAGACCTTTACCCGTACAGTCGATGTTCACATCGCCAGCTTGCGGCAGAAACTGGAAGATAACCCTAAACAGCCGCAAATGATCCTCACCGTTTCCGGGCTTGGCTACAAGTTTTCATCCTAAAGCCGGCGGCTATATCATTCCTGAGAGGAGAAAAGATGGAATTGTTCCGTTATCACGTATTTGTCTGCACGCAGATTAAGCCGGAAGGAGTGACGTCTTGTTCTGCGAGCGGCTCCAAACGCGTTCTCGACGCCCTTAACCGCGAGACGCAATCGCAAGGGTTGGAGAATGAGGTTCAAGTCACTGCCTGCGGCTGCCTTGGGCTGTGCGATGACGGGCCGATTGTCATCGTTTATCCCGATGGTGTTTGGTATCGGCGGGTTACGCCGGAAGATGTGCCCGAGATTGTCTCTGCCCATCTGGGAGCCGGCAAAGTGGTGGCACGCCTGGAGTGGACCGACGCGACAGCGATGAAGGCCAAGTCGCTGGAACATCGTGAACACGTCAGAGCGGCACAGCGCGCGCGCGAGCAGGCGGGAATGTTGCCGGAAGATCTCGACAATCTCATTCGCGCCTACTGGCCGAGCCGCGTAATGTTGACGGCGCTCGAACTGGATCTGTTCACCGCCGTGGGGGACGGTGCTTCGGCGGAGGTCGTCGCCGGCAGGTTGAAGACCAGTCCGCGCGCCACGGAAATGCTGCTGAACGCAGTCGCGAGTCTCCAACTTCTAAAGAAGACCGACGGCAGTTTCCAGAACACTACGGCCAGTGCGCGATTCTTTACGCAAACTTCGAAGGACAATGCCCGCGGCGGCCTTTTGCACATGGCCAACATCTGGCACAACTGGTCGAACCTGACCGATTGCGTGCGCCAGGGCACGTCTGCCAGAGCCGCTAAACCCGCGGGCGACTGGACGCGAAACTTCATCGCGGCCATGGACCGCATCGCCAACGAGCGCGCCCGGCACCTGCTGAAGGCGCTTGGGAGCGAAGGAATCCGCCGCATCCTGGATCTGGGGGGCGGTTCGGGCGCGTATTCGATTGCGTTCGCTCGCGCTACCCCCGGCGTTCAGGCCGAAATACTGGATATCCAGGAGGTCGTTCCACTTACACAGGATTACGTTCGCAAGGCGGGCTTAGCCGATCGAATTAAAGTTCGCGCGGGAGACATGCTGAGCGATGACTTCGGTCGTGACCACGATCTCGTCCTGTTGAATGCGATCTGCCACATGTTTTCCGAGAAGCAGAACCGCGGCCTCTTCCGCCGCGCTTACCAGGCGCTGGGCACGAATGGCCGTCTGGTGGTGCAGGATTTCATCCTGGAGCGCGACAAGACTTCGCCGCAATTTGCCGCGCTTTTTGCGCTTAATATGCTGGTCGGCACGGAAGCCGGCAGCAGTTACAGTGAACCGGAATACGCGGATTGGCTGCGCGCAGCCGGATTCCGCGAAGTCACCCGTGTGCGGCTTCCCGGACCCAGCGACTTGATGGTTGCCACCAAGTAAAGCGATTGCTTTGCCGTTGGGGCCGGCACGCGCAACTGCGGCGCGTACCGGGGCCCCCGTCGTGTCGTAAAATGCAAGCTTGCACGCTTCCGCTGAATCCGGCCGCCTGTGCGTTGTGCTCGTGGCCACGCGCAATCCGCTCAACATTGGTGCGGCTGCGCGGGCCATGAGCAACTTCGGGTTTCTCCACTTGCGGGTGGTGAACCCGCACGAAGTGGCGTTTCGCGAGGCGCGTTCCGCCGTCGGTGCCGCAGTGGTTCTAGAGCGTGCGGAAGAGTATCGCAGCGTGGCTGAAGCAGTGGCCGACTGCACGCTGGTGGTGGGAACCACCTCGGGCTATCACCGCGAATTGCAGCACTCGCTCCACCGGCTCGAAGAAGGTGCGCAGCTCATCCGCAGCCGTCTGCCATCGAGTAACGTCGCTCTGATGTTCGGTTCGGAGAAGCGCGGTTTGTCCAACGAAGACCTGAGCCATTGCCATTGGCTGCTGCGCATCCCCACGCGCGAAGAACACGTTTCGATGAACCTCGGCCAGGCGGTGGCAGTCTGCCTGTATGAGCTGGTGCGCGAGGCCGGTAGCGGACAGCCGCCTCGAGAGGCAAGCACCGCCAGTTCGGACGACCTTGAGCGAACCACCGCGCTGCTGCTGGAGGCGCTGCGCAGCAGCGGCTACCTGCATCCGGGTGCCGAGCCTTTGGCGGAGGAAAAAGTGCGCCGCCTGGTCCGCCGCCTGAGCCTGCCCGTGGACGATGCCGAGATTTGGCTGGGCATGCTGCGGCAGATGATCTGGAAGATGCGCTCGGGGCAAGATCCGTCTCGATAAGTCAAAACGCCTTGTTGGTCGCTACGCGGACCCCGCGTCGCTTGTTTCCTGACTTGCAGGCGGCGGTTGCTGAGGACTCTTGACGTGCAGGAGTTCGACGATCGAAGCATTGAGGCGGCCACGGACATCGTACCGCTTATGCGCGCGCGTGATGTAACGGACGATGATCTCGACGCCCAGTCTCGTGGGCTTCAGATTGATGGCCGAAGCGGCGGAGAAACTTTGCAACGCGTGACTTCCGGCGACTGTTTGCCACTCCAGTTCGGCCTCTCGGGCGTCGGCCGCCGTTTCTCGCGTCACTATTTCTTGAATCGCTTTAATCGCGGAATACGGATCGGCGCCCTGCGGCACCAGCACGTCGAGCTGATCCCAAAGCCACTGGCCGGTGGTCGAGAAGTTGAAGTAGTGTCCCTCGACGGCAAAACTGTTTACGAATGCGACCTTGCGGCCGGTCGGGTGCCCCGCATCGCTCCACTGGCCGGTTTCCAGCAGCACGGTGCGAAGAATGCCGATCTCCACGACTTCGCCTCCGATTCCGTTGATCTCTACCCAATCGCCCACGCGGATGCCATTCTTGCCCAGCAGGACGAACCAACCGAAGAAAGCCACGATGAAGTCTTTCAACGCCACCGTTAGTCCCGCGCCGGCCAGCCCTATGATGGTTGTCGTTTGTCCGGGTGCGCCAAAAACTACCAGCAGGATCAGCAGCAGCATCACGATCTGGACGGCGAACTCGGCAACAAATTGCAAGCTGCGCAAACGCTTTTTCTCGGGCGCGAGCTTCTTGCCTAGTCGCCCAATGTAATGAGTTCCAGTCAAGCTAACAAGGCAAATGAGCAGGATCCATAAGGCGCATTGCAGAACACCATGCAAGCTGCTGCGTAGTCTGGAATCAACGAAAGCCACCCACTCGTGATAGATCTCGCTTAGCTCGCGTTCTTCCTGGATGCGCTTGCCGTAGTCAACCAGCGTTTTTGCGCTCTCGCTGAGTTGAAGCATGGCTGCGGCTGCGTCCGGAGCCCCGTCTGTCTTGGCGGCGGACCGTTTCTGCTGAAGCTGCTGCTGCAACTCGTCGTGCTTCTGCGCCAGCGCCGCCACAGCCGCTTCGGATTCCGCGGCCGCGGCTGCCAGCCGGCTGCGCTTGTCTCGAAGTGCTCGCCAGGTGCGGAGATGCGAAACCAGTGTCCATGTCTCACCGAACGGCTCTCCGTTGGGCAGAGTGATACCTGCGTTGTGCGCAGCTTGGTGCTCATCCAACATCCGTTTGAGGGTGGCTTGGACGTCGCCTCCGGCGCGGATCACGTCCTGCTTGGCATCGGCGACCTGCTCCTGATCCAGCGCCACCTGCGCCTTCGCCAATTCCATCCGCTGATCGAGATCCGGCCCGTGCTTTTTTTGCATGGCCTGCTGAAGTTGCTCCACGACCTTCTGGTCGGAAGCGAGACTGGTCTGCGCCTCCGCCAGTTGCTGGCGACTCGCACGCGTCTCTTCCGTTTGCGGAGCGGGATGAGTTTCGGCCTCGCGCATTGCGGTTGCAAAAGCCAAGTCTACGGTGTTGTCCGCAACATCGAGCGCCCGTCTCGCCATGCGGTGTTCTTCATGCGTGTAAGCAAGCGAGGACATGGCGCGAGCAGTTTCGAGCGGACGCTCGTCGACGAGATCGCGCTTGCGAACCACTGCGCGGTCCGCTGGATACGAGCGGTTTGCCTGCGGCGCGACCGGCCGCGTCAATAGCAACCCAATGGCGGCCATTGCGGCCAACGCCAGCAACCCAATCAAGATCATCCGCTCTCTGCGCTTCATGATTCGTGCGTTCCTTGCCGGTCCAGCCGATTGGCTTTACTCACGTAAGCATAGCAGCCTGCGGCGATATTGCTTACACAGGCGCGGTTTACCTATTAGAGCAGTTTCCTTGTCGGTATATCCGGAGGTATCATCGCCGAGTTGAGTGCCCGGTGGTTTCCCGGAATACACCTTCCGCGAAACCGAACTAGCGTGTGAACCTGATTTCGGTTGACGATGTTTGGGGATTCGTTGGGGATTACCTGGAGGCAATCGTAGTGGACGCACGTCCTTCAAACAGGACGATGGTTATCCAGTACAGTCCTGTAGGGTATTTGGGGGTGCGGGCGTAGCAGGCGCCCACGCTGAAGTGTCCAATGCCATTCAGCGTCGAGAGGCCCGCGACATTCGATGGCAACTGATTCGGGTCCACGGTCGCATAGGATGCGGCAAACCGGGCTCGGGGCAGCGAGAATAGCGCTTTGCCATCCAGAGCCTCGTGTTGTGCCATGGAGCACGCCATCTGCTGCAATCGT
>Ga0181533_1000032_pt1 | contig 157016 bp, 125 predicted proteins | sample PEATcosm2014_Bin_45_FD_119772 | JGI IMG/M metagenome (GOLD analysis project Ga0181533, IMG submission 119772) | Peatland microbial communities from MTU Mesocosm Facility, Houghton, MI, USA - PEATcosm2014_Bin11_60_metaG | ecosystem: Environmental > Terrestrial > Soil > Wetlands > Peat | place... | reverse complement strand
CTACAGCCTGCCCGACCGTGGTGACTCGATAGTAATCGAATGGTTTCATCGTTTATCTCCTTCACCCTAGCCCTTTTTCGCCTTCAGGCCCATGAGGATCGCACGGTTGGTAATAGGAAGTTCCGAGAAGCGGACGCCGATCGCGTTGTAGATCGCATTCGCTATGGCCGGTGTGGGTGGGGTATAAGGTGGTTCACCAATCCCCTTCGCCCCGTACGGACCTAGTTTATCGATCGACTCCACAATGATCGGCACGATCTCCGGTACATCCTTCATCGTCATCAGCTTGTAATTCAGATGATTCGGGTTCACGCAGATGCCGGTGGCTTTGTCGTAGATCTGGTCTTCGGTCATGCCAAAACCGATTCCCTGAACAACGCCTCCCTCGATCTGGCTCTCGGCCGTCAGCGGGTTGATCGCCCTGCCGAGATCGTGAGCCGCCACTATCTTGAGAACCTTGACATGGCCGGTGCGAGTGTCCACTTCCACCTCGGCAAACCCCGCCGCGAAGCCGTGGAAGAAAACGTCAGTGGGAATCTTCATGTAGCCACGGCCAACAATCACCCCGCCCGGCGCCTTCGATGCAATCTGATCCAGCGGAACACCTTTATCGGAGCCCGCCACATAAATCATGCTGTCCTGAATGCTCAGGTTCTTCTTGTCTGTCTTCAACTCATCAGCCGCGACGTCAAGCAGTTGATTTTTTGCGTCCGTCGAAGCCAGCTTCACGCCGGTGCCGCCGGTGATCGTCTGGCGGCTGCCGGAAGTGACGCCCGTGTCCGTCGTCATGTCGGTGTCGGCCGAAATGACGAATACATTGCTGAGCAGCACCCCGAGTTCTTCGGCGGCGATCATGGCCATCGTGGTCTTCTGCCCGCCTCCCAGCTCCGATGCGCCGGTGAACACATTCACCGTACCATCAGCATTGATCCGCACCATGCCCGACAACGGCATACCCGGAGGCATGCCGCCATGCCGACAGGCGTGAATGGCCACGCCATAACCCTTTTTGATCGGACCCGCCTGCGAGGCCGTCTTCTGCCGCTTCTCCTTCCACTGGAACGCTTCCGCACCACGCTTGATGCACTCTTCCATGCCGTTGCTGGTGAAAGGAATCTTCCTGAACTGGTCGCCATCTTCGAGGCGGGCGTGGTTCTTCAGCTTGAACTCGAGCGGATCCATCCCCAGCTTCTCGGCGATGATGTCCATGTGAACATCCTGGGCAAACGTTCCCTGGGGATGACCGACACAGCGCATGGGACCGGTGGTCGGGTTGTTCGTGCTCACCGTATAAGCCTCGCCGGTCATATTCGGGCAGCGGTAGATCGACATCATGCAGCCCAATGCGTCGAATGCGGCGAGCGGAAACATGGCGTAAGCTCCGGCATCGGCAACCACTTTCGCCTGGATGGCAGTGAGCGTGCCATCCTTCTTCACCCCGTACTTCAGGTCAATGACGGTCGGGTAACGGTGTCCTGCCGCGAGATAAACTTCTTCTCTGTCCAGCTCGACTCTTGCCGGGCGGCCCGTCTTTCGAGCAACCACCGCGGCCAGCGTGCTGTATCGCCCGGGGTTGCCCTTGTCGCCAAAGCCGCCCCCCATGAACTCGCAAGTCACGTGCACCTTGCTCTGCGGGATTTTGAGCGCCTTGGCGACAGCCTTCTGGACTTCGAATGGAGCCTGGGTGGAATCCCAGATGGTCACCCTACCGCCCCCCCACTGCGCGATGCAGGCCCTGCTCTCCATGGTTGCATGCTGATTGATAGGAGTCCGATAGCGTGCTTCATAGATAAGGTCAGCCTCGGCAAAACCTTTCGCCACATCCCCCCTGCTGACGACCACGGGCTTACCTCCAATGAGGTTGCCCTCGGGGAATAGTTTGGGAGCGCCCGGCTTCAACGCTTCTTCCGGATCGAGCACGAAGGGAAGCACCTGGTAGTCAACTTTGATCAGGCCCAGCGCTTCCACAGCCGTGTCCTCATCCACCGCGGCTACCAGCGCAACGTCGTCGCCCTGGAACCGTGCCACGTCCGTGAGGATTGGGTATGAGGGATTCCAGCGGGGGTATGCCGCCATATCCTTGTGGGTCAGCACCGCCTTCACGCCCGGCAATGCCAAGGCTTTCGACGTATCGATGTTAACGATCCGCGCATGCGGATATGGGCTTCTTAAGATCTTCAAGCAGAGCATGCCGGGCAGGGAGAAATCAGAGGCATACTTCGCCCGTCCGGTTACTTTTTCAAACCCGTCCATCTTTGGTTGGCGTTTCCCGATAACTCTAAATTCCGAGCTCATAGTATCTCCCTCCCCTTATGCCTTCCGCGCCAGCGATAACACCGCTTTGGTGATCTTGGGGTAGGCGCTGCATCGGCAGATGTTTCCCGAAAGGGCTTCTTTTATCTCGGCCAGGCTCGCCCGTGGGTTGGAGTCGAGCAACGCCTTGGTCGACATGATCTGGCCCGGCGTGCAGAAACCGCACTGATACGCGTCCTCCCGTACGAAGGCCGCCTGAATCGGATGCATCGTTTCTCCCTCGGACAAAGCCTCGATCGTAGTGATCTTGCGCTTGTCCGCCTCGATGGCCAATTGAGTACAGGCGTAGACGGCCTTGCCGTCCATGATCACCGTGCAGGCTCCGCAACTGGAGCGGTCGCATGTCTTTTTCGTGCCGGTCAGGCCCAGTTCCCGCCGCAACACTTCGAGCAGCGTCCAGTGCGACTTGACCGCCAGACGATACTTCTTGCCGTTGATCTCGGTTACAATCACCGCCTCGCGAATCCCCTTCACCAGGGGAGCCGTCTCCGCTTCCAGTTGGGGCACCATCGCCGTTGCCATTGCCGCGGCGGCGGTGCTCACCCCCATTCCCTTCAGGAAGCCACGACGCGAGACGCGGAGCTTGCCTGATACCTGCTCCTCACCAGAAGTTGACACGTCTCGTTCTTTTTCCATAGTTCCCCCTTTCCGTCCTCATCACCCTTTTTGTGCCCTGAATTGACCCTTCGCAGCGTGCCGTCGCTGCCCACGTTTGTCAAGCAGAATCTCCGGACTTTTGAGCCCTACGTTCCATTTGCGACGATTGCGGCGCTCCGTCGCCGAGGCGCGCCACTATCGGACGGAAGCGCTGTGGGCAAACGCGCGGCGTTGCCCGCGCAGAAGGTAAAGCACTGCCTCCAGGACCCCTCCTGCGATCGCCAGCGATTTATCCGAGATCGTGAAGCAATGTTCGCGAGCGGCCCGCGGATCGATGTCGCCAATCTTCATTCCCGGATAAACGCACAAACCGTCATGCAGCAGTCCGCGCAGTACGCCTGCAATGCCGGCCTTTACCGGCGTTTGGTCGACCCAACAGACCACCTCGCCGGCTTCAACCCGGTCTCCAATCGCTCTCTCGCCTCGCAACCAACCCGGCGACGGAGCCCGCAGCAGCCGTTGCAGGCCATGGCCTGCGATTTCGCCAGGCACGCCCGTATCCGGCTCGGCGGAGCCATGCCATAGAACCCGGCCAAGATGGTGGCCGCGGTTGGTCTCGACCACCGCGTGAACATCGACTCCCGCCTCGAAGCCCGGGCCGAGGCCAATCACCACATCCGCATCCGAGATCCGTGTCCCAAGGTTGCGCTTGGCGATAATGGCGTCAACCACCGCCGCCGGACGAAGCTGCGACACGACCTCGGCCCACGGATCGACCAGCACAGGCACCACACCTTCGCTCCACGCTCGCGGAATTTCATTGCAATCTTTGATCTTGCGCGCGCGCACTCCCTCGACTTCGACTTCTCCGCAGTAGATCGCCTCGGAAAAAGCTACCGTCCGCCGCACCGTAGTCGGCTGCTCGATCTCGGTCACAACCAGCCGAAGCCCCGCGCGATGAAGCCGCAGAATCACTCCACTAGCCAGGTCTCCCGCACCTTTAATCACCACAACTGCATCTTCAAACACGGGCCCAATCCTTTTCGCAAACCGAGCTGGCGGCGGAACCGCCGCCTCGACCACCACAGGCGGAAGAATCCGTACGTCTCGGACACGGACTCTCAGCTCTTCTAACTCGGTGCCGTGGATTTTCTCACAGCTTTTCCAAATCGGGAAGTTTTCTTACGAGCTGGGAGTAATCTTCTTTGGTGTCAATGTCGACTGGTGACTCCAGATTCAGATCCACCATCGCAACCTCAGCCTGATGGCGAGCTAGCAGCTCCCGTCCTCCCTGATCGCCCGTAACCTGCAACAGCTCCGGGAAGAGCGCCCGCGAGAAAAGCACCGGATGTCCCGGAGTCCCTCGGTACCGTGGCCGCACCACCGCACTGTGGCCGCTGCGGAAGGCGCCGACGAGGGCCTCGATGGCCCGCGAACTGACTAGCGGCTGGTCGCCGAGTAGAAATATCGCCGCCTGCGCCTGGGAAGCGAGCGCGTTGATCCCTGCCTTGACCGACGAACTTTGACCTGTGGCGTAGTCCGGATTGAAGATGGTGCGGACACGGGGATCGCGCGGCAACTCTTGCTCCAATTCCGCCGCGCCGTGTCCAAGCACAACCACGACCTCGTCCACCGGCGCCGCCAGTGCGGCCTCTACCACATGGCGCAAGAGACTTTTTCCGCCAAGCCGCAGCGCCAGCTTAAGCGCGGGGTTCCCAGCGAGCCTGCCTTTGGCTTGCTGGGGTGCCTTGAGCGATCCCATGCGGCGTCCTTCACCGGCAGCCAGCACGATGGCGGAGACCCTCGCCGCGCTGGAAGCGGTGATCACCTCCCGAGTCGGCCTAGCCTCCGCGACGATGCGGCTGCGTATTTCCCGTGTGTTCGATCTCCTGGTGATCACCCGGCGAATCGGCATCGCCTCGCGCAAAGCCGCGATGACAACCCGCTCCGCGCCGCGCTCGATCAACTCGCGGGCGACCTCGCAACCGGCCTCGAAGCGGCTTGCGTCGTCTGCCTGGTTGAGCAGTGCGACCACCCTGGCGCCGGCCGGCGCTCCGCGCGTGCTTCCCTGCGGATGCCGCAGCACGCTGGCGACTAGCGACGGACTAACCGTATCGCCCAACTGGCATCCTGCCAAGGCCGCCACGCGCTCGGGACGGTGAACGAACTCCTCCGACAGCGGCTGGCCGATCACGGAGAGTCCCACCACTGCCACCACCAAGTCCGCAGACGGCGGTATCACCGGCTCGTACGCCGCCGGAGCCTTGAACGGACGCCCGCGCGAGCCATCGGCCTCAACCAGCAGGTGGGTGACGTGGAGTCGCTTCGGCAGTTGCTCTATCCATCCGGGATCGATGCCCACAAGCTTGCCGCCTGCCCCCAACCCTCGCGCCAGCACCACCGCGGGATGCCGATCCAGGACGCTGCGTGCGCTGCGCACAAGGGTTTCCAGCGAGTCTTCCATGACCACGGGGATGACCGTGGCGGGGAACTGTTCCGAATCCGGGGGATAGATGTGGGTTGTGGTCGTGATCAGCACGCGCTCCCCGCGGGCAACCAGTTCGGCGGCCAGCCGGAACATAGCCGTAGTCTTACCGCCGCTGCCGGTGAAGGCCACCACCTCGCAGCCTGCCGCGCCTGGCGATGGATTGAAAGCGCCGATCCCCAGCGCTTCAGCCAGTGTCGGCACGCAGTCAACTGCGACGGTGTTTGGCGTTGGCATCGGCGGTCACGACCTCATGGTCCATATAGGCCGGGTGCCCCACGTTCCGTCCCGCTTTTGGGACTGACGCGGGGTAGTTTCTTCGGGTGGCACGCAACAGCCGATCACACCGGCTGGCAGAATGATTCGTACACTTTGTTCTGGTTGAGTGCCTGGTACAGCGCGTTCTTCCGCTGCAAAAGCGCGCGGTATTTCAGAACGTTGATCTCATCGGGCTGAAACACGATCGGATCGCTCGCACACACGGCTCGAAAAGCCTCCGCGTGATCCCGGTGAATTCCGAGAGTGACCGATGCGCTCATCAGCGCTCCCAGCGAAGATGCTTCGCTGTTGTCGTAACGAATCACAGTTTTGTTGAAGGCGTCCGCCTGTATCTGGTTGAAAAGATCGAATGCCACCAGTCCGCCCGCGACGCTGACCATGGAGATATTCTTCACCAGGTTTTCGATCAGCGAAAGGTTATGGCCGATTTCCAGTGCTATGCCCTCGAGGATTGCTCTCACCAGGTCGCTGCGCCGCGTTCCCAGCGACAGGTTGAAGAAGAGTCCCTTAGCCAGCGGATTCCAATAGGGAGCGGCGCTTCCCTCGAAGTGAGAGAGCATCATCACGCCATTGGCTCCCACGGGGGATTCGGCGGCTTCTTTGTTCATCAGGGCGTAGACATCTTCGCCTTCGGGGTAAAACTGCTCTTTGAACCAGCGGTGAACCGAGCCGGTATTGAAGATCCCCGCTTCCGCGATCCACTTGCCGGGCACGGCTGCCGCGCTGCACAGGGTGCGGCACTCATCGTCGAACTGCGGCGCTTCCGAGTAGGCAATGACGAACGATCCGGTCCCGGTATTAGCCTCGGCATAGCCCGGACGAAGAATGTTCAAAGCCAGCGCCGCGCATTGCTGATCTCCGCCGCAGACGATCACCGGAATTCCCGGCACCAGTCCGGTGGCCTTTGCCATGGCGCTGTCCAGAGAGCCCGCGGCTGAACCGGGCGCACAAAGTTCCGGCAGCTTCGACGTGGAAACGCCGCTGATCTCCAACATGTCCTTGTCCCAGGAGAAGTTGCTGATATTCATCAGCAGCGTGCGGCAGGCCTGCGACCAATCGGTAACGTACGCACCCGTCAGCAGGTAGACGACATAATCCTGCACTCCGATTAACTTTTCGGCCGCGGCATAGATCTCGGGACGCTCCTGCCGCAGCCACATCATTTTCGGAGCCGAAAAATAGGGGTCCACCCGCAGACCCGTGCGGCGATAGATATCCCGCAGACCGATTTGCCGCAGCAATTCAGCGCACTGCGGCCGGCTCCGTTTGTCCTGCCACATGATGGCGCTGTGCAAGGGCTCTCCGTCGCCATCGATGGGAATCACCGACGCCCGCTGCGAGGTAACCGCAATCGCCTCCACGCTGATGCCTCTGGCGTTCAGGAATTCGCCGGTTTGCTTCAGGCTGGCGAGCAACGCGCTCTTCCAGGTAAAAGAGCTCTGCTCGACATAGTTGTTCGCGCTGAATTCCGAGTGATACTCCTGCGAGGCGCGATTCAGTAGCTTGCCGCTCCGGTCGTAAAGCATTGCCTTCAGGCTGGACGTGCCGACATCAACGACTAAGATGTGCTCCATCTTCTCTCTCCGCGCCTCGCCCTGCGAAACTGCTCATGCCGAGCGGAACATCGTCGCGTACTTGTTCACCACTTCCTTGATGAATCCGACTTCTTTTAGCGCCAACTGCGACAGGTGATAGCTCTTTCCCGACTCCAGCAGGGCTTTCACCTTTGCCACCGTATAGAAGGAGATTTCAGTGTTCACGTTAATCTTGGCGATGCCGTTGCGGATGCACTCCCGGACGATCTCTTCCGGCGTGCCGGAGCCGCCGTGCAAAACCAGCGGAACATCGACCGCCGCAGCGATCTTCTTCAGCACCCCCACGTCAATTTTCGGTGTGCCTTTATACATTCCGTGAACCGTGCCGATGGAAACCGCCAGGGCATCGATTCCGGTGCGCGCCACAAACTGGCCGGCCTGCCCGGGGTTGGTGTAAATCTCTTCACCCGATTCTTCGTTGGAGAACTCTCCGCCCGCCAGCGCCCCCAACTCCGCTTCCACACTGACGCCGGCGGCGTGAGCCATGGCAACCACCTGGGCGGTCGCTTCCATGTTTTTTTCAAACGGCAGGCTCGACCCGTCAAACATCACCGAAGTGAATCCGGCCCTGATCGCCTTGACAATATTGTCGAAGGATTTGCAATGGTCCAGATGGAGAACCAGCGGGATTTCGACCCTCCGGGCCATGGCGCTGACCACGCCAAACACCTCGTCAAGTCCCATGTTCGGCAGGTAGGCTTCGCCGAAGGCGACAATCGTGGGATATCCGAGTTCCTGCCCCGCCTCGATGACTCCACGAATCGTTTCGTAGTTGTAGACGTTGAAAGAGCCGACGGCATAGCCGCCACGCCGGGCCTCTTTCAGCATTGCGGAGAAGTTGACCATCATTGTTGGACACCTGCCAGCCATGTCTTGAATTCGGGCCGTTCCAGCACTTCCTTGTTGACGACGAACCGCGGCTTTTTGCCCGTGAGAAGCAGCGCTATATCTTCCATGAGAATCTCCGGCGAGCGCGACAGAGCTTCCTTGGTAGTGCCCGCGATGTGGGTCGACAAGGTCACATTGTCGAGCGAAAGGAATGGGCTATCCGGCTTGGGCGGCTCGTCCGGAAACACATCCAACCCCGCGCCGGCGATCCTTTTCTCTTTCAGCGCGGCAGCCAGTGCGTTGGCGTCGATCATCCCGGCCCGCGCGGTGTTCACCACGTAAGCGGTCGGTTTCATCAATGCCAGTTCTTTTTCTCCGACCATGTTCTTGGTGCTTTCGCTCATGCGCGCATGCAGGGTCACGAAATCGCTTTCCTTAAACAAGGTCTCTTTGTCCACGGGTACGCAGCCCGCGGCGCGCACATCCTCGGCGCTCACAAAGGGATCGTAAACCAGCCGTATGACTCCGAACCCTGACAGCTTCTGGGCAACCAGCCGGCCAATATAACCGAAGCCGATGATGCCGACCTTCTTTCCCTTCAATTCCGGGACCCAGTCGGAGTTGGAAAACGTCTTTCTCCACTGACCGCTCTTGATGGCAAAGTGCGCCCGCGCGATATTGCGGCACTCCGCCAGCATCATGCCGACCGCGAAATCCGACACCGCCTCGGCGTTGCGTCCTTCGATATTGAAAACCACGACGCCGCGCTTTGTGGCCTCGGCGACGTTGACGTTTTCGACTCCCGCGCGCGACACGCCGGCAATGCGCAGCTTTGGCATGGCATCGAACACCTTGGAGGAAATGGGAACGAACAACCCAGCCAAAAGTTCCGCATCCCCTCCCTGCTCAAGAATCAGCGAATCTACCACCTCGACTTCAGGTCCTTTTTTCTCCACGACCAGACGCCTGTCCTGCAGCTTCGGCCAACTTGTCTCCCAATTGCCGACCTTGATCTCCTTCAGCACATCTCCCAGATACTTCTCCGCGGCGAGTTTGAATTCGCTGCCCAAGATCATGGCATCCCCTATGACCAGGGCTTTGATTGATTTTTTCATAGCGCTCCTTGCTAAAAAACGAATGTCGCGTCCCAGGAGTTCGCGCACAACCTTTCGCAGTGTCATTCTGAGCGAGCGTAGCGAGCGAAGAATCTATGTATTTGATTTGTAATACATAGATCCTTCGCTCCTCCACCCCAGCAACGGCAAAAGCGGCCGTCGCCGGGGACCCCGGCTTTGCTCAGGATGACATCCTGAAACTTATGCAGCGAACCGACGGGGCAGCCCACGCTGTATCCTCTGCGCCTCAGCCTACACAACCGATGTGCTGGCAAACCTTGCGCCCATTTGGAATGCTTTTTCGCAATCCTGCGGAAATACTTGCTTGCGCCTCGCCGCTTTCGCCTCCACATTGTAGCGATCCGCCACCATCTTCGAGTAATCGTCAAACTGGTAGGTGTCGAAGCAGCAAAGTGTCTCTGCGGCGCCGAACATCCGCCTCAGGAAACCTTCGTTCAAAACGATATGATTCTTGTAGCCCCGTTCATTCATCACCTGCTCGGTGACATTCATCGCATAGATGAGGCCGGTATGTATCTTCCTGGGAAAGAGAGACTCCGGCGCCGGCGGAAGGCTGTACTTCAGATACGGAAAGAGCAGGCGCTCCATGAACGATTTCATCTCGCCGGAAACGGCTCCAAAGTAGATGGGCGAGCCCAGAATAAGGGCATCGGCGTCTACGACCTCTTTCAGGATCGGGGTTAAGTCATCCTGCGCCGCACACCTGCCATAGCTTGGGCCGTCTTTTGTTTTGCAGGCAAAGCAGCTCTTGCAGCCCGTATATTTCAGATCATACAAATGGACGAGTTTCGTTTGCGCTCCCTTGGACGCCGCTCCTTCCAGAGCTTTCCCGAGCAGGGTCGCCGTGTTCCATGTCTTTCGCGGACTTCCGTTGAATGCCATCACCTTCATTTGCCAATACCTCGTAAAACAAGAATGAGTAAGAACCAGTCGCTCCCGTTCACGACAGCGCGCGATCAGTGCCCTCGAATCATCAACACCACTTGCAACACGCCAATGAGCACCACGACAACCGTCAGTATGATGTTCACAATAGCGAGGCGTGAACTGGTACGATCGAGGCACACTATGGCCTTTCCAAGCAGGACAACGCTCTTTCCCAACTGAGATTCCCGCGTGTCCTGTCTTGCTGCGATAGACCGCTCGGCCGATAGGATTCCCCGTTGATCCACTCGATCCACTACGATTGGCACAGGATGCTTATCCAACTCCGCCTGCGATTCGGAAATCTTATCGAACTCCGCATTGAGATCAAGCTTCTCTTTCATAACCAGTCGCTCCCGTTCACGACAGCGCGCGGCCCGGTGTGCCGCCCCGCCAGTCGCCTAACCCCTGCTATGCGTGCGTCTGCGACGTCTTCTGCCGGTTGCACTGCTTCGCGAGCACGCTCACGGCATAGTCTATGTCAGCGCGCGAGACATCTTTATGCGTAACCAGGCGCACCAGGTATTTGCCATATTCACTGGCTTTTATGTTGCTTCCTTTCAGCTCGTCGATAAACTCGGCAGCCTTCATTCCAAGAGGAGACACATCGAATATGACTATGTTGGTTTGCACGCTTGATAGATCGATCTTCACCTTGGTATTGGCGACCGCTTCGCCAAGCATGCGCGCGTGCAGATGATCTTCGGCCAGACGTTCTACCATGGTGGTGAGAGCCACAATGCCCGCGGCGGCCAGAATGCCTGCCTGCCGCATGGAGCCGCCCAGCACGCTCCGCGCACGGCGCGCCTGGAAAATGAAATCCCGGGTTCCGACCACCAGCGACCCCACGGGCGCGCCCAACCCCTTCGAGAGACAAAACTGCATCGAATCCGCATGTTGGGCGAGCGTTGCCACCGCTATGCCCTGGGCTACCGCGGCGTTGAAAATCCGCGCCCCGTCCATGTGGAGCGGCACCGAGTATTTGCCCGCCAGCCGCTTGATCGCCTCCAGCTCCGCCGGCGTGTAATACGTGCCGCCTGCGCGGTTGTGAGTGTTCTCGACCGCGATCAGCGCCGTGCGTGAGACATTCCTTTTTTTGTCGCTCTTGATGAGGTCCTCGATCATCTCAGGCGTCAGTTTTCCGTGAACCCCTGCAACCGGTAGCGGCTGAGCGCCTGATAGCCCGGCGATTGCGCCTGCTTCCGATCCGTAAATATGCGCCGAAGCCTCGCAAATGACGGTGTCGCACTTCCTCGTATGAACCATGACGGCGGCCTGGTTTCCCATGGTGCCGCTGGCCACATACATTCCTTCCTCTTTGCCGGTCACTTGCGCCGCCAGCTCCTCGAGCTTGCGCACCGTCGGATCTTCTCCGTAGCCATCGTCTCCCACTTCCGCGTTGAACATTGCCAATCGCATTTCGCGGGTAGGTTTCGTAACAGTGTCGCTTCGTAAATCAATCATTTCCATGGTCGCCCAATCCTCGCTTTCATCCAACCCTTGCGCTCAATGCCTCTCTGCTCAACCGTGCGCGATCCCCGCCGGTTCGGCACTTGCCAGCTTTAGCGCTATTTTAGAATTAGTGTATCCCGGAGCTGGCCTTGAGCGTATGACTGCGGTCACAACAGCTATGTTCTGGCCCGGCCCGCCACTGGTATGATTTGGCGCGTGAAGCTTGTCGCCGGGCAAAGCCGGGAACCTGGCTCGCCCCTCACGGAAAACAAGCGTTGATCACAGCGAGATCTTTCATGCAGAGTGGCACAAATCCTGTTTCGACCCCTTCCGGAGTGGCTGGCACAGTCACGCTACGCCATCTTTTATCCGGCTTCCTGAAGATTGGCCTTCTCGGTTTCGGCGGGGTCGCTCCCATCGCTCGTCATGTCATCGTCGAAGATCGCGCCTGGCTCACCGAAGAGGAATACGCATCGGTCATGGGCGTGGGACAAGTGCTGCCCGGCGCAAATACCATTAACGCAGCCGTAATGATTGGCGACAGGTTCCAGGGCATGGCAGGAGCAATCGTCTGCGTCATCAGCCTGATGGTCATGCCGCTGGTCATCGTCACCGGCCTGGGAGCGCTCTACCAGCGCTTCGCCGCGTTGCCGCAGGTGCAGGCTGCCATCAGCGGCTCCGCCGCCGCGGCCGCCGGTTTGGTCATAGGAGCGGCGCTCAAAATGGCGCGGCGCCTCCATCCAACCGCTATAGCGATTGTCTTTGGCCTGCTGACTTTCATCGCCGTAGGGTTACTCAAGGTGTCGCTGATTCCGGCGGTGGCCGTGCTTGGTCCGCTCAGCATAGGGGCTGCATATCTGGGGCATCGCCGTGAAAGATAATCTGCTCTGGCGCATCGCCGTAACCTTTGCCTCGCTGTCGTTCGTCGCCGTGGGCGGGGTCACTGCCGCGCTGCCCGGCATTCACCGGCAAGTGGTGGATGTGCAGGGTTGGATGACTGACACGACCTTCGCCAACCTCTATGCGCTTGCGCAGGCGGCGCCGGGGCCGAACGTGATTGTCGTCGGCCTGATCGGCTGGCAGGTCTCCAGGCTCGCCGGACTGACTGTCGCCATGCTGGCCATGGTTGTGCCCTCCTCGATTGTGGCCCTGATCGTGGGCCGGGTTGTTCACCGCCACGCAGATACTTCCTGGATCGCCGTGGCAAAGACCGGTCTGGTGCCGGTCACCATTGGCCTGATCCTGGCGGGAGGCGTCGTCATGGCCCGCGCTGCCGACCGCGGCATCCTCATGGTCGTCATCACCTTGGCAGCAGCGGTCTTCGTCCTCATCAGCGAACGCAATCCGGCTTGGGCCCTGGCGGCGGGCACCATCATCAGCCTGGTTGCCTGGGGGCTGGGCTTGCCCCGTTGATCGGGGTTTGCCTTGGTGCCCCACGTTCGCTGGTGGCCCATTCAAGCCTTCTGTTGGCTTGAGTGGGGATCGAAGAGACGGATGGTGCCGGATAGACGGCCCCGCTGGCAGACAAGTCACCCGGCATCGGTGCATGCACCTCGGTTATGACTTGAATCTTCAGGCGGTGCGGGTATGCTGTAAGACATTAGTGCCGACTGACGCCAACTCGCACTGGGTGGACCGGTTGTTCCCGATTTTCCGGAAGATTCCCAACTGGAGCAGGCAGCACTGGCGCGCTTTTTTGCCCCTGATCACCGTCTTTGCTCTGCCCAACCTGATCTTTGCGCTCCTGCGTTTCGTCCTTCCGGTGCGAAGAGCCTGGATCTCGATCGACTACCTTGCCCTGGGCTTTCTCGTCTGCTGGTTTCGCGGAAGAAAGCTTTATATAGCAGTGGTGGCGATACTTCTGTATTGTGCCGACGCTATCTGCTCCTTTTCCGAGATTTATTACTTCGATTTCGGAACCGCACTCCGCTATCTGAAGGACCTGCGGCAAGTCTCGCCTTGGCTCACCGCGCCCATGGCTCTCGCTCTGCTGGCGGTTGCCTGCGCCATAGCCTGGATGGGCTGTGCGGCCGATATGCGGAAAGAATCGCGTCATGCCTCCCTGTTGCTGGGCGCGGCCTCTGTTCTGCTCGTTCCCATTTGGCTGGCCCGCGGAGTTCTTACCGATTCGTGGACCAAGCAGGGTCCCGAGGTCCTGGTCGGCTCCTCGCTGGCCACCGAGATCAAGGAAAGCATGGCGCTGTTCAACCCCTTGCAATCCCGGCAAAAAACTCAGTCCGCCGCATACTCCGCGGCGCCCGCGCTCGCCTACGGTGATGGATCATCACCACAAAACGTGCTGATCATCCTGGAGGAAGCACTTGGCGGCCTGAAGAACGCCGCCGACCAGGACGCCGTGCTCGCCCCTCTGGAGAGCCCCGAGGTGAAAGCCCTGTACACGTTTCGTCGCGGTTCCGTGGCCTTTTTTGGAGGCACCGTCGGAGGAGAAATGCGGGAGCTGTGCGATACGTCCCTTGGCCCCGGAGATAGCACGCCCGATACCCTCCGCGACTGTCTGCCCTGGAAATTCCGCAAGCTCGGGTATCGCACCATCGGCGTGCACGGGTTCACCAAGAAGATGTTCGACCGTCAAAGCTGGTATCCGCAGATCGGCATCCAGGAGCTGATCTTCCGGGAAGAGCTTGCGGCCAAGCTGAAGGGGGTATGCGGTTCGGCATTCGCCGGGAATTGCGATACGGAGGTTGCGTCCTACATTGGCGACCTGATTGCCGCGCGCCGAAACCAGCGCTTGTTCATCCACTGGATGACCCTGACCGCTCATCTTCCGGTCGACGATAAGACCGCCGCAAGTTCGCAATTCCCCTGCGAGAACTTCGACTTCACCAGGCGTTATCACGAGGTCTGCAATGTGGTCAGGGTGCAGTTTGAAACCAACCAGGCGGTTGCCAGGCTGGTGTTGCGCCCGGACCTTCCGCCGATGACGGTGATCATTGCCGGCGACCACGCGCCGCCGTTCCTGACTAACCCGCTGCGCGCGCTTTATCAACAGGACAAGGTCCCCTATATCATCCTGGAGCCCAAGCCCACGGCCAAAACGCCGCCCAACGTGACCGCACACGCCACGCCCACCAAACCCGCTCAACCCCCAAAGACGAACTAGGCGCCAGTAGCTCTACCAGAGTTCGGCGGTCAGTAAGTCTCCGGTGCCCGTCATCAGGGAGACGCCGCATACAAGTCCCTGTAAAATCTCTTAAATCTCTTAGTGTCTTTAAAGTGAGGCAAGAGCACACAAGTCAGGGGTGAGGGTAGCGATGATTGAGCGTGCCAAGGCTTAAAGAAAACTGGCGTACTTCGTCCAACATCAATTGGACTTCTTCTTCTAAGCGAGGAATATCAGACGCCTTGTAATCGGCTTTTACGCGCCTCCGCTTCATACGATCTCCATTGAGTCCGAGCTGCTGGCATTGCCGCGTTATATCCGGCGTGCTCCTGTACTGATTCCAACACCACTGGTGAGAACTGATGTCCCTCGGCTTTGGACCGACAGTGCTCTCAGCGCGCGCAAACGCAGCGTTGAACACAGAATAGTAAGCACGGCTGATCGCCGAACGCAGTGAAGCCACGTCTCGCCTAGTGGCAAGCTCCTCCGCCAACGTAAAGAAATCGTGCCAATCGAACATGGTCAAGCGAGCTCGAAATCGAAGTTCAGTATGCCCGCTGCTTGTTGAGACTTCGCAAGCCACCAGTCTCGATCAAACTTCCTCAGAGTCTGCCGAGCTTCCTGTAATTGGCCAGAGACCCTAACCAAACAGAAAAGGGCCAAGGAGCCATCCTCGTCATCTTGCACTAGCGTAAGGATCTTAACCGCCTCTTCGCCAAACGCTTCGTTCAGAGGTTGACGTGCTTGGACCAACAGTCCTCGGAGGCGGTTTTCAGCGATAAACCGAATCACCGAGCCACGGTCTTCCATGACATAAATCTCATCCAAGGCTTTGGCAATCCCGGCGGAAAGGGGTTCCTGTCTCGCTTCCTCTGCGTCGTGCCAATACACTCCCGCAACAGAACGTGGAGGTTTCCTCAAAACACCTGCCTGGATTTCCGCCGAGATACCTTCAGTCGGGCGAACGAAATGAGGTAGCGTGGGCTGTTCAAAATATCCCGGAATCGCCAGGGCGCTCACAATAAACCCTCCAGTTCAAGAGTATCAAACAGTTGCTCTTCGTCTGCGTGCAAGATCTTGGCCATTTGTTCGAACGAAACCTCGGCCGGATGCTCCCGGATGATCCGCACGAACAGCCCATTGGCGTAGGCGACCGAGGCGTCTACTATTACTTTCGACTTCTCTTTCAGCAATATGATTCCTGGGAACGTCAATTCTCCGTCAAGGAGATTCAATGCCGCAGGGCTGAGCAAGCAGGCCGTAACCTCTTGGCGTGGTTTGGTTTTCAGTTGGACATGCATGGCTAAGGCGATCTGCTGCCCCTTAATCTCAGCATCCGCCGTTCGGAGGACCGTGTCGATCCCAGCACGCGCTAGCTCAACGAAATTATCCGCTTCTGTCCAATCAATGTTCTCGGCGGCAACTATCAACTTTCCGATGCCGACTGTAAAAGTAACGCCGACAGGGTTGCGTCGAAACCTGAGGGCGTATTCATTAAGCTTCTGAGGAGTATTTGCCTCAGCGCCATCCAGATTGAAGCCGAATGGCTCCAGCGCATCGAGCACAGCAGCAACAAGAAGCGCCGGGGTTGCCCATGCCTTGGCGATAGGTTTCTTGAAATCTGCTGTGTACTCCAGAAGGCTGTACGGGATCTCGGCCTGTGTCCTTTCACGCTTGGCTTTCTCTTGCATACTTTCCTCGGGAAACGAGTTTACATCGAACCCCCAAGCAGTGTCAGCAGGTTCGCTGACACCCTCCGATTTGACGCTCGCTTCTCTGGCCCAAACCGGGAGAACATAGAAATATGAATGACGGTACGGCTGGGTCTGATTTCATGACCGTCAGTAGGCGATTCGTCGCTCGCCTGAAAACTGCCTTACCACCGAGAGTCTCACCCCTGACATCCCTGCGGGAGTCCTCACCCTCAATCCCGCATCTCGGGGTCCCCAGCGAACGCTGCCTCTAAGCGTTTGCCGGGGTGACATTCTCCGGTGTTTTCGGCTTCCAACTGGTTCGCTTGCGGTGCTATACCATTGACACCGGGAAAAACCCGCCTGTCTACCACAGGCCGTAAAGGGAGGGGTTATGGCTGCCGGAAGCGAAGTGCGCCAGGGCCGCACCGAACCACAACATAAAAGCAAGCTCGATCCCAAACTATGGAAACTGGGCGTATGCGTGGCCGTACTGCTCGTCCTCGTCTTGGCTCCCGCGCCCGCCGGGTTGAGTGTTGGCGCATGGCGGCTGTTCGCGGTTTATCTGGCGGCCATTGTCGGGCTGATCCTGCGGCCCTTCGATGAAGCAGTGATCTTGATTGCCGTAATCGCGATCTCCGGCCTGGCATTTGGCAATCTGGGGGCTCTGCTCAGCGGCTACGCCAGCACGACCGCCTGGCTGGTCTTTTCGGCGTTCATGATCAGCGCGGCTTTCATTTCCACCGGACTGGGCCGGCGAGTCGCTTATTTTCTCATCGCCAAGCTCGGAAAGACGACGCTGGGATTGGGCTATGTCGCCGTCTTGACCGACCTGGTCATCAGTCCGGCGACCCCATCGAATACCGCCAGAACCGGCGGCATGGTTTATCCCGTCTTTCAGAGCGTCTCCGTCGCCCTGGATTCTTACCCCGGACCAAGCGCTCGCCGCATCGGCGCTTATCTCACCCTGGTCCTCTATTACACAAGCTTCACCACCGGATACACGTTCCTCACCGCCATGGCGCCGAATGCGCTCGTCCTCTCCTTTGGCGAGAGCATCCTGAAGATCCACGTCGATTGGTTGCTCTGGGCCAAAGCGTCGCTGGTGCCCGGCCTGGCGTGCCTGCTGGCGATTCCGTGGGTGGTTTACAAGTTGTACCCGCCCGAACTCACCAGGATTGACAATCACGCCATCGCCGAGAAGGGACTGGCGACATTGGGGCCCATGTCGGCGAAGGAAAAAATCCTCAGCGTGCTGTTTGTGTTGGCCGTGGCCGGGTGGGCCTTGGGATCGTTTCTCAAGATCGACGCCACCGCGGTTGCCATCGGCTTTGTCGCCGGATGTCTGCTCACCGGCGTGGTCACCTGGGAAACCATCCTGCAATCCAAAGCGGCTTGGAGCACGTTCATCTGGTACGGCGGAATCATCGGCGTGGCCGAGGCCCTGTCGCGAGTGAAGTTCTTCGACTGGCTGGCCAAGGCCATCGCAGCCAACCTCAACGTCACCCGATTCCATCCGCTGCTCATCATTGCCGCCCTGGTTTTTCTGAGCGTGGTGGTCAGGTACGTATTCGCCTCGATGGCTGCGTTCGTGGCAACCATGATCCCCGTCGTCTTCACCATCGCCGTGGTTACACGGGTTCCTGCGCTGCCCCTGTTCTTTCTGGTTGCGTTCGGCGCGGGATACGGCGGCATGCTCACGCACTATGGCGGAGCCTTGTCGCCCGTCTTGTTCGGAACCGGATATGTCGACCAGCGCACCTGGTGGAAGATGGGCGCCGCTGTCGCCGCCGTGAGTTTCCTCATCAACTTCGCCGTCGGCTTGCCGTACTGGAAGTTGATCGGGATCTGGTAGGAACCGGGCAAGACTTGAAGCTCAATGGTGCCCCACGTTCGCCCGCGTCGGGGCCCCCAACGAGGCTCGGCTCGCTGGGGTGACTGGGCTAACGTGGGGTAGTTGCTTCTCGGCACATGGCATAACTAAACACACTCGGAAGTGTCATGTTGAGCGAAGCGAAACATCCCATAGAACTATCCCTACCCGTGGGGCTTCCGGCTTTTCGATGAAATCCTTCGACTGCACCTCAGCCCCACGCCGCGCTGGGATTCTTCGCTCGCTACGCTCACTCAGAATGACACCCCAAAACAGTCGTGTGCCGGTGCGCAGACGCCCCACGTTCGCCCGCCTTTGGCTAACGTGGGGTAGTTGCCTGACGTTCGCTGGGACGATCCTCACTATTTCTTCCGCCGCACAATCGGCGCCGGCGTTCCCTGGATCAATACATTGACGCACGCCGGTTTGCCGCTGGCGAACGCCCGCTCCAGTGCCCCGGGCAAATCCTCGCCTTTCACCACAAACTCGCCGTGACCGCCCAAGGCACTGGCGACCAGGTCGTAACGGGTCGCCTGCCCCAGGGTGCAGCCCAGTGCCCGCGGCTCACCAAAATCGCGCACCTGTATCTGATACTCGGCGTTCCACTTGGCATCGTTGCCGACGACCGCCACGAACGGCAGGTTATTGCGCACGGCGGTATCGAACTCGGCCATGTGGAAACCAAATGTGCCATCGCCCAGGACGGTCAGAACCGGACTGCCCGGGCATGCTTTCTTGGCTCCTATGGCGAACGGAATCGCCGATCCGATGGCTCCGGCAAAGCCGTTGATGACCCTCTGCGGAGCCTTCAATACCGCCTGGGCCCACTGTCCGACTTCGCCGCCATCGCAGACAAATATGGCATCGGCATGGCGGTCCAGAAATGGTTGCAGGCCGAGGCACATCGCCGTCGAGTGCATCCCGCCGTTCTGCGGAAATGCCGCCGCATCCGATCCCCAGGGACGGTAATCGATTGCCGCCTGTACCTCCGCCGTCCACTGCTCGTGGCGGCCCGCGCCACCGTCTGCCGCCGCCAGCATCAGAGCCTTCGCCGCGCTGCGGGCGTCGGCAATCGCCGACAGGCTCAAACGCTCCTTTTGCGTTCGCGCCGCGCGTGCCAGCAGTTCGACATCCGGCTCAATCACGATCCAGCGGCATTGCGCTGCCATGGTTGGCGCTTTGCCGAAGCGCAAAGTGAAGTCCAGCGCTTTGCCGAGCAAGACGATCAAGTCGCATTCCGCAAGTATTTCGGCGATGGCTCCCAGACCCGGATCGTTGATGCCGCGCGGACTCTCCATCACCACCACCGGCACACCCAAAGCCCGCCGCAGCCCGTCTACCAGCTTTCGTCCCGGAGGCGTGGCCAGCAAGGGAGGCGCAATAACCAGCGGCCGCTGCGCGTTCGCCAACTCCCGAACAATCGCCTGGGCCGCTACCGGCGCCAGCGCCTGCGGCTCCGCCGCGAACTCCGCGGCTTCGGGGCGGCTGCCGCTAAATTCGGCCTCCAGCACGTCTGACGGGAGGCTCACATGAACCGGGCCGGGACGCCCCGACTGCGCAATGCGAAAGGCGCGGGCAAGGTCTTTCGGTAACGTGGCCGTGGATTGCGCCGTCCAGGACGCCTTGGTCACCGGCGCGGCCATTTCCGCCTGGCTCATTTCCTGGAATGCACCCAGCCCAAGCTCGCGCAACGGCGCGTGCCCGGAGAGCAGAACCACCGGCATTTCCCCGCACTTGGCGGTGTACAAAGCGCTGATCGCATTGGCATGTCCCGGTCCGCCGGTCACCAGCGCGACGCCGACTTTGCCGCTCATGCGCGCCCAGGCGTCGGCCATGTGAACCGCCGCGCCCTCCTGTCTAACGTGAATGAGTTCGATTCCGTTATCGACGGCGGCATCGAAAACCGACATGACGTGATTTCCGGACAGGGTGAAGATCGTCCGGATACCCGCAACTTTCAGGGCTTCGAGCAGCGCATCTGCTCCCCGCATGGCTGTGCTCTTCATGATGATCTATCTCTCGCTTCTGAATGCATTCGTTAAATTACAGAACTTGAATTGATATGATGGGTCGATCTGTAATGGTAGGCAAGCAGATTGCAGCGGTCAATAGCCTGCCGATCGCGTCCCCGTGAAACAAGCCTTTGATGCCATCATTCTAGGTGCGGGCGCCGCCGGACTGATGTGTGCCATCGAGGCCGGCAAGCGAGGCCGCCGCGTATGTTTGCACGACCACGCTCCCCGCATCGGCAAAAAGATCCTCATCTCCGGCGGCGGACGCTGCAATTTCACCAACCTCTATTGCGGGCCGGAAAACTTTATCTCCGCCAACCCGCACTTCGCCAAGTCGGCGCTCGCCCGCTACACGCCCGCCGATTTCATTGCCTTGGTCGGCAAGCACTCCATTGCCTATCACGAGAAGACCCTGGGCCAGCTTTTCTGCGATGGCTCCGCCCAGCAGATTCTCGCCATGCTCGAGGAAGAGTGCCGCCGGGCCGGCGTCCGCATCGTCACTGGAAGTGAAATCCGCGAGGTTTCGCGGCCCGAGCAGTTCGTCGTCCGCACCGCTGCCGATGAGTTCCATGCTCCCGCGCTCGTGGTGGCCACCGGCGGGCTCTCGATTCCCAAGCTGGGCGCCACCGCATTCGGCTATGAACTGGCGCGTCAATTCGGGCTGCGCGTCCAGCCGTGTCGTCCCGCGCTGGTTCCGCTGCTGTTTGGCGACCCGGATCGCGAACGCTGGTGCGATCTTGCCGGAGTCTCCCTCAGTGTGACCGCTTCCATCGGGCGCCAGCGCTTCGCGGAAAAGATGCTCATCACGCATCGCGGCCTCAGCGGCCCGGCTATCCTTCAACTCTCCTCTTACTGGCGCAAGCCGGAGGCGGTCGTTCTCGACCTGGCGCCGGCGCAGGACGTCATCACGCCGATGCAGGCGGAAAGCGGTGGCCGCGACACGGCTTCGGCGCGAGTCGCGCTCCGCAAGGCGTTGCCCGCCCGCTTTGCCGACCGTTGGCTGGAGGCAAACTCGCCGGAGAATTGGAGCAATCACTCCCTTGCCGAGTTGGAGCGACGCCTCCATCACTGGGAGATTATTCCCGCGGACACGGAAGGCTATGAGAAAGCCGAGGTCACCGCCGGCGGCGTGGATACCGGCGAGCTATCCGCCAAAACCATGGAGTGTCACAAAGTGCCGGGTCTGTACTTCATCGGTGAGGTGGTGGATGTAACCGGACAGCTCGGCGGCTTCAACTTCCAGTGGGCCTGGGCGTCGGGATTCTGCGCCGGCCAGGCAGTTTAGCAGGCTCACGATTGCATTCACTTGCGATTTCAGGCGTGCCGTCCGCACCATAGCGGCGGTCGTTTGCTTAGGACATACGACGCAGTGCGCTCTTCGGCACCTTGGAAACCCTATGCTCTTCTAAACACCGCTAGACCCAGCCGCGCTCTTGACACTAAAATAGCGTCGATTACTCAACACAAGATTTGCATGCAATCGCTGGAAACAGGCAAGAACAAAAATTCCGGCAGTCTGCACGAGGAAGTTCTCTCGAAGATCCGGCAGATGATTCTCCAGGGAGAGCTTGAGCCCGGCTCGCGCATCGTCGAGCGCTCCCTGTGCGAACGCTTCAAGGTTTCACGCACCCCGCTGCGCGAGGCCTTCAAGGTGCTCCGCTCCGAAGGCTTGGTCGAAATTCTCCCCAACCGGGGAGCGCGCGTCCCCACCTTCCGCAAAAAAGAGATTTGCGATGCCATGGAGATCATGGCCGCCCTCGAGGGCCTGGCCGGGGAACTGGCGGCCGAGCGCGCTCCCGACGACGTCATCGCCGATATCCGGGCGCTGCACTACCAGATGTTCGCGCACTACCTGCGCGCCCAGGTGCCCGAATACTTCCGCGTCAATCAATCCATTCACCGGCGCATTGTCGAGGCTGCCGGCAACCAGTTGCTCACCGCCAACCACGATGCCCTGGCGCTGCGCGTCATGCGTGCCCGTTTTCTCATGAACCTTTGGGATCACACCCGTTGGGCCGACGCCATCAAGTCGCATGAGGCAATTCTCGACGCCTTGGTGCGGCGCTCAGGCGCCGAACTTGGCCAATTGCTTCGCCAGCATCTGCACGCGCAGACGCAACGCGTGGTCGATCACTTCAACGCCCTGGAAAAGGAAAGCAAGCGGGAAGCAGCTCCCACGCAGACGCCCGACTCGAACGCAGATACGCCACCGGAGCAGACGGAAAAAAGCCATTAGGGCGGTTCTCTTGTTGGTGTCCAAAAATTCTCAGGGGAATGTCATGGCGACCGGAGCGCCGAACGCCCGAGGCCGGAGCAGCCAAGCTGCGTACCCGACATTGACATTCGACAAGCAAGAAGCTGTTCGGGCGCGAAGTGGAGCCACCCTTTGTTTTCGGCAGCAGGAACAAAAGGTGGCTCGACTTCGCTCGCCATGACAGTCTGAATATGTGGGAATAACGACTGGGTAACCGGCAGTATCCACTAGGAAGTGCTGGTGCCCCACGTTCGCTCGTGTCGGGGCCCCCGACGAGGCTCGGCTCGTTGGGGTGACTGGGCTAACGTGGGGTAGTTTCCTGAAGTTCTCTGAAACCTCGCTAATCCGGGATCAATCGGGCCAGCAGCGCGATTTTTGCCGTGTCTTCCACCAGGTCGGCCAGGTTGTACGCCATCGTCAGGTCGGCGCCCATGCTGAACATGCCATGGCGCTCCATGAGGATTACCTTCGCCTCCGGATAACGCAGCAGCCCCTCCTCGACGATCCGGTGCAACTCCGCCGACCCGGAGGGCGCATGGCCGACCACTGGAATGCGCTTCAGAATGAGCGTCGCGCCGTCGGTGACCAGCGGAATCTCTTTGCCTCGTACGGCAAAGGCCGTGGCAAAGGGCGGATGAAGGTGCACCACCGCCCCAACCTGCGGACGCAGCCGGTAGGCGCACACATGAAATCCGGTTTCCTTCGAGGGACGGCAGCCTCCGTGCGCCTCCAGAACCTCTCCCTGCAGGCTGACCCGCACCATCGTCGCCGGCGTTATTGCGCCCAACGAGACGCCGGTCGCTGAAATTAAAGCCTCTTCCCTGCCGGGGATGCGGACGCTGATGTTGCCTCCGGCTCCGCCGACCAGACCCCGGTCGTAGGCCCTTTGACAGATTGCCTGCAATTCTTCCGCACAACGCGCGACCACCGCGTCCGGCTGCGCTGCGATCTTCCCTTCGCCGATGCCTGCCATATTTGATCCTTGACTGTAGTTCGTAAAACTGCCTGGAGCGTGATTCCCTGGAACGTATATCCCAATCTAACTCAGACTGTCATGATGAGAGAAGTCGAGCCGGGGTCCCCAACATGCGCCGTACCAAGGTAGCCTTTCGCTGCGGAACTTCAGTCCCGCTCAAGCGCTCGCTCAGTCTCGTAGGAGACCAAGGTTGCGCATGTTGGGGTGGGCCGCTACCCTCTCCAGAAACGGCCCGGCCAATCTCTCTTTTCCGCGGGCACCTGGAACGGGAACTTCTTGACCTCTTCCAGGAACGCCGTCAAATGATCGCTGATGCGCTCAAAAACTGCAACGCCCTGCTCCACGCTGGAGCGTTGCGGGTTGCCGATGGTCGCCGTATCCGAGTACTCGTGATGCAGCATCGGAATGAAAATGTTCTCCGAGCCCTGGAAGATCACGGTGTTGGTTCCGTCACGCTTGGTGAAATTCGGCCCCATCCATTTGGGAGCGTGCGCCCGGTCGGGCTTGCCGCGTTCCATCCTGATGGAACCTTCATAAGTCCCCTTTTCCTTCATGTACGCCATGCAGGTAGAGGTCTCCAGCTCGCCCGCATGCCAACCTGGAGTCTCCTCGGGTGGGCCGGTCATGAGGTCGGCCACGACCGCGCATTCTCTCTCGGTTGGAGTCTTATAAAAAGCGCAGAAGCAGCCGGTCTCGGCCCGCAGCGTACGCAGCACCTCTCCCTGCGGCTGCATGTTTGTGCCGTGGTGCGAAACGAAAATCAGCTTGTTGAAGCCGGAAAAAATCAGGCTGCGGCCAATAGCATACAGAACGGTCCGGTAGGTCTCAAACGGCAATGAGACGGTGCCCGTGCCCCAACCCGCTTCCCCCATGTGGTGCGGGGAAACGCCAAAAGGCATCAGCGGGGTGTAGGGAACTTTGGCTTTCACAGCCGCCCGTTCCACGCTGCCCATGGTGGTATAGGAATCGACTCCCAGGGGCACGTGATGGCCGTGCTTCTCCATGCTGCCGATGGGGATCATCACCACGTCGTTTCCAGCCTTGATCCATGCCGCCACATCGGTCCACGGCACCTCCAGCAGATCATATTTCGGTAGCGTTGCCATGCTTGCTTTCTCCTTTGGAACTTATTTAGCGTTTGTTGGGTGACACGGAGCCCCCGGTTCCCGTAGGTGTATCCCGACATATTCAGACTGTCATGGCGAGCGAAGTCGAGCCACCTTTTGTTTCTTGATAGCCCTGGCTCAGGAGCCGTGCACTTTGACCACGACCTTAATCGCGTCTTCGATTCTCTCGCGACAATACTTCAACGCGGTCGGCACCTCCGCCAGCGGGAAGGTGTGCGTGTGCAGCAGCTTCGCGTCGAAGCGTTTCTGCTTCATGAGCGCCGCCGCCCTGTGGGTCGCGCTCCTGCCTTCGCCGCGAATGCCGTACAAGAAGATATTGTTGCGCGTCAGTTTGGCCAGGTCCACCAGCACAGGCTCCGACGGGTACGAGGCCAGGCAGATCTTGCCTCCGCGGTTTACCATGTCCAGCGCCTCGTTGAGAGCCCCGGGATTGCCCGAGCACTCCATTACATAGTGGACCCCTTTGCCGCCGGTGATCCGCTTCACCGCCTGCACCGGGTCTTCGTTCCTGACGTTGATCACATAATCGGCGCCCAGCTTCAGGCCAAGCTGTAACCTGGCGTCGCGAGTGCCGGTCAGGATCACCGGGTCCGCACCCAGCGCCTTGCCCACTGCCACTGCCATCAGCCCGATTGGGCCGGGACCGGTGACCACCAGGCTTTCTCCCGCGATCAATCCGCCGAGCGCGTCCAGCCCGTACATGGCTGTCCCGGCCGTCACAATCAGCGTAGCCTCTTCGTCGCTCATCCAGTCAGGCACGTGAACCAGCGTATTGACGTGGTTGATCGCATATTCCGCAAAGCCTCCGTCGGTGGTGAAGCCGTTGGCACGATGTCCCTTGTCGTGTTCACCGTAATTTTTGCCGTAGTTCGTACAGGAGGTGTACATGCCCGAACGGCATCTTTCGCAGCGCCCGCATCCGGCGTGGATTTCGACCGCCACGCGGTCGCCGACGCTATATTCGTCGACACCGGCGCCGAGTTTGACCACCGTGCCCATGTACTCGTGGCCCGGGGTGAACTGCTTGTTGAACGGCAGGCCGCCCTGGATCAACGCCGGCACTCCCCGGGCAATAATCTCGACATCGGTGCCGCAAAAGGCGCAGGCATCGACACGCAGCAAAACTTCGGCCGGTCCCGGTTCCGGAACGGCTTTTTCCGCGAACCTGAGCTGCCCCGGACCATCTATGACCCACGCTTTCATGGTCGCCGGAACTGCATAATCGCTGTCTTCAACCGTTTTCGTCATGGCCGTATTCATCGTCCCTCTCCACCAACCTAAGTTCGAGAAGCTGCACCGATGCCCCATGTCAGGGGGTGTTTCCCCTTGCGCGCCCCAGCTTCCGCGCCGCCCTGATCGGGGTCCCCGGCGAGCCCCGCTCGCTGGGGTGATTGTCCGGCGCTAACCTGGGTTTCCTTTTGCCCTCGCTACCCGCTTGCTTCGCCATAAATTCCATCAGCAACTGACAGCAGTGCTGGGCAAATTCCGGGTCGTTTATATGCAGCGGAAGCTTGTGGAACGCTATGTCCTTGCGCAAAGTGCGCGTCAGCGATTGCACAAAAGCCGCATCGGCGGCCGCGTCATGCAACGGTCCCCCGGGAGCGCCGTAGATCGACCAGCCCTTCAGCGGCAAGACCATGGCAACCGGACCCTTGGCCCGATTCAGCCGCTCGGCAAGTACCCGGCCCACTTTGGCCATCTCTTCGCGGCTGGTCCTGACGTTGGCGTTCGAGCGGTTGTGCAAGTACATACGTCTTCGCCGCAAGCGCGCCGGAATCGACTCCCGCGGTCCGAAGCAAAGATACTCGACGCTGCCCGGAGCCACCACCTGAGGAATGCCCATCTCTCCGGCGGCAATCAGACGTTCGCCTTCCACCGGCTGGTAGACGCCGGCTTTCAATACCTCTTCCGTCAGCTCATGCGGCGTAAGCTCCAGCACCGCCGCCACGCGGCCGGCGCGAATCAATCGTTCCATGGCGGAGCCACAGGCCCCGGAAGCATGGAAGACCGCAATCTGCAATCCAGCGCCACGCAGAATTTCCACCGCTCTCGCCACCGCCGGGTGCGTGTTTCCTAACGCCGTGATTGCCACCAAAGGTCTGTCGGATGTGCCTGAACCCGGCGGCATCGAAGCCATGCCGGCAATCGCCGCCGCCGCGTTTCGCAGCACCGGTTCGAGCACAGGGTTCGGCCCGCCTAACAGATCGGCCACCGAAAACAGCACGGCGATATCACTGGTCCCGATGTAGGGACGCATGTTCCCCGAGGCAACCGTCGACACCATGAACTTGGGAACACCCAGCGGCAGTTCGCGCATGGCGGCGCAGACGACAGCCGTACCCTGGTTTCCGCCCAGTCCAAGCACACCCGACAACTCGGCCTGAGCCCAGAGCCTGTGCAACACCTCGCCGGCTCCGCGTTCCATCGTAGCCATCACTTCATCGCGCTGCCGTCCGGTCAGCTTGCGCAAATCGGCCCCGGCGGCCTCAGCCACCTCGAATCGCGAAATCTCCGGCGCAACTCCGACAGGCTCCGCCAGACCTACATCGATCACCACCACCGACCGCCCCAACTCCTCGAGGCACGACTTAAGGTACGCGACCTCGCGCCCCTTCGTGTCCAGTGTGCTTATCAGTGCGATCGGCATCGATGTTCAAAACTCTCTTCAGCGGCAACCGGCTGATTATTCATGAGGCAGCTATCGCAAAACCAGGGATGGTGTATCCCGGAGCCCAGAGCACTCCGGTCGATGCGACCATCAGGGAGCGGCGACCTTGACGAAACGAAAAAAGACATAGCTTCCCTGGTTTTGCCGTAGAGCGGTTTCCCGGCAGGTATATCCCGCAGCCGGGCTAATAGGATATACCTTTCGCGAAGCCAGTCTACCTCGGCAAGGCAACCATGAACCCCGCCGGACAGACCCACTCATTCTTTGATGAAAATTGATTTATGATTGCATGCAATCTGTTCGAGCGAAACAATACGGGAGGGCGATTCTGAATGTCAAGGCAAAATCGCCAGGCCTTCGAACAACCCTGCCGGTTGACCATGCAATCTTCGTAAGTTTCTTATTTACATGAAATTGAATTCAGTCCGGAGCGGTAGAACAATTGTCGCGGGGTCTGCGATTTCGATGCCTTGCTTGACTTCCACGCCCTGCGGTGTTTCATCGTTCGCCGCAATCTAAATTGCATTCATTTTGATTCAAGCTGCTTCCTCGTTTGTCAGCGCAGGACACTGACGTTTCACTCAAAGGGTATCGCCGCTTTCTCGATTTTCTGACGCAGCCAGAATGCCGGGTGCCCCAGGTTCCGCGCCGCCAAGAAACTCTATTGAGACAATCCGCGCAGCCTGGCTGGCTGTGCCGCTTGTAGCGAAAAGCTCCTTTGGCTGTTCGGCGCTAACCTGGGCTGCCTTCTACAGCATGGGCAGGGCGCGAGGCTTAGGCCCGCGCGGGAAGGCGTCGTCGATCCGTGCGATCTCGGCGTCCGTCAAGTGAAGCTTCCCGGCCCCCGCGTTTTCCGCCGCATGCCCGGCGGTTGAAGCCTTAGGAATGGTAAACACCGACGAGCGCCGCAGCAGGAATCGCAGTGCAACCTGTCGTGGAGTCGCGCCGTGGGCCTCCGCGATTGCTTGCAGCACGCGGCCTCCGGCGCTGCCTGGCCCGGGAAAATCCCCGTGACCGAATGGGCTGTAGGCGACAACCGCAACCCCGTGTCTTTCGCACCAGGAAAGCACGCCATGCTCGATGGCCCGTTCTTTCAAGTGGTAAAGCACCTGGTTGCAAACCAGGCGTCCTTCGCCGGCAATGTTGTGCACCTCTTCCAGCTCGGAGACGTCGAAGTTGCTCACCCCCCAGGACATGATTTTGCCCTGGCTTTGAAGCAGTTCGAAAGCGGCGATGGTCTCCTCCAGCGGATGGCTGCCCGGCCAGTGCAGCAGGTAGCAATCGAGCCGGTCGGTCTTCAGATGCGCCAGCGAACGCTCACAGGCCGCAATGGTTCCCCGGCGGCTGGCGTTGCTGGGAAGGACCTTCGAAACCAGAAAAACCTCGTTACGCCGGCCGGCGATAGCCTCGCCGACGATCTCCTCGGCGGCGCCTGAGCCGTACATCTCGGCCGTGTCGATGTGCGTGGCCCCCAGGTCGAGGCCGCGTTGCAAAGCGGCGATCACCGTCTTGCGAGCGCCGTCTTCGATATACCATGTCCCCTGACCGATGACCGCCACCTCGCGCTTACTGGGACCGAAATGACGTCGTTCCATTCCTTCACCTCCGCCCGGCTAGCCGCACCCCAGGGCCATGATGTTATTTTCTCACCTCGCGCGCTTGCATGGTGCCCCAGCTTCCGCGCCGCCGCCGCAGTCGGCTAATGCGGGACTCGAAGAGCGTAGTTTCGAAAACGTATGCGAAACTGCTCTAACCGAATCGATCCTGATCTGTTAACATCATGCCGCAAATTCTTGCGCAAATTGGCAAGCCAGCAGGAAGGGAGATCTATGAGCTCAGAACATGACGTCCTCACGTCTGACCAGGGACAAGCGGGAATTCCACGGAGATCGTTTCTGAAGGGCGCCGCCGGTGTGGTTGCCGCCAGCGCCGCCAGTGGCCTGGTTCCCGCGTTTGCCGGACCGGCGGTATTGTCGGGCCAGGGCACAGCGGCTTCGACCGCGGCCAAACCGAAATTCGCCTATGTCGGTTGCTACACCACCAAAGAGCGCGACGGGCACGGAAAAGGCATTGCCGTCTACCGCATAGAGCCCTCCGGCGAGTGGACGCAGGTGCAGCTCCTGGAAATGTTCAATCCGTCATTCCTGGCTTTCGACCGCCGCCAGCGTTTCCTCTATTCCGTGCATGGTGATGGAACCTTTGTCACCTCGTACACCGTCGACAAACAGACCGGGCAGATCAAGATGCTCAATCAGCAAGCCACCGGCGGGAAGAATTCAGTCCACCTGTCGATTGATTCTGCCAACCGTTACCTTCTTACCGCCAACTATTCCTCGGGCGCACTGACATCGTTCCAGCTCCAGGATGACGGCTCGATCGGTCCGCTGCGCGATTCGGTCTCTCTGCCGGGGCCGATCGGACCGCACCGGGTCGAACAGGGATTCTCGCATCCTCACGACATACCGTTCGACCGCGCGGGCCATTTTGTCGTCGTGCCCGACAAGGGCTTGGACCGGGTGTTCAGCTTCCGCATCGACTCCAACGGCAAGTTCATTCCCGGCAATCCGCCTTTCGTGGCTGGCCGCTCGGGTTCGGCGCCGCGGCACGCGGATTTTCATCCCACTCTGCCGATTGCCTACGTCATCAACGAGCTGAACTCCACCATGACGACCTACAAATACAACTCCGACACTGGTGAATTGCAGCCGTTGCAGGTGGTGCCGATGCTGCCGACTTCGTTTACCGGCGAAAGTGTCTGCGCCGAAATTGCCGTCGCACCGTCGGGCAGGTTCGTCTATGGCTCCAACCGCGGCCACGAGAGCATTACGATTCTCTCGGTGGACCCGGCGACTGGATTGCTCACCCCCATCGGTTGGGAGCCAAGCCAGGGAAAGACGCCGCGCTTCTTCGCGCTCGATCCGGCCGGCGCCAATCTCTATGCCTGCAATCAGGATTCGGACACGATTGTCTTCTTCCGTATCGACCAGAAGACCGGAAAGCTGACGCCAACCGGCCAGGTGGTGAAGACGGGCAGTCCGGTGTGCATCGTGTTTGCGTAATTTGGGTAATCACTAAGAGTGCTGGTGCCCCACGTTCGCCTGTTTTTGGGCTAACGTGGGGTAGTTCGCTTGAACTCACACGGCTTTTGCCGCCGTGGGAGTCTTTCCTTCCGCGCCGGGGCGGATCAAAATCGGCAGCCCGCAGACAGCTTCCAGAAGATGCCGTGCAGCCGCGATGTGTTCGGCCGAGCGGGTGAGTTCGCGATAGCCGTCGGCCCGAATCAACACGAACCCATCGGCTCGCTCGACGCGGATTCGCGTGATCGATTGATCGTGAGCTTCGTCGAGACGATCGGCCAGCCTGAGGATTCCGGCCAGCGCATTGATGACCGCACGCGCGGCAGCCGGCAGGCTGCTGTAGCTCGCCTGCATCCCCGGCAAAGCCCCGCGATGGTAGCGGCCAATCAGCCCCGCCATGCATAAGTGCTCCGCCGTCCAGCCCGGCGGCGGTTCAAGCTTTTGCATAATTCGGTGCGCTCGCTTGTGATGCGCGTGCGTGCCCGCGCCGCCGACGTCATGAGCCCGCGATGCAACCGTCAACAGATCCCTCGCGGTCACTCCCTCATATTCGTTCACCTTCAGCACGCCCGCCCGGCGAAGGCCATCGTAAAGCTCCAGGCTCAAGCGCAAAACGTGCCTGGCATGACGCTGATCTTCATCCTGAAACGCCGCCCAGATTTCAAACCTCTTCAGCACCGCCCGGCGCAAGTCGTCGCCCTTAAGCAACCCATCTCGCCATTGCCGCCAAAGCGAAGCTGGACCGAGCATTTTGTCGCGGTATGCTTGCACCCGTTTTTCGCGCTCAGCCGAGACGACCCGGTTCCAACGCGACCGCTCCTCTTCGCCGCCGAAGGCATGGATCGCGCACGCGGTCGCCCAAAGCACGTCGAGATCGTGCACGTCACCTAGTTCATCCTGGATGGCTTTCAGATCCCCGCCCCACTTCTCGTGATGCCGCGGCAGAAAATTCTCGATGACATAACGGAATCTCTTGACTCCGATGCGAAGCTGATGAAGCGCAACCTTGCTGCGATTGCGCAGCGCGGTCGAGTGCAGATGCCGCGCGTCCTGCCATTTTTCCAGTGCCAGCACCTGGAACACATCTTCGTGGCCCTCGACCCGGCGGGCGCGAGCCTCCAGCATTTGCGCCCAACGCAGCCATTGCCGCGCGTCGAAGCCGGCCAGCACTTCCGCCGCCGCGCTCTTAAACTGCTGCTCACGCGATAGGCAGTGGGCCATCAGTTTGTCGCCGGCAGGGTCGTCTTTGCCGCTCAGTTTGGTAATCCATTCCATCAGCACCTGGCAGTCGCGCAGCTCTCCCAGCGCGGAGAACACGGCTTTGCCGGCTTTGCGCATCTTGTTCCAGGCTGGGTCAGGATCTACGGCGCGGAAGCTTTCCGCCATCGAGCGGCAACGCCGCAGTGCCACCCGCAGATCGTGAACCGGATCGGCGGCGAAATCGGCGCGCGTCTTCTCCGCTTCGGCCACCACGCGCTCCATCCAGTAACCGATACCGCGTTCGCGCTGCTCTTTCGCTTTGGCGGCGTCATCCATAGACGAGGATTGTAGGCCAGCATCCTCACGGCTGCAATTGCATGGCACGATGGAAAAACCATCCGTAAAATTCCACGCTTGAACTCGATGGTGCCCCACGTTCGCCCGTGTCGGGGTCCCCGACGAGGCTCGGCTCGTTGGGGTGACTGGGCTAACGTGGGGTAGTTTCTTGAGTTCCTTATTTCCAGTGGAGTGAATGTTGTGCTTGTGCTTGAGTTATGCGCCGGTGATCACACGTATCAGGCTCTAGTGCAGTCTTTTGGAGATTCGCTCGACCGCGCAATCGACCACGCGCTCCAGTTCGGCCCCGTACTTCGCGGCTCTGGACTCGCGCAACCGGCGCTTGGCCCGGCTCGCCGAAAACCAGGTCGGGTCGCGATCGATCTCCAGCGGAGCCACCAGTTGCACCACCCGGCAAAGATAGGCCTCGATGGCCATTTCCCGCGTGCGGGCGCGCCGGAATGGATTGCGCTTGCGATGCAGGTATCGCGTGAACGACGATGGCTCGATCCGGCCGCATACGCCGGCCTCTTCGAAAGCCTCCCGGGCAGCGGCGGCAGCGGCGCTGGCATCGCCGTCGACCCCGCCTTTGGGAAAGGTCCAGCGGCCGCTGGCCGTCCGCACCAGCAGGAATTCGATCTCGCTTTCACGATTCACGCGGTAGCAGACGGCCGCGACCTTTGCGGGGGTGGCGGGGGAATTCCAATCGTAAGAAATCAGGTTCGTAGCCAAGGGCCTATATCCTATGTGTCGAGGCGGCGTGCGCCGGGAGCCTCCGGGTTTCCGTTCCAACCAGCAGAGGAGCTTCCCAGGTTCGGGACTTGCTCGCTCCTCAATAATGCTCACTGTAACCTTCGTGTGTTAGAACGACATGAAAATAAGGTTAACGCAATGTTAAACCCCTTGCGGAATCAAAAACCCCAGTAACCATCGTGGTTCCCTCCGCTTTTCAACCCTCGGTATTCTCCGTGTTTTCACCTCCCATTTATCAAGTGTTGAACAATACAGAGCATCGTATAAGCATGTCGGATGCGACTCTTGACACGCTGATTATTTCCGACCTGCACTTGGGATCTGAACTGAGCCGGGCCCGTGAAGCACTCGATCTGCTGCAATCATTGCGCTATGCAAGGTTGATTTTGCTGGGAGATATTTTTTCCGACCTCAATTTTCGGCGTCTAACCGGCGAACATTGGAAGTTCCTCTCCTGCATTCGCAAGCTCTCCAATCCAAAACGTAAGGTGGAAGTGGTTTGGGTCGAAGGAAACCACGATCAGGGCCTCTCCAACATCATGTCGCACCTGGTCGGAGTGCCTGTCTACCAGCGTTATGTCTGGCAATATGCGGACAAGCGGCATCTTGCCATCCACGGACACCAGTTCGATCGCTTCGTCAGCCGCAATCTGCTTCTCAGCCGCTTCGGCGAGTTTCTGTTTCACGAAATCCAGAAGCTCGACCGCCGCAGCAAAGCGTTTTCGCGCTTTCTCGACCGCATGAACACCCGCTGGTTGCGGCTCTCTTCCAAGGTTGCCGCCGGAGCTATCGCCTACGCCCGCCAAGGCCGCGTCGACCGTGTCTTCTGCGGACACACGCACGTTGCCTTGCACACCGAGCAGCAAGGGGTCGCTTACTACAACGCAGGATCCTGGGTCGACGAGCAACCCACGTACATCACCGTCGACGAGGAAGGAGTCTCAATCCGTGCTTACACAGCCAGAACTGACCATCGTGATCCCCGCGAAAAACGAGGCCCGCACCCTCCCACGGTTGCTGATCTCTTTGAGCAGGCAGGACTACCCGCTTTTGCCGCATACGAGAGTTTACGTTGCTGACGCGGGCTCGACCGACGACACCGTGGGGCTGGCCGCCATGTTCGCCGATCGCTTGCGAATCTCGGTGATCGCCGGTGGACTTCCGGCCGTTGGACGCAACCGCGGAGCGCGCCTTGCCACCACGCCGTACGTGCTGTTCATCGACGCCGATATCGAGTTTCACGACGACACCCTGCTGCGCCGCGCCATGGATGCCATGAAGCGGCGGAATCTGCACTGCCTGACAACCAACATTCGCTGCACCGACGGAGCGGTTCCCGACCATTTGCTGTTCGCCGGCAGCAACCTGGCGCAACGGCTCGCCTCATGGGCGAAACCGTTCGCCACCGGCATGTTCATGTTGTTTGACCGGGCCAGGTTCAACCAGCTTGGCGGCTTCGACGAGCGCGCGCTCTACGCCGAAGATTACCTGTTGAGCAAGCAGGTGAGCCCGCGCCGCTTCGGCATCCTCAGAGGCCACGTACTGACTTCCAATCGGCGCTTCCAGAAGATGGGGCGTCTGAAAATAGCGCGCATGTTCCTGAACACCGCGCTACACACGTTCGATCGCACTTATTTCCTTCGCGATCAGAACTATTGGACCGAGGTTGACAGCGGCACGAGACCAAATTAGCCGCTGCATGGGGCGGGCGGTTCAGAGAACCTGCTGAGCTGCTCGTAACTCAATCCGTTCCGCCCGATGATGTCGCGATATAAAGCGGCGCTCGCTCTGGGTCTTCTGGTCTGAGTCACCGGGTCCATCTCATAAAGCCCGAAGCGCAGGGTCCAGCCCTCGCTCCATTCGAAGTTGTCCACCACGCTCCAGTGAAAATATCCACGCACGTCGACTCCGCGCGTAACCAGATCCTGTATACGCCGCAAGCTTTGCACGATCACCCACGGGCGGATGCGGTCGGCGCGATCCGGCACTCCGTTTTCCGTGATATAGAGCGGAACGCCGAGGCTCGCATATTCGGTTGCGGCCGCCACGATCGCGTCCGGATAGGCTTCGCCGTAAGGCAATTCGACTCCGTGATCGCCCTGCGGCGCGTCGTCGGGCACGAACAGTCCGCCGCTGCGACGCGAAGCCTCGTTCCAGGGGGCTCGCACGTGCAGACGGTTGTAGACATTCAGCCCAATGAAATCAATCTTCTGCATCACCTCGGGAACCTCCGGCGCGAGCGCTCCGAAGGGAAACTGCAAATTGCCGCAGGTGAACAATTGCAACGTAGAGCGATTGAAAACCGTGTCGTAGGCGTAAGCCATCAACCGGTCGGAGGCCGAATTGCTCGCCGCCTGGAACTCGACCCAGTTGGTGGCGATGCCGACAGCGGCCTCCGGTTGCACGCGGTGGATGCGCTCATAGGCTAGCGCATGCGCCCGATGCATGGTGGCCATCACCAGCGCATAGTCATACATGCGATAGCGCAAACCCGGCGGGAATTCGCCGAATACATAACCGAAACTGGCATAGACATTCGGTTCGTTGAAGGTCAGCCAGTCCCGGCAGAACTCGCCCAGCTCGCCGGCCATTCGTTCGGCAAAAAGCGCGAACTTGCCGGCGGCGCTCATGGCGGTGAACCCGCCCGACTCTTCCAACCATTGCGGATGGGTAAAGTGGTGCAGCGTCACGAACGGCCGCATCCCGCGCTGCACCGCCGCGCACAGCATTGCGCGATAACGCGCCATGGCGCTCCGGTTCCACTGGCCTTCAGCCGGTTCCACCCGTCCCCAGTCGACCGAGATGCGGATGGCGTTCAAGCCTAAATCGCGACACAGATCCAGATCCGCTTCCGCCTCCTGCCACCAGTTGCATGCGGCGGCGCAGGTGTGCCCGGAGCGGATTCCGCCACGGCGCTCCCACGCGGCCCACTGGTTGTCGAGGTTCCCACCTTCAAACTGGTGTGCCGAGGTCGACACGCCCCAAAGAAAATCGAATGGGAAGCTCAATGCATGCACCACATGGCAACTCTCTCCTGTCTACTTACTATCGGACTTTTATTACGATAGAGTTAATTGCCAATCGCGGTGAAATTCACCGTTATTTCATGTCAATTCAACCTTCGTGCATGACCGCAAAACTAAATCTCGGGGAGCCAGAATTACTTATGAGTAATCAGGCCGCACCCCGCCCGCCCTCTACCTCGCCTTCCTGAAACACTTTCCGGAATAGATAAGTAACACAAGCACAATCACTTAGAGAATCCCCGTCAGGAACGTTGAAGCGGTATTGTTAAAGGAACGTTAAAAAGTCGGCAATTTCCACCGACCTCAACGCAACCACTTACAGGGTTGCGTGCCTCGCGGTATGATGAACTGCCTGTCTGTGGACGTTGTTTCCAGGCCAGTTTCGCGAAAGGTAACTCCCATGCAGCCCGGCTCCGGGTACACCTGTTCTGAAACTGCTCGAGCTAGTGCCGTGCTTGTGGTTCTGACGCTGCGGTCTGAATGGCTCCTCGTATGACAACCAACACTCAGTTGACGCCTGTGACAAACGACGAAGCATACGATTCAAAGCCAGTCGAAAAGAGGGTTGGGCTGATTGATCTTGACGATCCGTCCTACTACGTCAATCGTGAATTAAGTCTGCTGGCCTTCCAATGGCGAGTTTTGGAAGAGGCGCAGGACGCCTCCAACCCGCTGCTGGAGCGCATCTTTTTCCTTTCCATCGTCGGCTCCAATCTGGACGAGTTCTTCATGGTGCGGGTCTCCGGCCTCATGGCCGAGGTTGACTCGGGAATCTCCGAAGAAGGACCGGACGGCATGGACTCCATCGAGCAGTTGGAAGCGATCCGCAAGGGCGTCGCTTCGCTGCTCGCCGCGGCTCAGCGCTGCTTCCGCAGGAAGTTGCTCCCGGCTCTGGAGGCCAGCGGCATTCACCTGCTGGAATACGCTCAGCTCACCCCGCGGCAGCAGGCCAAGGCGGATCGTTATTTCGATGACACGGTTCTTCCGGTGCTGACTCCTCTGGCCTTTGATCCGGGTCATCCCTTCCCTCACATTTCGAATTTGAGTTTGAACCTTGCCGTCCTGATCCGGGACAACCACGGCGAGGAGTGTTTTGCACGCGTCAAAGTGCCCGATACGCTGCCGCAACTGGTGCCCATCGACCGTGCGCCACGGCGCAAAAACGGCAAGACGAGCAATGAACAGTCGTTCTTATGGCTGGAAGACCTGATCGCGGCGAACCTCGGCAAACTGTTTCCCGGCATGCAAATCGTCGAAGCGCATCCGTTTCACATTACCCGCAACGCCGATTTGGCGACCAAGGACGAGTTGGACGCCGGAGATTTGCTGGAGGTGATGGAAGAGGGTGTCCGCCAGCGCCGCTTTGGAGCCGTGGTCCGATTGCAGGTGAACACCGGCATGTCTTCCAGCATGCTCAAGATACTGGTTACCAACCTGGAAATCGAGCCGGAGTGCATCTACAAGCAGAACGGTCCGCTTTCATTCGGCCGCCTGAAACACCTGGTCGCGCTGAACCGGCCCGACCTCAAGTGGCATCCCTTTGTTCCCAACGTGCCGGCGGATTTGGAGCCTGAAAACGAGGATGAGGACATTTTCTCCGTCATCCGCCAACGTGACATCCTGCTGCACCAGCCATTTGATTCCTTTCAGCCGATCATCGATCTGTTACAGCTTGCGGCTGGCGATCCCGGGGTGCTGGCCATCAAGATGACCTTGTACCGCGTGGGCAGGAACTCTCCCGCGGTGCAGGCGCTGCTTGAGGCCATGGAAGATCCCAAGCAGGTAGCTGCCGTAGTCGAACTCAAGGCGCGTTTCGATGAGGAGAGCAATATCGGCTGGGCCCGGGCTTTGGAGCAACAGGGCGCTCACGTCGTCTACGGCCTCGTCGGCCTTAAGGTCCATTGCAAGGCGATGCTGATTGTCCGCCGCGAGGGCAACAGCATCCGGCGATACGTTCACCTGGCAACCGGCAACTACAATGCCGTTACCGCGCACCTTTACACAGACCTCGGCTTGCTCACTACGGACGAGGATCTGGCTGCCGACGTCACCGACCTTTTCAATTACCTGACCGGCTATTCCGCCAAGACCGATTACCGCAAGCTGCTGGTTGCGCCGACGAACTTGCGGAAAAAATTTGCACAGTTGATCGAACGCGAAATCGAACACCAGCGCAACCACGGCAACGGCAGGATGATCCTCAAGATGAACGCGCTGGTCGATAAGAAGATGATCCGGCTCTTGTACCAGGCCTCGCAGGCAGGAGTGAAAATCGATCTGCTGGTGCGCGGCATCTGCTGTCTGCGTCCGGGAATCCCCGGGGTCAGCGATAATATCCGCGTCGTCAGCATTGTTGGACGCTTCCTCGAGCACAGCCGCATCTATTATTTCCACAACAATGGCGAAGAGTGCATCTACCTCGGCAGTTCAGACCTGATGCCGCGGAATCTCAACCGGCGGGTTGAGTTGTTGTTCCCCATCGAGGACCGGAAAATGATTCGCCATCTCCACGACAACGTGCTCGGCACCTACCTCGCCGACAACGTCAAGGCGCGCGAAATGAAGCCGGATGGCACCTACATCCGGCGGCAGCCCGGCCCGGGGGAAGAACTAATCAGCGCCCAGAACGTGTTGCTGAAGAAAAAGCCTTTCACCTCCAAGACCTAGGCGCGCGCTCAGCGCGCCCGCATGTGCCGCCTTCTCGGCCCGGGCGGTTCCCGGGAATACCTCGCATAACTAAACACATTTCCTGAGTGTCATCCTGAGCGTAGCGAAGGATCTGCTTTTTCTCGCGCCTCAAAACAAAATTGGGAAAGCCATACCCGTCGGCTCCTCGTAGTCCACGGCTTTGATGGCACTGCTACCCGTTACGTGCCGCATCGGCTTCTCCTTTGGGTTGCGGGTGTGCCCTGCATTACGCGATGACGTGCCGCCCGTCACTGCGAAGCTCCGCATTCAACATAAAGTAATACTGACTCCCATGGAACCGTCTGGCACTATCACGCACTCCGCGCGTATTGAATCGCTTGCCGGCAGCAAGCTCGCAAACTGCTATCAGTGTGGCAAGTGTACGGCCGGCTGCCCGGTCGCCTCGCGTATGGATCTGGTGCCGAATCAACTGATCCGGCTACTGCAACTCGGTCGCGACGATCTTGCCTTGACTTCGCCTTCGATCTGGGCCTGCGTATCGTGTCTGACCTGCTCGGCGAGGTGTCCCAAGCAGGTTGATTGTGCCGCCGTCCTGGACGCGCTGCGTGAGTTCTCGCTGCGGGAAGGCAAGGTAAGTCCCGAGGCGCAAACCGTGGTGGCCTTTCAGCAGGCATTCCTCGACAACATCAAGCGCAACGGCCGTTTGAATGAGTTGGAACTGATCGCGCGTTTCAAGCTTGCTGTGCTGTCGCGCACGCGGCAGCTTGCGTTCCTTTTCAAGGATGCCGGGCTGGCTCCGCAACTAATGTCGCGTAAGAAGCTGCATCTGGCATCCGAACGGGCGCGCGATTGCGCGGTTGTCGGCCGCATTTACGCCCGTTGCGCGCCATCCCCCGCCGGGGCTCCCGTGGAGGCCGTCGCCAAATGAACATCGGCTACTATCCCGGATGCGCGCTTCATGGCTCGTCCAATGACTACGATCAGTCGCTGAAAGCCTGCTTGGGCGCGCTTGGCGTCAGCCTCCAGGAAGTGAAGGACTGGATCTGTTGCGGAGCGACGGCGGCGCACTCGCTGAACCACAAGCTGGCTCTGGCCCTTCCCGCCAGGAATCTGGCCCTGGCCGAACGCGACGGATTTAAAGAAGTTTTTGCCCCCTGTCCGCTGTGTTCGATGCAACTTCTGAAGGTGCGCCAGGCGGTCGCCGACAATAGCGTGCGCCAGGAGCTATCGCAGATCGTCGAAGCCGAGCTTCGCGGAGACGCCGAGGTCCTCAACCTCATCCAGTTGTTCGAGAACATCGGCGGAGATCGTCTCAAGACAGCCGTCAAGCAACCGCTCGAATCGATGACGGCGGCGTGTTACTACGGCTGCCTGCTGCTTCGCCCGCCGGGCGTCGTCAAGTTCGACGACTTCGAACAACCCAAGTCCATGGAAACGCTGCTGGCGGCGCTCGGCGCCAAGACGGTGGAGTGGAGTTACAAGACCGAGTGTTGCGGCGCGGGCATGACCATGGCGAGCGAAGACACGGTGTTGGAACTCGCTTGCAAGATTCTTAGCAACGCTGTCGAGCACGGCGCGAACTGCGTCGTCGTCGCCTGCCCCATGTGCCACGTCAACCTTGACATGAAGCAGGCGGCAGTGGAACGCAAGTACGGCAAGAAGCTCGACCTGATGGTGTATTACCTGTCCGACGTTGTCGGGCTGGCTTTGGGCTTGTCCGGCGAGCAGTTGGGCATCGACCGGCATTTCGTTACCCCCGCGCCTACGAGTGCAAAAACGGCGGTCGGCGAGAACTCCGGACCTTCCACCGCAGCGAGTGCGGCAAAGGCAGTCGCCGGGGGCCCCGGATCGGAACACTAGATCATGTCCAGAATCGGTGTCTTTACGTGCTGGTGCGGCGAAAATATCGCGCGCACGGTCGACGTGGATGAAGTCGCCAAGCAGATTGGCGAGCTGCCTGGAGTCGTCTGCTCCCTGAACTACAAGTACATGTGCTCGGACCCGGGACAGAGCATCGTGCGCGAGAAGATCGCCTCCGAGCATTTGGATGGCATCGTCGTTGCCTCCTGTTCGCCGCACATGCACCTCAAGACCTTCCGCAAAGCCGCGCAAACCGCGGGACTGAATCCATACCTGGTGGAGATGGCCAACGTCCGCGAGCATTGCTCGTGGGTACACCATGACCGCGGGGCCGCCACCCATAAGGCGATCGACATTATCCGCATGTCCGTGCAGAAGGTGCGCAACGACCGCGCGCTGGCTCCCATCAGTGTGCCGGTGACGCGCCGTGCGATGGTCATCGGCGGTGGAGTCGCCGGCATTCAGGCGGCGCTCGACATCGCCGACGCCGGCTACGAAGTGGTGATGGTGGAGCGTGAGCCTGCCATCGGCGGCAAGATGGCCGGCCTTTCCGAGACGTTCCCAACCTTGGACTGCTCGCAGTGCATCCTCACTCCGCGCATGGTGGAAGTCGGCCAGCATCCGCGCATCAAGCTTTACAGCTACTCCGAGGTGGAGGCCGTCGAAGGCTTCATCGGCAACTTCAAAGTTAAGATCCGGCAGAAGCCCCGCTATGTAGACATGAGCAAGTGCACGGGCTGCGGCGACTGCTGGAACAGTTGCCCGATCAAGAAGAATCCCAGCGAATTCGATTACGGCATGGGCAATCGCCCGGCGATCTACATTCCGTTTCCGCAGGCGGTGCCGGCCCGTCCCGTGATTGACAAGATCAACTGCACGCGGCTCAAGCGCGGCAAAGGTTGCGAAATCTGTGCCAAGAAGTGCAAGGCCGGGGCAATCGACTTCAATGACCAGGAGAAGTTCGTCGAAGAAAGCGTTGGCGCCGTCGTAGTTGCCACCGGTTACACGCTCTACAGTATTTCCAAGGAGCAGGACAAGAAATCGCTGAGCGGCTACGGCGAATACGGATACGGCAAATATAAGGATGTGATCGATTCGCTCCAGTTCGAGCGCCTGGTATCCGCCTCCGGGCCGACCGGCGGCGTGCTGAAGAGGCCGTCGGACGGCGCGATTCCCAAGAACGTGGTCTTCATCGCCTGCGTCGGCTCGCGCGACAACGCGAAAGGCGTCGCTTACTGCTCCAAGATTTGCTGCATGTACACCGCCAAGCACACCATGCTCTACAAACACAAGGTGCATGACGGGCAAGCGCATGTCTTCTACATGGACATCCGTTCGGGCGGCAAGGGCTACGACGAGTTCGTGCGGCGCGCCATCGAGCAGGACGGCGCAAACTATTATCGCGGCCGGGTTTCCAAGATCACCCAGGAAAACGGGAAGTTGATGGTGCGCGGCGCGGACACGCTCTCCGGAATGCCGATTACGGTAGAAGCCGACTTGGTGGTGCTGGCTTCGGCCATGCGCCCGTCGCCCGGCATCGAGGAACTCGCCCAGAAGCTGAACGTTGGCTACGACGAGCATGGCTTCCTGCTGGAGTCGCACCCCAAGCTGCGGCCCGTCGAGACCAATACGGCCGGCATCTACATAGCTGGCGCGGTGCATGCGCCCAAGGACATCCCCGAATCGGTGGCGCAGGCTTCGGCGGCGGCCAGCAAAGTGCAAATTACGCTGGCGGCCGATCACCTGCTCCGCGAACCGGAGATCGCCGGCGTTAGCGAACAGACCTGCGCGGCCTGCTACACCTGCGTCCGGGCCTGCGCCTATCACGCCATCGATCGCGCCGAGGTGCGGACCGGGCGTGGCGTTTTCATCAAGCACACGGCGCGCGTGAATCCCGGCCTGTGCATGGGTTGCGGAACCTGCGTTTCCGTTTGTCCTTCCAAGAGCATTGAGCTGCAGGGCTTCACCGAGCAGCAGATCTACGCGATGGTCGAGAGCATGGCATGAATGATGCGACCCAATTTGAGCCGAAGATCCTGGCTTACGTTTGCAACTGGTGCACTTACCTGGGCGCCGATCTGGCGGGTACGACACGGCTGGAGTATCCGCCGAACATTCGCATCGTCCGGCTGCCCTGCACCGGTCGCATTGATTTCAACCTGCTCGTCAAGGCCTTCGAAGTCGGTGCCGACGCCGTCCTCGTCTCCGGATGTCATCCCGGCGATTGCCACTACACCTCCGGCAACTACCACGCCCGACGGCGGTGGATTCTGTTTCGTGAGCTGCTCGACCTGCTCGGCTTCGATCTTGAGCGCATTCACTTCACGTGGATATCGGCCGCCGAGGGCAAAAAATTCCAGCAGGTCGTTACCGACATCACCGAAAAAACGCGCAAGCTCGGCCCTTACACGGAACTTTACGCGGCCGCCCCGGCATTGGCGAAAGACCTGCCGCAGCCGCAGTCGAAGCCTTTCCAGCTCCAAACCTTTGCCACAGAGAACGAACTGCGCGCCGAAGCCCGCAAGCTGCTGGCGGAGGGCACGGTGAAGGTAGTGATCGGTTATGGCGAGCGCGGTCCAGTGCTGGTGACGCGGCCTGAGGATGCCGATCGGCTCGTCTGGAACAATCGCTCGACCGCGAACCTGGCGATGTATCTCAAGCGCAAGGAAGTCAAAGCGCTGGGCAGAGCGGCCGTCGTGGTCAAGGCCTGCGATGAGCGCTCGCTGATGGTGCTGGAAAAGGAATCGCAGTTCGAACGCAAGGATTTGCACGTCATCGGCATGGCCTGCGACGGCATGGAGCAGCCACGTTGCGCGAACTGCGCCGTAAGAACGCCTCGTTTCGCGGACACTACCGTCGGGCAGGTCCCCGACCAAACGCCAACTCCGCGGCCGGGCAAACTGGACTCGCTGATGGAAATGTCACGCGGCGAGCGCATGGCCTTCTGGGTGCAGGAGTTCGATCGCTGCGTGAAATGTTATGCCTGCCGCCAGGTATGTTCCATGTGCTACTGCGAGCGCTGCATCGTCGACAAGAACCAGCCCATCAGTATCGACCCGGCGCCGGGCACCAAGGGAAACTTCGCATGGCACATCGCGCGCGCCTTTCACCTGGCCGGCCGCTGCATCGGATGCGGCGCGTGCGCTCAAGCCTGTCCGGTGGGGATCGACCTCGGACTGCTGAACATGCAGTTGGCCAGAGCCGCCAAAAAGCACTTCGGTTATCAGGCAGGGGTTGACCCGTCGGCGGAACTGCTTGTCGGTGCGTTCTCGCAACAGGACAAAGAGGAGTTCATCGGGTGAGCGAGCTAATCACGGAAACCAAGCTACGGCAGCTTGCGGGCGAGTGGATCAGCGGCGGCCGAAGGGTCGTCGGACCGGTTCGAATCAAGGATCGCGTGCTCTACAGGCCGCTGCAGTCGCCCGAGCCCCTGCTGATCGAGTCCACTCCCGGCGGCTCTGTGCGTCCCGCCAACTCCATCAAGGAGTTCTTCTTTCCCAAGCTGGAAACGCTTTACCAATACCGCACCCGGGGCCGCAACATAGAGTTGATCGAGCCCGCCCAGGAGTTCGCGGAGCAGTTGATCATCGCCGCCCGTCCGTGCGACGCCGCGGCCCTGCCTATCCTGGACCATGTCTTCAACTGGGATTTCGCGGACGATTTCTACAACCGCCGCCGGGCCGCGACCACCATCGTTACCGTTGCCTGTAGCGTGGCGGACGAATCTTGCTTCTGCACCTCCGTCGGCCTTGCTCCGGACGACGCTCGCGGCAGCGATGCGATCTTGCTGACTCTCGGCAGCGGCCGTTACGAGGTGCAATGCATCACCGCAAAGGGCCGAGCGCTGTTCTCCGGCAAGACTGAAACTTCAGAGGAATCAGGGAAGGCCGCGCCGGCTCCCGAACGCAAGTTTGATCCGAGCAGGATTCGAGCTTTCGTCGACGGGCACTTCGAGGACGCGCTTTGGGCCGAGCATGGGCGGACCTGCATGGCATGCGGCGTTTGCGCATTCTCCTGCCCCACGTGCCACTGCTTCGACATCGTCGACGCCGGAGCGGTCGCCGGCAACGCTCGCGTCAGGACCTGGGACACATGCCAGTTCCCGATCTTCACGCTTCACGCCTCCGGACACAATCCGAGAGCGCTTCAACCCGCGCGTCAGCGGCAGCGCATTCTGCACAAGTTTTCAATCTATCCAGAAAAGTTCGGCGAGATCCTCTGCACCGGCTGCGGTAATTGCGTACGCAACTGCCCGGTGGGCCTGGGCGTGCTGAACATGCTGACTGAGATTCAACATGGCCAACATCTATAAACCCGAACTCATGGAAGTGATCGCCGTCCGGCAGCAAACCATCGACGTCAAATCGGTTGCCCTGCGCTTTCTTGATCCCGAGCGCGCCCGGACGTTCTCGTTTCAAGTCGGCCAGTTCGGCATCTTCTCCGTCTTCGGATACGGCGAATCGACCTTTAACATCTGTTCGAGTTCGAACTGGAAAGACCGCATCGAGTTCTGCTTCCGCAAAGTCGGCAGAGTTACCGAAGCCATGTGGAAGATCGAAGTCGGCGACGTTATCGGCTTCCGCGGGCCCTACGGGAACGGCTACCCGATGGATGTGTGGAAGGGACACGATCTGATCTTTCTCGGCGGCGGAATCGCCATGCCGCCGATTCGCTGCGCCATCTGGTATGCCTTGGAAAACCGCGCCGATTTCGGCGAGATCACGGTTGTCTATGGCGCGCGCACCGTGGCTGATCTGGTTTATGTGGACGAGTTGGCGGAATGGGCAAAGCACGAGCGCGTGCGGGTGGTGACCTGCGTCGATCCGGGCGGCGAGACCCCGGACTGGAAAGGGGATATCGGTTTTGTTCCCACCGTCTTCGAGCGCGCGCAGGTATCGTCCAAAGACCCGGTGGTTCTGGTGATTGGACCGCCAATCATGATCAAGAACACCCTGCCCGTGCTGCGGAAGATGGCGATCAGCCCGGCCTCGGTTTACACCAGCCTTGAGAACCGCATGAAGTGCGGCGTTGGCAAATGCGGGCGCTGCAACGTGGGCTCCCACTACGTGTGCAAAGAGGGTCCCGTGCTCACCATGGAGCACCTCCAGCAACTGCCGCTGGATTATTAGAGCGGTTACGGAGTTGGCGTACCCTAGCCGCAAACCGTTGAACGTGTCACCCTGAGGAGCGCCGCCTGTTGTCGGCGGCGCGACGTGAGGGTCTATGCATTTCTTCTGTAAGAATGGGCTACACCTTCTGTGGAACTGCTTTAGAGCGAGTTCGGGATAGTTTTTGAAGGGGCGCGGCTACCACCCCGCGACGCGCTGCTTTTGCGCGTAGTGGGGTGGTAATCAGCGCAGTTTGATGAACTGGGTTGCGGTGGCCAGGGAATTCAAGGCGTCCTTGTTGCGAACAATCAGAGTCGTTCCTTTGGTTCGCACAATGTGCCGCTTCTTGAACTCCATGAGCACCCGGGTCACGGTTTCGCGCGATGCCGCGATCATCTGGCCCATCTCCTCGTGGGTAAGCAGAAGCCTGAAATGGGGTTCCGGCTGCTCTGCTTCCCCCGCGCGAATCATCCAGTCCAGCAGCAGTTTGGCTACCTTCTCGGCGGCCGATTGCGCCATGTTGAACGAACGCAATTCACGGCACGCGAAATTGTATTTTTCGGCCAACTGCTGGTCGACGCGGAAGCAAGCTTCGGCGTGGCCGGCCAGAAAGCGGAGAAAGTCGTCGCGCTTGATGAAGTTGATCTGGCAGGACTCGATCGTCTCGGCGGTCACCAGGTAGGGCTGGCCGGAGACTGTCGCGCTCAGGCCGAGCACTTCTCCCGCCTCGGCGATCCTCATAATTACCGTCTTGCCCTCCGCCGAGGAGAAGGAAAGCTTGACGCGGCCGCGGCATAGGATGAAAACGCCCCGCGGTTCATGGCTCTCCGCGAACAAAACTGCGCCCCGGGGAAAAACTGTCGTGTATCTCAGGGTCTCAAATGCCCGGAGCGTGCGCTCGGGCAGGTCGCAGAACCTTCTATCGCCTTTGATCGTGCAGGCGGTACAGCTTTCAATAATGTCGAACCCGTATGATGGCATCGGTAAACCTTACCTTGCTCACGGTGCACGGCCCCCGAGTAACCACTTGGGATTCACCGCTCACGTTACTCGATGATCCAACGTGGATATCTATAAACAACGGAATTCATCTTCGGCTCAAGTACAATGCTCACATCGCCATGTGACACTTTCGTCCAATCAACACCAGTACTTGGCGAAAACCCGCGCCTGTAAGCCATCCATGCCGTTTCGCCGCGCGGGCAACCAATCGGCGCCAACTATCTTTCTTTCTTCCCCCTGATCCCCTGAGGAACTTTTCTCCCCGACCTTGGTTATCAGTAGTGGAAGCCGCTTGAGCATTACGCTCTGCGGCGTCGAAGGTCAGTGGGAACCATGAAGATTGTGGCAAAGCAGAATACCCTGCTCGAGCGTTACGCTCGGCGGCGTCGAAGGTTGGTTGGAGTCATGAAGATTGTGGCAAAGCAGAATACCAGGATTGCCCGGCGAATGATTGATTGGAGATACGCGTTGGCGCTCATCTCCGGTCTCATGATCGGAATCGCATATTGCCACGCGGCGCAGCGCGACGAACGGGACGGATACACCATCACGGCCGCGCTGGAATGGCGCCGGGCCGCCGAACTGATGGCACCGGTTCCCACCGCCGCCGACCGTTGCTGGTTGCAGTGGGAGCGCATCATGCACTTGCCGCGCAGACTGGCCGGACCAGTCTCCGCGAGCCTTGACATCACACTCGCCGCCTAGCGAAGGATCTGCTTTTCCTACCTAACCAGCCTTCTCCGCGACCTTTGCCTGCTCCTGGTACTTATAGCCGGCGGTCACCTTTGGCATGAGCATGGTGACTGAGCCGCCGATCACCAGGATGACTGCCAAACTGTAGATGCCGTAGTTCATGCTTCCGAACTTCGTCGAAAACCAGCCAACCAACACCGGCCCGATGAACCCGCCTAGATTGCCGATGCCATTGATGATGCCCCTGGCTCCGCCGGCGACTCCGGGCGGAAACACCAGCGCAGGCATTGACCAGCATGGGCTCTGCATCGCTTTGGAAAGCAGTCCGGTTACGCAGATCAGCCCGTAGGAAAGCCAGATGTGTTTCGGGAACAGCGTGGCAAACCAGAACGCAGCGCCGAAGCCCCAAAGTGCGTTCGCACACCAGATTCGGCGATTCCCTTTCCGGTCTGAAAGCGCGCCAAACCAATACACGCCAACCACGGCGGCAGCCAGCGGCACTGCGCTGAGCCAGCCTACGTTGGTCAGGCTCATCTTGGTGAGGTCCTTCAGCAGCGTCGGCAACCAGATCAGGTACCCGTATGTGCCCGAGGTGTAGCAGACATACAGGATTGCCATGATCCAGATGTTCTTGTCCATAAACAGTCGCTTATAGGACCATTTCACCTCGCTGGCCTTCTTCATGTTTGCTACGGCAATAGCTTTTTCTTTCGCCAGAGTCGTCAGCAGGTACTCTTTTTCCGCCGCGGAAATCCACTTGGCTTCTTCGGGACGGTCGCTGATCAGCGGCAACCAGATCGCGATCAACGCCAGCGACACGATGCCCTCAAAGAAGAACAGCCCGCGCCAGCTATATTGGGTAACCACCCAGCCCGAAATCGGATTGGTGACCGCGGCGGACAATGGCAGGCTGATTAAAAATAGACCGTTGGCGCGTCCGAGCTCCTTTTGCGGAAACCACTTGCCAATCACCACCAGGACCGCCGGATAAACCCCGCCTTCCGCCACTCCCAGCAGAAAACGCATGATGAGCAACTGCCAGCTATTATGGACAAACCCCGTCAGGAACGAAATGCTGCCCCAGCCGAGGATCGTCCAGGCGATGAACTTTTTCGCGCTGCCATGTTCGGCAAGGTGTCCCCCGGGGATCTGCAACACCAGGTATCCCCAGAAAAACATTCCGGCTGCCAAGCCGGCCACCGCCTTCGTCATTCCCAATGCCTGATTCATGCCTCCGGCCATGGCAAAACCGATATTCACCCGGTCCATGTAAGCGATGATGTAGATGATGATTGTCGGCGGGATAATCCGCCACCACCTGGCTTTGGGAATTAATTTCTGCAAGTTTTCAGTCGTAGCCACTGATCCCATCGAAGCTCCTTCGGCTTAGCCGTTTTAGGAAGATTGCGGATGCGGATAATAATACTCGTCTCAATGACAGTACATCTATTGTTGGATGGAAGCGCCTGCCAGCCTGGATACCGGCCGAATCCGGTTGCGCCGTTGACTTGACCGCCTGCGCCGAGGCTCTCGATCCGCTCTCGCCCGAGAGACTCGCCCAAATAAAGTGAGGCACCCTGCTGGCCTATACGCCTCGCCTGGTGCCTCACCGAACAGACAACGTAGAGAACTCCAAGGGTAAACGGCTAGTCTGCTTGCATCGTTTCCTTTTTCTTCTCCGGCGTTTGTGGCGCCGCCGTGGCCGACGTCTGACTCTTAACGGCAAATAGCGTAACTATCAATCCCAACAGACCCAGGCATCCAAGGCCGTACAGCCCACCTGAAAAGCCAGTGGTGACCTGCTTGGCCCAGCCGACGATGTAAGGGCCTGCAAAGCCGCCAAGGTTCCCCACCGAGTTGACAAGTGCAATCCCCGCGGCGGCGCCTGAGCCGGACAGGTAAGCGGATGGCAGCGGCCAGAACGGCGGATTGCTGCCGTTAATGCCGATCGTGGCGATGCAGAGCAGCGCAAGGGAGAGCGTGGTAGGTCCAGCCAAACCGGCTCCCCACAAGCCGATCACGATGATCGCGAAAGCTATCATCAAATGCCATTTGCGTTCCTTACGGCGATCGGAGCTCCAGCCGAAGGCCAGCATGGCGATGCAACCGATGACATAGGGAACAAGCATGATCCAACCGGTTTGCATATTCGTGTAGCCCTGCGCCTTGATAATCTGCGGCATGAACAGCCCGAGGCCGTAATTGGAGCCGGTGCGGGCAAAATAGATAATGCATAACGCCCAGACCATTGGGTTCATCAGGCTTCGCCCCGCGCTGGACTCGGTCTTCTTTACGGCGACCTGTTCACGATCCGCTTCCAACTCATGCTCTAGCCAATGTTTCTCGGCCCCGGTGAGCCACCTTGCGTCCTTGGGCTTATCCGGCAGAATGAACAGCACCACGACGGGCAGCACCAGCGCCGGCAATCCCTCCATGATAAAGAGCCATTGCCAACCCTTGAAGCCCCACGCCCCGTTGAGGAGTTGCATGATCCCGGTCGAAATCGGCCCCCCAATGCCAAACGAAAGCGGAATCGCCAGCATGAACCGGGAAATAATTCGTGCCCGGTAGCGCGCCGGAAACCAATAGGTCCAGTAGAGAATCACCCCAGGGAAAAAGCCTGCCTCGGCGACGCCCAGGATGAATCGCATGATCAAGAAGCTCTTGGGTCCTTGAACCCAGGCCATGGCCACAGCGACCAGACCCCAGGTGAAAAGAATACGGGCGATCCATATGCGGGCGCCGACCTTGGCCATGATCAGATTGCTGGGAATCTCGAAAAGGAAGTACCCCCAAAAGAAAATGCCCGCGCCCAATCCATACATGTACGGACTGAGCCCGATATCTTTATTCATCGTCAATGCGGCGAAGCCGACATTCACCCGGTCGAGGTACGAGACGATGTACAGAAACACCATCAACGGGGTAAGACGCCAGAAAATCTTGTTCATGACCTGCTTTTCATTGACGACTTGTTGCACGTTGCCTTGTGCCATAGTGATCTCCTGAGCTGTCTGTTCCCGGCTTGCATGGGAAGCTTGCTCTGCCTGCGTTTGATAGCTTGCTCGCGTACATTATCGGCTCTTGAACGGGCAATGACAATCGCCAAAACCAAACTTTGCGCGGCAGCGCAGTGGCTCGCCGAGGGCACAAACCGGCACTTTTGCGTCAGCAGCGAACGGGGCTGCCAGCCGATTTGACAACCGCTGCCTTCGGCGGTAGCTTTCGTGGAGATCGCAAATTTGAAAGGTGAAGCTCCGGGCAAGCGCGCTTCCGTTATCAAGAATACGGCCTTGCCTGCGTGTTGTTCCGGACCTGCTCTCTACTATGAAAAACGATAAAGATAAGACCGGTCTCCGCAAAGGGCTGACGAGTTACGGCGATTTAGATTTTTCCCTGTTTCTGCGCAAGGCGTTTATCAAGGGCGCAGGTTACACCGATGATGTTCTCGAGCGCCCGATCGTGGGCATCATCAACTCCGGAAGCGATTACAACCCCTGTCACGGCAACGCCCCGCAACTGATCGAAGCCGTAAAGCGTGGCGTCATGCTCGCCGGCGGACTGCCGATGGTATTCCCGACGATCTCCATCCATGAGAGCTTTGCCTATCCCACGAGCATGTTTCTGCGCAACCTGTTGGCAATCGACACGGAGGAGATGATCCGGGCGCAGCCGATGGATTCCGTGGTCATGATCGGCGGCTGCGACAAGAACGTGCCGGCCCAGTTGATGGGCGCGGCCTCGGCTGGCATTCCGGCGATCTCGCTGGTGAGCGGCGCCATGCTGACCGGCGGGCATCGCGGGGTGCGCGTAGGCGCTTGCACCGACTGTCGCCGCTACTGGGGAATGTATCGCGGGGAGCAGATCGATGCCGCCGAGGTCGACGAGGTCAATAACGCCCTGGTGGCGAGCGTGGGCTTCTGCTCCGTGATGGGCACGGCGAGCACTGTCGCCTGCATGGCAGAGGGGCTTGGCATGATGATTCCGGGCGGAGCTTGCCCGCCTGCGGTGACCGCCGACCGCATGCGAATCGCCGAGGAATCCGGCACCCAGGCGGTCAAGATGATCGCGCAGAAACTTACGCCCGACAAGATCATGACGGGAAAGGCGTTCGAGAATGCCATGCGGGTCCTGCTGGCGATTGGCGGCTCGACCAACGGCATCGTCCACCTGACAGCCATCGCCGGCCGGCTCGGCATCGCCATCGACATGGAAGGGTGGGACGCGATGAGCCGCGAAACGCCTGTGCTGGTCGATCTGAAGCCCTCGGGCCAGGGATACATGGAGGACTTCCACAAGGCCGGCGGCATGCTCGCTCTCATGCGCGAACTGAAGCCGTTGCTGCATCTGGACGCGCTCACGGTCACCGGCCGCACCTGGGGAGAAGAGCTGGAGAGAGCCCCGGCGCCATTTAAGCAGGACGTGATCCGGCCGCTGAGCAACCCCATTTACAAGGTAGGCGGAGTCGCCGTGCTGAAGGGCAATCTTGCGCCCGGCGGGGCACTCATCAAGCAGTCGGCCGCTTCGGCCAACTTGATGGAGCACGAGGGCCGCGCGGTGGTGTTTGAGAACAACCAGGACATGGCGAACCGGATCGACGATCCGGACCTCGACGTCAAGGCGGACGACATTCTGGTGCTGAAGTGCATCGGTCCGATTGGCGCGCCGGGAATGCCGGAGGCGGGTTATCTGCCGATTCCGAAGAAGCTGGCGAAGCAGGGCGTGAAGGACATGGTGCGCATCTCCGATGGCCGGATGAGCGGCACGGCGTTCGGAACCATCGTCTTGCACGTGATGCCGGAGTCGGCCATCGGCGGGCCGCTGGCGCTGGTGCGCTCGGGCGACAGGATCAAGCTCAGCGTTTCGTCGCGTTCGATTTCACTGCTGGTCAGCGACGTGGAGCTGAAGCAGCGCGCGGCCGCCTGGGTAAAACCTGAAATGAAAGACCATCAGAGAGGCTACCGCAAGCTGTTCTTCGACTCGGTGACGCAGGCCGACCAGGGATGCGACTTCGATTTCCTGCGCGAGCCAGAAATCAAAGAGACGGTGCCGAAGCTCCGGGCGACGCAGAAGGTCTCCGGCTGAGCAGAAAGATCAGATCGAGCCGCGAGACTCGCCCGGTGAGAGCCGTTTCACATCTCGGTTTTGAAGGGGCGCGGCTTCAGCCGCGCCGTTTTCTGGCCGCATATTCTCTGGCTTTAGCCGCCGAGGGACCGCCCTTGACTCACGTCCGAAATGAGTTGGGAAAAAGCTTCTAATGCCGACCGCTGTTAAACATCGCCTACAAACTGGAGATCGATCTATGCCCCAAGCGTCTTTGCCGCCGAACACCTTCAAGTCTGCCCTTGCCGCAGGGCGGCAGCAGATTGGTTTGTGGAGTTCGCTGTGCAGCAATATTGTCGCCGAGATTCTGGCCGTCGCCGGCTTTGACTGGATTGTGGTTGATACCGAGCATGCTCCCAACGAAATCGCGGGGGTGCTTCCGCTACTGCAAGCCATGAAGGGCGGAACCGCCGAGCCGGTGGTTCGCGTTGCCTGGAACGACGCCGTTCTCTTGAAGCGCATTCTGGATATCGGCGGCCGCTCCGTCCTGGTGCCGTTCGTGCAAAATGCGGAAGAAGCCAAAAAGGCGGTGGCGGCGACCCGCTATCCGCCGCAGGGAATCCGCGGCGTGGCGCTCGGGCCGCGTGCCAACCTCTACGGAAGCGTTGCCAACTACCATCACAACGCCAGCAAGGATATCTGCGTGCTGGTGCAGGTCGAAACCCGTAGCGCCATGAGCCAGATAGAGGCGATTGCGGCGGTTGATGGCGTCGACGGCATTTTCATTGGCCCTAGCGATCTGGCCGCTGACTTCGGACACCTGGCGAACCCGAAACACCCGGAGGTGCAGGCTGCGATTGCCGATGGTTGCAAACGGATACGCGCTGCCGGAAAGGGCGCCGGCATGCTGACATCAGATCCGGAAGAGATCGTTCGCTTCCTTGATATGGGCTTCACCTTCGTCGCCGTAGGCAGCGATTCGGGAGTGCTTGCCGCCAATTGCAAGAAGCTGGCCGCACAGTTCAAGGAGAAGGCGCGCACGGTTTAGGGTAATGTCCCGGAGGTGGAATCGCTTCAACCTCAAGGGTGTCATCCTGAGCGTAGCCGGGGTCCCCGGCGACGGCCGCTTTTGCCGTTGCTGGGGTGGAGGAGCGAAGGATCTGCTTTTCTTGCATTGAAATAACAAAAGCAGATTCTTCGCTCCCACCGGTCGCTCAGAATGACACTCCAGAGTATTTCCTTGCTGTCATGCCGGGTGCCCCACGTTCGCCCGTTTTTTGGCTAACGTGGGGTAGTTTCTTGCGTTGCCGTCGCATACGCGGTGAGCAGCCTGCCTCAACTTCGCGGCAGCCCGCGCCTATTTCTTCCCCGGCTTCGCGTCCTTCTCGGGTTCGGTCGCCCCGTCCAGCAGGCGCAGCCCTTCGAAGGCATGCGGACCAATCAACCCCGTCTGCGCGTAGATGAACAGTTTTGCCCGGCTGTCGGTGATGTCCAGGTTGCGCATCGTCAACTGGCCTATGCGGTCCAGGGGAGTGAATGCGCCCTCGTTTTTTTCCATCGTCAGGCGCTCCGGCGCATACGTCAGGTTGGGGCTCTCGGTATTCAGAATCGTGTAATCGTTGCCGCGGCGCAGTTCCAGTGTCACCTCGCCGCTGATTGGCTTGGCCACCCAGCGCTGCATGGTCTCACGCAGCATCATCGACTGCGGGTCGAACCAGCGTCCCTCATACATCAGGCGGCCCAACCGGCGTCCCATGTCGCGGTATTGCTCGATGGTGCCCTCGTTGTGGATTCCCGTGATCAGCCGTTCGTAGGCAATGAACAGCAACGCCATGCCCGGCGCTTCGTAGACCCCGCGGCTCTTCGCCTCGATAATGCGGTTCTCGATCTGGTCCGACATCCCAAGGCCGTGGCGTCCGCCGATCGCGTTCGCCTCCAGCACCAGCTCCACTTCGCCCGCAAACGTCTTCCCGTTCAGCGCCACGGGGAGCCCCTCGGCAAAGCTGATGCGGACTTCTTCCGGCTTGACGGCAACGTCGTCGCGCCAGTGTGCCACGCCCATAATCGGCTCCACGATCTTCATCCCTTTGTTGAGGAACTCGAGATCTTTCGCCTCGTGCGTGGCGCCCCAGATATTGGAATCCGTTGAGTAGGCATTCTCCTTGCTCATGCGGTAGTGCAGGCCTGCCTTTTCGAGCAGCTCCGACATTTCCTTGCGTCCACCGAGCTCGTCGATGAACTTTTGATCGAGCCAGGGCTTGTAGACGCGCAGATTCGGGTTGACCAGCAGGCCATAACGGTAGAAGCGCTCGATGTCATTGCCCTTGTAAGTGCTTCCATCGCCCCAGATGTTGACTGCATCTTCCTTCATCGCCCCCACCAGCATGGTGCCGGTCACGGCGCGTCCTATCGGGGTGGTGTTGAAGTAGGGGACTCCGGCCGTCGAGATGTGAAAGGCTCCGCACTGCAGCGCGGCCAGTCCCTCGCGCACCAGTTGCACCCGGCAGTCGAGCAGGCGAGCCTTCTCCGCGCCCAGTTCCAGCGCCCGGCGCGGAATATCGTCATAGTTGGACTCGTCGGGCTGCCCCAGGTTCGCGGTGTAGCAGTAAGGGATGGCGCCCTTCTCGCGCATCCAGTAGATTGCCGCGCTGGTGTCCAAGCCTCCCGAGAAGGCGATCCCGACCTTTTCTCCGACGGGGATAGATTGCAGAATAGTGCTCCTCATGAACTGTCCTCTTCCATGCGGTGCCCGTGCAGCGCCGTCAGCGGGCCGTCAGGGGCGAAAACCGTTAAGTTCCCACATCTGCTCACTGCGGCAGATGTGGGGCACCAATGCGAAAACCGTTAAATGAAAAATTGTTAATGCAATCGTTAATTAAGATGACTTCTCTACTTTAGCTGTCCCGCGCCAAAAAATATATGCTTCGGTGAATCCACTCTACTTGGCTGCTGAAAACGCGCCGAAGCACCAGGCAAGGCGCCAGTCCTGCTAAACGCACCTCGCGAGTGTCATCCTGAGCATAGCGAAGGATCTGCTTTCCTCACTTCCAAAGTCGCTTCGTTTTGTTAAGAATTATAAGGATTCACCGAGTCCGCGTCTTGGCTCGAAATTAGCAGTGGTAAAGTGGGGCATCCAGAGCGCCCCCGCGGCTGATCTTAAGCAGGTTGACCAAGCAGTGCCCGCTCCCGAAAGGCGACCGGCAAACCGTGACACGGTTCTGGCAAAAGTTCGCGATTTTATCTTTGCTGGCCTCATCTGTCGCTGCTCGCCCGCAAGTGAATACCGGGGGCCCCAGCGAGGCTCGGCTCGCTGGGGTGGCTGGCAATCCTCCCGCGCCTTCCCCGTTATCAAAACTCGCCGTAACCGTAACCGATGAAAACGGAATGGCCATCGCCGCGGCTCGAGTCTCGCTGCAGCTTACGCCGCAATCGGCCGCTCTGCGTTGCGATACCAACTTTTCCGGGCGCTGCCAATTCGCCGGCATCCCTGCGGGCAATTACCAGTTGCGCGTGGAGAAACCGGGCTTCTACGCGCTGGTTCTGCCGCTAGTCCGCGTGGGCGTCACCACGGATATGGAAGTGCGTCTCTCGCCGCAGCGGGAAGTGCGCGAAGAAATGAATGTAGTGGAATCGCCGCCGGCAATCGATCCCGCGCAGACCGCCTCGCAAGAGCAACTCACCGGCCTCAACATCATCGATATCCCTTATCCCTCCACCCGCGATTACCGCAATGTGCTCAACTACATTCCCGGCGTGGTGCAGGACGCGAGCGGCCAGCCGCACGTGGCGGGCGCAGAGACCTATCAGACACTGGCGCTGCTCGATGGCTTCAACGTCACGCAGCCCGCCAACGGCCTGCTGCTCGTGCGGCTCAGCACCGACGCCTTTCGACTGGTCGAGGTCGAGAGCAGTAGAATTCCCGCCGAATACGGCAAGGCATCCGCCGGCGTGCTGAGCATGAACACCCTCACCGGCGACGATCATTACCGCTTCACCGTCACCGACTTCATTCCCTCCGTGCAGAACAAGAACGGGCTTACCTTCGACAAAGTAGATCCTCGCCTCACTTTTTCAGGTCCGCTACGCAAGGGCAAGATCTGGTTCTTCAATGCGCTGGAGGGAGAATATGACAATGTTGTCATCACCGAACTGCCCTCCGACGCCAACAGCGACCACGTCTGGAGGATGAGCAACCTGGCGAAAGTGCAGACCAACCTGACTTCACGCAACATACTCACCACCAGTTTCCTGTACAACCATTTTCATGATGAATACGCGGGACTCTCTGCTCTTGCTCCGCAGCAGGCTTCTCCGGTGGATGCCGAAGACGCCTACGTCGCCAACGTCAAAGATCAACATTACTTTCACGGCGGCCAACTTCTCGAAACCGGTTTTGGATTCGTCCAGAACGGCCTGAACGAGTATCCGCACGGCAGCCTTCCCTATTTCATAACGCCTGAAACTGCGGGCGGAAGCTACTATCTCGCGGACCGCACTCAGGCCCGCCGCTGGCAGGCGCTGGCGAACCTGTACCTGCCCTCTCGCCAGTGGCATGGGCGGCACGAATTCCGCTTTGGCATCGATCTCGATCGCATGGCCTACACCGCCGCCTTTCAGCGCCAGCCGATAGCGTTTCTTCGCGAGGGACAGAGTCCTCCGCCGAACGGCGACTGCCTCGCGGTGATACCGTCACCCTGCTCCCTCTACTCGACTTTCTCCGGCGGGGCGGAGTCGCTGACTCACAATCTGCAAACCTCTGGATACGTGCAGGACCGCTGGTCGCCGGCCAACCGGCTCATCGTTGAATCCGGCCTGCGCTATGACTGGGATGAAATCTTGAGGCAGTCGCTTTTTTCGCCGCGGCTGACGGCTGCCTACGCGCTGGACAGCGATGCCAAAACCAAGTTGTCGGCGGGTATCGGCCTCGTCTACGACGAAACCAGCATCAGGCTGGTGGCTCGTCCCCTGGCGGGCGTGCGGCAGGATACGTTTTTCGACGCCAACGGAAACCCGCTCGGTGCGCCCGTGGTCACAACCTTTTCCGCCAACCCCGCCTCGCTCAACGCGCCCCGCTCCTTGAACTGGAGCGTTGCCATCGAGCGCAGGCTCCCTGCCGCCATCTACCTGAAAGCCGAGTTCATCGAGCGGCGCGGAACGAACGGACTCGTCTACAACACCGTCAACGGAGCGGCCGGCGGCAACTTCCAATTACAGAGCACGCGCCAGGACCGCTACGACGCCGTTCAGCTCGCTCTGCGCAAGCACTTCCGCGGCCCCTACGTTGTGTTCGGCTCTTACACGCGCTCGAAAACCCGCTCCAACCAGGTGCTCGACTTCAATGTGGACAACCCCGTCCTCAGTCCGCAGGCCGCCGGCCCCTATCCGTGGGATACGCCGAATCGATTCATCTCCTGGGGTCTGCTGCCGTTCTTCAAGCTTCCGCTGATCAAGCAGCTTGATCTCGCCTACTCTGCCGAGTGGCGCGACGGTTTCGACTTCAGTGTGGTGAACGACCAATTGCAACTGGTCGGAGCGCCCGGCTCACAACGATTCCCGGCTTACTTCACGCTCAATGTGCAAGTGGAAAAACGCTTCCACGCCTTCGGCCGCTACCTTGCTATTCGCGCCGGCTTCGATAACATCACCGGCCACCAGAATCCCACGGTCGTAAATAACGACATCAACTCGTCGCAGTTCCTCACCTTCAGCAACTTCACCGGACGCGCCTTCACCACGCGCATTCGCCTGCTCAGCACCAAGTAAGCGTGACGCGCGCCGCCGGGTGCCCCAGGTCCCGCGCCGCGCTGTTCGGCGCTGACCTGGGGTAGTTTCTTTCTAACTCGGTACCATGTTCCCTACACTCATCGGAGCGAACTGACCCCTCACTCCTCCGGCAGCACCGGAAGCGTTGCCGCATTGACCGCCGCTGGATCGTCGCGCAGCTTCAGATACAGCAGCGTTCCATTCGGACGCGGCACGGCCAGCGTGGAATCGGCGAATCCCACCGGCACCGGCACGGCATGCGTGAATGCCGCGTCGGAGGCGACCGAATCGATCAGGTACAGGTTCGTCCCCGACAATGTGCATTGCTTGTCCGGACTATCCGGGCAACGTATCTCCTTGAGTGTGGGAATCCGCACAAGGTTTGCCAGCGGCTGCCAATCCCCCGCCGCGCCGTTGGCGTCAACCGGCCGGAAGCGCAGCGGGCCGAACGCGGACGGCCCGAAGCTCTTGAGCGGATCGAGCACGGCCAGCACGGTCTTGGGGTCCTGCAAAGTCAAATTGCCGTCGGCGAAGCTCAACAGAACGTGGAAGGAGTCGTCTTCCGCAGCGACTTCGATCTTCTCGCTGCGCGGAAACGTCGCGGGCGTCTCCGCCTTGAGGAAGAACGACAGCAGCCCGTTTTGCGGAAGATCGTCCTGGTTCGCCAGCCGAATGGCCGAGCGGCTTGCGCCCTGCGGCGTCTGCACGCTTTTGCCGATGAGGGAAACCTTGGGCCGCGCCGCTGCGACGGTGGTTTGCAATTCCAGAACCCGGCCATCCTTGAGCGCGACGCGCGCCAGCAACTTCTGGTCCTGCTGCAAAACCGCCGGCTGAGCGCTCGGCGCAGATACTTTGAGTTCGTCTTTCTGTTGCGCGCGCCTCAGCCCCGCCGGAGCGAAATGAACTCCGTTGACTTCCAGGCCGGCCACTTCGTCCAGCCGCGTTCCTATCAGCACGCCATGCTGGTCGCCCGCGTGTATCACCAGATTGTCAAGGCGCCCCGCTTCGGAATAAGTCTGTAGCGGGATTTCATCCGGCTGCGCCAGGCCGTGCTTCTTTACCAGCATTGTCAGCCGCCCCGGAGTGGCGTCTTTCAGCGGCACCTTTACCTCAAGCTCATTCGGTTTCGTCAGCTTCCACACTGCCTTGGCGGTCTTGCCGTGCTCATCTTTGATCGAGACCTGATCGACGCAGGCGGCATCGTCGGCCTGCATGTGCAGCACGTCCTCGCGGCCCACCACCAGGGCGCTCGCGTCGGCTGCGGCCATCGTCCATTTCGCCGTGTGTGCGCTGCGCAGGTGAAGATTGGGTCCGTCAAAGGCTTCAAAACCCCAGTAACCGCGCACCGTTCCCGTCAACTCCGCATCGAGGCCGGCGCGCAGCGTGTGCGTGTCGATCACCACTCCACCGCGCGCGGCATCCGCATGCACGGGCAGATCCGCGCTCAGACCGGATTTCTCCTTCACGCGCAGAACAAGATCGTGTGCGTACCCGGTGGAGAACACCAGCGGAGCGCCCTCCACCGGCAATACCAGCGCGGGCTGTTCGAGGCAAAACACCTGCTTCGAATCCACCGGACGCAGTGGCGGAAACTGCGCCGCTTCCACCGCGGGCAGGCCGACCACGATGACCGATTTCGGCTTGCGAAAAGACGGCGGATTGTTCAGCTTCAGCTCCACAACATCGTCCTTCGATAACGCCAGAGCCGGAATGTACTGGAACTCCGCCGTATGCAGGTTTTCCATGATTCGCGCCACATCCATGAACGCTCCGACGTAAGGGCTATAAGCTCCTCCTCCGGCCTGTTTCGTCGTGCTGAGCACGCCAATCAGATCGGAGTTCGGCCCGGAGGTGAGCGCGGCCACCATCGATTGACTGTGTCCGTCCTCCAGCACGAGCTGCCCGGTGTTTTGCATCAGGCAGGGAGCCTGCTGCTCGCTCGGCTTATCAAAGCATTCCTTATCGAGCTTCATGTTCAGGCTGCGGGCGAGCAGCACGGAGCGCTCATGCAGCGCCTCGGGTTCGGTGCTGGATGTTTGCTTGATGATGTCAAGATATCTATCGAGGCGCGAGCGGTCGAGGCTCGCCTGGTTGAGGTCCTGCGAGGCCCTCACGAAAGCCCCGGGTTTGCCGCGCACGGTGGAACGCAGGGTGTTGAAGTCGCCTCCGGTCTGCGGCGCCAGCAGCAGCAGCGCCTGCTGCGCGTCCTGCGGAACGGTGACGAAGATTCCCCCCTCCCGCACTAGCTTGTTCCACGTTTCCGCCCGCGTGAACCAGTTTTCCGGCGGCGGATTGGTCGAGCCCCTCAGGAACGCAACCACCAGCAGATAATGCACGGACTGGCTGGAAGGCAGCAGAGGGTGAATCCACATCCGGTCGCCGGGCTGGAGGTTCGGCACCTGCGAAACCGGCAGCGTTTTCCCCGCCCGCGTCACCTTCACCTCCAGACGAGGTCCTGAAAGATCGAAAGCGGGATTATCGGCGCGTACGAAAATTCCCCCCAAAAGCACACTGACAAGAAAGAGACGCAAGTAGCCGGATTTTGCAAGCATGCTGCTATTTTACGAGCTTCTCGCGGCTTTGGCGGCCTGCGCATTATCGGACGGTTCAGAGGGGAAGGTACATCCCGGGACATAGCCGGGCTTCCTAGCCCGGCGGTGATATTCAGGGATACACCAACTCACTAACTGCTCTTCATCACGACGCCTACGCCGCCGGATGAGTGGCTTGCCGTGGCGCCTTTTGAATTCTCTGCGACCCCGAATAAATGACAAAACGCCGCCCGCGCAGGAAGCCGATCAGCGCCATGCCGAACTCGCGGGCAAGATTCACCGCCAGATCGGAGGGCGCGGATACCGAAGCCAGCACCGGGACGCCGGCCATCAAGGCCTTCTGGACGATTTCGAAACCCCCGCGGCCGCTGACCAGCAATACGGAGTCGCTTAAGGGCAACTGATCGTTGGCCAGGGCCCAGCCGACGACCTTGTCGACGGCATTGTGACGGCCCACATCTTCGCGAAGCACGATTAACTCACCGTGCAAGTTGAACAACCCGGCGGCGTGCAAGCCTCCGGTCCGTCCGAAGATCGCTTGCGAGGCGCGCAGTTGATCGGGGAGCCGGCAAAGCACTTCGGGGTCGAGTTGGAAGTCGGGGTTCGGCGGTTCCATCCCCTGCGCCCGCACGGCGTCAATGGAAGCCTTGCCGCAAACACCGCAACTTGACGCGGTGTAGAAGTTGCGCCGCATCGCGTCGGAATCCAGCGTCACTCCCGCAACCAGGTCCACGCGCACGCGATTTGCGCCGTTTTGTTTCCCGTCTGGTTCATGCCGCACGGACGCGATCTGGCCTCGGCCCCTGATCAGGCCTTCCGTGAAGAGGAATCCCGTCGCCAACTCGAGGTCGTGACCGGGAGTTCGCATGGTTACGCTGAGAGCGGCATCTCCGACGCGTATCTCAAGCGGCTCTTCGCCGACGAGGTAGTCATCGACGCTGCGCAGCTCTCCCTCGCACCACTCTTTCACTCCGGTAACAGAAACCATGCGCGGAATTGCCATGTGCTCCTTCCGCGGACCAGTCCAGGTAAACATCCCCAGGCGCCACGAGTAATTGCGCTGTAGGGTGCCCCCCTTCCGGAGAAGCCGGAGGGTGAGGATCAGCCGATCTCGGCGCACAGCGGCGTGAACTCTGAGCCTTGTTCACGAGCAGCGCAACTGTATCGCTCTACGAGATTTAGAGAAAAGGGCAGCGGAAAAGGTTTTCCCGGCGCTGGAGCGGTATCCGAATAGGTATATTCCGGAGCCGCTCTGGCCCAAGCACCTGGACGGGAAAGGGGATGATGTCTTTCAGAGCGATGGTCTTTCGGAAGACGCACCGAACCCTGCGCCATGCGTGGGCCCGGTGCTCGGACTACATCACTCCGCGCGGCGGTTTATGCTGGTTCCCAGTAGGTATATCCCGATATCAGATTGTCATGGCGAGCGAAGTCGAGCCGGGGTTCCCAGCATGCGCCGTAGTTGCGCATGTTGGGGTGGACGAGCCACCTTTTGTTCCTTATTGCTGAAAAACAAAGGGTGGCTCCACTCCGCGCCCGAACAGCTTCTTGCTTACCCCACAGGCGCTCGGCGCTCCGGTCGCCATGACATCCCCTTAAGGGTTTTTGGCTACACCTACAAGGGAATTGCTTTAGAAGTTCGCCGCATTGCGCTGAGTCAGGCGCATCGCGACATTTGCCGCGATCACGTTCAGCACCTGCGGCTTGACCAGGTTGTGGTAATCGTTGTACGCCATCCTCAGCAGCTCACGATGCGATCCCGCATTGAAGGCAATCTCGCTATCCTCACTTAAGCTCTGGTCAACGTAAACGGGCACGTTATAGAGATTCCCAAACGGCGGCATGGCGCCCACTTCGCAATCAGGAAAGACGTGAGCAAACTGGTGCTCGTGGGCCAGCGAGACCTCTTTCGCGCCCAGAGCCGTTTTCAGTGCGCGGAGATCCACATGCTTGGAGCCGGGTACCACCATCATCGTCAGCGCCCCGTCGACAAGCACCATTACCGATTTTGCGATCTCCTTCCCCGGTGTGTGCGTCATGGCGGCGATAGCGGCGGCGGTGTAGGCGGTGGAGTGGCTCACGATAACGTAGCGAATGTTCTTTCCGTCCAATATCTCTTTCAGTCGATTGATCGGCATAGCGAACCTCCTTTGAATGCTGACGCTGAATGCTCACAGGCTGCCGAAAAAACATTGGTCGTGCAGGAGAAGGCCCCGGCAGCTCGATGAAAGTGCGAGCCGCCGCAAATTGCCGCAGCGGCTCCGCCGGAGCTTGCGAAACGGAAACGGTCTGAGTTTCCGTACCAGAAGAGGATGATCTCTGAATGCCGTTGCCGCGCCCGGCATCTTCCACCCCAGCGCGCGCAACCACGGCGCGTACCGGGGACCCCGGCTTCCACCCCAGCACGCGCAACCACGGCGCGTGCCGGGGACCCCGGCTGTGCAACGCACGGTGACCAAAGTTCAGAGTTTCCGGAGTTATTCGAGGATCACGGGTAGCTGACGTGAAGACAACAGCTTCCGCCACATGATCGCGCAGCGATAGCGACTTTGGCCGTACGCACATGCTTCACCACATCCGGCCGGACGCCTTTGCGGATCGTTCCGCGGGAACCAATCCCGTCAGAGTATGCCACTAAGAATCTGGGAAGGAAAGCGAATCCCATTATTTCAGCGGAGGTCCCGGCACGCGCCGGCCGCTTGTACGCCGGGTATGGGCGACGGATCGCCCTCCGGCTCGCGGCGCGGGTGGTTGCGCGTGTTGGGGTGGAATTCACCCTTACCCCGACGCAGGGAACGCGATGAGTTTTCTCTCGCCCTTGTAGTGCTGCTGCTTCTGCGCGTACATGCGCTGATCCGCCACCGCCAGCAATTGCTCCGCGTCTTCGCCGTCTTCAGGCAGGAAAGCCGATCCCACGCTGACAGTAAGCGTTGGCTCGCCACAGACGCGCGTCCCGGCTTCCATGGCGGATTCATTCATGCGTTCGGCCCTCATGGCTGCCGCATCCGGCTTTAACCCGGGAGCGATGATCACGAACTCGTCACCGCCCATGCGGCCGACATAGTCGTAGTTGCGCGATGCGGATCGCAGCAGTTGGGAGAATAAATGCAGCACCTTATTGCCTTCCAGGTGGCCGAACTGGTCGTTGATCAGCTTAAAGCCATCCAGATCACAAACCATGATTGCCAGCGAGTTGCCTTCGCGTTTGCAGCGCGAGATTTCCTCGTCCAGGTGCACAAACAGTGATCTCGCGTTGGGCAGCCCGGTCAGGTAATCGGTAGTCGCCGAGCTCTCCGCTTGCTGGAAGCGCAGCGCATTCTCCATCGAAAGAGCGACTTTTGAGCTGATTGCCAGCAAGATCCGCAGGTCGTCCCGGTTGAACGACTCCGTGTCCGCAGCCCGGTACAGCGTAAGCACGCCAATAGTGGCGCTGGGACTGTTGAGGGGCACCGACACGGCGGATGTCAGATCTGGAACACGGCTTCGGTCGGCGATCGACCCGAATTCCAAAGCCGGGTTTCCGTTGAGAATCGGAGTCCCCTTTTCAGCCACCCAGCCCGAGAGGCCCTCGCCGACATGGGGAGTGAGCGTGGAGAGCACCCGGAAGTGATCTCCCGCAATATGCTGAGGCAGAAGCTGATTGTCGCTCTTCACATAGACAACAATCGAGTTGTATGGCACCAGGCGGCGCAGACGCGCCGAGAGCAGCGACAAAGTCTCGTCGAGGCTCAGCGAGTTCCCGAGATCATGACTGATCTCGAACAACATCTGGGCCTCTTGTCGGGCAGCGGCGATGGAAGTCAGGAAGCTCCCGTCGGCTTGCATCGCGTTTTCATAGCGGTCATCTCCTGCGGCGGCTCCTCGTCGATGCGTGCTCACGGCCGTTAATTCCCGCAGGCGCGGCCAATTCTCCTTAAGCGCTGCCACCACTTTGGGATCGTACTGCGTGCCTGCCAGCGTCGCCACCTGCTCCAGCGCTTCCGTCAGGGGCAATGCGCGGCGGTACGGACGCTCGGAAGACAGTGCATCCAGGCAATCCAGCACGGCGAGGATCCGTGCACCCATCGGAATCTCCTCACCCTTCTTGCCGAACGGGTAACCCGCGCCATCCCATCGTTCGTGATGCGCTTCCACAATTGGGACTACCGGATAGGGAAAGTTCACGTGGCTGAGAATCTCCGCTCCGATCAGCGGATGAATCTTCATTTTCTCGAACTCTTCCGGGGTCAGACGGCCAGGTTTGTTGATGATCTGCTCGGGAACCGCCAGTTTCCCGATGTCGTGCAGCAGTACAGCCGCTCCAAGCGCCTCCATTTCCTCGTCGCTTAGCGACAGCACCCTGCCCAACTCCATCGAATAAGCCGACAGGCGTTCAAGATGTCCCTGGGTGCTCTGTTCCTTGGCCTCGATGGCCAGAGCCAGGGCTCTAATGGTGCGCAAGTGCAAGCACGACATCTGCTCAGCCTGTCTACAGCGGACTTCCAGTTTCCCCCTCGACTGACGATAGTAAAGACAAACGGCATAGACGAGTGCCAGGATACCTACGCCCAGGTGACAGCCGAATTGAATCCACTGGCCCCAAGTCGCGGATAAAACCGCGGCACAGAGTCCCAGGACTCCAACGCTAACCGCCAACCCCACAAGTAGCTTCGTCCGCATCAGTAATCGGGTCTCGCCCTCTACAAATGTAAGTTACAGGCTTTGCACTGCTTGACGGTTGCCTACTTGGGCACTGGCACGGACCAGTCCTGCTCCGATAATGAATCAGGCCCACCCCCATCAATGCACGAAGCCTTCCAAAACCAAAGAGCGGCAAGCACTTGGGTTCCAGGTTCCGGAAGGTGATGGAAATGCAGGGATTGAGACAAAATGGCGCAATTTTCCAGCCAGATGCGCCAAGCTGTCGCATTTCTCGTATTACTCATAAGTTACTTTCGTTACTTCTTCTTGCGTTTCGGATGATTGGATTGGCAGTCGTTTGAGCGATACTGTTGAATCAGACATAGCGCAAGTGCGCGCAACCCGTGCCTTAGTGGTCTAAGGCACGGCAGGCGATTTGGGAACGGCATGGCAACTGACAGCAGCGAAACTCAGTTCATCGTCGCAAGCCCGTGCATGCAGAAGGTGTTGCTGCTTCTGCCGCGCGTTGCCGCCAGCACCGCCTCGGTCCTCATCACCGGAGAGACCGGAACCGGCAAGGAATTGATCGCGCGCGCAGTGTACTTGAATTCAGCACGCCGGAACCGGCAGTGGGTTGACATCAATTGCGCGGCCATCCCGGAACACCTGCTCGAAAGCGAGCTTTTCGGATACGAGAAGGGGGCCTTCAGCGGGGCCGAGAGCAGCAAAAAAGGTTTGTTCGAACTGGCCGACGGAGGCACGATCCTGCTGGATGAGGTGGGTGAGCTCGACCCCAAACTGCAAGTCAAGCTACTGCGTGTTCTGGACGGTGCACCCTACTACCGGCTCGGGGGTAATCGCAAGATCAGCGTCGATGTCAAGGTGATCGCCGCCACCAATCAACCGTTGGAGCAACTCGTCCAGATGGGCAAATTCCGTCGTGACCTTTACCATCGGTTGAGCCAGTTTCACCTGAAGATTCCGCCATTGCGAGAGCGCCCGGAAGACATCATCGCCCTCGCCAACCATTTCCTGAGCAGGCTTGCTCCCGAAAAGCGCTTCTCGCAACAAGCCAAAGACCGCCTCCTGTCTTACCACTGGCCCGGAAATATACGCGAACTGGAGAGCGTGGTGCTTCAGGCGGCAACTTTTCGCGAGGAGCAAGAGATCAGCGCCGACTCTCTGCCGCTGGAAAAGGCACTTACGGCTGAACAGGCTGGCGTGGGAGCATCCGGATTCGCGCAGGCAGCGGCAGCCGGAGCCGGAACGGCGCCGGAAGGTGACGTTATCTCCGCCGCACGGCAAGCCGGCCCGCACGATCTCAGCAGTCTGGAACGGCAAGCCATTATCGATGCGCTCGCCAAGTCCGGTGGTCATCAGGGAATGACCGCTTTGGAACTGGGCATCTCCCGCCGCACCCTGAGCCGCAAGCTGAAGCTCTACAATGTCGATCCGGTGCGCGCGCACGGCCAGTTGCCAACCGACGTCGCCGAGCTCGGAGGCGAGCAGCAGTTGCGCTTCCGTTACAGCGTTGACATTCCCATGGAGATTGCAGCCGGCGGCGAACACTATCAGTTCAGGAGCAGGAATGTGAGCTGCGGCGGAGTGTGTTTGCAGGATGCGCATCATCTTCCCAGGATCAGCGGAATCCTGTCGATCAAGTTCCAACTGCCCGAGTGCAGCGTTCCAATCGAGGCGACCGGCAGAATCGTCTGGACGGACCGCGAGGGCACGGTTGGCATTCGCTTCGTCAACGCCGCGCACCACTCACAGATGGCCCTCAATCAGTGGCTCAAAGAGAAACAGGAAGCCGAGGGCTGGCTGTAGGGCCGCACTCCGGTGACCTTGCCAAAGGTTATTCCTCAAGCTGCCGCATAAGAATTGCAACCTTCTTCTGATTTTTGACTCCAAAATAACAGCGGAATTCTTGATTTCCACAATGGGAGTCGTCTATGTCCATGCCAGAATCTTTGCTTGCGGTTTTGTTCCTGATGCTGCCGATGGCAGGCTTGATCGCCTGCAATACGGCGAATGCCTCCAGCACCGCCCTGCCCGCCGCCGAGTTGGACGCTCCTCTGGCTTCCACTCACGGCCAGCAGAGCGCGGTGCTGGCCGGAGGCTGTTTCTGGGGCATACAGGCCGTGTTTCAGCATGTCAAGGGCGTGATCAGCGCAACCTCGGGCTACTCGGGCGGTTCGGCGCAGACGGCCAATTATGAAAGAGTTTGCGGCGGCAATACCGGCCACGCGGAATCCGTGAAGGTTATCTTCGATCCGTCGCAGATCAGCTATGGACAGATTCTCAGAATCTTTTTTTCCGTGGCGCACGACCCTACGGAGTTGAACCGGCAAGGTCCCGACAGCGGAACCCAGTACCGCTCGGCGATCTTCTACGACGGCGAGGAACAGAAGCGCATCGCCGAGGGCTACATCGCTCAACTCGACCGGGCAAGCATTTTCCCGCGCCGCATCGTCACCCAGGTCACGCCTCTCGAGGCTTTCTATCCCGCCGAGGATTATCACCAGAATTATGCTGAGACTCATCCCAACCAGCCCTACATCATGTTTAACGATGCGCCCAAGGTGGTGGCCCTGCGCAAATTGTTTCCGGAGCTTTACACCGAGAAATGAGAAGAGCCCTGGGTAGTGCACGGTCTTAAAGTGTCATGCTGAACGCAGTGAAGCATCCCGGCACAGCGTGGGGCTGAGGTGCAGCCGAAGGATTTCACCGAGAAGCCCCACGCGGCGCAGAGTGGGACAGATCCATGGGATGCTTCGCGCCACCACCCCAACAGACGCCAAAAGAAGGCGTCCGTCGGGGACCCCGGCGTCCCTCAGCATGACATCTTGCTTGGGTCGTCCGCATTGATATACCTTCACGGAGTCCGGTGTTTCCTCATCCCCGGCGATATTCTGTTACCCGCTCGGTGCTCAATGAAAGCTTGCCTGCTGTATTCGGTAGCGCCGGTTGAAACCAATCCGCTGGTCTTCACGGACACGGCCACGCCAAGGCCGGGCAGAGGCGAAGTGCTTGTCCGCGTTCGCGCCTGTGCGGTTTGCCGCACGGATCTGCATGTCATCGAAGGCGAGTTGCCGCCCCGCAAGTCCCCACTCATTCCGGGTCATCAGGTGGTTGGAACGGTCGCCGAACTTGGCGAAGGTGCGCATCGCTTCCCGCTCGGCGCGCGGGTGGGCATAGCATGGCTGCATCATACCGACCAAGTCTGCGAATATTGCCGGCGTGGGCAGGAGAACCTGTGCGATCAGCCTGCTTTCACCGGCTACACGGTCGACGGCGGCTATGCGGAGTACGCGGTTGCGCCCGAGGAGTGGGCTTACGCGATTCCCGAATCATTTCGTGACGAGCAAGCCGCGCCGCTGCTTTGCGCCGGGATCATCGGCTTCCGTTCGCTGCGGCTTTCCGCGATCAAGCCGGGCGGCAGGCTCGGGCTTTACGGCTTTGGCGCCGCCGCGCATATAGCCATTCAGGTGGCGCGCCACTGGGGAGTGGAAGTCTACGCGGCGACACGCGACCAGCGCCATCAGCAGCTCGCGCTCGAACTCGGGGCGGTCTGGGCCGGCGGCACCACGGCGGAGCCTCCCGCAAAACTCGACAGCGCGATCATCTTCGCGCCCGCCGGGGAGATCGTTCCGGCGGCACTGAAAGCCTTGCGCAAAGGCGGAGTGCTCGCGCTGGGCGGAATCCACATGAGCACGATACCGCCGCTCGACTATAACCTGCTCTACCAGGAACGCGTGGTTCGCAGCGTGGCCAACAATACCCGCGAGGACGGCGCGGAATTCCTCCGCATCGCGGCGGAAATTCCCATTCAGACGCAGGTGCAGCTCTACCCTCTGCGTGAAGCGAACCGCGCCCTGAACTCACTGAAGAACGACGCCATCCGCGGCGCCGCAGTGCTTGATTGCAAGTAAGAGGGTTTCAAAGTTTCGCAGGTTTCAAAGTTTCGCAAACGAGGTCGGCGAATTTGCCTTCGAAACCTTGAAACCTTGAAACCTTTGAAACCTTGAAACCTCCGCAATTCTACGAAACCAGGTGGTAGTACCCGTCTTGCGTGGTGACGTGCACCGGACATCCGAACAGAGAACCCAGGCGGTCCGCAGTCAGCAGCTCCGGCTTCGAGCCATCGCCAACGATCCGGCCATCGCGCATGAAGATGACGCGCTCGATCTCGGGAACAACGTCGGGCAGATGGTGCGTGATTAACAGCAGGGCGATACCGGATTGCGCCAGCTTGCTCATGGTGCGCCGCAGTTCGATTTGCGCGACCACGTCGAGGCTGTTGCTCGGCTCGTCAAACAGCAAAGCCTTCGGCTCGTGAACCAGGGCCCGGGCAATCATCACCCGCCGAACCTCGCCGGACGACATTTCGGCGATCACCCGCCTGGCCAGATGCTCGATCTCCAGCCATGCCAGCAGTTCATCGGTCTTCTCACGCATCTCGGGCTTGATTTTCTGATGCCGCCACAAGCCAACGCTGCTGAAAAACCCGGACAAAACAGCGTCGCGTCCGGTAATGGGACGCAGGTAAAAAGCGGCAAGGTCGTTCGTCATGATTCCCAGCAGCGAGCGCAGTTCGGAGACGTCCCAGGTCTCTTGCCCGAAAAGCTTCATCGAGGAACCTTCGTCTTGCAGCGGGTAAAACTCACGCGTGATGGTTTTGATCAGCGTCGATTTACCCGAGCCGTTCGGACCCATGATCGCGACGTGCTCGCCGGCTTCGATGCGTAAGTTCAGGTCATGCAACACGACACGGCCACTGCGGGCGACAGAGACGTTGCGCAGTTCAATTAATGGAGGGGTATGGTTGGTCATCATGAAGTCAGAGTAATGGGATTCTCGTTTTCGATTAGAGCAGCTTAGGAATAGCGCATCCCATGTTCGCCACGGCTTTGGCGACTACACCTTTCGCTAAATTGGTAGCTGATGGGATTTTGCCCCAACACGCGCAACCACGGCGCGTGCCGGGAACCCCGCCCGATCCTGATTAGCTGCACTTATTGTAATCTGGTATCCTTCCGGCGCAAAACGTGATGTTTTGGAAATCGAGCGCAACCGGCTCACGCGCGTTCCGGGCCGGGCGCTCACCTATCGTTCTCCGCCCTTGTCTTCTTACTCAACTCCGGCTGCCGAATCGCTGCTTCCGGCTTGCTATCGGCATCGAATGCCTAGCAGGCTGCTGAAAGCTCGAAGAAGTGTCATCCTGAGGCCGCGCCGGTTTTGCGCGACCGAAGGATCTGCTTTTTTCGGCACGCGCAAACAGCAGATCCTTCGCTACGCTCAGGATGACACCTCGAAAAACAGCTTTCGCGAAACCAATTATCATGCCCGGTCTCTGGACTCGTCGTTTCTCATCCGCCTGAGGAGCGTCCGTTAGGACGCGACGTGAGGGTCCATGTATTTGCTTTTCCGGCCTCCGGGTTGAGGCTCGATGAAATGCATAGATCGTCACGTCGGTTCGCAAAAGCAGCGAACCTTCTCACGATGACACCCGCTGCGAAGGATACAGTATCTCTGGTACCTACCCGGCCGACTCGGCGTCAGGCATGCGAACGTGCTTGAACGGCTTGGCGCCCTTGCCTACGTAATCGCGAACCAGTTGCCCGCGGCCACTGAGCTGGTACCTGTAAGTGACCAAGCCATCGAGGCCCACCGGCCCCCGCGCATGCAGCTTTCCGGTGCTGATCCCGACCTCCGCGCCGAAGCCATAACGGAATCCGTCCGAGAAGCGAGTGGAGACGTTATGAAAGACATTCGCCGAGTCGACCGCATTCAGGAAGCGCTCGGCTGTCTGCTGGTCGCGGGTGATGATGCAGTCGGTGTGGCGCGAGCCAAAGTTCTCAATGTGCTCGATGGCCTCTTCCAAGCCGGCGACGACCCGAATTGCCAGCGTCAGATCGCCATACTCAGTGTGCCATGCCTCCGGCGCAATCTCCACGATCTCGCCCTTCGCTAACTCGACCGACCGCCGGCAGCCGAGCAGCTTCACCCCGGCCGGTTTCAAATGGCAGACGAGCCGCGGCAGAAACTCCCCGGCGATAGCCTCGTCCACCAGCACCGTTTCCACGGCATTGCAAACGCTCGGAGCCTGCACCTTCGAGTCCAGCACGACCTCCAGCGCCATCGTCTGATCGGCGTTGCGGTCGACGAAAATGTGGCACACTCCGTCGGCATGGCCCAGAACCGGGATGGTCGAGTTCTCCATCACGTAGCGGACCAGATCCGCGCCTCCGCGTGGCACAACCAGGTCAATCCATTCGTTTAGACGCAGCAGTTGCCGCACCGCATCGCGACCCTTTACCAATGTCAGCGCGGCTGCCGGGACTCCTGCTTCGCCGATGGCCCCAGCCATGATGTCAACGGCGCACTGCGAGGTGCGTGCCGCTTCCACGCCTGCCTTGATCATCAATGCATTCCCCGACTTCACGGCCAGAGCCGCAAGCTGCACAACTGCGTCCGGACGAGCTTCGACGATGGCGGCCACCACACCGAAGGGAAACGTCACTTTCTTCAGCTCCAGCCCGTCGTCGAGAAGCCTGTGCAGGCGCACCTGCCCAACCGGATCGGGCAGCGCCTCGACCTCGCGCACGCTCTGCACCATCTGCCTCAGCTTGTCTTCCGAGAGCCGCAGTCGCTCCACTAGCGAACTCTTCAGCGCTCCGGCTGCCGCTGCCGCCTCCGCCTCCGAGACATCAAGCGCATTCGCCCGCTCGAGCTCCGGCCAGGCAGCCTCCAGCGCACCAGCCATCCGGGCCAGCACGGCGTTCTTTCGCGCCGAGGTCACGTTGGCCAACACGCGTGCGGCTGCTCGCGCCGCGCGTGCGTCGGCGGCTACGTCGTATGCCATACTGCCTCCCTGGTTCCAAGCCCGATAGTTCGATTGGCCTTCCGCCTGCCCACTCTATTCATTGTATCGACCCGCATGCCGCATCGCGACCCGCCGCCTACTCTGAAACCACTCTAGGGGTCTGCTGACACTTATCGGTTAAGCAGTACCTAGAGATACTGTGTCTTTCGTTGCGGGTGTCATCGTGAGGAGGTTCGCCGCTTTTGCGAACCGACGTGACGATCTATGCATTTTCACCGGGCGTCACCCGGAGGCCGGAAAAGCAAATACATGGACCCTTACGTCGCGTCCTAACGAGTTCCTTCGCTGCGCTCAGGATTTCGCCTGCGGGCTCAGAGCACCCCAGAAAGCCTGAAATCTGGCTTTCCGGGGACCCCGCAGACACCCGCAAAACGGCTCAACCTCAGGGTGACACGCTGGAATAATCGTTCTTCCGGAATACACCTACTCTGAATCCGCACAGGCTGCGAAGTGTTTGCCTGTGCGCGCAACTGTCAGTGGCAGTTCGGCATCCAGATAATTGGTAAGTGAGCCAAAGCCGTTAGTTCCACGCTTTTTGTCCTGGCCCCAAAACTCCCAGCAATGTCCGGAGATTCCCGTGGCCTTCGCTGGCGCCCGACCCAACTCCCAACGAGGAGGGACTCCCATGTCAGTTGCAGCATTCTTTACCCCTGACCCACGAGTGGCAGGGTTCGTCTCCACGCCGCGACAGATGTTTATCGGCGGTCGCTTTCGCGACTCCGCCTCCGGCAAAACGTTTCCAACTTATGATCCTTCCACCGGCCAGGTGCTGGCCCAGATTGCCGAAGGCGGGTGGGAAGACATCAACCGTGCCGTCAAGGCCGCTCGCGTCGCGTTCGACAGCGGACCGTGGCGCAAAATGACTCCATCCGAGCGCGGCCGCCTGATCTGGAAACTCGGCGACCTGATCGAACAGAACCTTGAAGAACTCGCTCAACTGGAGAGCCTGGATAACGGTAAGCCTCTGGCCGTGGCGCGCGCCGCCGATGTGCCGCTGGCAGCCGACCTGTTCCGTTATATGGCCGGATGGGCCACCAAGATCGAGGGCAATACCATCCCGCTCTCCGTTCCTTACACCCCCGGCGCGCGGTATCTCGCCTACACCGTGCGCGAACCCGTCGGAGTGGTCGGACAGATCATTCCGTGGAATTTTCCGCTGCTCATGGCCGCCTGGAAACTCGGTCCGGCCCTCGCCACCGGTTGCTGCGTCGTACTCAAGCCTGCCGAACAGACGCCACTGACGGCGCTGCGGCTGGCAGAGCTGATTCAGGAAGCCGGATTCCCCGACGGCGTCGTCAACGTCGTTCCCGGCTACGGCGAAACCGCCGGTGCCGCACTCGCCGCGCACGACGAAGTGGACAAAATTGCCTTTACGGGTTCGACCGAGGTCGGCAAGCTGATCGTGCAGGCAGCGGCCGGAAACCTCAAGAAGGTCTCGCTGGAGTTGGGAGGCAAGTCGCCCAACGTCGTCTTCGCCGATGCCGATCTCGAGGCTGCCATTCCCGGCGCGGCCAGTGCGATCTTCTTCAACCATGGCCAGTGCTGCTGTGCCGGATCACGGCTCTATGTCGAGGACAAGGTCTTCGATAAGGTCGTCGACGGCGTCACCGAGCGCGCCAAGAAGATCAAACTCGGACCGGGGTTCAACCAGGACTCGCAGATGGGACCGCTGGTCTCGGAAGAGCAGTTGAACCGTGTGACCGGATATCTTGACGCGGGTAGGGCCGAGGGCGCCACAGCCTTATGCGGCGGCAAACGCATGGGCGAAAAGGGCTACTTCGTTGAGCCGACCGTGTTGGTGAACACCAGCGAAAACATGAAAGTGGTACGGGAGGAAATCTTCGGCCCGGTAGTGACGGCCATGCCGTTCCACAAGAGCGAAGAGATTCTGCCGCGCGCCAACGACACCATCTACGGGCTGGCGGCCGGCGTTTGGACGCGCGATATCAGCAAGGCGCACCAGATCGCCTCGGAATTGCGCGCCGGCACGGTGTGGATCAACTGCTACAACGTCTTCGACGCAGCTCTGCCCTTCGGCGGCTACAAGCAGTCGGGTTGGGGACGCGAGATGGGACACGACGCGCTGGAGATGTATACGGAGACCAAGGCAGTTTGCACAAAGCTGTGAACGCAGAAAGGGAATAGGGGCCGGACTCCGATCCCTATTCTCTGTTCCCTCGAAGCCTGTCCGTTATCTTGGCTCATCCAAATTCCCAACGGTATGTCATGGCGACCGGAGCGCCGAGCGCTGGTGGCCGGAGCAGCCAGGCTGCGTACCCGGCATTACGTTCGAGAAGCAAGAAGCTGTTCGGGCGCGGAGTGGAGCTACCCTTTGTTTTTCAGCAGCAAGGAACAAAAGGTGGCTCGACTTCGCTCGCCATGACAGTCTGATATGTCGGGATATACCTGCTCGGGAATTGCTCTAACGCGAAGCCGAGGCGAGCACGATCTCGGCCTGGAAGTTGACCTGCTTGCCGTCAAAGTAAACCCGTAGGGCGTCGAGCACAGCGCGGTGGATATCCGCGCGATCCGCCGGAATCGCTTGCAGCACGGGCTTGAATGGGATGGTCACATCCTGAAAGTAGGCCCACAATTCCTCGGGCGTCCCCGGCCAGTTCCATGCGACCTTTTTCGCTCTCTCCTCGACCTTGGTAAATCCGGCCCGCTCGAGCGCTGCCGCGAGCACGCCTGGCTCGCCGAACTGAAACATCACCTTGGCCGATGCGGGCACACTGAACTCCGGCAACAGCTTGAGCACGGTCCCGATGGTCGATTGAAAATAGGGCTGCTGCATCGAGCCCCAAGCCAGATGACTGGTGCGGCCGCCCGGCTTCAGCACACGGTGCATCTGGCGCAGAGCGATATCCAGGCTGGAAAAGAACATCACTCCCAGGCGGCTCACCACGCGATCGAAGGTGCCGTCCGCAAACGGAAGCTGCTGCACGTCTGCCTGGAGAAATTCGGTATTGGTAAGGCGGCGAGCGCCGGCACGCTCGCGAGCCACCTGCAAGGACGCCGCTGCGAGGTCGATTCCGACCACATGCCCGCTGCCCTGCATCAACGCGGCAATCGAGATGGACGGCTCTCCCGAACCGCACGCCACATCGAGCACACGCAAGCCGGGCACGATTTGCGCCTCGTCTACGATTGCCTGGGTCGCTTGCGATCCGATTGCCGCCGACTGCGCCCGATAGCGCTCACCGGCATTCACCCGAGCGTAACTATCCCACTTGGATTCAGTCATAGAAGAAAGCATAGCAGGAGAACGCCGCCAGTCCTCATTGCGGCAAGGGGGGCAGGTCCCGCTCGTTGACCGAAAACACGACTCCGTCTGTTTTCTTGAATATGTACGCGCTTCCGAGTGGAACCTTCATACGCTTTTGCTGCGTGATGCCAATCTGGTGAGTAAAATGAATCTCCAGCTTCTCTAATGGAAAAGTCCCGCCGAGCAATGTAATCGTCGATCCCTCCTCGTACTTGACATCCAACCAGCATGGCAGAGGTAGACACCGCTCGGTAGCGTCCGTAATGGCTTGTTGCAAGGCGTGGACCAGGGAGATCGACTTGCTGCCGTTCGATATGATTACTTTGGCAAACTCCACAGAATGGTCGTTGTGTGGAAATGCGTCCGCGGGTATTTGGGGGCTAAATTGAATCTTATCAAACATATGATAACGCAATTCGAATGCTCTAATCTCTTCCCGCCACGAGGCCTTGCTCGCCTCTTCCAAAGTCCAAAGTCTTACATCATGCAATTTGGCTTTTGCCAGAGCCCCTTCTTGATACCCGCTACGCGACACCATAATTGCGAGACCTGCGTTCAAGTCCTGTTTGATCGAAATAAAGGCCTCGACATCAGTGATAGTAACGGGCCGCTTTTCATACTTGCACTGGATTATGCCGAGCACTTCGTGAGGACCAGTCTTGGTCCGAATCGTTACGTCAAGTTGACGCTCCGTACCAGACCTGTCGATGAGCTTCTCGGACCATTTCACGTCTGCGCCACGACATAGTGCAATGTGAATGCGCGCGACTAATCTCTCAAAGGATTTCCATTCGGGATCGCGGAAGCCAGACATTTTCGGATCATCAGCACCGTACTGGTGCATCCCGAAACCGATGTCGTCCCGTTGAAATCCTCGCCGCACGGCCTCATTGAATAGAGATGCGAATCTGCTCATCGGCTCAGGGTTTACTTTCGGGTTCACCATGCCGATCTTCCCCGCCGGAGTTAGTTCAGTTATGTCACTGACGGCTTTCGCAAGCTTCGAGAACAATTCTTCGTCTGTCAACGAAGATGCGTTCGCATAGGCATATTCAGGGTTCAGGACCCGGACAAAGGTTGTCGGACCACGCTGAACGAAATACAGCGCACACTCGGCATATTCTTCCGGTGGAAGTTTACTCATCCAGCCCTTCAGTTCCGATTCGCTTGGGTTCGAAGCCAGAAACGATTGCAACCTATCGATGACGCCCAAGATGGTCTCCTCTTTTGTGAACACTTTAGCTGAAAGCATCGGTATGGGCCACAATGAATCGCACCCCTTCAAGAAGAGATGCGGCCGGATTGTTTCTGTCTGGGATTATGCGGAACGCAGGGTCAGCAAGGAGATCTCCGGTTTGACGCCAAAGCGGGCGGGGATGCCGATCGTTCCCAATCCGCGGTTAACGTAGAGGCACGCCTTCTTCGAGGCGGCTCCCGGACCTTCCACAGCGGTCGCCAAGGGAAGCTGGTACAACCCGGCAACGTAGCTGGTCATGAAGCGTGCCGGGCTCCAGCGGTGATCCACGATTTCGATCTGGATCTGCCCGCCATGCGTATGCCCCGCAAGGCTCAGCTCGATGCCGAGTTCGGCGGCTTTCGGGAAGCTATTTGGGTTGTGCGAGAGCAGAATATTGGGGATATCGCGCCGCATCAGCGATTCGACCCCAGGCAGCATCGGGGCTTTGGCTCTGAGGCCCGCGAACTCCTTCTGGTAATCGACCCCGATCAAGTTGAATCTTGCTCCGCGCCACTGCAACTCCGCGTTTTGCTGTCGCAACAACCGCATACCATGGCGGAGGAAAACCGCTTCGATCTCATCTTCGATCCCGGCGTAGATCTCGTGGTTTCCATTGCAGGCCCAGATGCCCAGGGGCGCGCGCAATCGACCGAGTTCGGCGGCACAGGCCTCCAGCGGATCACGGCTGCTGGTAACGTAGTCGCCGGTCAGCATCGCCACGTCGGCTTCCAGTTCGTTTGCCATGGTGACCGCACGGCGCACTTCTTCGGGCGGCATGAAGTCGCCGATGTGAATATCGCTCAACTGGACGATTCGCAAGCCATCCAGCGGCACCGGCAGATTGTGAATCGGCAGCTCGACTCGCTGCACGGTGTAGTGCAGGCGTTCGCTGGCGAAACCGTAGATGCTGGCTCCAAATGGAACGCATGCCGCCACTGCGGCCGCGTACTGGAAGAGCTTTCTGCGTCCGGTGTCCTCGGGTGCGTCGCCGGGCGCTGAATCAACTCCGTCTCCACTCTCGCTGGACAGCGGAGCGTTTATCTCGCCCGCCGCCACGGGCGCCAGCACTGGGAGACGCGGTTTCGGGATCAATCCCCAGAGCCACTCCAACGCGTACACCAGCTTCACCGCCAGGTAAGCCATCGATGATGTGAACAGCCATAGCTGCGAAAAGCCCATCGCCCAGGAAACCAAGCCGGTTGGAGGCAACCGGCGCAGAAAGACCCGGTCCGCGAAGCTCACGATGATGAAAGCGAGAATCGCGAGTACCAGCCCTCGGCACAAAAGTCGCCATCGGGGCGAGCCCATGCGATTAATGATGCGATTGGCGCGGGACAGCCAGAAACGCTGTGCCATGAAGAACAGACACGAGAGGCAAAAGAGAATCATAATTCGAGCAGTTATGCTTAGGCTGGAGCGCAAAGTTTGAGAATACCTCTACTAATTACTAAGTACTCTACTGATTACCAAGTAATAGATGAGCTGGCCGGTCCTTTCGATTGCAAGACTCTCACGCCACGTTCCGCTTAGGAACGGTAAGACCCCGGCCTCGGCCCGCATCTGTGCGATTTGAACGAATTCGCCGGGGCCCCCGGCAATCGAGGGCCAGGGTTTCGAATTCGCAGAATCAGTGGAACTTAGCAGGCCGCTGACCCAAGTGTACGCTGGCTGGCAACGTTTACCAAATAACCAAGGTAACGAATAGCAAAGGTCCCAACCCAATGGCCGGGACCAACCTCGAAAAAAACCGTGGGATCGTATCCGTTTGCGTGCGCTGGTGGCCCACATCCGCCGTTTTTCAGCGAATGTGGGGCTTCAGAATGGTTCTGCCCTAAGGATTGAACTGACCCACATCTGCAAAAAAAGCAGATATGGGTCACCACGGCTTGCCAGCGGCTGCGGCGGCAATGAGAAGCGCCGATCTGCTCTACTTCTTCGTGGCAGCCGGTTTCGCGGCAACCGGCGCGGAATCCGATGATGTCGGCTTCCACTCTTCCAGAAAGCCCATCTTCTCGCGCAGCTTCTCTCCGACGGTTTCAATCACGTGCGTACGCTGTCTTTCGCGCTCGCCGGTAAACCACGGACGGCCGTTCTTGTTCTCGTCGATCCACTGCTTCGCGAAGGAGCCATTCTGGATTTCGGCCAGAATCTTCTTCATCTCCTTCTTAGTCTCAGGGGTAATGATCCGCTTGCCGGCAACATAGTCGCCATACTCGGCGGTATCGCTGACCGAGTAGCGCATGAAGTTCAGGCCGCCGCGATACATGAGGTCGACGATCAGCTTGAGCTCATGCATGCATTCGAAGTAGGCGGATTCCGGTTGGTATCCGGCTTCGACCAGCGTTTCAAAACCGGCCTGGACCAGGGCTGAAACGCCGCCGCAGAGCACGGTCTGCTCGCCGAACAAGTCGGTTTCAGTCTCCTCGGTAAACGTCGTGGTGAGCGCACCGGCGCGTGTTCCGCCCAGAGCCTTGGCGTAGGAAAGCGCGAATTGAAACGCCTTGCCGCTGGCGTCCTGGTGAATGGCGATCAGCACCGGCGTGCCGCCGCCCTCTTCGTAGACCTCGCGCACGCGGTGGCCGGGGGCTTTTGGCGCAACCATGCTGACATCGATGTTCTTCGGCGGATTGATGGTGCCGTAGCGGATATTGAACCCATGAGCGAACATCAGGGTCTTGCCCGGTTTCAGACTCGCCTTGATGGACTCCTCGTAAATCCGCGCCTGATCGGTGTCGGGCGCCAGAATCATGATCGCATCGGCCCAGCCCGCCACCTTGGCAACCGTATCGACCGTAACGCCGTCGTCTTTTACGCGCTGCCGCGAACGGCTGGTTTCGGGAAGACCGACCTGCACGGAAACCCCGCTGTCGCGCAGATTCAGCGTGTGCGCCCTGCCCTGCGAACCATAACCGACGATAGCAACCTTAGCTGCTCTCACCAACGAAAAGTCAGCCGAATCGTCATAGAAGATCTCTGCCATGTGTACTATTCCTTTCCAAACTTATTGTGAAATTGTGGTCGGGTGGAAGTATCGATACCTCCACCCGACTAACGCAAAAATGCAGACCCCGGCTCCGGCCAATTGCGAAGATATGGCTCACTTTACCGTGGAAGCCGTTTGCGCTTCGCGGCCCGCATGTGTCACCGCGCCCTTGGACGCGGACGAAACCGCGGCGGCATACTTGGCATAAACTCCGGATCGATAGCGCGGAGGTCCCGGCTTCCAGGCAGCCAACCGCCGTTGCAGCTCCGCCTCCGGAATTTCCACTGCAATAGTTTGGCGCGAAGCGTCGATCAGAATCGGATCACCGTCCCGGACCACCGCGATTGGCCCGCCCGCAGCGGCTTCCGGCGCCACGTGCGCCACCATGAAGCCGTAGGTGGCGCCGGAAAAACGGCCGTCGGTAATCAACGCAACCTCCTTTGTCAAAGGCGTGCCTGCAATCGCACCGGTCACGGCCAGCATCTCGCGCATCCCCGGGCCGCCGCGCGGACCCTCGTTGCGAATTACGATCACGTCGCCGGAATTGATCTTGCCCTTCTGAACCGCATCGAAGGCCTGCTCTTCCGACTCGAAAACGCGCGCCGGGCCGTGATGCTGCAGGCGATCGTGTCCGACAAGTTTGACCACGCAGCCTTCCGGAGCAAGATTGCCCTTGAGAATTGCGAGTCCGCCGGCAGGCTTGAGCGCCTTGTCCGGCGTACGGATCACCGCCTGCCCGGGAGTTTCCTGCGCTTTGTCGGCCTCTTCACCGATGGTGTGCGCGCTGGCCGTGATGGCGGAGCGCTTGAGCACTCCGAGGTCCGACAAACGCTTGGCGAGCAGCCTGGAACCGCCCGCCGCCGCGTAATCGGTTGCCATGTAACGTCCGCCCGGCTTCAGGTCGCAAAGCAGCGGCACCTTGGCAAAAATACGGTCGAGATCATCAAGCGTGAAAGGCACGCCAACTTCGTGGGCAATCGCCAGCAGATGGAGCACCGCGTTGCTTGAGCCACCCGAGGCGGAAACGCTGGCGGCGGCATTCCTGAAGGCGTCCAGCGTGAGTATGTGCGAAGGGCGAATGTCCTGCCTGAGCAGCTCCATCACTTGCGAGCCGGCGTCGTAGGCTGCCTTCCGTTTCTGCGCGGCCATGGCGGCAATGCTGTTGCTGCCGAGTGGGGAGATTCCGAGAAACTCGCAGGCAGTAGCCATCGTATTGGCCGTGAACTGCCCGCCGCACGCGCCCGGTCCCGGACAGGCATGGTCTTCCATGTCCTTTAGATCCGAGTCCGACATGATGCCCTTGGCATTTGCGCCGACCGCCTCGAACACATCCTGAATGGAAACAGAGCGCCCGTGAAACTGCCCCGGAGCAATCGATCCGCCGTAGAGCATGAGCGACGGGACATCGAGACGCGCCAGCGCCATCACCGTCCCGGGAATTGTCTTGTCGCAACTGGAGAGCGCCACCACCGCGTCGAACATGTGGCCACCGGCTACCAGTTCGATGGAATCAGCGATTACCTCGCGGCTGATCAGCGAGGCCTTCATTCCCTCCGTCCCCATGGTGATGCCATCGTTGACGGAGATGGTGTTGAACTCCATCGGCGTGCCGCCGGCGGCGCGAACACCTTCCTTCACGGCCGCCGCGAGTTCGCGTAGGTGGAAGTTGCAGGGGCCGATCTCGGTCCAGGTGTTGGCGATAGCGACCAGAGGTTTGCGCAGGTCATCGTCGCCAAAGCCAACGGCCTTGAACATGGCCCGAGCAGGCGCGCGATGAGACCCTTCGGTAAGAGTCCGGCTTCGGTGCTTGAGATCTTTCTTTTCCATCAATCACTCGCCTTTACAATCTGGTTGAATCAACATAAGAGACGACGCACTGCGCGCCACCAGCAACAGCATCGGGTGGCACAAGGCCTCATGGAATGGGGAAAATCCTGCCTCAGCGGACAGCAGGTTTTGTTACCTTATCCATTGAATCTCTTATGCCGCATCAAATTAGTCAAAGTTGTATTTGTTGTATCTTCATAAGCGATCGCGATTGAATTACAAATCCCTGCGGCGCCGCGCGCGATCTATTATGGATAATCATAATCTTAGCGCCTTTTCTTGCGGGCTGCGCGCTCAGAAGAATTGGCGGAAACGAGAGCAGCGCGTCGGCAATTCCCTTAGCACTCTCGTAACACGTTTTGGGTGGTTGACTTTTTGGAAGAATGCCTCTAAATTAATTGATGTCCGGTTGGACCGTTACGTTCATGCACACTTATCGATTTAGCTTCGGATACGCTTACCGCTACTACTTTAGAGTGGCGGCCGACCGAGGCTCGTGTGCTGGGGTGACTGAAACCTAAGGATCCAAACCAGCAAAGCTTCGAAAGCCGCGACTCACAAAGTCGCGGCTTTTTTGTTTTTGGACAGATGATCAGAAAAAAACTTGAGAGGAGGCGGCCGATGACACCCAGGATTTGGCAACGGCGCGCTGAGATTGACGAAATTGACCAGAGGCTACTCGATTTGCTGAACCAACGCGCTCGCCTCGTCGAAGATATTGGCAGGCTCAAGCGGGAGCACAGAATGCCGGTGCTCGACGGCACCCGCGAAGCGCAGGTTCTCCGGCGATTGCGCTCGCAAAACCAGGGTCCGCTCGATACCAGGGGCGTAGCGGCCATTTTCCGCAGCATCATCCGCGAATCGCGACGCATTCAGGAGAGCGGGGCGTGAGCGATTCCTCCAAGTCCGCTGCCCCTGCCACCGTGAACACGGCGGTCGTTGCGGGCCCAGGTTCGCCGCGGGTCGCCTTCCAGGGCCGCCGCGGAGCGTTCAGCGAAACCGCGGTTCGCCGCCTGTTTCCCGCCGGCGCGATTCCCGTCGAATGCCGGGATTTCGAGACTCTATTCAGCGCCATCGGCGAAAACCGCGCCGACTACATCGTCGCCCCGCTGGAAAACACTCTGGCGGGAACCGTCTATCAATGCTACGACCTGCTCTACGATGCCGGACTGAGCATTATCGACGAGACCGTTCTGCAGATTGCGCATTGTCTGATCGCCGTTCCCGGAGCGAAACTCGAAGATGTCCGGGAGGTTGAATCGCACCCGGTTGCCCTGGCGCAGTGCGAGCGCTTCTTCGCCAACCACCCGCACATTGCGCGCAAGGTGGCCGATGACACTGCGGGAAGCGTGCAGGCGGTGATCAACGCCGGCGACCGTTCGCGAGCAGCCATAGCAGGCAGCGAGGCGGCCGCACTCTATGGCGGTTCGATCCTGCTGGAACATATCGAAGACTTTCGCAACAACTTCACGCGCTTCGCCCTGCTGTCGCCCGCGGTGAAAGTACACGCCGACAACACGACCTCGACGATTGCGCTGACGATTCCGAACCGGCCCGGGTCGCTTTATCACGCGCTGGCGCCGTTCGCCAACTCTCAAATCGATTTACTAAGCCTGGTAAGCCGTCCGATCAAGGGCACGCCTTGGCAGTACCGGTTCTTTCTCGATGTCGCGGCCTCCAAGCAAAAGCTGGAAGCCTGCGTGGTCGGGCCATTGCACGCGATGAATGCGGAGTTACGGTATCTCGGGTCCTGCAACACCAGCCGGGAACTGCACAAATAAGGGAGCGAGTCATCATGTTGGTCAGCATGCGGAATACGGCAACGCGCGAGGATGTCCTGCGAGTTGTCTCCACCCTCCAGAATCGCGGCATTCAGGCCCATGTTGTGCGGGAAGCGAGCCGCATCGTGGTGGTGACGAACCAGTCCAAAATCGATGGTAACGATGACAAATCTCTACGCCTGCTGCCGGCGGTGGACTCTCTCATCAACGTCACTCATCGTTTCAAACTCGCTTCGATACAATCGCGGAAGCAGCGGACCATCGTCAGGGCCGGCGACGTCGAAATCGGCGGCGAGACGGCGGTCGTGATTGCCGGGCCGTGTTCGGTGGAATCGCGCGAACAGTTGATGGCCGCGGCCCGCGGAGTGCGGGACGGCGGCGCCACCATGCTGCGTGGAGGCGCGTACAAGCCCCGCACATCGCCTTACGAGTTCCAGGGACTGGGAGCGAAGGGCCTGAAGCTGCTGGCCGAAGCCCGCGAGGAAACCGGCCTGCCGATCGTGACCGAAGTGATGAGCACCGACGACGTCGAGATCGTCTGCGAGTACGCCGATGTGTTGCAGGTGGGCGCGCGGAACATGCAGAACTTCGCCCTGCTTCGCCGGCTTGCGACGGTGGACAAGCCCGTGTTGCTCAAGCGCAATCCGGCCGCCACCGTCGAGGAATGGCTGCTGGCGGCCGAATATCTGCTGGCGGGCGGGAATTCCAACGTGATCCTGTGCGAACGCGGCATCAAAGGCTCCGGCGCCGAGACGCGCAATACGTTCGACATCGGCGCGGTCGCACTGGCCAGGCAGCTTACGCATCTTCCAGTTCTGGCCGATCCTTCGCACGCGACCGGCAGACGCGATCTGGTTCCAGCCCTCTCGCGAGCCGCACTGGCCGCCGGGGCCGATGGACTGCTGCTCGAAGTGCATCCGAATCCCGAAAATGCACTGTCCGATGGGGCGCAGTCTCTCAATGTCGCCGAGTTCGCAAAGCTAATGAGAGGGCTGGCCGAGCCGGTGCGCAAAGTGCAGGTGCGGGCGCCCGCGCCTCTCCGACACGTATCACAGCGGCGTGAGATCATGCATGCAAATCAGTAAGATCGCGATTGTTGGCTGCGGGCTGATTGGCGGATCGCTCGGCTCCGCTCTGCGGACCTCGGGATTTCGCGGCGGAATCACCGGCAGCGACACGCCGGAAGTCTTGGAGAAGGCAGTCCGGCTGGGAGCGATCGATTTCGCGGCGCCGGCAATCGAGAGTGCAGTCCAAGATGCTGACGTGGTCGTGCTGGCGACCCCGATTTCTTCGATTCTTGCACTGTTGCCGGTGGTCGCCAAACATGCTCCCGCACATGCGCTTGTCACCGACACCGGCAGTACCAAGGTCGAGATTGTGGCCAAAGCCAAGAGCGTGTTCTCCGCCCCAGCAACTGCAACCGCGGCAGTTGCCGGGGACCCCGCCGGAGCGTCAGCGCATCGGCGATTCCTGCCCGGCCACCCGATTTCGGGCAAGGAACGCTCCGGCATCGAGCAAGCCGATCCCTACCTCTTTCGCGGGGCAAAATGGGTGTTCACGCCCATTGAACCGCAGTCGGACCCGCCGCCGTCTTCTCCCTGCACTTCCCTGCACACCGGCTGGATGGAGTTGATCCGCAAGATTGGGGCCTCGCCCGTCTGCATGACGCCCGAAGAGCACGACTTGGTGCTCGCCTTCACCAGTCATTTGCCGCAGCTATTGTCCATCGCGCTGGCCAACACCGTGCTTGGCGAACTCAGACTGGATGCCGGCGATGGCAGCTACAGCCGCGTTCCCTACGGCGGCGGCTTGCGCGATATGACGCGCCTGGCCAAGAGCGATCCCCTCGTCTGGCGCGACATTCTCGCGACAAACGGCAACAACATCCGGCGTGCGCTGGAGGAACTTCAGTGGCAAATCGGCAGCCTGAGTTCCGCCCTTTCCGAACAGCAACTCGACCAAATTGAGCAGTCGTTCCGCACGGCATCGCTGATCTCGAAGCTGTCCTGAATTACTTCCATTCGCGCGGGAGCGAGCTGCTCCTCCGATCGGCTCGTCACCTCCGTTATGTTGCGAACCGGATAGAATGCATTACGCTACCTGCACCGGAATGAGCCGGTCGCGCGGAGGTGTGTGTGACGACAAAGATCACGAAAGAACAAATACAGGCTGCTGTGCGCCAATACTTTGCAGCCATGGCCGACAAGAGAACCGGTGAGTTGGTGAAGATGTACTCATACGATGCGATGTCGTTTAGCCCGTATTCGCAACGCGCCGAGCTGGGACGTGTGGCAGCAGCCCGCAGAGAACGCGAGTACTTCAAACCGGACGCCAGTTTTCGCGCCGAGATCACCTCGCCGATCGAAGTGCATATTCTCGCCGACAATGTGGCCGTGGCCGTCCACACCTTCCGCTCTTATGCCAAGAACCTGGAGGAACCCATCTTAGGGAAAAAATTCAACCGGACCTTGATTGACGGCCGCGGAACGCATGTATTCGTTCTCGATTCCGAGGGCAAGCTCATCCTGGCGCACCAACACCTCTCCGACATCTGCCGCACCCCCCTTGAACCTGTGTCATAAATCCGGCGAGAGGCCGGGTGGACCGGTTTCGCATCCCATGAAGCCCGGCTCCGGGATACACCGATTCGAAAATCGCTCTAACCGGCCAGACTCATCCCGCAACATTACTTGGGTAATTTGACGACTGCACGCGATGATATAGGATTTGCCCTGAACCTATCGGCCCCAGTAGAGTCCCTGCGATAAGTAAGAAAGACCATCGTGAAACAAATAGTTGCAGCTATTTGCCGATACTTTGAAGCAACCGCCGAAAAAAGAGCCAGCGAACTGGTGAAGACGTACGCTTACGATTGCATCACTCCCGAAGAGCACGATGCGGTGCTCGCGTTCACCAGCCGCCTGCCGCAGGCGCTGTCGATTGCGTTGGCCAACACCGCGCTCGACACAATGCGGCTCGATGAGAGCGGCGGAGACTGCAACCGGGTTCCATGCGGCAACCTGCCGGAGATGACGCGCCTGGCGCCGAACGATCCCGCGATTTGGCGGGAGATTCTCGCCACCAACGGCGAAAACGTCCGGCGAACGCTGGCAGCGCTGCAGGGGCAAATCGGCAGTCTCGATTCACCCCCCTCCGAACAGCAAATCGAGCAGATTCAACAGTCGTTCCAGACGTCGCTGATCTCGAAACTGGCCTGAATTACTTCCCATTCGCCCACCGATGTCGCAGCCAACCGCGTGCCGACGCGGGAGGTGAGCTGCTTCTCCGAATCGGTTCGCCACCTCCGTGATATTGCAAACCGCATAGAATGTATTACGCTTCTTTGCACCGGATTGAGCCGGTCGCTGCGGAGGTGCGTGTGACGACAAAACTCACGGCGGAACAAGTACAGGCGGCCGTACGCCGTTACTTTGCATTGATGGCCGACAAAAAGCCCGGCGAGTTGGTGAAGATGTACGACTATAAGGCCACGACGTTCAATCCATTTTCTCCGCGCCCTGAGTTGGGACAGGTAGCGGCAGCCCGTTTGGAGCGCGAGTACTACAAACCCCTCACGCACTTCCACTCGGAAATTACATCCCCTATCGAAGTGCAGTTCCTGGCGGATAATGTGGCCGTAGCCGTCCACACCTACCGATCGTATGCCAAGAACCTGGAAGATCCGATCCGAGGGAAACGGTTCAACCGGAGCGTACTCGACGGCCGCGGAACGCATGTATTCGTTCTCGATTCCGAGGGCAAGCTTATCCTGGCGCACCAACACCTGTCCGACATCTGCCGCACCGCCCTTGAACCAGCGTCATAAGTCTGAGGTGTCACCCTAAGCGAAGCGAAGGATCTGCTTTTCTGAAAACGAAGCAGATCCTTCGGCAATAATATACTTGACTAATACAGTGCCATAGCTTAGAGAGTTATGATGGTGCGAATTGATCCTTGTCGGTATCAGGTTGAATGTAAGCACTGCAAGATGCGTATTGATCTCCCGCGTCAAAGCCCATTAGGAAGATTTCCAAATCTTGAAAATCTACCCAAGGGTGAATGGCCTGCAAATTTTCTATGCCCCGTCTGCGAGCGAGAATCCTCATATTTCTACAAGGAGATTCTTGACGTTGCTCAACCACTGTACCCAGGTCAACCCCCGCTCGGCCTTTTGCGCACTGAGTACGAACATGCCCAAGAAAGGTCTGGAGAGAGGCTAGTAATATATACGCCTTGCACCAGCGGCGCTCCCCAAGCAAACGAAATAGAGCGCGTCCGCAAATTTGTTGAAGAGGTCGAAAACGGGAAGATACTACGGCAGGATGCAATCCCTTTTGAGTAGTCCTTGATATTCGACACACTCCAGATGTACTCTTTGACTGTCGAACGCAAGAGTTCACTAGAAGGTCCGACTGGCATCGGGGCTTTTTATTTTCCTTCTCGCAGTCCCTTCAATTCCTTCCGAATCTCTTTAAGCTGTTCCAAGACTCGAATCGCAAAAATTAGGGCCATAATGAGAAACGCGTAGAATTCAGGCCGTGAGATCATAATGCAAAGATTCTACGACGAAATTCAATGAAAAATCCGTTCGCAAGCGCGCATCTAAAACTCAAACGGGCCAAAGAGCACATCGATGATCTGAACGCGCAAATTAAGGAGTTCATCGAAAGAAGTGTCTACGAAATCTCCGTCCAACGCGATTCTAAAACTGGCAGCGAGTCTGTGAAGGTCAGCCCGTCTAAGCCCATTCCAGATGACTTTGCTCTCATCCTTGGGGATGCCCTTCACAATCTCAAGTCGGCTCTGGATTTCGCTTGGTATGAGTTGACATTCGCAGATACTCCCGCCAAGAAGCGGCATGGATTTCCTATCTACCCATCGCGGACACATCTTGAAGATTTTCTCAGATACAGAAAAGAGCAACACTCTATTTACAGGCTCTGCGATGTTTTGTTGCGCATCATACAGCCGTACACAGGAGGGAATGGAGATTCCCTCTTTCATCTTCACAGTCTCGACAAGATCGATAAACACATGCTGCTTATCCCACAGGTGCAGATTGTCCGCATTGATGGCCTGTGGGCTGAAGATGGCGACGGTGAAAAATTCGGAATCAAATGGAGACTTGTCCCTTCTGGCGGACTCGTTCTGAACTGCGGGAAGCATAGAAACGTGAAGGTGATAAAAAAGGGACAGATTGCCGCAACGATAGTCTTCGGCAAAGGAACGCCGATGGCGGGCCATCTCGTCATTCCAGTTCTTCACGAATTCGAGATAGCTGTTAGCAGCGTCTTGAAAAGCCTTGACGTGTTGGGTATGGAAGTCCATACCCCACAATAAACACAGGTCTGCTTAACTAGGTATATTATTGCCGATCCTTTGGCCACGGAAAAGCTTCGCGACCTCAGGATGACACTTCGAATCGTTCTAACAAAGCCTGTAAAGTGTTCAGAACTGAACGCGCTTCTTTTCGAAAGCCTCAATATCCGCCTCGTGTTGCAGGGTCAGGCTGATGTCATCCAACCCGTGCAGCAGGCAATGGCGTTTGAAGGGGTCGATTAAGAACGCGGCGCGAAAGCCTTGATCGTCGGAAACCGTCTGGTTTTCCAGATCGACGGTCAATTGGTGGCCGGGTTTTTCCTGCGCCCGGCGCGCCAGCTCGGCGACCTGCTCCTCGCTGAGAATCACCGTCAGCATCCCGTTCTTGGCGCAATTGTTGAAAAAGATGTCGGCGAATGACGGCGCAATTACGACGCGGATACCGAAATCGGAGAGCGCCCACGGCGCGTGCTCGCGAGAAGATCCGCAACCGAAATTCCGTCCTCCGATCAAGATGCTGCCCTTGCGGAATACGGGGTGATTGAGCACAAACGAGGGCTCTTCGCTGCCGTCGGGCCGGAAGCGCCAGTCATAAAACAGGAAGTCGCCGTAACCCGTGCGCTCGATGCGCTTGAGGAACTGCTTGGGAATGATCTGGTCGGTATCGATGTTGATCTTGTGCATCGGCACCGTGATTCCTTTGTGTACACGCAACGGTTTCATTTTTCCTGATCCTTGAATTGCCAGGCGCGAACGTCGGTGAAGTGCCCGGCGACGGCGGCGGCGGCGGCCATTGCCGGACTGACGAGGTGCGTGCGGCCGCCCTTGCCCTGGCGTCCTTCGAAGTTGCGGTTGCTGGTGGCAGCGCAGCGCTGGCCCGGCTGCAAGATGTCGGGGTTCATCCCCAGACACATCGAGCAGCCCGATTCGCGCCACTCCGCTCCCGCTTCCAGGAAGATGCGATGCAGCCCTTCCTGCTCGGCGGCGGCCTTCACCGCCTGCGATCCGGGAACGATCATGGCGTGGACCTTCGGGTGAATCTTGTAGCCGCGCAGAACGCGGGCGGCGGCGCGAAGGTCGTCAAGGCGTCCGTTGGTGCAGGAGCCGATGAAGACACGGTCGATGGCGATGTCGGTGAGTTGCGTCCCGGGCTTCAGTGCCATATAGCTGAGCGCACGCTCAAGAGCGCTCCTCTCCGCATCGCTGGCGGCATCCTGGGGATTCGGTACGCGTCCGGTGATGGGCGAGACCATTCCCGGATTTGTGCCCCAGGTGACGTACGGTGTCAGCTCCGAGCCATTGAGCGATACTTCCTTATCGAACCTGGCGCCCTCGTCCGTGGCCAGCGTGCGCCAGTAGGCCACAGCCTTATCCCAGCCGGCGCCCTTGGGCGCAGCCCTGCGGCCCTTGACATAGGCGAACGTAGTCTCGTCGGGTGCCACCATTCCGGCCCGCGCGCCGCTTTCGATGCTCAGGTTGCACAACGTCATACGGCCTTCCATGGAGAGCGCGCGGACTGCCTCGCCGGCATATTCGATGACGTGGCCGGCGCCTCCATCGGTGCCGATTTTGCCGATGATGGCCAGCGCGAGGTCCTTGGCCGTGACGCCTTCGGGCAGCCTGCCATCGACGCGCACGCGCATGGCCTTGGGCTTGTGCTGTTGCAGGCACTGCGTGGCCAGCACGTGTTCCACTTCCGAGGTTCCGATGCCGATCGCCAGCGCGCCGAAGGCTCCGTGCGTGCTGGTGTGACTGTCGCCGCAGACAATCGTCTTGCCGGGCTGGGTGTAACCAAGCTCCGGCCCGATGACGTGCACAATGCCCTGTTCAACCGTACCGACATCGAACAACTCGATGCCGAACGCGGCGCAATTTGCGCGCAGAGCTTCCACCTGCTGCTTGGCGACCAGGTCGGTAATCCGGAAGCGGTCGGCGGTCGTGGTGGGAATGTTGTGATCCACAGTGGCAACCGTGAGATCGGTGCGGCGCACCTTGCGGCCGGCGATGCGCAGACCCTCAAAGGCCTGCGGAGACGTAACCTCATGCACCAGGTGCAGATCAATAAACAGGAGAGCCGGCTCGCCTTCGGCGTGGCGGACGACGTGGCTGTCCCAAAGTTTTTCAAACAGAGTGCGTGGTTGTGACATTTTCTCTTACCGCGTAAATTCTCTTACAGCGTAAATTTTATTACACCGCGTGATAGGCAAGGTGCTGGCTGAGCAAATCCGTCAGTGCCCGCTCGATTTCGTCGCCGACCTCGCGCGTCGTGGCTACCGTCTTGCGCTTCTCGCTCCGCAAGTCGGCGGTCACGCAACCCTTCTCCAGCGTGCGCGCGATTGCGGCCTCAACGTCATCGGCGTCGCGATGCAGACCGGCGGCGAAGCGCAACAGCATGGCAGCCGAGGCAATCGCTCCGATGGGATTGGCGATGTTTTTCCCCGCGATATCGGGCGCGGAGCCATGGATCGGTTCGAAAAGACCAACTTTGCCGCCGATGCTGGCCGAACCCAGCATACCCAGCGAACCGCTCAGAACCGCCGATTCGTCGGAAAGCACGTCGCCGAACAAGTTCTCCGTGACCACCACGTCAAAGCGCGACGGGGTCGAGATCAACTGCATGGCGAACGAGTCGACGTATGCGTGATCGAGCCTCACGTCCGGATATTCCCGCGCCAGATCGGTGAGCACCTGCCGCCAGAGGCGTGACGTTTCCAGCACGTTGGCCTTATCCACGGAGGTGACGTGGTGGCGCCGATGACGAGCCTGCTCGAAGGCGATCCGGGCTACGCGCTCAATCTCCTGCGGGGAATACCGCATGGTGTCGTAAGCGCCGTGCTCGTCGCGTCCGCGGGGCTGGCCGAAATAGAGGCCGCCGAGCAGTTCGCGCACGATCAGCACATTGGCTCCGCGCAAGACCTCGGCGCGAATGGGAGAGCAGTCGGCGACCGCTTCATAAGCTATCGCCGGACGCAGATTGGCAAAAACGCCGAGCGCCTTGCGCAGGCCGAGGATGCCCGCCTCAGGACGCCGTTCAGCCGGCAAAGCGTCGTATTGCGGGCCGCCCACGGCGCCCAGAAGCACGGCGTCGCTTTCGCGGCATCCGTCGAGGGTGCGTTGTGGAAGCGGCTGTTCCGCGGCGTCGATCGCCGCGCCACCGATCAGGTATTCGCGAAATTCAAACTCGTAACCGTTTACCTCGGAGACCGCGCGGAGCATCCGCACGGCTTCGCGAGTCACTTCAGGCCCAACTCCGTCGCCGGGCAAAACAGCTATCTTCAGATTCATTGCATAAACGCCGTCGAGCGGCTCCCTTCGTTCGACATTGCCGGCTTCTCCGTCAGCAGCGAAAGCAGATCCTGATCGTAAATCTTTTTCTTGCGGTCTGCCAACTGCGTGAAGCGCTCGTAAGCCGATTGCAACTCCTGCTTGGTCAACGGGAAGCCCAACTCTTCGTAGCGCATCAGCAGCGCGTGCCTGCCGGAGTGCTTGCCCAGCACCAGATGATTGGCGGGAACCCCGACTGACTCCGGTGTCATGATCTCATAACAGAGAGGATTGCTGATAACGCCATGCTGGTGAATGCCTGCTTCGTGAGCGAACGCATTGCGTCCGACGATGGCCTTGTTCGGCTGCACCTGGAAACCGATGACCTCGGAAAGCATGCGGCTGGCAGCATAGATTTCGCTGCGCTTTACGCCGCTCTCGAAGGGCAGGCGGTCGTTGCGCACGTGCATGGACATGACAACTTCTTCCAGGGCGGCATTGCCGGCGCGCTCGCCGATGCCGTTCACGGTGCACTCGACCTGGCGGGCGCCAGCCTCTATGCCGACCAGCGAGTTGGCCACGGCCAATCCAAGGTCGTTGTGGCAATGCACGGAAATCACCGCGTTCTCGACACCTTTCACTCTTGACCTGATGGCGCGGATCAGTTCGCCGAAGTCGCCCGGAGTTGCGTAGCCCACCGTGTCGGGAATGTTCAGCGTGGTCGCGCCGGCCTCGATGGCGACTTCCAGCACTTTGCAGAGAAACTCCACTTCCGACCGGGTCGCGTCCTCCGGCGAGAATTCCACATCCTGGCACAAGGAACGCGCATATTGAACGCACTCGCCAACCTGCCGCAGGGCGTCTTCGCGCGTGATCTTCAACTTGCAGGCAAGATGAATATCGGAAGTGGCAAGAAAGGCGTGAATGCGCGGTTGACGCGCGTCGCGCAGGGCATTCCATGCCAGCGAAATATCTTCACGCCGGCAGCGCGCCAGCGCGGCGACAGACGCACTTCTCATTTCGCGTGAAACCCGCTGAACCGCTTCGAAGTCGCCGGTCGAGGCGATGGGAAAACCAGCTTCGATGATATCGACGCCGAGATCTTCCAGCTTATGAGCAAGACGCAGCTTCTCATTCACGGTCATGCTGCATCCCGGAGCCTGCTCGCCATCACGCAAGGACGTGTCGAAAATCAGTACGCGTTCATTAGCCACGGTCGAGTCCCTCCCCCATTGGGTGTGTCTGATTTTTCTACCTTGCACGGTTTCGGGCTAATTAGTCAAACTTATTATTATTCCATTACCATTAGTAGGTGTGATTTAATAAGGTTTTCGTGAACAGTCCCGGGCGGCGGGTGATACGACAAGAATCGCTCGGGCGAAAGGTGATGCATGGATCTTTTCCAGTTGGAGACATTTCTTGCGGTAGTTGAAGAGAAAGGCTTTTCGCGCGCCGCCGGACGGCTGCACCGGACGCAGTCGGCGGTGAGCCAAACCATCAGCAAGCTGGAAGACGAGATCGGCGAGACCCTCTTCGAGCGCTCGTCGCGTGACGGCGCCGTAACCGATGCCGGAGCGCTGTTGCTGAAGTATGCCGAGGAGCTGCTGAACCTGCGTGGCCGGGCGCGCGATGCCCTGCGGGAACTAAGGGAATTGCAACATGGCAAGGTGAGCATTGCCGCCAACGAGTTCACGGTGTTGTACCTGCTGGTTGCGCTGCATCGTTTCCGCCGCCTTCATCCGACCATTCACATCGAAGTGCAACGCTCTCTCGCCGCCGACGTCGCCCGCTCGGTCGTGAACCATCACGTTGAGCTCGGCATGCTGTCGTTCCGTCCGGATGACGAGCAGCTCAACTCCATCATCGTTTATGTCGATGAGATAGCCTTTGTGGTTTATCCGGGTCATCCGCTGGCGACCTCGCAGGAGGTCAGCATCCGCGAGCTTGGCGCCGAGTTTTTCGTCGCTCACAATGTGCGCTCGCCCTATCGCGAGAAGACGATTCAGGCTTTTGCCAAGCACAAGACGGCCCTGCACATGCCGGTCGAGCTGCCGAATATCGAGGCCATCAAGCAGTTTGTCGCCATGGGAAATGGAGTCGCGCTGCTGCCGCGGATCGCCGTCGAAGCCGAGATCAATCGCGGCGAGCTGGTGCAAATACCCGTCAAAGAATTACATATGGAGCGCAAGGTGCGGCTCGTATATCGGCGCGGGGCCAGCCTGTCACACGCGGCACGCGCCTTCATGAAGGTGTTGGAATTGATGGCGGCGCAACAGAACGGGCCATACCTCTTCCAGAAGGAACGAGGCTAGGCGAATCTCTTCAGAGGCTCTAGGAGCGACTGGCGGCAGCCGCGGATTGGCTCGCGACCGCCTGATAAACATCCAGGATGCTGCGCACGGAGGTTTGCCACGAGTAGCGCCGGACTCTATCCCGCCCTGCGGCTTTCATTCTTTCGCGCAGAGACTGATCGAGCAGCACGCGATACAGCGCGCGGCTTATCTCGAAGACGTTTTCCGGGTTGACGAGCACGGCGGCGTTGCCCAGCACCTCCGGAACCGCCGTCACGTTGGAGGCCACTACGGGTGTGTCATGCGCCATGGCCTCCAGCGGCGGCAGCCCGAAACCTTCGTAGAGCGACGGGAAGACGAAGATCTTTGCCAAGTCGTAGAAGATGCGCAGCACGTCGACCGGCACGAAGCCGAGAAAGCGCACGTCGAATTGCACGGCGCTTTTGATCACCGCCCTCCGCAGGTCGGGATGCTTGGAGACCTGATCGCCGATGATGACCAGCTTGAGATCGGGAACGTAATCATTTTTGGCCAGTTCCGATTTCAGAGCCGAAAACGCTTCGATGATGCGCACAATGTTCTTGTGCGGACTGATTCGCCCGGCGTACAGAATAAAGGGGTAGTTCACCTGGTAACGCTCGGCGATCATGGCACGATCGTCCGATGTCGCGTGCCCGAGAAGGAAGCGGTCGTCGAGCGCGTTGTAAACGACCTCGATCTTGTCGGGCGGCACATCGAAAAGCCGCGTCAAATCCTGCTTGGTGAAATTGGAAACCGCGAAGATCTTCGCCGCTCCGTGCAGCATGCGCCGGGTCAGGTGGAAGCGCACCGTACGCGTGAAACTGGACTGAGAATTGTTGCGGTACATGTAGTCGAGCAGATCGTGAACGGTGACGACATAGGGACAGCCGGGCATGCGCGGGCGCCAGAACATCTGCGGAAAGTGGATCAGATCGCATTGGAAGCCACGCACCGTGCGGCGAAAATCAAAATAACCGCTCGTATTGCCGTCGTGGCCCTCAAAGGGAACGCAATGAAAATTGGGCGGCAATTCGCCGACTTCGTTGAGCCGCTCGACCATGCCGATCAGGAAGTATTCGTTGACGTGATCCATCCGCGCGAGGTTGCGGACCACGTTGCGGGTGTACGTGGCCACGCCATAATCACTCATCTGCCGGATGTCGATTGCGATCCTCACGACGGAATTTCCCTTCAGGAGTGCTGAGCCGCCGGTTCAGCCGGAAATCGAAGGATGTGGTTCCCTGGCCGCCGCGTGGTTGGCGTGGCCCAAGGCATGACCAGCAATCTGAAGCTGCTCCTCGATTTTCGTGTTCAGATTCGTCCTGGCGAATTCAGCGGCCACCCGGATGGCGTTCTTGATCGCCAGGCTGTTCGATGAACCATGGCTGACGATCGCCACGCCCTTAATGCCGAGCAGCGGCGCGCCACCGTACTCTGAGTAGTCGAGCCGCTTCTTGAAGTCCTGGAAGGCCCGCCGCGCCAGCAGGTATCCCATCTGGCGAGTGATCGTTGCCTGCAGCGACTCTTTCAGCATGGCGCGAACCGTGTCGACCAGCCCTTCGGATATTTTCAGCGCCACGTTACCGACGAACCCGTCACAGACAATGACGTCGACGTTGCCGTTGTAAAGGTCCCGTCCCTCGACGTTGCCAACGAAGTTCATGCGCATGGTCTTCAGCATCTTGAAGGTCTCGTGCGTGAGTTCGTTGCCCTTGGATTCCTCTTCTCCAATCGAGAGCAAGCCGACCCGTGGGCAATCTGCCTTGGGGAAGCGTCCGGCGAACATGGTGCGGAAGTAGATCTCGCCCATGATCGCGAACTGCTGCAGGTTGTGGGGTTTGCAGTCAACGTTGGCGCCCACATCGAGCATGATCGAGGCGGTGCCTGCCGCCGTGGGAAAAACCGCGGCCAGTGCCGGACGGTCCACCCCGGGCAGAACTCCCAGCACAAGTTTGGCCGTAACCATTGCCGCGCCGGTGTTGCCCGCCGAAACGAATCCGGCGGCCCGGTTTTCACGCACCAGGCGCAGCCCAACCCGCATCGAAGAGTCGCGCTTCTGCTTGACGGCTTGCGCCGCCTTTTCCTGCATGCCGATTACCTCGCTGGCATGCACGGTCTCGATCGGCAATTGCAGGGCGGCGGGATGCACGGCCATCTCGGCGCGAATCACGTCTTCTTTGCCCACCAGCAATACGCGGACACCGTAATGCCTGGCCGCCAGAATGGCGCCTTCAACCTCGGGCTTCGGAGCCCGGTCGGAGCCCATTGCATCGACCGCAATTGTTAAAAGTGAATCCATGCCACGGAACGTCAGCTTGCCTTCTCGACTTCCACAACTTCGCGGCCTTTATAGTACCCGCATTTTGGGCAGGCGCGATGCGGCATTTTTCGTTCGTGGCAATTGGGACATTCGGAAAGTGAATGTGCCGTCAGGTGATCATGCGAGCGGCGGATCGAAGTGCGGCGCTGGGAGTGTCTCCGCTTGGGATTTGCCATTTTCTTAAACCTTTCAGTGTTCCCGGCAGATTGTCGCGCCGGGATACGACATAAGTGCCGGATTAGAGCGATTTCACATTCGGTATGCCCTTAAAGTATCATCGCCGGGCTCTGAAGCCCGGCTACCTCGCGGGGATACCTTCCGCGATCTGGTCTAGTGTTGCCGGCCAAAATCGTGCGGCTCGCCGCCGCCTAGTGCAGGTGGCTCTTCAAATCGCGCAGAGCGTACCAGCGCGGCTCCTCCTGCTTTGGTTCGCAGGTGCAGCTTCCCTCGTTAAGGTTCTGGCCGCACCGTGGGCACAAACCTTTACAGTGGATCCGGCAAACCGTTTTAATGGGGACAGCCAACAAAACTTGTTCGCGAAGAACGTCTTCCAACTCCAGCCCTTCGCCTTCATAGTAGCCGATTTCGGTCTCGGCCTCGCTGATGGAGACCTCTTCCTTGCGCCGGTCGATGCCGAGTGGACGGTACAGCAGGTCAAACGAACGGCTTACCTCCTGTGGAACCGGCTCCAGACAGCGTGCACAGCTCACCTCGAAGCGGCCAGCCAACTCTCCAACCAGCCGGATGTCGGCGACATACTCGCGTCCGCCGCGGTGCTCGCGGATCAATTCGGCCCGACCGCGCACCTTCATGACGCCGAACTGCTGGAGCTCTCGCCCAAAATCAATAGTACCCGGCTGCAACTCCTCGGCAAAATCTTGACGCCGGAGTTCCAGATCTTGTGCGCGGATCAGCATGATGTCTATAACCGCATGAGGCGAAGAGAGTTGCAGGCTGAACTCGGAACGAGCGCACTTCCCGGAACCGCCGGATGCAATCCGCCGAAGAACCCACACCGGAGCCCTAAGCCACTCCCGGCTCCGCCCACCTTGCAACCGCCTTTAGAGGAAAATTCCCTTCTGGCAAGATATAAGAATACCGGGGGCGCTTCGCGAGTGTCAACCACTCTGGTGGGCATTCCCGAGTCGTTCTGCCGCATAACGGGCCCGGGCGGCCACGGACGACTCGCCGGGCGCCCGGGTTGATCGCTGGATTGGTCGGTTAAGGGCTTATAGGTTAGTGCCGGTGGCGTCGTTGAAGCTGGCGCGAGCCTGGCCCACGGCGCGCTCGGTGGTGCTGCGTATGGATTCCACGCCGCGCTGCACGCGTTCCCGTCCCTGCTCGTAACTCTGTCGCGCTGAGTTGGCCACATCGCTGGCGCGTTCACTCAGGTTGTTGCGGGTTGCTTCTCCGCTCATGGGGGCAAACAGAATGCCCAGTCCGATTCCCAATCCAAGGCCAAACAGAAAACTCTTCATCAGGTGCCTCCTCGGTAAAAGTCGCCCAGATACACGCTTCCCAGCGCAGAAAAGTTGAACAACGGTGACGAGCTATGAGAATGCGAGGGCCCGCGCAAGGTTGGCCTCTACCCCAACTCGCGCGACCACGGCGCGTGCCGGGGACCTGGAGTGCGCGGCTTCAAATCCCGGTACTTAGACCAGTGGCCATCGGCCGACAGGCACACTCCAACCATCGCCGGCGCACTGTCAGGCAATGACTGAAAGGAAGCCTCAGGCGCGCACCTTCGTGCTCTGGCAACCTGGAGCAAGCGTGCCGCTTCGCTGATATGCTGGTCGCCATCATGATTGAGGGATTTGCGACTTGCGAAGGCTCGGCACGGTTCCGAAGCCGGTTTCCCGGCCTCGACCGGGCGGGCCATTTCCGGCAACTTCCAGCCGAACCGCAGCTCTCAATCTCCTCGATCGGCCTCGGCACTTACCTGGGCGAACCCGACGACGCTATGGACTCGAACTATCAAACGGCGGTGCGGGCTGCGCTGCAGAATGGCATCAACCTGCTGGATACGGCAATCAACTATCGCCATCAGCGCTCGGAGCGAAACATCGGCACGGCGTTGCGCGGCCTCATTGCCGCCGGCCTTGTGCAACGCGATGAAGCGGTGGTCTGCACCAAGGCCGGTTACCTGGCCTTCGACGGGGCGGTGCCGCCGGAGGCCGGGGAATACTTTACGCGCGAATACATCGACCCGGGCATCGTGCAGCGCGCGGAGCTTGTTGGCATGCACTGCATCGCGCCCGATTATCTGGAGGACCAGCTCGAGCGTTCGCGCCGCAACCTGCGCCTGCAAACCATCGACGTGTTCTATCTTCACAACCCGGAATCGCAACTGTGCGAGGTGCCCTTGGACGAACTCTATGCGAGACTGGGCGCGGCATTCCAGCGGCTGGAGCGGCTCGTTTCCGAGCAGAGAATCCGGTTTTACGGCATCGCCTCATGGAATGCGTTCCGCGTGCCGCAAGGCGAGCGCGCTTTCGTCAGCATTGCCGAGTGCGTCAGGCTGGCGCGCGAGGCGGGTGGCGCGGCGCATCACTTCCGTTTCCTGCAACTGCCTTTCAACCTCGCCATGGCCGAGGCGCATGCGGCAGCCTTTCAGCCTTTTGAACACCGGATGTTGCCGGCGCTGGACGTGGCACGGCGGCACGGACTCGCCGTGATCGGCAGCGCCTCGCTCTGCCAGGGAAAACTCGTGCAGCACCTGCCCTGCCAGTTGGCGGAGAAACTCGGCCTTGAGAGCGACGCGCAGCGCGCCCTACAGTTTGCCCGCTCGGCCCCGGGCATGTTGGCAGCGCTGGCGGGCATGTCGAAGCCCACGCACGTGAGGGAAAACATCCGCACCGCGAGCCAGCCTCCGATGCCGGACCATGAGTGGTTGAAATTATTCAACGGATGTAAGTAGGCGCGCGCTTCGTCACCCGCCAGTACTGCATGTGCCGGCTTGACGGTTCCGCCCAAGAGAGCGCCGCTGAAGTTTATTGCGCGGTGGCCTTTTGGTGTTGTGCCGCGATCTGGGCCGCCGGACCCTTGGCGTCATCTTTGGCGATTTGCTCGTAGAGCTTGTTGGCTTCAGCGGGCTGCGTCGCCTGGTAGAGATCGGCCAGGCCGAGTTGCGCGGTGCTTTTGGGCACACTCAGTGTAGGGTGATCGATCAGGTCCTTGTAGACTGCGACAGCATCCGAATCTTTCTTCTCGTTGCGGTAGACGGAAGCCAGCGCGAGCTTGGCAAGCGATGACACTTCCGCATCGCGGGAGTTAGCAACGTCTTTCAGTTGCCCCTCGGCCACGGCGTAATTGCCAAGGTCCACTTCGCACAGAGCCGCAAAGTAGTGGGCCCACTGCCCGGCGCGCGTGGAACCGTATTCTGAGGAGATTCCATAGAACTGCTTCCTGGCGGCGAGCGCACGGTCGGCAACGCTGGAGAAGCTCACCATCTGATTTCCCTGGGACGGTGCCTCGGGTTGCACGGGAGCGTTATAGGTGACAAGGGCATCGCCAAGTTTTTGCGCAGCCGCCGCCTGGAGGTGGTCGCGGTACCAGAAAATGCCAACGCCGACGGCCACCAGTACTGCCAGGGCTATCACACCGCTGATGATGGTTTTGCGGTGAGCGACTGTCCAATGGACGGCCCCTGCCGCCGTTTCTGCAAACTTATCCTGCTTCAGTTCTTGCCGGGTGTAGCGCACGGTTGGTCCTCGAGGCCCCAGGCAACACGGGTGCGCCTTTGGGGGTCTTTTCCAGGTCTTCTTCCCAGGTCTGCCGGTCTGACGTGGACGGGCCGGGAAACACTTGCCCAGGACCGTCACTTCCACCCCACCACGCGCAATGCGGTAGTGGGAACCCCGGCTGGTCGGAGATTTGAGTTTAGCAGTCGGGAGAAATGAGCGTCAAACCTGCTTCGCTCAAGTATTTGCGGCCCTGCTTCAGAGCCAGATTCCCAGCGCCGATTGCGCAATTTCCGGATGCGCCGTTCCGGCAGAAATTTATGGACTGCAGGCAGGCAACAACTACGGTTTCCCAAGGTAAAATCCCCTTATGCGAATCGCGGTGGGTGCCGACCACGCCGGTTACGAACTGAAAGAAAAACTCAAGTTCCACCTTGAGCGCCTGGGCCATGCCGTCGACGACTGCGGCACCGCCTCCAGCGACTCCTGCGACTACCCGGACTTTGCTCACGCGGTCGCCTGCCGCGTCGCCTCCGGCGCGGCGCAGCGCGGCGTTCTCGTCTGTGGCAGCGGCATTGGGATGGCGATAGCCGCCAACAAGACTCCGGGGATTCGCGCCGCCAACATCACCAGCGAATACGAGGCGCGGATGTCACGGGAGCATAACGACCTCAATGTGCTGACCATGGGCGCGCGCATTCTTACTGAAGAGCAGGCCGTGTTGATCGTCGATGTCTGGCTGCATACGCCCTTCGCGGGCGGCCGGCACCAGCAGCGGCTCGAGAAACTGGCCGGGTTGGAAACGCCAAAGCCGTTCGAGGAAACACCCGAAGCCGTGTAACAGGCGACCACGTTCGCATCCGTGGAGAAAAGATCATGCCATCCATGCGCTGCCGTCCTCTAGTAGCTGTTCTTGCGGCTGCTCTTGCCCTGCTCGTTGCCGGCTCGGGGTTTCTCGTCGCGCAGCAGGCTGCGGCTTCCCGGCAAACCGTCAGCCTGGCGACTGCCACACCCGGGGGCGGCTTCCCGGTTTACGGCGAAGCTTTTGCCGCAACTGTGAACGAGTTTGCCCCTTCGCTCGAGGTGCGATGCCGCAACACCAAGGGCAGCACCGAAAACGTTCCCCTGCTGAAAGCCGGGCAGGTCGATATCGCGTTGGTGCAGGGCGAGGTGGTTCAAGAGGCCCTGACCGGTGACGGCCGCCAGCCCAGCGGGCTCAAGATCATAACGGCCATGTATTCCGCCGCTGGGATGTTCGTCGTGCGTGCCGACAGCCCTTATCACACCATCCGCGATCTCGTTGGCAAGCCAGTCGCGTTCGGGGCGAGTGGGTCAGGGCTGGTGATCCTTTCGCGCTACGTGCTAGACGGCATCGGCCTCGACCAGGATCGCGACTTCAAGGCCATCTACCTTGACCGGGCCGGTGACGGCCCAGCGATGGTTGCGGATGGGCGCGCGGCGGCCCTGTGGGGCGGCGGACTGGGCTGGCCGGGATTCCTGGCGGTCGCCAAGTCGCAACCCGGCGCTCGTTTCATCGCTCCCGACGCGCGGGAGATGGCGAGCATTTTGGTGAAACATCCCTTTCTGCGGCGATTGACGGTCCCCGCCGGGAGCTTTCCCGGGCAGGGCGCGGCCATCGAGTCGGTAGGTTCCTGGAGCTTTGTGCTGGCCCGGCCCGACCTGCCGGACGAGATCGCCTACCTCATTGCTCGCGCCCTGCATCGCGGTGAAGCGGCAATGGCGGCCCGTCTGCCACAGGCCGGGGAGACAACCAGCGCCAATACGGTTGCCGCGGCTCCGAGCCGTGAGTCAATCCACCCGGGCGTATTGCGCTACCTCCGTGAGATCGGGTTGCTGAAGTAGCTCCGGGCGCCTGCGGAATGGACCTCGCGACCGCGAGCGGACTTGCTTGGCTACGCCCCGCCGAAGGGGTAAAGTAGGTATTCCGACCAAGGAGTCTGCCCTCATGAACGATCCGATGTCGCGCCAACTGAGTGAAGTCGATCCCGAGATTGCGCAAGCGATCGCTAACGAAGAAGCCCGCCAGCACGAAGGCCTGGAGCTGATTGCTTCGGAGAACTTTGTCAGCGAAGCCGTGCTGGAAGCGGCGGGTTCGGTTTTTACCAATAAATACGCCGAAGGATACCCCGGGAAACGCTACTACGGAGGCTGCGAGTTCACCGACGTGGTCGAGAATCTCGCCCGCGAACGCGCCAAGCAGCTATTCGGCGCCGAGTATGCCAACGTGCAACCGCACTCGGGTTCCTCGGCCAACATGGAGGCCTATGCCGCGGTGGTGCAGCCGGGCGACACCGTAATGGGGCTCGACCTCGCCCACGGCGGCCACCTGACGCACGGCCACAAGCTCAGCTTCTCGGGCAAGACCTACCACATCGTCTCCTACGGGGTCTCGCGCGAGACCGAGACCATCGACTACGACGAGCTGCAAAAAATCGCCGAGCGCGAGCGGCCTAAGCTGATCATCGGCGGCGGGTCGGCCTACCCGCGCATCATCGATTTCGCCCGCATGCGGCAGATTGCCGATCAGGTCGGAGCCGTTTACCTGGTTGACATGGCGCACTTTGCCGGCCTGGTCGCCGGAGGCGTGCATCCCTCGCCTGTGCCGCACGCCCAGATCGTCACTTCGACCACGCACAAGACGCTGCGCGGCCCCCGCGCCGGGCTGATCCTGGCGAATGCAGCCATGGGAGCCAGTATTGACCGGAGCGTCTTCCCCGGCGCGCAGGGCGGACCGCTGGTGCACATCATTGCGGCCAAGGCCGTCTGCTTCAAGGAAGCGATGGAGCCCAGTTTCAAGGCCTACGCCAAGCAGATCGTGGTGAATGCGCAGATCATGGCCGGGACGCTGGCGGCCGAGGGATTCCGCATCATCTCCGGCGGAACCGACACGCACCTGATGCTGATCGACGTCTTCAGCAAGGGCATGTTCGGCAGCGAGGCCGAAAAGGCCCTGGGCGAAGCCGGAATCACGGTTAACAAGAATGCGATCCCGTTTGACGCCAATCCGCCGATGAAGCCAAGCGGCATCCGCGTCGGCACGCCGGCGCTCACCACGCGCGGCATGAAAGAAAAGGAAATGCGGCAGATCGGCCGTTGGATTGCCGAAGCGCTCAATAACCGGACCAGCGCCGACATTCTGGGACGCATCCGCCGCCAGGTCTACGAGATGGCCGAGGCTTTTCCGTTGTACTTGGAGCGCCGGCGGCGCCACGTCGCGGAGCTGGCAGTCAAGGCCTGACGATCGGAGGGTGTTGCAGAGCGGAGCCTTCCCCCGAGGGGGAGGGCTTTTTTGTCTGGCCTCTGACCTCAGGACAATTCCCAAATTATTGATGTAGCCGCTCGACGAGATAAATCCAGAGGCGTCATCCCGAGCGCAGCGAGGGATCTGCTTTTGCGCACGCTGAAAGCAAAGCAGATCCCTCGGTCGCGCAAAACCGGCGCGACCTCGGGATGACACTGCACGAGTTCTTCAGCAGCCTGCTCAGCGTTGCATCTTCTTGCCGAACAAGGCCGCGCCGATTGCGCCCCCAATGCCGCTCAGGAAGACAAAGAGCAAGCCAAAGAGACACAGCGAAAATGCAAACACGGCGGCCAATCCGCCGGGGGTTGAGACCATGTCGCCGAGGTTCTTCACCATCTGCTGCGCCGAGGGATCGGAATTGACTGACAGGGCTTCTTTCAGCCGCTCCTGCATGGCGTCGCGCAGAGCCACGCGGTTCTCGGCGCTGAACATGCCGAAGACGCTCATGGCGGCGTTGAGCAGGAAGCCAAATAAACCGGCCAGCGCCCCGATGCGAAAGCCCCGCCGGGCTGGCACGGAGACATAAGGCATCCGGCGCTTATAAAGCGTGATGGCGATTCCCCCGGCGGCCACCATGCACAGCGTAATAAAGGGCACGAACGGAACCAGGCTGCCAATTCCGGCGGCGAACCCGGCCGCCAGTGCGGAAAAGATCACGACGCGGCGCTCATATTTGGCTGATTGAGCGGCCTCGGCCTGGCTGAACACGGTGTTCGCGCGCTGCGCCGGGCTGGCTTCCGCCGCGGGCTGCTCATCGCCGGACGTGCCGGCCAGTGGCTGAGTGTCAGGTTCCTCGCGGGCGATGGCTACGCGTATTTGCGGGGCGCCGCAGTTGGGGCAGAAGGGTATCCCATCTTCCACCGTTGCGCCGCATTTTTTGCAGCTATGATCCACAGCAGCAAGTTAGCAGCCCACGCCGCTGGCGCGCAAGCTGGACCTCGCGGCATGGGGCATCTGCCCGGTTGCACCGTATTGAGTTACACTCGGCCTGTCGGCCATGCGGAAATCCGGCCATGAGTGAACCCTCGCAATTCGCCTTCGACTTTCAGTCGCTTCCCGAGCGCCACATCTGGAAGGTCGGCGAACTCATCTCGACACTGCGCACGCGCCTGGAGCGCGAGTATACGGACGTCTGGGTCGAGGGCGAGATTTCCAACCTGCGTCCGGCCGGCTCCGGTCATCTCTACTTCACGCTCAACGATGGCGAGGCCCAGCTTCGCATCGTGATTTTTCGCATGCAGGCGCGCCTATTGCGCTTCAAGCTGGAGAACGGCTTGAGTGTAATCGCCCGCGGACGCCTCAGCATCTACGAAGGCCGGGGCGAGTTGCAGATGATTGGCGAGTTTCTTGAGCCGGTGGGAGTTGGCGCCCTCCAGGTCGCCTTCGAGCAGCTCAAAAAGAAGCTCGCCGCCGAGGGCTTGTTCGACAGTGGGCGCAAAAAAACGATCCCCGTGCTGCCGCGTCGCATCGGCATCGTAACCTCGCCGCACGGGGCCGCCATTCAGGATATTCTCAACATCCTGCGCCGCCGTCACGAGTCGGTCGACGTGCTGATTTACCCCGCACAGGTACAGGGCGAGGCCGCGCCACGCGAGGTCGCGGCCGGGGTGCGCCACTTCAACCGCAGCCGGCAGGCTGATGTCATCATCATTGCCCGGGGCGGCGGGTCGGTCGAGGACCTGGCCGCATTCAACGACGAATCGCTGGCGCGCGCCATCGCCGAAAGCACTTTACCGGTGATCTCGGCCGTCGGCCACGAGACCGACTTCACGATTTGCGACTTCGTGGCCGATTTGCGGGCGCCGACACCCTCGGCCGCGGCGGAACTGGTCGTACGCTCCAAGCATGAATTGCAGGAGCGGCTTGCCGGTTTGCACACGCGTCTCGGACGCGGGGCTCGCTTCCAGTTGCTCACGGCGCGGCAGCGGCTCATGCTGCTGGCCCAGAGCATGGCCTTCGCCCGCATGCAGGAGCTCATCGCACGCCGTCAGCAGCGGGTTGACGAACTGGCTTTTCGCTTGGCGTCTGCTCAGCAAAAGCAGATACGCGCTTTTCACCGGCGTCTTGACGTTGCCGGCGCCCGGCTGCGGCACCAGGAGCTGCAAAACCGCTTGAGCGCCATGCGTCGCGAACTCGCGGTTCGAGTTACGGCGCTCGGTAATGCGATGCGCCATCTGATGGAGAATCGGACGGCGAAAATCCAGCACCTCGGAAGCCAGTTGCAGGCGCTCTCGCCGCTCGGCATTCTGGAGCGCGGCTACGCCCTGGTGTTTGACGAGCAGGGCAACCTGGTTACGCGCAGCGGGCAGCTTTCCCCCGGACAGCAGGTGCGCGGGCGCGTGGCCCGCGGAGGCTTTACGGCTCGCGTGGAGCAGGTTGAGCCGGAAGACGAAGAGTAGGGCTGCACTGCCGGTGAATGGAGCCCCGAACGCCAGACTACGACGACAATCAGCGCAGCGGCGTGTACGAGCCTTTTTCTCAAAGTATCTTGAACAGCGGCTCGCTGCTTCGTGTGCGGCCAGTCTCCAGGACTTTCTCGGCTAGCACCTCAGGAGCGTCTTCCGGCAGCAGGTGCGAAGCCTGGGGCACGAACACCGGCTCGGCGCAGTGTGGCAGAGAATCGCGCAGCAGGTATGGCAATAGCTTGCTGCGGAACGTCGGGTCCTGTTGTCCCCAGAGAATCTGCACTTTGGCCGGCAGCTTCGAGACCTGCGATGCCAGTTCCCGCATGACCGCAAGCTGCGACTCGCGGCTATTGGGCTGGAACAGGCGCGCGAAAGCCAGCGGTGCCACCCGGTGATCGCTCCGCCGGAACGGAAAGCCATAGGCGTCGCGAACCGGCCGCTCCAGCGCCTTCGCCGCCGCCCACTGCAAGGCCGGAAAGGGCTTCAGCCTCCAGTACCGCAGCATGAATCCCACTCTGCTGCGAGCCGTGGCAGGCCAGAAGGGGAGCCGTTCAGGGACATCGGCCGCCCCGGGGTGTACCCAGGCATTGACCAGCACGATCCGGGTTACGTTCTCGGGAAAACGCATGGCGTAACGGAGCCCGATCACGCCGGCCATGCCGTGCAGTACCAAAGTTAGCTTTGGCAGCTTGAGTTCGGCGATGAGCTGGCTGAGGTTTTCCGTGTGCCGATCCAGCGTGTGGTATGCCGCGTCGCGTGGTTTGCTGGAGAGCCCGAACCCGACCAGGTCGGGGGCAATCACCCGGCGATGCCTGCGCGCTTCCGCGATCAGCTTGCGGAACAGAAACGACCACGTCAGATTGCCGTGCACAAGGACCAGGGGAGGTGCATGTTCCGGCCCCTCGTCCACAAAGCTCATCCGCTCGGGTAATCCGGCGGAACCCCCGGCCTGCGGCGGGCGCACTGCCGGGACGGCAAGGTGCACCGTTCGGGTGCGAAAGGGGTAAAGGACTCGGATCGGATCGGGCAGTTTCGGCGGAAACGATTCGGTAATCATACGTCTATTGGCATTCTACCTTGGATCGGCTGATGCCCCATGCTGGACTGAGTGCCTCGTCCGTACGGTCTCAGCCCCACCACGCGCAACCACAACGCGCGCGGGGGACCCCGATCGGCACCGGCTTTGCGTCTCCAGGGCCGACGTTCCAAGTTCGGATCAGGGTTATTTTCCCCAAAGATAGACACGGCAGACTGCATTACAATGGGTATAAGCACCGCAGCGCTGTCGGCAAATCGCATGCACCTGCTCACCAACATCACGGAACGCTTGCCGTCCTTGTCTGTTTGGTCGGTCGTCGACATCCTGTTGGTGGCTGCTCTTATCTACCAGTTTCTTTTGCTGATACGGGGCACGCGTGCAGCGCCCATGCTGGTCGGGGTCGGAGCCCTGGTGTTGACGTTTTACGTCGCCCACAAGACCGATTTGCGCACGCTCGACTGGCTGATCGGTACCCTGCTGCCCTACGGAATTTTCGCCCTGATTGTCGTGTTTGCGGGAGAGATTCGCCAGGTGCTGGCGCGCATCGGCCGCCGCCTTACTCTCAGCCGCTCGGTACAGGCCAGCGTCAGCGAGGTCTATGACGATATTATCCTGGCCGCAAACCTGTTCTCGCAGAACCAGACCGGAGCGTTGATCGTGATCGAGCGCGAGATCGGGTTGCGGACGTACATTGAAAGCGGTGTCCCGCTGGACGCACAGCTTTCCTACGATCTGCTGGCCACCATCTTCCGCCCCAGCGCGCCGCTGCACGACGGAGCGGTCATCGTGAAGAAGGACCGCATCGCCGCCGCCGCCTGCTTCCTTCCGCTGTCGATCAATCCGCTGCTCTCGACGCAACTCGGTACGCGGCACCGCGCGGGCATTGGCATCACGGAGGAAACCGATGCGATGTCCGTCATCGTTTCCGAGGAGACGGGCGGCATTAGCCTTGCGGTGGCCGGAAACATCGAACGCGAGTTGTCGCCGGAGCGCTTGCGGGAACGCATGAGCGAGTTGTTGCGGCACCTCGTCCGTCCCGGCGCGGCGCACGGCACCGAATCCGCCACTCCTGAACTCGACCAGCAATTCGAGCAGATCGGCCGCAATCCCGATAGCGGCCAGCCGGAGGTCGAAAAGTAAGATGCTCGACTTCGTCCGCCAGCTCTTCACCCGCCATTTCGGACTCAAAGTGCTTTCGCTTGCCGTCGCCATGCTGCTGTGGTGGACGGTTGCGCGTGAGCCTCAGGCGCAGGTGCTGATTAGCGTTCCGATCGAGTTCTACCAGGTCCCGAAAGCCTTGCAGTTCAGCTCCGAAGTCCCCCCGCATGTGCAAATCCGCGTACGCGGTCCCGCGCGCGTGCTGCGCGAGCTGGCGCAGATGGATATCCATCCGGTGATCGACCTTTCCAGCGCAACTCAGGGGGAACACACGTATCCCATTCGCGCGAATTCCATCCGCATGCCCAAAGGCGCCGAGATCGAACAGATTATTCCGGCGCAGCTTCGCCTGAGCTTCGACCGGCCGGAACAGCGGGTTGTTCCGGTGCGTGCGCGAATCACCGGTTCGCTGGTTTCCGGATTCCGCATCGTGGCAACTACGGTTGTGCCGCCAACCGTGCAGGTCGACGGACCGAGCCTCCGCGTAGCGCTGATCGACAGCGCCATTACCGACCCGGTCGACGCCACCGGCGTAATCGGCAGTGCCACGTTTACCACCACTGTTTACACGACAGACCCATTGGTGAAGGTCAGCAACCCCCAACCCGTGCGAGTAACCGTCGTGACGCAGAAGTCACCATCCAATGGAGTTGAGTAATTGTCGCCAGGGACACGGGCATCATGAGACAACTGTTTGGAACCGACGGAATACGCGGTGTTGCCGGAGAGTATCCGCTCGACCAGCGTACTGTATTCGCCATCGGACGCGCGCTGGGCGCGCGTTTGCTGCGCCGCGACGGCGCCGGGCAAGCCCGGGTGCTGATCGGCCGGGACACGCGCGAATCCAGCACCTGGATCGCCGGGACCCTGGCTGGCGGTCTTCGAGCAGCGGGAGCCGAATACGTGAATGCAGGCGTCATGACGACTCCCGGCGTGGCCTACCTGACGCGGGCGCGCAAATTCTCGGCGGGAATTGTTATCTCCGCATCGCACAATCCCTGGATGGATAACGGCATCAAGCTCTTCGGCCGTGATGGCATGAAGCTGGCCGACGCCATCGAACACGAAATCGAACAGGAGATCTTCAGCCACCTCGACGATCTCACGGGAGACTTTGACTGTGGCTCGTCTCCCGCGCCGTTGCCCGAGGTCGCGGGTCTGCGCGAAAGCTACGTGCAATGGCTTGCCACCAACGTAGATGCCGCCAAGTTGCGCGGCTTTCGCGTGCTGATTGATTGCGCCAATGGCGCATCAGCGGCGGTTGCGCCAGAGCTGTTCCGCCAGTGCGGCGTCGAAGCCAGTTATCTGCATGTCTCGCCGGACGGACGCAATATTAATGCCGGCTGCGGCGCACTGCATCCCGAGCATGTTGCCGCCGAGGTGCGCGACTCCGCCGGCGCTTTCGACTGTGGAATCACCTTCGACGGAGACTGCGACCGGGCGCTGTTTTCCGACGAGCAAGGCAAAGTGGTCGACGGCGACGCCGTGATGCTGGTGGCGGCGCGCGACATGAAAGCCCGCGGCAGGCTCGCGCGCGACACCGTGGTCGCCACCACCATGTCAAACATGGGACTCGACAAGGCGCTGCGCAACTCCGGCATATGCATGCTGCGCGCCCAGGTTGGCGACAAGTACGTGTTGGAGGAAATGCTGCGCACCGGAGCCAGACTTGGCGGCGAACAGTCCGGCCACATTCTGTTTATGGATGGCGAGTCGACCACCGGCGATGGTCTGCTCACGGCGCTGCGCGTGCTTGAAGTGCTTGGCCGCTCGGGGAAAAAGCTGAGCGAATTGGTGGCCGACCTGAAAGTTTTCCCGCAGGTGATTCGTAATATCCGGGTGCGCGAGAAGGTTCCTTTCGGTAAAATGCCGAGCGTGGCCGGCGCCATCAGCGAGGCCGAGCGCGAGCTCGATGGCAATGGGCGCGTGGTCGTCCGCTACTCCGGCACCGAGAAGTTGGCGCGCGTCATGATCGAGGCCGAATCCGAGCCATTGATGCGGAAACATGCCGCAGCCATCTCTGACGCGCTGGAGCAGGCTATCGGCGATCGCCGGCAGACGAGCAGGGAATAATCCGGGATGACCTCCTTTTGAACGTCCTTGTACATCCCACTGCCTTCAAGCCGCAGATTACCTCATTAACAATGTTGTGCTGATACCCTTGGCGTGAGCAGTCGCTAACGATGGAGGACGGCATGTTCGAACCAGCAATCGAGCAGCTCCTGACGGAACTGGAAGAGCTTGGCCGCGAAAATGACCAGCGCGTCAGCGAGCGGCGTTACAAGCTGTTGAACCTGGAGCGACCGACGGCGGAGTTGATCTGGTTGTTGCTTCAGTCGACCCGGCGGAGGAGCGTGCTCGAGATCGGCACCTCCAACGGCTACAGCACGATCTGGCTCGCCGAAGCCCTCCGGCGCACAGCGGACGCGCGCTTGGTCAGCATCGAACGCTTCCCCGAAAAGCTCGCGCAGGCGCGTCAGAACCTGACTCGCGCCGGATTGCTCTCGCCGGTCGAGCTGATCGAGGGCGACGCGACGGATATTGTCCGCTCGCTGCCTCCACATTTCGACTGCGTCTTCTTCGACGCCGACCGCGTCAGCGCACCCGCGCAACTGGAACTCCTGCTCCCCAAGTTGACCGGCGACGCTCTGCTGCTCGCCGACAACGTTCTCTCGCACCCGGAAGAGGTCGCCTCATACCGGACGATGGTCGAGCACCTGCCGGGATTCATCTGGACGGTCGCTCCGGTGGGCAAGGGCCTGCACATCGCGTGGTGCGGGGGTAGCTAATCCATATCCCGCCAGTTCAGCCCCACTCCGATCTCCACCACCAGCGGAACTCGCAGCGCATGCACCTGTTCCATCTCGCGCTTCACCAGCTCGCGCAGGGCGTCCACTTCTGCCTCGGGGGTCTCGAAGACCAGCTCGTCGTGCACCTGCAACAGCATCCGCGAGCGTAGCTTGCGTTCGCGCAGTTCGTGGTCGATGCGGATCATCGCCAGTTTGATGAGGTCGGCCGCGGTTCCCTGTAACGGGGTATTGACCGCCGTGCGCTCGGCAAAGCCGCGCAGGTTGGCGTTTTTGCTGAGGATGTCGGGGATAGGCCGCACCCGCCCGAACAGCGTTTTTACCAGGCCTTCGCGCCGCGCATCCGCGAGCGTCTTTTCGATGAACGCGGTGACGCCCTTGTACTTCTCGAAGTAGGCGTCGATGAAACGCTTGGCCTCTTTGGTATCGATGCCGAGCTGCTGCGAGAGTCCGAACGGCGAGAGTCCGTAGACGATGCCGAAGTTCACCGCCTTGGCGCGGCGGCGGTGTTCGGCGTCGATCATCAGCGGCGGCACGCCAAAGACCTGCGCCGCCGTGAGCGTGTGGATGTCGTCACCGCGCCGGTAGGCTTCGACCAGCAACGGATCTTCCGAGAAGTGCGCCAGCAGCCGCAACTCGATCTGCGAATAATCGGCGGCCAGCAGCACATTGCCGGGCTCGGCGATGAACGCCGCGCGAATCTCGCGGCCCAGTTCGGTGCGGATGGGAATGTTTTGCAGGTTCGGGTTGTTCGACGATAAGCGGCCAGTGGCCGTCCCGACTTGATTGAAACTGGTGTGCAGCCGGCTGGTTCCGGCCCGGCACAACACAGGCAACGCATCGACATAGGTCGACTTCAACTTCGAGAGCTGGCGGTAGTCAAGCACCAGCCGGGGCACCTCGTGCTCGGCGGCCAATGCTTCCAGCACATCTTGGGCGGTCGAAATCGTGCGTCCCTTGCCGTACTTAAGCGGCTTGGGCAGGTTCAGCCGGTTGAACAGCACTTCTCCAAGCTGCTTGGGCGAGTTGATGTTGAACTCGACGCCCGCCTTCTGGTAGATATCGCGCGCCTTGGCGTCGCAGTCGCGCGCCAGCCGCTGCGAAAGGCCGGCCAGCAATTCGCAGTCAAGCTTCACGCCGGCATCTTCCATGCGCCGCAGCACGGGGACCAGCGGCAAATCGATCTGCTCGTAAACTTCGGTGAGCCCCGCTTCTTCCACTTCCTTGCGCAGCAAGAGCAGGCGGCCGGTTACGTCCGCTGCCTCGGCGACTTCACCCGTCAGCCTGAGGCTCAGCTTGCGCAGCGCAATATCCTTCAGGGTGTGCGACGAGTAGGTCGGATCGAGCAGATAGGAATAGAGCATCAGGTCATGCCGCACTTCCTCCAGGGCAATATAATTCCGGTCTAAGGCATGAATAGCTGCCTTGTAGTCATGGACCGCCAGCGGCACTCCTTCATGGACTTCGGCGGTCACTGCCGACCGCAGCTCTTCATCATTGAGCTGAACGATCATCGCGCGGCCGGGCTGTGCGGAAATGGCTATCCTTTGCGGTCTTTTCGCGGCGGCTTCGGCTACTCTTAGCCCGGCTGCAGCGATTCCTTGCGCGGCTGCGGTTTCCTGCGCTGATGCGAACAGCGGTGGCGGCTCTTCTTTTTCTTCCGCCTCCTCGGTCATTAGTGCAGCTTCTTCGGCCAGAGCAGCTTCTTCAACCTCTGTGGGAGCTGCCGCCTCAATGGCGATTGCCAATGCGCCTCCGTCGGGCACGGCGGCAAAAACAGATTCCACATCGTCGGCCGACTTCGCCTCACGGTAGTCGGTCTCGCCGATCTCGGTGCCTTCTTCCAGGAACTCCTTGACCAGCGAAGTGAATTCGAGTTCGGTGAACAATTGCCGCGCCGCGGGCACGTCAGGCGGCTGCGCTTTCATCGACTCGGGGTTGAACTCGACGGCCACGTCGCGATTGATGGTCACCAGTTCCCGGCTCAGCAACACGGCATCGCGATTGTGCAGCAGCGATTCGCGGTAGGTTTTGCGTTCAATCTCGCCGACGTGCTCCAGCAGGTTGTCGAGCGAGCCGTAGCGCTGAATCAGCTCCACCGAGCCTTTGTCGCCGATGCCGGGAGCGCCTGGCACATTGTCGATGGAGTCGCCACGCAGTGCCATGACGTCGATGACACGCTCGGGCGGAACGCCCAGGATCTCCTCGACCTTGGCACGATCGCAGATCAGGTTGTCCTTGGGCGGGTTCAGCACGCATACGCGCTCGTCCACCAGTTGAAGCATATCTTTGTCGCTGGAGACGACATACACCGCATAGGATTGCGCCGAGGCGAGCCGCGCCAGGGTGCCGATGACGTCATCGGCTTCGAAGCCGGCGGCTTCAAGGATCGGAATGCGATAGATCTCCAGCGCGCGGCGGATGTAGGGGACCTGCTGCGCCAGATCTTCCGGCATGGCCACGCGCTGCGCCTTGTAGCCGTCGTAGGCCACCTGCTTGTACTCGCCACTCTCGCGGTCATACTTGCGCAACGTGGGCATGCCGGCTGCCTGCTCGTCGCGAAATGTCGGGGCGGCCACGTCGAAAACCGCCGCGATGTACTCGGGAGCGAAGTCCTTGCGCAGCTTGTTGAGCATGTTGACGAAGACGTAAGTTGCGCTGGTTGGAATGCCCGTTTTGGTCGACATGGGCCGCTGCCGCGCCATGGCGTGATAGGCGCGGAAGATGAAAGACATGGCGTCGATCAAAAAAACGCGGCCCTTGGCGTCTTCCGGAAGGGCGGCAACAGCTTTCGCCGGCTCTACCGGCTTGGACGCCTTCGAGGATGTTTTCTTCTGTGGCAAGCAAGAAATTCTAGCAGGAATCAGGGAGACGCGAAGCCCCGTTACCGCCGGGTCTTCGAACCGGCCCGCGGCAAAGCCTACGGCAAATACTTCTCCCGCAGAATCTTTACGTGGTGCAACTCATGTCCAGCGGCAAGAAAGGCCAGGCCTCGAACTGTGACGTTGTACTTGTTGGCCAGGCCTTGGCGCAGCCAAGCCTGCTGGGGCAGGTTTTGGAAGAGCGCGATGGTGGACTGACGAACGGCACGATATTCGTCGATGAGGCTGTTCAGCGAACGCTCGTTGAAGAAGCCGGCAGCCACGTAGTCATCTTGTTCAAAGCCCGGCAGCGGAGTGACGTCATTGCGCGCGACACAAAGCGCGCGGTAGCCAAAAATACGTTCGGTATCAATGATGTGGCCCAGAATCTGCTTGATTGTCCATTTGCCGGGAGCATACGCGAACTCGGAGGCGCGACGATCATCGACACTCTTCAACAACGCCGTGCTCTGCTCAAGTTGGGCGGCGAGGATAGGCAGTATCTGGTCGCCCACAACAAGATTTACATAAACTGCCGCATAAGGAGGGTACTCGGAAGTATCCGGACGGCCAAGGATCAGGTTGCTCATGCGGGCAGTTTAGCATAGCCGCCGACCTCCGCCTTCGCGGCCGGTGCTCACCTAAGTGCGGGCACGTCAGCTTGCAGAAGCGTCACTCGATGAGCATGCAGTCGCCGTAGGAAAAAAAGCGGTAGCGCTCATGCACTGCGTGCGCGTATGCCCGCAGGATGAATTCGCGGCCTGCAAAGGCTGCCACCAGCATCAGCAGCGTCGATTTCGGCAGGTGGAAGTTGGTGAGCAGCGCCGAAACCACGCGAAAGTCAAATCCTGGATAGATGAAGATGTCGGCCTCGCCTGTCTCCGCTTCGATGTGCCCGTCCTTGTGCCGGCTGGCGGCGTACTCCAGGGTGCGGACCGTGGTCGTCCCCACTGCTACGACTCGCCTGCCTTCCCGGCGGGCGCGCTCGATCTGGCCGGCAGTCTGCGCGGATATTTCGTAATGCTCGGTGTGCAAACGATGCTGCTCCACCACTTCGGTCCGCACCGGCTGAAAGGTTCCCAGGCCCACGTGCAGTGTAATCTCGGCGCTTTCCACGCCGCGCTCGCGCAGCCGCTCAAGAATTTCCGGCGTGAAGTGCAGCCCCGCGGTTGGAGCCGCGACCGAACCCGGACGCGTGGCATAGACCGTCTGGTACTGCTCGCGGTCCTCGGGACGGTCCGGACGATCGATGTAGGGCGGCAGCGGTACGTGCCCGAGCGTATCCAGCCGCTGGAAAAAGTCGTCGACCGGCGCAAAGCGCACGGTCCGCTCTCCGAAGGCGCCGCGCGCAATCACTTCGGCCTTGAGCTGTACCTCGCCTTTTGCGATGGTGATCACCTCACCCACGCCGATCTTCCGGCCGGGACGTACCAGGGCTTGCCAAGTCTGGGGTTCGGCGGCAACATGCCGGGTGAGCAACAGCTCCACCTGGCCGCGCAAAAACTGTTTTGCCGCCGGATTGTGCGGGCTTAGAGGCTGCGCGACGGCGCCGGAGCGATGTCCGAGCAGACGGGCCGGCAGCACTCGGGTATTGTTTCGAACCAACAAGTCGCCCGGCCGCAGCAGCCGCGCAAAATCGCTGAAAACACGATCTTCAAAGCTGTTCGTCGCACGCACCAGGTGGAGCAGGCGGGCGGCGGCTCGATCCGCCAGGGGTTCCTGGGCAATCAGTTCGGCAGGAAGAGGGAAATCGAAGTCGGCGACCAGCACGGCCCGATTATAGAAGCTGCCGGGGTCCCCGACGCGCGTGGTAGGAATGGCGCTGAGTTCAGGCTTTCAAATCCTTGGCCAACCGGCGGAGGCTAGGGTACTATATCGCCCGACAAGATCGCTTTTAGGTGTAGCTTGGGCCGAAAATGAACGAGTTGCAACTCCGGCAAGAAGTGTTGAGAATCGGTAGATTGCTGTACGAAAAAAATTTCGTGGCAGCCACCGACGGCAATATTTCAGCGCGCGTAAATAGCAGGTCCATTCTGGTAACGCCGACCGGCATGTCCAAGGGCATGTTGTGCCCGGAAGATCTCCTTCTGGTCGGTCTGGATGGGCGCAAGCTGGCGGGGACGCGCGAGGTTTCCACCGAACTCAGGATGCATCTGCTCATCTACCAATTACGTGGTGATGTCAATGCCGTGGTGCATGCGCATCCGCCCACGGCGACCGGCTTTGCCACCGCCGGCCTGGCCCTGGATGAGCCCTTGATCTCCGAGGTTGAATTGTCCCTCGGCCGCGTCCCCCTGGCTTGCTACGCGCTGCCCGGCAGCCGAGAGCTTTGTGATGAGCTCTCTCCCCTGATTACCGGCCACAATGCAATCCTGATGGCGAACCATGGCGTAGTGACCTACGCCGAAGACCTGCTTGCCGCCTACATGCACATGGAGACCGTGGAGCATTTCGCCCGCATCTGTCTGGTGACGCACCAACTGGGACGGCGGCATGCGCTCGACAACCGACAGGTTGACGAATTGCGCGGCCTCAAAAAGCAGCGGGCGACGGACCCCGGAGAGCTGCTGCGAAAGAAAGCCTGATCGCCTTACGGGTTCCCTACCCTTGCGCCTGTCACGAAACTCAATTCTGCGCTACTGAAACCGCGTCATCTTGGGTTCAGCGAGAGGTCTGAATACTACACATAACTTCAGATCAGAGTTTCGTAAGAGCGTACCCTTGCGCCGTGATTTTCAGCGCAGGGCAGGGTCTCTGGCTTCGCTCCGTGTTCCGCGTCGCAGCCCGAACAACCCCACCCTCCGGCTTCCCGGAAGGGTAGGGCATCCGACGACCTTGTTACATATCCCGGAACTGTCAACATTCACGGGGATATGCCTTTTCGTGGAGTTGGTCTACTCGCCTCCCAGATTAAACCTCAATCCGGCCCTGAAGTTCGCGCGCAATGCGGGATAGCCAAGTACGTCTTCATAGTGCTGGTTCAGAAGGTTTCCCACGTTAGCGTAAGCCGTCACATAGCGCTTGATCGCGTACCAGCCACCGGCATCCAGGCGGGCGTAACCGGCCACGTGAGTCAGCGCCACCGGAAGCACAAAGAAATCCGAATCGGGCCGGGGTCCGATGAACGTACCCCCCAGAGTCGCCCCGAACTTTGGCCGCGTGTAGCTGACCAGAGCATTGCCGGAGTGTTTCGGACGAAGCAGCAAGGGTGATCCCGCTTCCGCTCCGGAGAGGTTTTGTGTCGAATCGTAGACGTAGGCCCCGCGCACCTGCACGCGCGCCGTGGGCCGCGCCTGCACTGTCAGCTCCGCGCCATGCGCCATCGATTTGTCGATGTTTATATATTGAGTGAAAGTGTCGTTGGTGTCGATTCGATCGCGAAACTGATTATTGAAGTAGACTGCGTCGAAGGAGTACTTCCCCCTGACGAACGATTGCTGCACTCCGGCCTCGAAGGCCCGATTCTGTTCCGGTTTGAGATTTGGATTGCCCATGATGCCGAAGATCTGCTCGCCGAAGGTCTGCAAAAAGTTCGGTTCCTTGATGCCTTCGCTGAAGCTACCGCGCAGCCGTGTTCCGGAAAAAACCTCGCCTCCGCGGACCAGCAGATAACTGGCCGCCACGCGCGGCACGCCGCGATCGCCGAAGTTCTCGTTGTGCACGTAGCGCGCCCCTGCCTGCACTGAGAGCCGCTTCCAGGAGATCAACTCTTCTCCGTAGACGGCATGGTTGCGTCGCAGTCCATGGCTTATCGGAGGAGTGTTGGGATCACCGAAAAAGCCGTTTTCGTCCTCAAATTCATAGCCGAAAACCGTGCGCGCCCAATCGCGGGCCCAGTACTCACCCTGGTAATTGAAGCCAGCGCGGTTGTAGTCGTTCGTACTCTTGCATGGAATCGGATTGCCTAATGCATCGGTATCGAAACAGAAGTCCACGACACCCGCACGCAGCGGATTCAAAGGCAGATTCTGCTGGAAGAGATCGCGGTGATTGTATTCATATCCGCTGAAGCGATGATACCAGTGCTTACCGGCGGCAACGCTCAGCTCGGTCGAGGCCAGAAAGTTATTCTGCCGCGAAAAGGCGTTGGTGTCTGGCGGCAGGTTAGAATCCCCGGCCGGCAGTTGGACTCCCTGCGAGAAGTTATATTCGCCCTGGCCGCCGGTACGGCTGGTGCTATGGCGCGTGCGAAAACGCAACTGCACCTTGGGAGAAAATGCATACCCGAGATTTGCGCCCTCCGTGGAATTCGAATAGCTATCGTTGGCGCCCTGCCCCTGATTGTTGAATTGGTCCGCGAACAGGTTGTAATCGAAGCGGCTCACGGCGCCGGATAGCGTGCCGTAACCGTGTGCCGTTGCGAACGTCCCGCCATCGGCTCCGAAGGTGAACAGCGGTACACGCGTTGTGCCGTTGCGACTGAACACCTGCACCACACTCGTCATGGCGTCGGAGCCATAAAGCGTGCTTTGGCTGCCCCGCAGCAGTTCTATGCGGTCGATCTGCGCGGTGGAGACGACTCCGAAGTCAAAAGTTCCGCCCGGCTCGTTGACCGGAACACCGTCGATAATCACCTTGTTGTAGGTGGACTCGCCACCACGGACAAACAGCGAAGTAAGGCCGCCGCGCTGACCCGTATCGCTAATAACCGCACCCGGGGCGAAACGCAGAATCTCGCCCATCGATACCGGCTGTAGAGAGCGCAACTCCGGAGTTTCAATCAAGGAGACATTGCTGCCGGTCTCTGCGCCGGTCGCCGGGGTCGCCGCCGCCGTGACCGATACCGTCTGCTCGGCGGTGGCCAGCTTCAGATGCAGGGTCAGCGAGGCCGTCTGCTCGAGCGTGATCTCCTGCGTCGCCAGCGCGAAACCGGGCGCAAGCACCTGTACGCGGTAGTGTCCCGGCTGCAAGTCGTGGAATTCGGCAACTCCGTTGGCGGTGGCCGAGCGGACGGCAATCGGCGCGGTTTCCCGCTGACCGTACAGCGTCACCCGGGCCGAGCCCACCAAAGCGGAATGAGGATCGACAATTTGGATCTTGATTTCGGAAGCGGAAAGTTGAAAAACCAGAGCGGCGCTCACTAACGCCAGCAGAAACAATGCGCGGATCGTTCGCATAACAATCCTCCTTTGCACGCGAAAGAGGTTCTTGTCGGCGTTCGCGCCGGTCTCCTGGCTTGGCGAGCACGTCCGGAGTTACTGGATTCCAGACCCAACGGCCTTCCCATGCGGATTGCAAGTGCACAGTGGCCGGCGGTTCTCAAGCGATGCAGTGATTGCTTCGGCAGTCGCTCTTGACTCGCTTACAGTTGCGCGGCAGCGCGGGATTCTCACCCGCTTCCCAGTCCGCAGCCTTGGGCGTCTGCGGACGCGCGAACACAAAATTGCAAAGAGCAATTCGCCGCCACGGGGGCGGCGAGATGAATCGCTTCGACTCTAGTTATCTGGCATGAGCTTGTCAACAGAAGGATTTCAAGCAGCGGGTACCGCTCCTTGTTCGCCGCGCCACTGACTAGCGCGACGCGAAGGCAATCTTCCGTCTGCGATCGTCAATCACTCGCTTTCGCCCGCTTTTCAGCTTCAAGACGGGCGTCTTCCAGCGCTGCCTGCATCTGCCCGTAATAGGTTCTGATCCCCTCCGAGTTGACGCCGGCGGGCACCTCGATGCGTTTCGACCAACGCAGATGCACCTTCGTGAACGGCTTGGGAATCAGCAGGCCGTCCCAGGTATTCAGTTGCCAGGCGCGGAGCGGAGCGAAATAAAAGCAGTAGATTGGCCGTTGGGTGCTGCGCGCCAGCAGCAATGGTCCAGGCTTGGCAACAAATCGCGGCCCCTTGGGGCCATCGGCGGTAAAAATTGTAAACGCTCCCTGCGCCGCCTGGTTGCGCATGCCGAGCAGGGCACGCACCGCGCCGCGCGTGCTGGAGCCGCGAATGGTGCGAAAGCCAAGGCGATGGAGGACGCGCGTGATCAGCTCGCCGTCAAAGCTGCTGCTGACCATGATCGCCGCGTCCCGCCCGCGAAAGTAGTAGGCCGCGGACAGAAGACATCCATGCCAGAAAGGCACGATCGCCCCCGGCGGAGGCTGATCGGTCCCTGCTGGCAGAGGAGGATCGCCATCCCAACTGTGTTCGAAGCGCAGCGTGCTACCGAGCAGAATCAGCAGGGCACGGGTGAACCAGGGAACCACCCGCAGCGCGATGCGCTGCTTCAGGCTGAACCGCGGTTCCGCCTCGAGCAGTTTCGGTTTGGCTTGGACGGCCGCCAGTGTGGTTTCCTCATCCATCGCGATCAGCGAGCCAGGGCCGGAGTTGCCAAGCACCGCGGTTGCGTGCCGGGTGCCAGGCGCAAAAAGTCAAAGGCACGGATAAACCGTGCCTTTGCGAGGAAAGACAGAGTTATTCGCTCCAGCGCTTAAACACCAGCGAGCCATTGGTTCCCCCGAAACCGAATGAATTGGTCAGCGCACAGTCGAACGAGAGCTTGCGCGGCTTGTTCGGCACAAAGTCCATGCCTTCGGTTTCCGGAGCCTGATTTTCCAGGTTGATGGTTGGCGGCAGCTCCTGATTATGCAGTGCCAGCACGGTGATGCCGGCTTCCATCCCGCCGGCGCCGCCCAGCAGGTGTCCGGTCATCGACTTGGTTGAGCTGACGGCGACCTTGCGTTCGCCGAAGCAGCGCCTGATGGCACGCGATTCCAGAATGTCTCCGATCGGAGTCGATGTGCCGTGCGCGTTGACGTAGCCGATATCGGCGGGGCTCAGCTTGGCGTCGCAAATCGCGTTCATCATCACGCGATAGCCTCCGTCGCCGTCTTCGGAAGGCTGCGTGATGTGATAGGCGTCGGCGCTCATGCCGTAGCCGACCAACTCGGCGAAGATGGGCGCGCCCCGGCGCTTAGCGAACTCCAACTCCTCCAGAACAAGAATGCCCGCGCCCTCGCCCATGACGAATCCGTCGCGATCGCGGTCCCAGGGACGGCAAGCGCGCTCCGGTTCGTCGTTGCGCGTGGATAGAGCCCGCATGGCCGAGAATCCGCCCACGCCCATCGGCGTGATGGCCGCTTCCGTACCGCCGGCGATCATCACGTCGGCATCGCTGCGCTGGATGATCTTGAAGGCGTCGCCGATGGAATGCGCGCTGGTCGTGCAGGCCGTCGCCGTGGCCTCGTTTGGGCCCTTCGCACCGTAACGGATGCTGACGTGGCCGGCCGCGAGGTTCACGATTGACGCCGGGATGAAAAATGGCGAGATTTTGCGCGGGCCGCCTTCCAGCAGCGCCTTATGCTCTCGCTCGATGACGTCAAAGCCACCGATACCCGAGCCGATGTGAACGCCCACGCGGGTAGCGATTTCCGGCGTCACCTTCAAACCCGAGGCCTTCATCGCCTCATCCGTGGCCGCCAGGCAGACATGGATGAAGCGCCCCATCTTCTTCAGTTCTTTTTTCTCGATAAAATTAAGCGGATCGAAATTCTTGACTTCAGCCGCAATCTGGCAGGGATACTGAGTGGTGTCGAAGTAAGTGATCCTTGCCACGCCGCTCTTGCCGGCGAGCAGACTCGACCACACTTCCTCGCAGTTGTTTCCCACGCCGCAGATCAATCCGATCCCGGTAACTACAACTCGACGGTTCACCTACTTGCCTTTCGCATGCTGCCCGATGTAATCGATGGCATCCTTGACGGTGCGGATCTTCTCCGCGTCCTCGTCGGGTATCTCAATGTCGAACGCCTCTTCGAAGGCCATGACCAGTTCGACGGTGTCCAGAGAGTCGGCGCCAAGATCGTCGACGAACGACGCGGTCGCCGTCACCTCGCTCTCGTCGACACCAAGCTGCTCCACAATGATCTGCTTTACTTTTTCGTCTACCGAAGCCATTGAAGCTTCTCTCCTTCTCCCCTCTCAAGCGGGGTCACAAACTCGCAAAACTTTCAATGCCCCCGGCGGGCCGCATCATTGCAGACGGAACATTGCACAAACCTGCATCTGCCATGGCCGCGAAGTCCAACGCCGGGTAAGCCAATGATGAACTGCCGGAATGCCTACTTCTTGACCTGTAAATGCTTGCCGATGTAATCGATTGCATCCTGAACGTTGCGAATCTTTTCGGCGTCTTCGTCTGGTATCTCGATATCAAACGCCTCTTCGAAAGCCATCACTAACTCGACTGTGTCCAGCGAGTCAGCGCCGAGGTCGTCGACGAATGAAGCACTGCTGGTTACCTCGGCCTCGTCGACGCCCAATTGCTCCACAATGATCTGCTTAACTTTTTCCTCTACCGATGCCATTCGCGCGACGCCTCCTGCTGCATAAACTCGGAACAATCTCTCAGCACACACAAAGCATACAGTATCGGGCCTGCCGTGGAGCTGGTATTACGGATTGGAGTCGCGCATGCAGACCTGCACGGCGTAGCCGTTCGCAGTCGGATTGGCTTGGGCACTCCAGTGTCACATCCTACCCGCTCGCCAAGCCGGGGTCAACGTTTTGGTTTTGCAGGGTCCGATTGCCGGCTCGTGGCTGAAATGGGGCCTGGATTACGGTTGTGGCCGGCGAGCTAAGGTCTGTGAACACGGCTCCAGGCCCCGCTATTACCCTTGCTGGTTCGCCCGCATGACGTTAGCCGTTCTTTCTGATTATGCTCATCGCATGCGAGCCGTCGTGCAACGCGTCAGCCGCTCCCGCGTGATCGTGGAGAACCAGACTGTCGGAGACATCGGCAACGGACTCCTCGTCCTGCTCGGGGTCGCGGTCAGCGACGCTGAATCCGATGCCGGCTACCTGGTGGAGAAAATCTGTACTCTGCGCATTTTTGAGGATGCCGATGGCAAGATGAACCTCGACGTCTCCCAGACCGGGGGCGCAATCCTTGCGGTCTCGCAGTTCACCTTGTACGGAGACGTGCGGCGCGGTCGCCGTCCCTCGTTCGACAACGCCGCCCGCCCCGAACGCGCGCGCCGACTCTACGAGTACTTCGTGGAACAAATACGCAAGCGCGGACTGCGCTGCGAGACCGGCCAGTTTCAGGCTTCGATGCAGGTCGAACTCGTCAACCAGGGCCCGGTCACCATCCTGCTCGACTCGCAAAAACAGTTTTAGCCTCAACCTTGGGCGCGCCTCGTTTCGGGATCACTGGTGAGAATGCCTGTTATCGACAGCTACATGCCAGGCATTAGTTGTTGCAAGTGCAGCTTAAGACTTGAAAAACCGCTCGTGAGCGGTACAATTCGTGCGATTCAGCGCTGAAAAAGAAGACTCCTGCTTACCAGCTTGCGCTCTGGGGGCAACAGGAGTTTTTCAGCAGCCTGTCAGGCCGTGGGCGGAGGAAACCATGAAAAAAGTCCTGGTAGCGATGATTCTTTCAATAATGGTCTTGTCGTTTAGTCTTCCGGCGGCAGGCCAGGCCGGCTCCAACAGCTTGGTTGACCAACTGCTCGAGGCTGCCCAGAAGGGGGATGCCGTGGCAGTGGAGCAACTGCTGGGAAAGGGCGTAAGCATTGACGCAAGGGACATGGGCGGCAATACGGCGCTGATAGTTGCCGCCGCCTCGGGCCATGCCGACGTTGTGGATCTGCTGCTCAAAAGAGGCGCTAGCATCGACGCCAAGGACAACACCGGTAACACGGCGCTGCACTTTGCGGTGATGGTCTCCAACATCGAGGGGGTGAAGCTGTTGCTCAATAAAGGCGCCAACATCAACGTCCAGGAAAAGGACGGGATGACGCCGCTGATGTTTTCGATCGTCACCGGCTCGACCGAACTGGTAAAGCTGCTGCTGGCGAATGGCGCCAACACTGAAGCCAGGGATAGCCACGGTTTTACGGCGCTGATGGCCGCGTCTGGCGGCGGCCTGACTGAGCTGGTGAAACTGTTGCTGGATAAGGGCGCCAACATCAATGCCAAGAGCGACGACGGCACCACGGCACTCATACTGGCGGTTCGCAACGGAAAGCCCGAGGTAGAGAAGCTGCTGCGGGAGAAAGGCGCCACGTAACCTTTCACGATCAGGTACGCCGGCACAAAGAGCTTTTTCGCAGTGGCAAGGAGCCGGCTCTCGGCAGGTACAGCCCTGTACCGCGGCCCGGCGGAACCTACGTGACCGCCAGCACGGCGTCTGCTATGGCAACCGCTTCGACCGCTGGCCTGACATCATGCACACGCACGATATGAGCCCCGTGCAGCACGGCGGCGACCACGGTCGCCAGCGTGCCTGAGAGGCGTTCGGACGGCGGCAACATCGGTACTTCCGCGCTGGGATGCCAGATGCCGAGTTCAGCGAGCCGGCTGGCGACGGTTCTGCCAATGAATGCCTTGCGCGAAGTGCCCACCAGAAGCGGAAACCCGAGTTGGGCAAAGACCGTCAGGTGCGCCAGCAACGGATAGTTCTCGTCAAAGCGCTTGCCGAAGCCAAAGCCCGGATCGAGCACCAGGTGTTCACTGGCGATTCCGGCTCGGCCCGCCAGCCCGGCCGAGTTGGTCAGTCCGCGCAGCACGAAGGAAACCGGGTCAGGCTCCGGCGGCAGCGAATTCCACTCCATGGGAGTGCCGCGGGTGTGCATCAGCACCGCGCCGCAGCCGAGTCCGGCAATGGCAGAGGGCATGGCCGGGTCCCACATCAACCCGCTAACGTCGTTTACGATCTCGACTCCCGCTTGCACGGCGGCGACGGCGGTCTCCGCTTTATAGGTGTCGATGGAGATGACGGCGTCCGGATGCTCGCGCTTGACCGCCTCGATGACGGGAAGCACGCGATCCTGCTCCTGCCGCGCTCCCATAGCGGACGCGCCCGGATGAGTCGACTCGCCGCCAAGGTCGAGGATATCGGCACCCTCGCCGAGCAGTTGCAGAGCGCGTTCGAGGGCACACTCCGGGGAAAGAAAGTGCCCACCGTCGGAAAACGAATCCGGGGTTACGTTGACAACGCCCATCACCAGGGTCCGCCGGCCGAGTTCAAGTGACCGGCGGCCCAAATTCCATAGAAACGGTTGCCGCATGAGCGAATTCTACCCTCAGGAGCAGCCACGACGGTTTGTGTTTTTTTAAATAAGTGCAGGAGCGGAAAGGAGTTGCCGCCGCCGGGCGGGTGCCGGCGGCAACCCGTTGGAACGATGCTACAATCGTGCAGGTCTGGATATGCTGCGAGCAAGCAAGTTTTGCTGTCTTTTGCTCACGTTTTTGCTATCGCTACAGGTTGTCGCCTCAGAGCACAAGGGCACCCAGAAGCGCATCGAAGAACTGCTCGCCGATCCCGAGGCGGCCAAGGCGGTCTGGGGAATCGAGGTCGTGGACCTCGGCAGCGGCAAAACCGTCTACTCTCTCAATGCCGATAAACTGTTCATACCCGCCTCCAACACCAAGCTTTTCACTACCGGCGCGGTACTTGCCCTGATTGGACCTGAGTACCGCTTCCGCACCACGCTTGAGAGTATGGGAACTGTCGATCGTTACGGCCGGCTCTCCGGCGACTTGGTGATCGTCGGCCGCGGCGACCCCAACCTGAGCGGCCGGACCCTGCCCTACAATTTGCGGACCGAGCGCAATATGCCGCCAGTTCGCGTGCTGGAAGAGCTTGCCGATCAGCTACTTGCACGCGGCGTCAAGGTGGTCGACGGCGATTTGGTGGCCGATGACTCCTACTTCCTCTTCCAGCGTTATAGCGAAGGCTGGGCGCAGGATGATCTGCTTTGGGCATGGGGCGCACCGGTTTCGGCGCTCACCGTCAACGATAGCGTCATGTTCGTCAGCGTAATGCCGGCCGATCACATAGGCGAGCGCGCCTACGTCAGCATTGCGCCCTTCGCCGACTATTACCGCATTGAGAACCGCGTAACCACCACGCCTGCCGGCACCGAACCTCGTAAGCTTCTTATCAACCGCGAACCTGGTTCAAATCAGCTCACTATCTGGGGCACGATACCGCTGGGCGATCCTGGGGCAACAGAGGCGCTGGCCATCGAGGATCCGGCCGAATTCGCCGCCAAACTGATGCGCAGTCTGCTGGAAAAGCGCGGCATCGTGGTTTACGGACGGGTACGGACGCAACACGCGGAGCTGTCGAGCTTGTATACGTTCCACGCCACGGCGATGGCATCGGCCGGAGGCGGAACCGATGCGGTTGTTCCACCGCTCACGCCGCTCAGAAACGTGCTGGCTGATCATCAGTCGATGCCTCTGGTGCAGGATCTTAAGGTCATTAACAAAGTGAGCCAGAACCTCCACGCCGAACTGATACTGCGGTTGCTGGGGCGCGATCGTGGCCGTAGCGGTACGGTCGAAGGCGGGCTGGAAGTTATGCAGAGCTGGCTATTACTGGCCGGCATCCGGACGGATGAGTACGTGTTTCACGACGGTTCGGGTCTGTCGCGCGAAAATCTGGTGACTCCGCACGCAGTCGTCAAGCTGCTGAGTTTCATCGCCCGTCAGCCCTGGGGGGCGACTTACCTCGATACCCTGCCTGTCGGCGGAATGGATGGCTCGCTCGCCGAGCGGTTTAAGACCCCTTCCACCTTGGGACGCGTGCAGGCCAAGACCGGCGCACTCAGCCACGTGAACGCCCTCTCCGGCTACCTCACCACCCTGAAGGGCGAGCGCTTGGCGTTTTCGATCATCGTCAACAACCATCTGCTCAATTCACATAAGGCGTCGGAGACGATCGACGACATCGTGACCGCCCTGGTGGAAGGCCCGCCCAAGCACTGAACGATTGCCACTGCCGCCAGCTCGACTGAGGCTGTGCCTGGTATGGGCGTCGAAGGCCCGCAGAAACGCTGAACCGCTCTCGCCTCGTATTAGCTCAAGTGCACTTCTACCGAGCGGCTTGCCACCACGCGATGGTCGCGCCCGGCGAGGAATGCCGGAAAGCTGAGCCGCATGGGCGAAGCCAGGGGAGTAGGGGAAAGCACGGCACAACACCCTTCGCGGCGCAAAGCGATGCGGCCGCAACCAAAATCCTGCGGGAACTCGACCGGCTGCGGCGCGTTGGAGCAGAGGTGCAGCGACAGCAGGTCGCAGAATTGCAACATGACAATCAGCCGTTCCAGCACCTCAGGGCCAGCGCTGTAGCCGCTCAGCAGACGCTGTTCTCGTGCATGCTCATCGGAGAGGAATTGCCGCACTTTGGAACACTCGGCCGGTTGCGCTTCAAGCCTTGCCAGTCCGAATCGGCCAAGCGACTGGAAATGCCTGGAGACGACGAGGCCCGCCAGCGCACTGACCCGCTCGGCTTTGCCTATGGAGCGCCCCCAGGCGCAAAGAAACTGGTCTGGAGGGATCGCGATGAAGGGAATAGCGCGCCCGTCCTGGAAAGCCTGCGGACGCGGTTCGGGGGCCGATCCGTCGAAGATCTCCCATCCCTCGTCATGCAGGCCAATCGCCTCGACTACATCTGCCGTCAACTCGGGAAAACGCCGGCGGTCAAAGCCCGCAGCGATCGCGCCGGAGAGATGCGCATGGTCGGGCTGGGTCACGAACCAGCAGGGCAGCACATCGTTCTTCTGCACAGAGGCAATCGCATCGAAGGCGGACATCACTTGCCCGCAGCCCGCTTCGTAGCCTTGATTCTCGTTGCGGAGAATCATGTCACCTCCTGGCTTTCAGGATCGCCTTCACCGGCGGGCACGAGCCCGCTTCGGGGCCGCTGCCGCCTTCATCGGACCGGAACTGGTTGGGGGTTTGCGCACGCCATTGATCAGGTCACGAAGCACGGCGGCATTGTTATGCCGTTCGTCGCGCGAGGCGTACACCAGCGTCACGGTCTGGTTGTCCGCAACCAGCGAGTAGAGCTTGTTCAGGTCGGAAACCGCTTCCGCAGCCCGAAGTTCCTTCATGTACTCGGAACGGAAGCGCGACCACAATGCCGGGTGCGCGTGGAACCATTTGCGAAGCTCATTGCTCGGCGCCAGTCCTCGCAGCCATGCGGTAAGGGCGGCTGCCTGCTTGCCCACTCCGCGCGGCCAAAGCCGGTCCACCAACACGCGAATGCCGTCACCGGGCGCGGGTTTCTCGTAGGCCCGTTTGATCTCCACGCTCATCGTCTATGATGTTACTCCGGCGGGCTTGCTTTGAACAAAATTTGCCCGGTCACTCATAGCCATTGGCCGACGGGACCAAGGCCACGGCAACCCTGATCAAAGCGACCCGGCCAAAATAGTCCCAAGGAGCCAGAATTCGTGTCATGGAAATCGCTCTGTCCGGCGCTGGGGCTGCTGGTGATCCTCGGCTGTCAAATGGAACGGCGAAAGTCGGACGCCGAGCTGGGACTTAGTCTGCAGCAGGCTCGCGGACGCCACATCTATGACCAGAACTGCATCCGTTGCCACGAGCCCTACACCCGCTGGGGCCTGCACGGACCCAGCCTCAAGAATCTCTACAAAAAGCCCTACCTGCCCAGCGGAATGCCGGTCAACGACGAGCGGCTGCAAGATGTGATCCTGCTGGGAAAAGCCAAGATGCCGTCCTTTCGCAAAGCGTTCACCGAGCGGCAGCTCGAGGATCTGCTCGCCTACCTGAAGACGCTTTAGCCGAGCGCCTGTGGCCGGAGCAGCCAAGCTGCGTACCCGAGCGCCCTTGGCGCTTGTTAACTCGATTTGCGGAGTCGCTTGCCGCCCCTGTGTCATCGTAGAATGAAGATTCGATGGCAAGCTCTGAATTAGTGCAGATCGATCTCTCGCCGCGTAAACCCGCTCCCAAGCCGGAGTGGCTGAAAGCGCGCGCGCCGATGGGCGAGAACTATCACAGCCTGAAAAGGCTGGCGCGTGGCTTGAGTCTGCACACTGTCTGCGAGTCGGCACAATGCCCCAACATTGGCGAGTGCTGGAACCACCACACCGCGACTTTCATGCTCCTGGGGGACGTTTGCACCCGCCGTTGCGGATTCTGCGCCGTGCCCAAGGGCAGGCCGGAGGCGATCGACTTCGACGAACCGCGCCGGGTGGCCGAGGCCGTCGCGAGACTGAGCCTGAAGTTTGCCGTCGTCACCAGCGTCAATCGCGACGACGACAATCTCGGGGGCGCCCGGGTTTTTGCCCAAACCATCCACGAGATCCGCAAGCGCGTTCCGGAGTGCCGTGTCGAAGTTTTGATCCCCGACTTTCAGGGTGATGACGAGTGCCTTCGCGTGGTGCTGGAGGCCAAGCCCGATATTCTGAATCACAATACCGAGACGGTGCCAAGGTTGTACCGCGTGGCGCGTTCGGGGGCACGCTATCCGCGTTCGCTGGAACTGCTGCGCAAAGCCAAGCAGATCGACCCGCGAATGACGACCAAGAGCGGAGTCATGGCCGGCATCGGCGAGGATTTCGATGAGCTATTGCAGGTCTTTCGCGATTTAGCCGAGCGCGGAGTCGATATCCTCACCGTTGGACAGTATCTGGCTCCCTCGCGCAATCATCTGCCGGTCAAGCGCATGTACACTCCGCAGGAGTTCCGCTTGCTGCGCGACGAAGCACTGAAGATGGGCTTCCGTCATGTTGAATCCGGCCCGCTGGTCCGTTCCAGCTATCACGCCCACGAGCAGGCGGAATCGACCCGCACGCGCTGACGGTGCCCCACATCTGCCGCAGTTAGCAGATGTGGAATTCTTTGCGGAAGCTATCTCCGCTCGGGATGCACCTACTCTGAAATCGAACACGCGCCGGCCTCACCACACCCGGCAGGGCTTCGGGTCCACCATCGGCGAGTCGGGCTTGCAACTGAACACCTTTTGAAACTCCGGCATGTTGGAGAACACGCCGTTCACGCGGAACTTGTCCGGCGAGTGCGGATCGACCTGGGCGCGCAGCCGCAGCACCTCCGGTCTGGCATTGTCGCACCAGATCTGCCCGAAGCTGATGAAAAACTGCTGCTCCGGAGTGAAACCCTCCACCGCCCGGCCGTTCGTCCCGGACATTGCCCGTAGAGCGAGCAGCGCGAGGCGAACTCCGCCATTATCTGCCGTGTTCTCGCCCAGGGTAAGCTTGCCGTTCAGGTGAACGTCGTCGATCGCCACGTACTTGCTGTACTGGTCGACAAAGCACTGCGCGCGCTCTTTGAAGGCCTCGGTGTCCTTGGCCGTCCACCAGTCGCGCAAATTTCCCCTGGCGTCGAACTGGCGGCCCTGGTCATCGAAGCCGTGCGTCAGCTCGTGGCCGATTACGGCGCCGATGCCTCCCATGTTCACCGCATCGTCGGCGCGCATGTCGAAGAATGGCGGCTGAAGAATGCCGGCGGGGAAATTGATGTTGTTCTGCTGCGGGTTGTAGTAGGCGTTGACCGTTGGCGGACTCATGCTCCACTCACTGCGGTCAACTGGTTTTCCAATCTTTGCGAGCTGTCGATGGGTTTCAAAATCGTTGGCGCGCATGGAATTGCCCAGCGCATCACCGCGAACAATATTGAGCGAGCTATAGTCGCGCCACTTGTCCGGGTAGCCAATCTTGTTCTCCACGCCCGCGAGCTTGAGCAGCGCCTGCTTTTTGGTTTCCGCGGTCATCCAGGACAGCTCCTGGAGGTCGGCTTGGAGCGCTTGCTCAATGGCGTGGACCATGTTCAGAACCCGCTGCTTGCTCTGGCCGCCGAAAGCCTCCTTGACATAAGACTTGCCGAGCGCTTCGCCGAGGTCGGAATCGGTAGACCGCACACATCGCTTCCAGCGAGGCCGCAGCTCCGTGGCTCCGGTCAGCGTCTTGCCGTAGAAATCAAATCTCTCGTTCACGAAAGCCTTTGGCAGCATCGACGCGGCCGTCGAGAGCAAGCGCCACGTCAAATAGGTCTTGATGTCGCCCAACTCAGCGTTGACAACCACATCGTTGAAGCCCTTCACGAAATCGGGAACAGTCACATTGAGCGAGTCGAACTTGGGCGCGCCCGTGGCAACGATGTAGCGGTTCCAGTCAAATGCCGAACTCAGCTTGCCGAGGTCGGCCACCGTCATGTCGTGGTAAACCCGTGCGGGATCGCGGCGGCTGACGCGATCCATGGAAGCCTTAGCGAGCGCGGTTTCGATCGCCATGACTGCCTTTGCCTTCTCCGCGGCTGTCTCTGGTTTGTCGCCGGCCAGTTCCAACATGCGCTGCACGTGCTGAACATATTTTTCCCGCAGGGCAATCGATCTAGGGTCGGCTTTCAGATAGTAGTCACGGTCGGGCAGCCCCAGGCCGGACTGGTCGGTCTCGGCGATCTCCATGGCGGCGTCCTTGTAATCCGGCTGGGAACCGAACTCGAAGAACGCATTGCTGCCAATGCGATGAGCGTGAGCCAGGTATCCCGGCAACTCCGCTTTGCTTTGCAGCCCGGCGATGCGGTCCAGCTCCGGACGTAGCGGATCCAGCCCTTTCTTCTCGATGGCGGTTTCGTCCATGCACGAGGCGTAGTAATCGCCGATCTTCTGATCATTGGCGTCCCGGTTCGGGCGTTCGGCGGCGGCTTTCTCAAGAATCTTGCGGTCGATAACGAGGTTGTTCTCGGCGAGTTCGTTGAAGCGCCCCCATACCGCCTGATCTGGCGGAATCGGATTGCGCTCCATCCAGCCGCCGCAAGCGAAGCGATAGAAGTCCGTGCAAGGATCAACGCCGCGATCCAGCAGCGAAACGTCGAAGGACTTGATCGGCTTGGGCTGTGCCTCACCGGGAGCGCCGGCCGGCTGGGTCTGGGCCTGGCTGGCGGCGATACTCAATGCCGCAAACATGCAGATGAGACGCGAACGAAGCATTTCAGCTCTCCAAAATTCGACCAGTTTCGCGAAAGGTGTGTCCCGTGAAGCAACCAGGCAGCCGACGGTGATAGCTCCGTGATACACCTATTCCGAAACTGGTTTATAGCAAAACCAGGGATGAGGTATCCCGGAGCCAGGGCACTCAAGTTGACGCGACCATCAGCACACCCCAACAGACGCAAGAACGGCGTCTGTCGGGGACCCCGAGGAGCGGCGACCTTGAACGAAACGAAAAGGACATAGCATCCCTGGTTTTGCCTTAGACGAACGCAATTGGCGGAAAGTTAGCAGAGTCTTGCACGTTTTCCGTCCTGCTCAGAACAACTTGAGCTGGATCGTCAGATACTTCTTGGGATTCTGGCGAATGGCCTGCATGAGTGCCTGAGTATCCGTCAGCAACTTGTTGGTGTTGTCGTACAGCGAAGAATCTCGCAGCAGCTTGCCCGCCGAGCCCTCACCGCGATCGAGCCGGTCGGTGATCTCCGACAGGCGGTTCACCACGTTCTGCAACTTGTTGGCAAACTCCTGGTCGTGCGCAAGCTTGCCGAGCGCCCCTTTGCCGGAGTTGACGTCTGCCATGAATTTGTTGGCGTTGTCGTAGAGCGTCGGGTCTTTCAGCAACTTACCGATGGAACCCTTTCCGGCCTGCAACTCGTCGGCCAACTGATTCACTTTATCGATGCTGGCGTTCAGCTTGTCGTAAACGTCATCGCTCCGCAGCAACTGGCCGAGGCTGCCCTTGCCCGCGTTAATCTCGTTCAGGATTTGTTGTGCCTGGATCACCGAGCGATTCAAATTGTCGTAGAGAGCCTTGTCGTAAATCAACTGGCCGACCGCGCCCTGCCGGTCTTCGATGGCGCTGACGATGCGGTCCACACGGCGCACCAGCACGTCGACATTCCCCAGCGTGGTCTGCGAGGAGCGGACCACATCCTGGAGGTCGGGAACATCACGCCACGGAAGCGTGTCGCCGTCTTTGGCCGGCCCCTGTGTGGCCGCGGTGCTGTCAATGTTGACGTAGGTTTCGCCCAGAGCACCGACTGTCGTCAGCATCGCGACCGAATCTTTCTTGAGGAACTCCGTCGGCTTCCCGCCAACCCTTAGCTTGATCTGGACCGGTGTGCGCTTGTGGTCGGGGACGATTTGTATGCTGTCAACGGTGCCAATATCAACATTCTGGAGATGGACGGGAGACCCTGTCCGCAAGCCGCTGGCATCGTCAACGTAGACGTAGAGCGTCAGCTTTTTCGTGAATAAGCCGCTCGTTCCCGACATCAGGAAAATGATGACGGCAAGAACGACGAGGGCAAAAATTACCGTCAGCCCGACACGAAGTTGTGCCCACTGCAACTGTTTCTGGCTCGGCACCATCCCCCCAGGAAGTTGAAGCTGCAAACCCTAGGATTGATCAGTAGAGCGCCACTAGCGCAATTCCACAGTCGGTATACCTTCCGCGTATCCGGTCTAGCCTCGAATCATAACAAACCTGAGTACGTTGAGTCATTTGCCCTGCAACTCCCGCCCACTGCGTGACATCCTGCAAATTACTCCACAAATTCGCGAGGCAGTAAACTCGCGGGCAGCCCGCTAGAGCGGCTTCAGCGTAGGCGTATCCCGGAGCTATCAACGCCGGGCGAACTGCCCGGCTGCTTCATGGGACATACCTTTCGCGAAATTGGCCTCCAGCAATCGTTGTTGGATGCCAAAAACGCGGCTATCGAGGTGCTCCGAAGAATGCCCATGCGCCGACCGGCTCCGCTCATTGCTCCAGGATGACTTGGGCGATAGCCTGTGCCGCAGTGTGCGTGATCGAGAGCAGTGCGCGCTTCATTCCGAGGCGTTCGGCGAAGCCCGCGGCAACTCCGGAAAACCGTATGCTGGGACGCCCGGAAGGCTCGCGCACAACCTCGAAGTCCCTCCACCTGACGCCCCGCCTCCAACCGGTCCCGATGGCCTTCATCGCCGCTTCTTTCGCGGCGAAGCGCCCCGCAAAGCGCTCGAAGGCATTGGCCTTGGACTGGCAGTATTCAATCTCGGCCGCGGTGAAGACGCGCTGAAGAAAGCGCTGCCCGTAGCGCCGAATGGCACTCTCGATGCGATCCACCTCCGCGATGTCGATCCCCAGGCCGACGATCATCCACCCTCCATTGGCATGCGGAACCAGCTCTCCATCCGGCCGGCCGCTCTATCCGTTGCCATCGATTCTCTGCAAAGCGGCAACAATTTCCTCATCCTCGGCTGGGAAGACCGTGCGCAGGTCCAGCAGCACGCGACCTTCCTCGATGCGGGCCACAACCGGAGGATCATTGCCGCGCAAACGGCTGAGCAATTCATCCGCGCCGATTGCTTGCGCCGCGATCGCCACCCCGTGGCTGGGCAAATCCCATCCGGGTGCGGCTCCGCCGCCGACCAGCGACGCGCATGGCACGACTTCCATCTGTAACTGGTGGCAGCTCTCCCGCAGTCGCGCGGCGAGCGCCTCGGCATGGCGCAAAAGCTCCTCGCGTGGAATACGCATGAAGCGGAGGGCCGGAATCGCCTCGTATTGCTGGCGGACATAAGCCAGCAGCGTGGATTCCAGCATGGAATAAATGAGTTTGTCGACGCGCAACGCACGGAATAACGGGTTGGCGCGCACTTGTGCAATCACCGCCGGCCGTCCGCTCAGAATCCCCGCCTGTGGCCCGCCCAGCAACTTGTCTCCGCTGTAGGTGACGATGTCCACTCCCGCACCCAGGCTGAAGTGAACCGTCGGCTCACCGCTGATGCCCATCGGCTCCAGTGGAATGAGAGCGCCGCTGCCGAGATCTTCCATGACGGGAATCCGCCGGCTTCGGCCCAGCTCAACCAGTTCCGCCAATGAAGGCTGCTCGGTGAAGCCGACGATCTTGAAGTTGGAGCGGTGGACGCGGAGCAGCAGTTTCGTGCGCTCGCCGATGGCGCTCTGGTAGTCGTCGATGCGCGTGCGATTGGTGGTTCCCACTTCACGCAACGTTGCGCCCGACTTGGCCATGATGTCGGGGATGCGGAAAGAGCCGCCGATCTCGACCAGCTCGCCGCGCGAAACAATCACTTCTCCGCCTTCGGCAAGCGTGTTGAGAGCCAGCATGACCGCCGCGGCGTTGTTGTTGACGACCGCCGTACTGGGAGCACCATCGGGCGCCGCGCGCGCAGCGGCGGTGGCGTCCGCAAACAGGGCGGCGAACAGACGGTCCACATGCGCGTCGCGTTGGCCGCGCTCGCCGCTCTCCAGATCGAACTCCAAGTTACAGTACCCGCCTGCCACTTCCAGCGCGTGTTGCAACGCGGCTTCCCCCAAGGGAGCCCGGCCGAGATTGGTGTGCAAAATAACTCCGGTGGCGTTGATGACCCGGCGCAAAGAGAAGCGCGAGCCGGCCTTCAGCTCCTCGGCGAGTGCGCGGGGAAGCGCCGCTACCGCCAAGCGCAGTTCATTTTCGTCCCCCTCGCGCGGGATTGAGCGGCGTAGCTTCTCCAGCGCCTGGCGGCAGGCTTCAACAACAGCCACGCGTCCGTGCGCGGCGATCAGCGGTGCTAGGCTCTCGCTCCGCATGAGTTCATCCACCGATGGGAGCAGCCGAAAAAGTACGGATTGCGAAACGGTTTCCACGAGGATAGTCTCGCCGTTTCCAGAAGCGCTGGCAAGTGCGCAGGCGAATCCCTGGATGGCTTCAGCGGGCAGGTCGGACCCGATGCGGCGATACGCGAGTGATAGGTTGGTATCCCGCTTAACCGTGATTCGATAGGAACCGACTCTACGCTGAGGTCCAAGAACTGGCCCACCCGCCAGCCCGGCTGCACTAGCCCGAAGTCCAGAAACGGAGAAAGTGATTGTCTAGTTATTTTGTAGACACTACATTAGCTTCTAGGCGTAATCCGATAGCGGCCATCACCTTGAGGACTGTAGCGAATTCTGGATTTCCACCTGAGCTTAGGGAGCGGTAGAGGCTTTCCCGCGCAAGGCCAGCATCCTTAGCTACCTGTGTCATGCCACGCATCCTTGCGAGGGTCCCCAGCGCATCAACAAATGACATTGGATCGGCGGCGGCTAGAGCTGCATTGATGGTAGCGGCCAAGTCGACCTCAGATGTAGAAATCGGCGCCTCTGGTACCGTAGTCGCCGGCGGCAACTCCGGCGCTTCAAAAAAGCTGGGCTGCTGGTTGATTGTCTTCGGCTCCCACTCGTCGGGGGTCGCACGAGCTCTTAGATCGGCTCTCAAGTCGGTGGTGCACTGCGACAAAAAGTCGTCCCACTGTGCAGTAGAGATGTTAATAGCTTCTTTTTTGGGTACGTTGAAGAGTACCGAAATCTTGCCAGCTCTCGCGAGGCGCAGTACGTTCAAGATCGTGCCAGCACTCTTACCATCCCAAATCATGAGGCCAAAATCAGCCCTAGTCGCCATCTCGCGATCTTTGGCGGCATAGAACTGAAATCCCTTCGCATTTTGTGGCGGCTTGACGTGCTGCGTCGGCCATTTGCCGAGATTATTCCGATAGTGTTCACCCGAGCAGAAAACCGTCACTTTCTCGTAAGCCGATTCGAACAGGTGTTTTTGTACTGCCTTATCGACCCCGTTGGCATCGCCTACGATGACGTCATAGCCATTCTTCATGACGTTATTCAAGCGCTCTTTGACTTCAGCAGACAGACGCGAAATGTGTCGCGAGCCGCCAACGAAAACTGTATTCATTGGTTTCTCCGTGTGCGGGTGATGGTGAGGACATCCACACGAGCTGCTCGGCCCACCTTAAGCAGAACGTCGGTAATGGCGTTCATGGTCGCGCCCGACCGAAACAGGTCGTCGAACAATAAGATAGCCTTATTGGCTGTTCGTTGCGGATCAACAGCAAAGAGGCCATCTAGTAGCTTTCTTCGCTCCTCAGGGTCTGTCACATTCTTAAGCTGGGTGGTTGGGCGCGTGGCAGTGATGCACTGAACGACGGGAACATTGAGCGACGCACCGATTCCGTTTGCTAGGACGAGCACCGGCTGAATTCTGCGAGAGGCTGAGGGTGGCACAGAGATTATGATGTCGAACTTGTCCTCTTGAGCGCGGAGAAAGGATGCAGCAGTTTCGATGATTTGCTTTGCTGCCGACTCGTCGCCATGGTACTTGAGCTGGTACAACAGCTCAGCGATTTCTGGCCTCACGGTGTCGAACTGCATGTGTCCATACTCGTTGTAACCGATGGGCGTGCTACTGGTCGTATGGAAGTCCAGCGCCATACCCCACCGCCAATTCCCTGTAATCCATTGCGGGTGAATGGCAATCATGAATTTCTCCCACACGAAGACTTCTAAAATTGTAGCCTCTGGGCTACAGCCCTGCAAGTACAACTAGCGATTCTGTCCAGCCGCGCCGCCTTACCCGGCTTCAACCAGACCGTAACGCCGGTTCCAGTGCGCCTGCAAGTGCCGGATGGCCTGCGTGGCTTCCTCTTTGGAAATTCCCTCGCCAGTTCCACTGACCAGCGCGGCTGCTTCCAGCTTCGCCAGTTCGAGCAGCTTGCGATCGCGAATCAAGTTGGCCACGCGCAGGCTCGGCATGCCTGCCTGCTTGGTGCCGAAGAACTCACCCGGACCGCGTAGCTCCAAATCTTTTTCGGCGATTTCGAAGCCGTCGGTGGTGCGCACCATCGTGTCCAGCCGCTGTTCGGCCTCCTCGGAGACTTTTGCCCCGGTCATCAGCACGCAATAGGATTTGGCGCTGCCCCGTCCGATTCGCCCGCGCAGTTGGTGCAGTTGCGAAAGCCCGAAGCGCTCGGCGTGTTCGATCACCATCAAGGTCGCGTTCGCCACGTCGACTCCGACTTCGATCACCGTGGTGCTGACCAGCACGTCGATCTCACCGGCCTGGAAGCGGCGCATCACAGCTTCTTTTTCCTCGGTATCGAGCCGGCCATGTAACAGGCCGATTCGCCGCTCCGGAAAAATTTTCTTCCGCAGCTCTTCATACATGCGAATCGCCGCCTTCAGCTCACCTTCAAGGCCCGCTTCCCCGGCGGCCTGTTCCTCGATCACCGGGTAAACCACGTACGCCTGCTGCCCGGCAGCGACGAGTTTGCGCAGAAAGGTCCAGACCTCCGCCGCTCGCTCGCCGGACACGCGGCGGGTCACGATGGGAGTCCTGCCGGGCGGCAGCTCGTCGATGACGCTAACGTCGAGATCGCCGTAGAGAGTGAGCGCGAGCGTGCGCGGGATGGGAGTTGCGGTCATGACCAGCACGTCGGGAGCAGACGGGGTCCCCGACAAGCCCGCTGTTGGCTTGTTGGGGTTGCTTTCCGCGCCTTTTTTCATCAGCTTCATGCGTTGCAGTACGCCGAAGCGGTGCTGCTCGTCGACAATGACCAGGCCCAGCTTGTGGAACTCCACTTTCTCTTCCAGCAGGGCGTGGGTACCGATGACGAGTTGGGCGTTACCCTGGGCGATATGCCGCCTGATTTCGCGCTTGCGATCCTGCTCCAGAGATCCGGTCAGCAGCACGATGCGATAGCCGGCTTTTTCCAGGATTCGCCGCGCCGACAGGTAGTGCTGGGTCGCCAGGATCTCCGTCGGGGCCATCATCGACACCTGGTAACCGTTCGCCATGGCGATGATGGCGGCTTCGAAAGCCACGATCGTCTTGCCCGAGCCAACGTCGCCTTGCAGCAACCGTCTCATCGGTGATGGCTGCCGCATGTCATCGGCAATTTCCTTCAGCACGCGCTTCTGCGAGGCGGTCGGGTGAAACGGGAGGATGCCTTTCAACGCCTCGCGGACGCGCGCGTCGATGCGGAAGCGTATTCCCGGCAAGCCGCGCATGCGGCGGCGCTTCAGTTCCAGTCCCAATTCAAGAAAAAACAGCTCCTCGAAAATGAGACGGAGATGCGCCGGAGTGCGCGCTGTCTGGAGCGCGGCAAAGCTTTCGCCGGCATCGGGCCAGTGAGCGCGCCAGAACGCCTCGAAACGCGGCACCAGCCCGAGGCGGCCGCGAATCGCCGCCGGAACGGCATCGGGAAGATTGGGATCGAGCGCCTCCAGCGCCGAGTGGATAATCCTGCGGAACCAGCGGGTCGTAAGCTTGCCCGTGCCCTCGTAGATGGGTACGATGCGGCCCACTTCCAGCGAATGCCACTTGGAGCGCGCCTCGCTGCCATCGTCGCCGGCGTTTTCGGCTTCGGCTTCGTCGAGGATCTCGAACTGCGGCTGCAGCATCTGCAAACCACCGCGCCCGCGCGAGTCCTGCTCGACTTTGCCATAGAGGGCGACCATCTGCCCGGGTTGAAAGCGATCCTTGAGATAGGTTCCGCGGAACCACATGCACTTCAGGGTGGTGCGACCCTGGCCCGCCGTCATCTCCATGATGGGCATGCGCCGGGTGCGAAACAGCGCGGAGGTGCGCACCTCGGCGATGACGCTCGCCATTTCTCCGGGAGACAGTTCGGCAATCGTGCGGGGGTTGATCCGGTCCTCGTAGCGGAACGGCAGGTAGTAGAGGAGGTCCTCAATCACCGTGATGCCCTTGGCCGCCAGCGTCTCGGCAAGCCGGGGACCGATGCCCTTGACGAATTGAATCGGGGTGCTGAGCTCCAGCATTCTGCTGATGGTACAAAACCCGGGTCCCCCAGCGCGAGCAAAACCGAACGCACGGCGCGCCAGCTTCCACCCCAGCAACGGCGAATGCGGCCGTCGCCATGGACTCCGGCTTCGCGATTTGGCCTGTAAAACCCCCGGTAATGAGCACTTCGTGGCTTGGGCGGGTAACTTTTTTCCTTCGATTTGGTTCCAATAAGAGTGTTTCTGAATATCCTGAAATCTCTGATTGCGGTGGTCAGCGGAAACGCGATTTACTTCTTCCTGCTGCTGCCCGTTCTGCCTCACGGCGCCCGCCACCGGTATCTCCACTTCGATTTGGGTCTGGTGCTGGATGCCTGGATCTGTCTGGTAATTTATGGGGTTCTCAGCCTGGTGCGGCGAAGGAAAGGGCGTGAAACAGGGCGCTCTTCAGGGTAAACTGTCAGCTCAAGCTCAGAGCAAAGACATGCGTTGGGCTCCCGGACGACTTCCCGGCCAGGTGCGGGAAGCGGCAGATACCTACTAGAACAAGACCTATGTAATGAGGGTTTTCGCGGATTGACCCGCAGCGGCCGGGCACTGTATTTTCATTAACTTGGGTGTATGTGCCCCAGCCGACCGCCGTGCCGGCAGGCCGCCATGATCGAGGGACATGAAGATTTTTCGGGTTTTCTGCCTCCCGTTATTGGGAGCAATCATCATCACCGCTGCCTGCAAGACTGAAGAAACCAAGCAGAGTGGTGCCGCGCCTCCCTCGGACGGTCTGGCGCCGACACTTACCGAACCGACCGCTCCTGCCCCGCAGCCCCAGAGCCAACAGACGCTTCCGCCTAAGCCGGACCCAGTCCCTGACTTGGTCAAACTGGTGGAGGACGAGTATGCCAAGGGCGAGGCCAACTACCGGACGGGGCATCTGGAGGCGGCCAGAGAGAATTTCGACCGTGCTTTCGACATCCTGCTGACCGGTCCAGTAGGCGTTCACTCCGACGATCGCCTGGAACGCGAGTTCGACAAGATTGTTGAAAGCGTGAACCGGCTGGAGATGCTGGCCCTGAAAGAGGGCGATGGTTTCACCGGGCAGCGCAGCGAACCGGCGCCCATCGACGAGGCCAACGAGGTCACTTTCCCGATCGATCCGGCAGTGAGGGCCAAAGCGGAGGCCGAGTTGCGCCAGACGCGTTCCGATCTGCCGCTGGTGATGAACGATCAGGTGGCCAGCTTCGTCAATTACTTCTCTGCCGGCAAGGGTCGCGGAGCGATGGAACACGGTTTGGTACGCGCAGGACGCTTCCACGACATGATTTCGCGGGTTTTACGGGAAGAGGGCGTTCCGCAGGACTTGATCTACCTGGCGCAGGCCGAATCGGGGTTCCATCCCTTGGCGCTCTCGCGGGCCGGGGCTCGCGGGATGTGGCAGTTTATGGCCGGCCGGGCCTCCGGCTACGGGTTGCAACGCAATTGGTGGGTCGACGAACGCCAGGACCCGGAGAAGGCAACGCGGGCCGCGGCACGCCACCTGAAGGATCTCTATAACCAGTTCGGTGACTGGTACTTGGCGATGGCGGCCTACAACTCCGGACCGGGCACCGTGCAGCGGGCTGTCGAGCGCACGGGCTACGCCGACTTCTGGGAGCTTTACCGCAGAAATGTACTGCCGGGAGAGACCCGCAACTACGTGCCAATTATCCTGGCCGTCACTATTGTGGCGAAAAACCCCGCACAGTACGGGCTTGATCGCATCTCTCCCGAGACTCCGCCCGCAGTGGACGTGGTGAAAGTCAATTACGCCGTCGACCTCCGCCTTGTCGCCGAGTGCATCGACACCTCAGTAGCAACCCTCCAGGACCTGAACCCTAGCCTGCTCCGCATGACCACACCCAAGGACGCCGACTACGAACTGACCCTGCCAGCGGGCACTGGCGAGCGCTTCCAAGCGACCATCGCGGCTATCCCGTTGGAAATGCGCACGCAATGGCGGTATCACAAGGTACAGCCCGGCGAAACGCTGTCGCAGGTGGCACAGCGTTATCACACCAGCACGCGTTCGATTGCCCAGGTTAACAACATCGAGGAAGATGCCGTCCTGCAAAAGGACGCCAAACTGATCATTCCGGTGACCGCCGTGCGCCGCGCCGCCGGTGAAGGTGACACCGTCACCTATTCCCGGCATCCCGTAATGCACACCGCACGCAAGGGCGAAACCGCACTTTCGGTGGCCGACGACTACGCTGTCCCGGTCGAGATGGTACGTAAGTGGAACCACCTCCACGGAAATCAGTTGCGGGTGGGCCAGACCCTGCGCATCTACAAGCCGGCTGGCAAGCAATCGGCAAGGGCGGCGGCCAATTCCCCGAACATCCGGCAGCCTTCGTCCTCAACCCGGGCCGGTAGCGTGAAGGCCAAGGCTGGAACACACGCGAGCAGCGGCTCCAAGACCTCCGCCAAGGCTGAGGCGGCGCACGCCTCGCATGCGGCGGCCTCCTCGAAGACCACGGCTAAGGGCAGCTCCCCCGCTGCCAAGGGAAAAACCTCTCCCGTGAGCGCCGGCAAGTCCAGCCAGCAGCGCGTGCATAAGGTCAGGCGCGGAGACACCCTCTCCAGCATAGCCAGCCAATACAACACCACCATCGCGGCCCTCAAGCGGGATAATGGCAAGGCGACCGCCAATCTTCACCCCGGACAAGTGCTGGTAATCAAGTGACCCCGGTCTGAAATGCCGTTTTCGCGACCGGTTTTCGGCGCCGTTTCCAAACTGGATACACAAAAACGCACGAATCTCTCTCTTGTATTTGCATCCCATCGCCAGCAAGTGTATTTTGTTCCGCAGGCTGTATCGCGCGTCTGGCAGCGAACCACTGTCGGCGCGTGCGGCACATGAGACTTCATGCAGTCGTGATGTATCCGTTGTTCTGGCGCTCCGCATCGCGGAGGTCGGCAGATAACCAGGAGGACACATGGCGTTAATCGACGAGACTCTTCACGGCCGTAACGACGAGATGGACGATTACGGCGAAGGCAATGCTTACGACGAAACTCCAGAGGAAGAAGAAGACTACGACGAGGAAGAGGAAGAGGAGGAAGAAGCAGGCGCAATAGAAAAAGAGCCTCGCGAGTCTGTCGAGCCGGTCGTGCCAGTCGGCGGCATGAATGAAATAGTGGTCGAGGCAATTGTCGTGGAAAAACCCGCGCGCAAACCACCGGCCAAGAAGGCAGCCGCGAAGAAGGCCGTCAAGAAAGCGGCTCCAAAGAAGGCGGCCAAAAAGGCAGCGCCCAAAAAGGCTGCCAAAAAGGTAGCGCCAAAGAAAGCGGCCAAGAAGGCAGCGCCAAAGAAAGCCGCGAAAAAAGCGGCGAAAAAGACGGCGAAAAAGGCTGCGAAAAAAGGTGGCCGCCGCCGCTAATTACAATGTTGTGCGGCCGCAGCCGGCCTCGGGAAGCCGCCTCTGACGCAGGCTGTTTGCTTGCGTGCGGCGGTGAACCGGGCGGGCTGAGCAACGCCAACGCCCGTATTGCGGGTTCTTAGCGTTGACGAGAGCTGCTCAAACCGGGCAGCTGCAATGGTGTTTACTCCGAAGGCCGCGGATAACCTCCGCGGCTTAACTTTTGGGGCGGGATTCATCGCAGTTTCGATCCCGCCGCGATTGGTTCATCTCTTCAGTAAATCCACGGGCTGCCGCACATCGTGCACACGGAAGTAGCGGGCGAGGGAGGGATGCTGTTTGGCAACCGCTTCATACATCTGCCAAGCGACATTACGGTACGACCAGTGACCGGCGGGCGAAGTGCGCAATTCCGCGATGTAGACAACCTCCGCCAAATCCATCTTGAATAGCGCGCGCTTGCGGAAGGCCAGCGGGATAAGGTACTGCGCCTCGGGAGCGAGTTCTCCTTCGCGGCGGGCTCTCGGCTGCTCGGTGGATTCGCTCTGCCTGCTCAATGCGGTGTGCAGTGTATAGGCGGCCGATTCAGCGCGGTCCATGGCAGCCGTGTAGCGCCCCGCGAGATCGGCAGCGCTGATTTCCCCGGGCATTTCAAAACCGTGAGCGGTGGTAAACTCCTGCGCGATCTGCGTGCAGCGGCGGTGCCGGTGCAGGTCGCGGTAGGCGCCAATATCCATGAGAATGTCGAAGCGGAAGCTCTGGCCGGCGCAGAATGCCCGCAGAAGTTCATCGTGCTGGCCACGGTGGCGCGCCCCGAGCGAGATAATTTCGTCGCGCTCGGCGGAGCTGAGTGAGTCCACGCGTTCGCGAATTTGGGTGTAGGGATAGTGGCAGTATTGGTAGAGCAGCGTGCAGGCCAATTCGGTTTCAATCGATTCCGGCTCCAGCAGCGTCACCGCCTCGGCACGCAGAATCTCGGCGCCACGCATCAGCTCGCTGGCGGCCTGCCGCAGTTCGTGCCGCGTTTCCATTTCGTATTTGCTCGCCTCGGCATATTTCACCAGCGTGGGCGCAACGGCAACTTCACGAAGCAACTGCTTCGCCGCCAGCGCACCCAGAACTTCATCTTTGGCGCCGACGGCCTCGGCCAGTTCACGCCATGCTTTGTGCTTCACGTTGTAGGCGCCGCGCCGTGCCGCCGCCTTCAGTTGCGCGCCGAGGCTGCGCACCTCGGCATGGGTGTGCGCCAGCAGCCGCGCAATCTGCGTTTCCAGCGTGCGGGCATTGACGATCTGTCCCAGGGAGGTGTTGGTCGCCAGCGGCAGCAGGTAGCGGGCCAGGTCAAAGGCTCGTGCCTGCAAGGTGCGCTTGTAGACTTCCGGCTTCATCTCGGCGGGCCGCGGAGTGCCCGCGGCGAGGTATCTGAACATGTCTTTGGAGATCTGCTCGTACTCGGAAAACAGGAAGGCCGCGGTTTCGCGATATGACTTGGCATTGCGAGCGTCGGCGCTGGCTTCCGCATCGGCATTCCCGGAGACGGACAGCGATTCGCCTGCCAGGGTGAAATCGGGCATGAAGTAGCTGCTCTTCTTAAAGTCCTGATAGCGGGTTGAGCGCTCCTGTCCGTCCCAGCGCTGCTCGTCGACAACGGCGATTGCGGCCAGCAGCGACAGCCGCTCGATTGCCGTCGTGATGTGCGCCAAATCCGCGATCGAGCGATGGCCGTACTGGAAGTAGAAGGTGTTGAGAAAGTGCTCGGCCTTCTGCTCGTCGAGCTCCGCCAGCGATTCCTTCATCGAGAGCGCCGAGCGCGAGTACTTGGCCATGGCGTAGGCCTGCACCTCCGGATCGGCGCCCTGCACGCAAAAAACAACAGTTCCGGCGGGTTCGGCTGGGATTTCAGGGTTTTGAGCGGCGGTCGAATCGCGTTCGGATCGGGAGCGGGCCATGGCGGAAGTGTAAGGTCAGCCGAAACAGAGCGCAACTTTACTTCTTACGTGCGAGTTGTCCGCTCTCAATTGCCATTGCCGGTTGAACTGCTTAACACTATGGGATGCGCGGGGCCAGGAGTGGGGTGGAGAGTCCCTTGCAAGATGCCGATGGACCTTTTGTGCGGGTTTCATGCCCGTTCGGAATCAAGTACACTAGTTATTCGACCACTATGAGCTGTCGCCTTAAGAGCATTTTGATCCTAGCCCTGGTGCTGGTCGGGGCAACGTTTGCCGGCGCCCAGCAACGGGCGAATCTGCCTTGCGAGGCTTGCCTGGCTCTAGCGCCGCCGCTTCCGGAAGGGCACGTCGCTCTGCCGCAAGTCGCTCCCACCCTCGCGCTGCAACTTTTTCTCGGCCAGAGGCAGAGTACGAACAGCGTGGACTACAGCAGCCGGACCGTGGTGCATGCGGAGTTGCTCGATCTGGAGCAGAAGGGCGACTACGAGTTGGTAAGGACCTATAGCGCCGAGCCCCGCTCCTTGACGTTTGTTCCGGTTCGTTTCGTCGGCGATGGCTTTGTCAAAAGCAATGTGATCCTGCGCGTTTTGCAATCGGAGGTCGATCGGATCGAGAAAGACGACCCCGCGGACCTGGCGATTTCGGAGCGCAATTACAAGTTCTCGTACAAAGGCGTACAAACCTTGAACGGCAGCCCGGTGCACGTTTTTCAAGTCAAACCCCGTCACCAGCGGCAGGGATTGTTCAAGGGCCGAATTTATCTGGACGCCGCCTCCGGCCATCTCCGCCGCGCCGAGGGCACGCCCGTCAAGTCGCCCTCATTATTCATCAAGTATGCGGAGTTCGTGCAGGATTTCGACGACATCGGGCAGTACACGCTGCCCACGCGCCTGCATTCCACGGCCAAGACGAGACTGATCGGGCGAGCCCTGCTGGACATCGTTCATTCCTCCTATCAGTTTTCGTCCGCCAGGGCGCGGAGCGAACCGGTTGCGAGCCAGAGCTTCTGATATCCGCCGCGCCGCAAAACCGCATGCTGTAGACTGAAAGTGTTGTTCCATTCACAGCGGCTACCGTTCTTGTGATTGAATCCGAAGGAAAATTTCGTTTTGAACACCGATATTCGTAATATCGCCATCATCGCCCACGTCGACCACGGAAAAACCACGCTGGTAGATGCCATGCTGAAGCAGAGCGGCACCTTCCGCGCCAACGAACAGGTAGCCGAACGCGTCATGGATTCCAATGCGCTCGAGCGCGAGCGCGGCATCACCATCCTGGCAAAGAACACGGCGGTTTACTACCACGGGATCAAGATCAACATCGTCGACACTCCGGGCCACAGCGACTTCGGTGGAGAAGTCGAGCGCGCGTTGAAAATGGTGGACGGGGTCATGCTGCTGGTGGACGCCAGCGAAGGACCGCTGCCGCAGACGCGCTACGTTTTAAGCAAGGCCCTTGAGGCAGGACTGCCGCCGGTGCTGGTGATCAACAAAATAGATCGCGCCGACGCCCGCGTGCAGGAGGTAGTGAACGAGGTCTACGACCTGTTTATCGATCTCGATGCCAACGAGCAGCAACTCGAATTCCCGATCCTCTACACGAACGCCAAGCTGGGCACGGCAACAACTTTGCCGGAGGGCACGGGAGAAGATCTTCGGCCGTTGTTTGATGCCATTCTCTCCACCGTGCCGCCGCCGCAGGGTTCGCCGGAGGCCGCGCTGCAGATCCTGGTGGCGAATCTCGATTACAGCGACTATCTCGGCCGCCTGGCGATCGCGCGCGTCTTCAACGGCACGTTGCGAAACGGGGATGAAGCCGGCATCTCCAAACCGGACGGCTCGCTGGACAAGGTGAAGATCACCAAACTTTTTTCGTTCAGCGGACTAAAGCGAATCGAGATCGATGCCACCACCCTGGGCGATATCGTTGCCGTCGCCGGCGTCGAGGGCATCAACATTGGAGACACGATTACTTCGATCGAGACGCCTGCTCCGTTACCGCGGGTCGCTATTGACGAGCCCACGATCGCCATGCAGTTCACGGTCAATACGTCGCCTTTGTGCGGACGCGAGGGACAGTACGTCACATCGCGCCATCTGCGCGACCGGTTGCAAAAGGAATTGCTGACGAACGTGTCGCTGCGGGTCGAGGAGACCGACAGTCCAGACACGTTCAACGTGCTGGGCCGCGGAGAGTTGCAGTTGGCAATTCTGATCGAGATGATGCGCCGCGAAGGCTATGAAATGATGGTCGGCAAGCCCGAGATTGTGACCCGCACGATGGACGGCAAGCTGATGGAGCCGGTGGAGCGCCTTACCGTCGATGTTCCGGAACAGTTTGTCGGCGTGGTAATGGAAAAGCTTGGCGGACGCAAGGGCCAGATTCTGAAGATGAGCAACCAGGGCACTTCGCGCGAGGCCGGCGGTCCAAAGCACGGCCGCGTGCGCATCGATTTCCGGGTGCCTAGCCGCGGCTTGATCGGATTGCGCAGCGAACTGCTGACGGATACGCGCGGGACGATTGTGATGAACTCACTGTTCGACGGCCATACCGAGTGGCTCGGGGAGATTCCTCACCGGCCCACCGGCGCGCTTGTGGCCGATCGTCCGGGAGCCACTACGGCGTACGCCCTCTTTGGACTGCAGGAACGCGGCGAATTGTTCGCCGGGCCGGGCGTCGAAGTCTACGAGGGCATGGTCATCGGGGAAAACTCGCGCGATAACGATCTCGATGTAAATTGCGTGCGCGAAAAGAAAATGACCAACATGCGTGCTTCGACCGCCGACGAAGCCGTTCGCCTGGTTCCACACCGCCATCTGAATCTGGAGCAAGCCATTGAGTTTATTGCCGAGGATGAATTCGTCGAGGTGACGCCTAAGTCTCTACGATTGAGGAAGAAGATATTGCAGGCCAATCGGCGCCCCAGGAAGCATGTACTAGTAGAAAAGACTTAGAAAATCGTGCAGTTACTGGGTAGGTACGTTAGTACCTTGCTGACATCCACGGTTCCAGCTATATTGAGCTACGAATTTCGTATCAGTCGGGGTCAAGCTCCACAGTGAACGATTACACGGGCGATGGCCCACGGCAAGCCGATCATCGGCGCGGTCGGAGGCGGCTGTGAAAGAGACGTTGCTCAAAAAGCTGGCGGACGTGAATCGAGAGCTTTGGCTCTTGTTGTCATTGTTCGGAATCGCGGCGCTGACCAACTTTCTGGTTTCCTCGCACAGTGTGATGCTGAACTTCTACGTGCTGCCCACTATCTTTTCAGCCTATTTCTATGGGCGGCGGCATGCGGTCTCGACCGCGCTGGCCAGCATCCTCCTCATCGTGCTGCTCGCGTATTTCAACTCCAGTCTTTTCTCGGCCGCCGCTTTCACGGTGGAAGGAGAGCGCTGGTTTTCGGTGATCGCCTGGGGCGGTTCGCTGGTGCTTACGGCGGTGGCGATGGGCACCCTGTATGAGAAAGATAAAGTCAAGTTGCGCGAGTTGCGACAGACCTATCACGGGGTGCTGATGATCCTCAGGCAGTTCACCGCCAAGGATCAATACACGCAGAACCATTCCTACAGGGTTGCCATATTCGCCACGCGGATCGCCGGCGAAATGGGGTTCAGCGAGGAGCGCATTGAAGATGTGCGCGCGGCCGCGCTGCTGCACGACATCGGCAAACTGGACATCAGCCGCGAAATCCTCTACAAGGCAGCCCGCTTGACCGAAGAGGAATACCACGAGATGCGCCAGCACGTGAGCAAAGGGGTCGATTTTCTGGAACCCGTCGGCGGTTCGCTGCGCCGTGTGCTGCCCATCATCCTTTTCCACCACGAGCACTACGACGGCTCGGGCTACCAGGAAAAATCCGGAGAAGATATTCCTCTGGAAGCACGCATTCTCGCCGTGGCCGATGCCTATGATGCGATCGTGAGCGACCGCCCTTACCGCAAGGGAAGTGCGCCTTTTGAAGCGAAAGAGATCATCGAGAAACGCTCGGGAATCGATTTCGACCCGCAGGTCGTGAAGGCATTTCTGGCCGCGTTCCGCAAGCGCAACCTGGAGGTTCCAGAGCTGGTGGTTTAACCCAGTTTTCGCGAAACGTATATCCCCGGGCGCACGAGGTCCCCACTTCCGCGCGTTTTCCGCAGCCTGTCCGCCATGCGCGCCATGAGAGACGCCAAGGCCGTTCTGTGCCACGGCTCTACAGGTTCTGGCGCGAGATACCCAGCTTGCGCATGCGGGAGTTCAGAGTAGTGCGTTTCAGGCCGAGCCTGGTGGCGGCGCCGTTGGGGCCTCCGATCACGCCGTGACACTCTCGCAGCGCGTTCACCACGTATTCCCGTTCGGCTGTTTCGAGGGGAACGATGGAGGCGCTTCCCTGCTGGAGTTCGCCGATGGGCAGATCGCCGTTGCGAGAAAGAATAATGGCGCGCTCGATTGCATTTTCCAGTTCGCGCACATTTCCCGGCCAGTCGCAACCGACCAGCCGTTCCATGACTGCGGCGGGGATGGCGGCAATCGTCTTGCGCATTCTCTTACCGTACTTGTGCACGAAGTAGCGCACCAGCGATGGAATGTCGGCGCGTCTTTGCCGGAGCGGCGGAACGACGATGGGAAATACATTCAGGCGGTAATAAAGATCGTCGCGGAATTCGCGCCGCCGCACCAGCTCCATGAGATTGTGATTGGTGGAGGCTATCACGCGCGCGTCCACCGTGATGGTCCGGGTGCTGCCCAGCCTTTCGAATTGCCGCTCCTGCAAGGCACGCAGCAGTTTCGGCTGCAACTCCAGCGGAATGTCGCCAATCTCGTCCAGCAGGATCGTTCCCTTGTGCGCCAGCTCAAAGCGGCCGATGTGTTGCGATATTGCGCCGGTAAAAGCGCCCTTTTCGTGGCCGAAGAGTTCGCTTTCGAGCAGTCCGGTCGGCACGGCGGCGCAGTTCACTTTCACCATCGTGCGTTCGCGGCGGGGACTGCGGTTGTGAATGGCGCGCGCGATCAGCTCTTTGCCGGTGCCGGTTTCGCCCAGGATTAGAACCGTTGCGTCGGTTGGAGCGACGGTTTCGATCTGCTCCAGCAGGCGCCCCCATTCCGGGCTGCGTCCCACCATCTCTTCGTAGTCGTACTCCGCCCGGATCTCGTCTTCCAGATAGTCTTTTTCCTTGGCGAGCCTGTCTTTGTATTCGTTAATCTGCCGGAAAGCCAGCGCGTTTTCCACCGCGATGGCAACCTGATTGACGACCTCGGTCAGCAGCGGCAGTTCCTCGCGGGGAATCGTGGAGGGACGCCGGTTGCCGATGCAGAGTGCGCCGAAACAGCGCTGACCGCGGACCAGCGGCAGCCAGCAGGCCGACTTGATGCCCTCGGCCAGCAGCCATCGCGTTACGTCGTTGGGGAACTGATGCGTGTCCAGGTTGTCGACCACTAAGGGCTTGCGTTTGCTGAACGCCTCACCGGCGGGCGAGCCCTCCGCTTTGAACACCACTTCCTCGCGGATCAATCCGCTGCCAGTCGCAAACTCCAAGGCGTGGACACGAAATTCGCGCGCTCCCTCGTCGTAGAGACACAGGCTGGAATAGTCGTGCTGGATAAGTCGCCCCAGCGCATCGGAGATCGCACGGAAGAGTTCATGCAGGTCCAGGTGCGAGACCAGAGCGTTGTTGACCTGCAAGAGCAAGCGCAGATGCTCGCGGTCGCGCATCAACTGCTGCGCGTCGCTTGCCTGCGGCGCATTCTTAACGACGGAACTCATCTCGCCCCCGATGCGCAACCGGCTTCATGGAGAAGGCGGACCATGTTTTTAGCATAGGAGCGGAGGGAACTGCGGGCAGTGAGCTTCGTCACCACCTTATGCATCAAAGCGCGGCGACGCGTGGCGGGGACATCCCATGGCCGGCGGCAAGGGCCTGTCCGGGTTTGGGAAAGGATGTTGGCCAGCGCACAGATTTTTCAAGGTCACATACCCACGGATGTGCTATCCTCTGTGCCATAAAAACCTGTTGGAATTGCGCCGAGGAGGGCCCATGCTTCGTAAAGCTCTTCTGGTAGTGCTGTTCTTCTGCTGCTCGCCATCCGTTTGGTCGCGGGGCGGGCCGCCACAATTGTTGAAGGCCTACGAAGCCGATCTCACCTGTGAGTATGTCACGGGAAAGGACGTATTTGGGCGTGTCATCCGCACGAAATCCCATTGCAGAGAATTTGAAAAATCGACGGGATTCCCCAAGGGCCGGGACGGTTATATCGTGATTTACAAGAAAGCGCTGGAGTGCGGCGGAGAAAACGCTTCCACGAATATGCAGTGGGTGCCCGTCCAGACGGCAAAAGCGCTGGTTCAGGCCATGCACAAGTGCAACGGCACCACCCCGTCCAACTGATCCCATACGCAGTAGAATGTGACTGTGTCGAGCGGCAAAACTGTCATCATCATCCCACCCCCGTCTCGGCCTAAATAGCATCACCCAGAAGGAGCTTGGAATGAAGCTGCTGCGCTATGGCCCGCCCGGCCACGAACGACCGGGCTTGCTTGACCCACAAGGAAAAATTCGCGACCTGTCGATCCTGTTCGCTGAGCTGACAGCCGACCGGCTATCACCGGAAAGCCTGAAAGTCCTGGACCGGATAGAGGTTCAGGCGCTGCCGATCGTGGAAGGGACGCCAAGGCTTGGGATTCCCTATGTCGGAACCGGCAAGTTTATCGCGATCGGCCTGAACTACAGCGATCATGCGAAAGAGACGAACCAGGCGCTTCCGAAGGAACCGATGGTCTTCCTGAAAGCTACCAGTTGCCTGAACGGGCCATACGACGACATTGTCCTTCCCAAGGATTCGACGAAGGCCGACTGGGAGGTCGAGCTCGGAGTAGTCATCGGCACAAAGGCGCAGTATGTGTCTGAGGCGGATGCGCTCAAGCATGTCGCAGGCTACTGTCTGGTGAACGACGTGTCAGAGCGGGGATTCCAGATGGAGCGCGGCGGCACTGTGGATAAAGGCAAAGGCTGCGACACGTTCGGCCCGGTTGGACCCTACTTGGTTACCGCCGATGAGGTCGGCGACCCCCAGGCACTCGACATGTGGCTGGAATTGAATGGCACGCGCATGCAGACGGGAAGCACACGGACCATGATTTTCGGGGTGGCAAAGCTGATCAGCTATGTCAGCCTTTTCATGAGCCTTCATCCGGGCGACCTGATTACGACCGGCACCCCGCCGGGCGTGGGCTTCGCCAGGAAGCCGCCGATTCATCTCAAGGCGGGAGACGCCATCCGCGCCGGGATCACGAAACTCGGCGAGCAGCGGCAGCGGGTCGTCAGTTGGCCGGGGAAGTAAATCTGAAAGCTGCGTGGTGACCAATGGTGCATCGCGCAGCTTTCCACCCCAACACGCGCAACTACGGCGCATGTTGGGGACCCCGGTTGCGATTTGTAATAGCGCTATTGGACTAGGCCTGTTCCCCAACATATCAGACTGTCATGGCGAGCGAAGTCGAGCCACCTTTTGTTTCTGCTGCCGAAAAACAAAGGGTGGCTCCGCTTCGCGCCCGAATAGCTTTTTGCTTGTCGAATGTCAATGTCGGGTACGCAGCTTGGCTGCTCCGGCCACAGGCGCTCGGCGCTCCGGTCGCCATGACATTCCTTTGGGAATTTTTGGCTGCACCAATCCGGGAACTGCTCTAGCCTATTCCGCCAATTCCAATTCAATCTTCTTGGCAGCCGCGTCCAGTTGCGCAATCCGAAAGCTGCGAACCTGCCCGGCGCGGGCAGCCTCGCGCTTGGACCCGCCGCTACTGGCTCCGCCCTTCCATCGCGCCTGTAGCATGGAACTCAATGACGACACGTCCGCCTTCGATTCGGCTGGCGCCGCCTTCACCGCACCCTCGGCGGCCATTCGGCATGTGCCCTGGACGCCTTCGGCCAGCTCCACGCGCGCCTCTCCGTCTGAAACTTCCACCAGGCGGCCCGTGACCACATCGCCTTTCTGGTGTTCGGCAATGTATTCTTCCAGGCTGGTCGGAACCAGTTGCTTCATGCCCAGCCGCAAGCGTCGCCTTTCGCTATCGATTTCAAGCACCTGGGCCTTCACCGCTTGCCCAACCTTCAGCATGTCCTGCGGGTGATTGATGCGCTTCTCCGCGCTCATGTCGCTGATGTGAATCATGCCCTCGACGCCCTCGGAAAGCTGCACGAAGGCGCCGAACTTGGTGATGCTGGTAACTGGGCCTTCGATCACCGAGCCTATCGCAAACCTCCGCGCCACCTCGGCCCACGGATCGCCGAGCATTTGCTTGAGACCCAGGGAGATGCGGCGCTCCCCCGCATTCACCGCCAGAATCACTGCATCCACGCTCTCGCCCGGTGTCACGATGGTGCTGGCCTTCTTCAGCTTCTTGGACCACGACATCTCCGAAACGTGGATCAACCCTTCAATTCCCGGCTCCAGTTCGACAAACGCTCCGAACTCGGCCACGCGTGTTACCGCACCGCGCACGTGCTCACCAACCTTGTACTTTTCTGCCACCGAATCCCATGGATACGGCTGAAGCTGCTTCATGCCTAGCGAGATGCGCCGCTTGTCCGCATCGACCTTCAGTACCTTGGCTTCGATCTGCTGCCCCAGCGAGAGCACGTCCGCCGGCTTGTTGACGCGGGCCCAGGAGATTTCAGCGACATGCAGCAGCGCGTCCACCCCGCCAATATCGACGAAAGCGCCATAGTCGGTGAGGCTGCGGACCACGCCGCTCACCGTCTCACCCTCGGTGATTTCCGAGTAGCGGCGCTGCTTCACCGCGCGCTCTTCCTCTTCGCCAACGATGCGGCGATCGACCACTACGTCTTCTTCCGTCACGTCGAGTTTGATGATGCGGCAGCGGATCTCCTGCCCCACCAGCTTCTCCATCTCGGCGGCATCACGCGCTCCGCTGCGCGAGCCTGGCATGAACGCACGCACGCCCACGTCCACGCTTAGTCCGCCTTTGACCGCGCCCGTTACCGTGCCCGCAATCGTCGTCTTGTCGGCAAAGGCTTTCTCCAGTGACGACCAGTCTTTGGGCCGCTCGACTTTGCCGCGGGCAAGTTCGTAGTAACCTTCCGGATCGCGGCCCTTGACCGTAACCAGCAGCTTGTCGCCGGGTTTCACGGTTTCCGCGGCGCCCGCAAACGCCGTCAGCGGCAGAATGCCTTCGGTCTTGAAGCCGATGTCGAGGAACACCGACTCGCCAGAGACGGCGATCACCGTACCCTCGCGGCCTTTACCCTCTTCGGCCTGGTGTGAGTGACTTTGCTCGTACTGCGAAAGAAGATCGTCGAATGACTCGTTGGAATCAGTGGGCTGGTCTGGAATGCTTTTGGGGTTAGACATTGGAGGTTCCAATATTGTGGCATAGTCCCGGCTGCCTGCGCAAAATGCGCGCCGAAGCTTGACTGCTTCGGACAGTGAAGAACACCAGCGGAGCCAGCGATCAGGATTTCGGATTCCACCTATTTCAATGGACCCATGAACATTGTGTTATACGGAACCCCGATAACCAACAGCAGAGCCAAAAAGATGACGCCGAAGACCAAGCCCAGAACCCAGAAATCTTTGCGCGAAATATAGCCGCAGCCGAAGTAGACGGGGCTCGGGCCTGTGGCATACGGCGTAAGGATGCCCATGAGTCCAAGCGAAAGGCACAAGAGCAGGGCAAAAGTGGTAGTGGGCAAGCCCGGAATCGCCGCCCCCGCCAGCAGGATGACCGGCACAATCGCAGCCACGTGCGCCGTAACGCTGGCAAAAAGATAATGAACTCCAAAGAAGATGACCACCAAGGCGATCATAGCTGGAATGGGCGAGAGTCCGCTCAGATGTGAGGCCGCATACTTTGCAAACCAAGTCGCAAACCCCACTTTACTCAGCCCTTCCGCCAGGGTCACCAGGGTGGCGAACCAGACCAGCACGTTCCAGGCCGATTTGTTGCTCAGGACATCATCCCAATGGATGATGCCGGAAATCACCATCAGGCAGACCAGAACGACGGCGACCATCGCCGGGTCAATCAGATTCTTGCCGAAGATCCACAGCACCAGCGCCACCACTACGATGCCGGCCATACCGATCTCTTTACCGTTTACCTTCCCCAGCTTTGCCAATTCCCGCGCAGCCCAGGGCGGAACCTCCGTGCTGTTCTTGATCTCCGGCGGGTAGATCTTGTAGGCGAGAAGCGGCATGCAAATCAGCAGAACGATACCAACCGGCAAAAATCCGAAAAACCACTGCGTCCACGTGATCTCCACGTTTACCGTCTTCTTGATGAGGTCCAGCGCCAGCAGGTTTGAAGACATGGCCGTGCTGAACATCGAACTGGTCACGCACGCGGAGGCCAAAGCCGTCCACATAAGATAGGCGCCGATTCTGCGGGCCGTTGGCCCCGGTTGAGAGCCATACAGACCGGGGATGTTACGGATGATCGGATAGATGGTCCCCGCGCTACGAGAGGTGTTGGAGGGGGTAAAGGGCGCGATGATCAGGTCGGAGAGAAGGATGGCATATCCCAGGCCGAGAGTCTTTCGGCCGAGAAATTTGACAAGGGTCAGGGCCACCCTTCGGCCCAAGCCCGTCTTTTCGTAGCCTAGCGAGAACATGAAAGCGGCAAAGATCAGCCAAACCGAAGAATTGGAGAAACCGCCGAGCGCCCAACGGATCGCATCCGGCGGTCTGCGCTCGATTAATCCGAGCACTCCAGCCGCGGCAACCCCGATCAAGCCAATGGCTGCCGCCGGGAGCGGCTCCAGCATGAGAGCGACGATGACACCGATGAACAGCGCGAAATAGTACCAGGCATTCGCTTTCAAACCGGCGGGAACAGGAAGCAGGGCGATCATCGCGGCCACGATAATGGGCACGAGAGCTTTGGTTACGGTCATTCCTGTGGTCGACTTTTCACCAGTCTGGCCGTCCGCTTTGGCGGCAGATACCGCAGTACTCATATTTGTCTCCCCCTCAGCGTGTCCGCCACTCTGCTGCCAATTGCTCCCGGGCCTAAGACGGCAATCCTATCCCCGTAAAGAACTTTCACGGTAACCCTCTGGTGAGCGTGTGCGTTTCGGTATCGCCTAAAGTGCTCTCCATGTCAATACAAATCTTGGCGGCGCCCGTTAAGTCCTCACGCCTCGCATGAAGTCGAAAAAGTGCGCCCACTAAGTGCGACGGTCCGTCGCTGTGAGAGAAGATGAAACGGATTTAGTGATACCGTGTTGGCGAACCGCTGAATTGCGTGGCGAAGCCCAGAATGGAACGGCGTCGGCAGATTTTCGTCGGCAAGTTCGGCTTTGGCATTTGTAAATTTGTACCCACCACCAGTACGATAGGAGCCACTAGGAGCGCAAGGGAAACGTTCTGGCTGATCAGGCAGGCTGTTCAGCGTAAGCAGGCCCGCATCTGAGGATCACAGAAAAGGTTCTTCGATTCGGAGAGTAAACAAACAGCCCAACCCCACCACGGCAAACGGATCATATCCGGCCGTGATCTCTTTCAATTTTGGAGTAAAAACCGGTTTCTTCGAGGAGCTTAACGTATGCGTGCATTCAAGGTAGCAGGAATGATGATGCTGGCAGCCCTTCTGATAGGCTCTGTAGGATGTCAGGGCGGCGGAGGCGACATCAAGGTTGCCGTGCTGGCCCCACTCTCTGGCCCCGCTCCCACCTTCGGAATCTCGACACGTGATGGCGCCCTGATGGCCATCTCGGAATGGAATGCCAAGGGCGGCGTCCTCGGCAAGAAGATCGTGCCGATCGTAGAAGATAGCCAGTGCACGCCGGACCCGGCCGTCAATGCGGCTAATAAAGTCATCGACCAAGACAAGGTTCACTACATTATTGGCGAGTACTGCTCCAAGGCATCCATTCCGATATCCGAGGTTGCCAACGCCAAGAAGGTCGTCCAGATTACCGGTGGTTCCACCAATCCTGCCGTAACCGTAGGCAAGGATGGCAAGGTAAAGGACTATGTTTTCCGGGCATGCTTCATCGACCCGTTCCAGGGTACAGTGGCTGCCAAGTTTGTTTTTGATACCCTGAAACTCAAGACTGCCTTTGTCATGTTTGATCAGGCGAACGACTATGCCAAGGGCTTGGCCGAGTATTTCGAGAAGGCGTTCACGGCGCGCGGTGGCAAGATCGTCGGCAAGGAAACCTACACCGCCAAGGACACCGACTTTTCGGCGATTCTAGCCAAAATAAGTGCAGCCAAGCCGGATATGGTGTATCTCCCCGACTACTACAATGTGGTCAATTTGGCCGTCAAGCAGGCGAAGGAGAAGGGCATCAAGGTTCCCTTCATGGGCGGCGATGGCTGGGACTCCTCCGACCTGGATCTCAAGGCAGCGGATGGCGGATATTTCACCAATCACTACTCTGCCGAGGATACGCGGCCTGAGGTTCAGAACTTTGTGAAGGCCTACGGCGCCAAGTACAAGGATGACAAGGGTCAGCCCAAGATTCCGGACAACCCGGGCCTTCTGGCGTACGACGCCACCAATCTCCTGCTGCAGGGGATCAAAGAGGCTGGCGAAGACGATACGGCAAAGGTGAAAGATGCCTTGACCAAGATTTCCTTCAAGGGGGTCTCCGGCCAGATTACCTTTGACGAGAACCATAACCCGAAAAAGTCGGCCACTATTCTGGCCATCAAGAACGGGAAGGTAGTGTTCGACTCGGTCGTGAATCCGTAAATCTGCGTTCCTTCAGGCATCCGAGGCGAGACGGCCGGCGCCGCACCGCCTCGGAGAGCCGTTCCATCTTCGCCGCTGAAATTGCCGGAAGCAATTACGCGAGCGGGAGTCTCGCCGTCCTCTAGTAGGCTGCTGAAAAACTGTTCTCCGAGGTGTCATCCTGAGCGCAGCCGGGGTCCCCGGCAACGGCCACTTTTGCCGTTGCTGGGGTGGAGGAGCGAAGGATCTGCTGTTTGCGCGTGCTGAAAAT